>Ga0209636_10000273_pt1 | contig 46762 bp, 54 predicted proteins | sample DeeMarSWOR152_54_FD_187464 | JGI IMG/M metagenome (GOLD analysis project Ga0209636, IMG submission 187464) | Marine sediment microbial communities from White Oak River estuary, North Carolina - WOR-1-52-54 (SPAdes) (version 2) | ecosystem: Environmental > Aquatic > Marine > Intertidal zone >...
GGAATCATTGGAATTTTTTTACCAATTTTGCCTACAACTCCTTTTCTGTTACTTGCAGCAGCATGCTATGCTCGTAGTTCAAAAAGATTTTATGATTGGCTGTTAAATAATAAATGGTTTGGCTCCTACATCAAAAACTACAGAGAAGGTAAAGGGGTACCATTAAAAGTCAAGGTTTACACCATCTCTTTATTGTGGATAACAATACTATTTTCAGCGTTTTTTATTATAAGCATTTTTTGGATGAGAGTTCTTTTGATTTTAATAGCTGTCGGTGTCACCGTACATATCCTCACGATTAAAACCTATAAACAAAAAAAGAAGTAAAACAATAATTTTAAATAACCTTTATCATTTTATTACAAAAAATCCGCTAGAATAAAAAATAGGATTTGTTGATAAATTTAGAAAAGGGAGGCATAAAATGGCAAAAAATAAAAAGATTTTAACAACTAATTTTGGAAAGCCAGTAGAAGATGATCAAAATAGTATGACTGCAGGCGATCGCGGTCCTGTTTTATTACAGGATGTTCACCTTATTGAAAAATTAGCCCACTTCAACCGTGAACGTATCCCCGAACGCGTAGTGCATGCCAAAGGTGCAGGAGCAGGAGGATACTTTGAGGTCACCAAAGATGTAACCAAGTATACCAAAGCGAAATTTCTCTCCAAAGTAGGTAAACGTACTGAGGTGCTTGCTCGTTTCTCCACAGTAGGTGGAGAGAAAGGATCAGCTGATGCTGAGCGGGATCCCCGTGGATTCGCTGTTAAGTTCTACACTGAGGATGGGAACTATGATATCGCTGGCAACAATACTCCCGTCTTTTTTATTCGTGATCCATTAAAATTCCCTGATTTTATTCATACTCAAAAGCGAAATCCAGCTACCAACACAAAGGATCCAGACATGTTCTGGGATTTCCTGTCGTTGACACCGGAATCAATTCATCAGGTTACAATTCTATTCTCTGATCGTGGGACTCCAAAAACATTTCGTCATATGAACGGGTACGGGAGTAATACTTTTAAATGGTACAATGAGAATGGCGAATATTTCTGGGTGAAGTACCACTTTAAAACAGATCAAGGCATTCAGAACCTAACCCGTGAAGAAGCAGAGCATTTAAAGGGAGTAGACCCCGATCATGCCACCCGTGATCTCAATGAAGCAATTGAGCGAGGAGATTTTCCCTCTTGGACTCTTCAAGTCCAGATTATGAGTCCTGAAGAAGCTGGAGATTACCGTTTTGACCCATTTGATGTTACTAAGGTGTGGCCTCATGGTGATTATCCAACAATTGAGGTTGGTCGTATGGTTCTCAATCGTAATCCTGAAAACTATTTTGCAGAAGTTGAGCAAGCTGCTTTTTCTCCAGGTAATTTTGTACCCGGTATTGCAGCATCACCTGATAAAATGTTACAGGGCCGTCTATTTGCATATCATGATGCCCATCGATATCGTTTGGGGCCTAATTATCATCTGTTGCCGGTTAATAGACCCAAGGCTATGACGATGGATAATTATCAACGTGATGGCTATATGCGCTTTGATGGTAACGAAGGAGGTAAACCCAACTATTACCCAAATAGTTTTAATGGTCCAGAGCCACAGATAGATGCATCTGAACCACCATTTGAAGTATTAGGGAAAGCAACACGTCAGAAATATACTCATCCAAATGATGATTTTGTACAAGCAGGAAACCTATATAGAAAAGTCATGACTGATGAAGACCGTGATCATCTAATTGGAAACATTGTAACTCATCTATGTAATGCAAAAAAAGATATTCAAATCCGACAGACAAAGATATTCTATAAAGCAGATCCAGAATATGGACGTCGCGTAGCAGAGGGACTCGAATTAGATTTGAAGGAATTTAAAAAACTGGAAAAAGCAATAGCATAAAAAAATCAACGAGCCTGGTGGGTTAGGCCTATTTTACAGAAGAAACACTGCATTTAGAACGTCTATTTTTTGTTTGTATACAACTATCTGTTGGAGCAATACCTAACAAGAAATGAAAATTATACAGGTCTTAACGTTCCAGCAAATACTTGCCAGGCGAGAGCTGATTTTGCAACTAAGCTTAGGATGATATAGACTTTTTCTCCATATAAATAGTCTTTCCATTTTCCAATTTTTTTATATTGAAGAAACATATTTATTGCAAAAAGGTTAAAGAATATTGCAATTGTGACAAAAATCCCTATGACAAAATCCGGAACAGACCCGCCTTCTGTTGATGTTCCACCAATTAGGGAGACAAAGATTACTATCCATGGAACTATACCTGCAGCGCATCCAATTATATAGGACGTCCAATTCATTTTTTTCGTTGTTTGGTTATGCAGTTCCATCATAAGCCCCATAAGATTCATTACTGCGGTAAGGGTAAATAATGCAAGAAGTGTTCCAAAATCATAAATTGTTGTAAGCATAGCAATGATCACTATCATTAAAGATGCGCTTATGGAATATTCATACCATCTATAGGGGTTCATACCTTTTTTCAGATGTTTAACGTATCTTTCATAGAGAATAGTACCAATAAAAACATGTGCTGCTGCTGAAATAAGTAGAAAAAGAGCTATTAATGGAGCAATTTGCACTTCAAATAATGTTTCTGATGCTGGTGTTATTGCCATTGTGTTTGTATCAAAAAAAGGATATGAACGTGTAAGAGGTAATGAAAATCTTTTACTCAAATATAATATCATAAAGACTTGTGATATATGAACTACAAACATAGCTAAATTAAACCTTTTTAAAAAAATAAATTTTTTTTCGTTGGTATCTTCCATAACTATAAAACCTCCTAAAATCTCATATATTTAATTGTTTAATCGTATAAATAAATTTGTATATTATATTTTATATAATGTAGCAATAACTAGTAAATTCAACGGACCTGGCGGGATTCGAACCATTATTTTCTCCTGATAATCACTTTAGATATTGACGGAATTTATTTAGATAAGAATTTGATTCAAAAATATAAGGAGACGCTTCGTGAATTTTATTAAGAAAAACCAGCAAGAACGAATGCGTTTTGTTTACAAATGGGCAGAGTATGTTAAGACTCATAGTGATAAGGAATGGTCTCATCAGCAAAATATAATCATCAATTCTTCTCTTAAATCTGCAAGTATGACACGTGAACAATTTTTTAAAATGAAAGGAGAAAATAATTACGTGAAATATTAAGTTGAAGCTATACCTGGCAAATTTCTAATCATTAACGTATTAACTAATGAGTTAACTAACTAAGATGTTAGGTTTTAGTCTATCGTGATTTGAATATTAGAGCTAGCTCTTTTGTACGAAAGATAATAACTTCTTTCTGTGTTTTAAAATGGGCATCATCGCTCCATATGCCATCGGCATTTGAAGCAAGACAAAGGGCAATGAAGGGAACATCATCTATATCCTCTATCAGGTTTTTTGCACGGTGTAATAGATCTTCATAATCTTCTTTTGGGATGATGGTGATATGTTCGAAAATTAGATTTAATAAAAGTTTAAATTCATCATGGTTTAATTTTGCTTTTTTACAGATCAATTTTTCATATTTCGAGATTTCTTGTATTGTGTAATCTGGAGTTATAAAACGAATTATTGGTGAAACAATGATTCGCCTTGAAATTCCATTTTTAATAAGAGCAGAAATTATACTGTTAGTATCGATTACTAGTTTCATTTAACTAAACCATGTTTTTTTGCTATTTCATGTTTAATCTTCCTTCCGATTTCAAGTGCATCCTTTTCTGTTAGTTCACTTTTTGAAAGAAGGTTATCCATGAGTTCAAGTTTTCGTGCTTGCTCCCACATGGCTTGCCTGGCTATTTCAGTCCATTTGATTTCTTTATGTTTTTTTATTATCTTATGAAGTTCTTCTGGTATTGCAAGTGTCATATTTGTCATAATTATCACCCTAAGTAATATATGTATTTTTACTTATATAAGTTTTTCTACTTATATTCCAATATTTTCTGGAAGCAATATTTTCAACGGACCTGGGGGGATTTGAACCCCCGATCTATAGCTTAGGAGGCTATCGCCCTATCCAGTCTAGGCTACAGGCCCAAAACAAAATACAACATAGATGAATGTTTTTTAAAACTTAGCAGAAAAAACATAGAGCTACAGTTCTTCATATTCTGTGGTAAAAGATGCCGTCGTAGAGTCAGATTCAGATGGTTTCTGACTCCGGAGTTCACGCAACCGTATCATCTCAAACTCAACATCTTTCGATTTCAACGACTCCGAGACACCAGGTATATGCCCATCGCCCATAACTGCTACCACTCGTTCATGTTGCTCGTTTATCTCAGCTAACTGCTGTGCCATATAATGATCTCGTTCATCAATCAATACTCGTTTAATCGTCGGAAACTTCTTCCCTACTTGTTCAATATATGAGTCAAAATCCTTTTCAAACTGTCTCAATTCCTTCTCCACATGCTTCCTACTGACAAAAAACCCTCCAAACCCCGATAGCAAGAGTTTAAACTTCTCAGACAACGACATAGACTTCAGCATCTTTGTAAACAAATACTGCGCGTTCATATCGATAAACTCAACCGAGAGTTGATGACCCTGTGCATAATCAATCGCTGTCAGCATCTCATTCCCAGCAGTCACGCCGTATTCACTCGCCATGCTGTCCTGAAACCGAGCGAGGAGTCTATAGACAAACGGTAACTGTCTCCCAGCAGATTTATACCCCTGCGGGTTAGAAAGCTTCATCATCAAAGCGTTATACCGCTGCTTATCCAACTCGACACAAACAACATCAGGGTTTTTCTCATCCAATATCCTGAGAAGCGCAGAAGACAGATCAAATACATGCCCAGTGCCAATCAAGATAATCATGGATCACCCTATCACATTCAACCATAAAAGAATATCCCGAATAAATTTAACCTAATGCCATACCGTCTTTAGGTGCCCTCTTGCCAGCTGTCCATATATTCTCGTTGCGTCTTCGTCAACACGTCAACGTCAACGTCCATACTCGCTAATTTATGCAACGCAATATCTTGATCAATCTTCACCGGTACAGGATACACCTTCTTCTCCAACCCTGCAACATTAGTTTTATCTGTAAGCCATTTGGCGACCAACGCTTGATTCGCAAAACTCATATCCATAACCTCACTTGGATGCCCCTCAGCAGCAGAAAGATTAACCAGACGCCCCTCAGCCAACAAATAAACTGTACGACCATCCTTCAAATGATACTCACGTACATTCGGACGAATCTCCACCCAGTCCTCCGCATTCTCATCCAAATACGTAACATTAATCTCATTATCAAAATGCCCACTATTCGCAACAATAGCACCATCCTTCAACATATCAATTACCGAGCTGTCAATCACATGTTTATTTCCAGTAGCCGTAACAAAAATATCACCAATCCTTGCAGCTTCTTTAATCGGCATCACACGAAAACCATCCATCACTGCTTCAAGCGCACGCACTGGATCAACCTCAGTCACAATCACATTTGCACCCATACCACGAGCACGCATTGAAACACCCTTACCACACCAACCATAACCAGAAACAACAAAATTCTTACCGGAGATTAACACAGATGTAGCACGAAGGATACCATCGATTGTCGACTGACCAGTCCCGTACCTATTGTCAAAGAAATGCTTCGTCATAGCATCATTAACCGCTATAATTGGATACTTCAACTCCTTTTTATCAGCCATAATACGCTGCCGGTTCACACCAGTCGTCGTCTCCTCTGTACCAGCTATAATATATTGTAACCCTTCTTTCCGGGTTGTATGCAGCCTTGTTACCAGGTCGCCGCCGTCATCCATCGTAATATTGGGTTTACGATCCAGCACTTTATCCACACACCAGTAATATTCCTCATTAGAAAGTCCACGCCACGCATATACAAAAACACCCTCCAGTGCAAGTGCTGCAGCAACAGCATCATTAGTACTCAACGGGTTTGAACCACACAGTGCAACCTTTGCACCACCAGCCTTCAAAGTCCTCATAAGCACAGCAGTCTCTTTAGTAACATGAAGACAACATCCAAGAGTCAAACCATTCAACGACTTCTTTCTACCGAAATCTTTCCTAATCCTCATTAAAACAGGCATGTGATCTTCAGCCCAATGAATTAAGTTCTTTCCCTCTTCAGCTAGCTTCGGGTCTTTTACCGCATATTCTTTTGTTTTTGTTACCATAAAAACTTCTCCTATTTTAGTATTAATTTTGCATCAACAACACACAAATCATCCCCGTATACAAATACAGGGTTTAAATCCATCTGGTCAATACGTTCATCCAGTTCTTGACCAAGTTTTGAAACTTTAAGAAGAAGATCAATTACCAATTGTTTATTTGCCTGTATGTTTCTAAATCCCTCTAACAGTTTCTTTCCTTTTATCTCTTCGATCATCTGCTCAGCGTCATACCTGTCAATAGGTACTACACGAAAAGTCACATCTTTATACAACTCGGTGAAGACACCACCGATTCCAAACATAATCGATAAGCCAAATGTCGGATCCTGAACAAGACCAATAATAATCTCAACGCCTTTTTCCTCCATCTGGTCAACAAGAAAGTTCTCAGATGGAAACTTTCTTCTAAACTCTTTAAACATTTTTTTGAGTTCATCCATATCTTGAATATCAAGTCTTATACCACCGACATCTGTCTTATGTAAAATCTTACTAGAACACACCTTGAGTACCACTGGGAATTTCAAACCTAGGTTTTCTAAATCCTCTAATTTATTTACAACTTTATACTTTGTAGTCCGTATCTCATAGGCTTTCAGTAGATCCTTTACCTCGTTTTCCGCAAGAGGACCTTTTTTTTCTAGGAGTCTTTCCACAATTTTTTTCATAGTCATTCACTTATCCTTTCATCAATAATACGCTTCGCTTTTAACCCTTTATCAGCTATCGTATTCGGTGGTAAAACCGTTACCCTTTGCGTCTCACTGATTTTTTTCAATTACCTGAGTTGTAGTTCTCTGATTTTCGTTCGAGGAAGTTTTTTCGTTTTCATGTTAAACATGTTATCCATTTGGTCTTCCCGGGCGTGGAAATACAACTTACTTTTATAATAGTTTGGCGAAGTAAAAACTTAGATTGAGCATTTAATTTTTAAAAATAGAAAAAGTGTTTTTATGGTGAGATAGAACTCACCATTTTATCCCTAGATTTGGGATTTTCGTCTTAAGGTTCTGTGGTGAAGCTCCAAATTGAGCCTTCAACAGTTTTACTTCCACCATAGGCATAAGACGCAGGTACATCTGTAACTACGATCTTCCAATAATACTTAGTACCAGGTATCAGCACTTGTTCTTCAAGATCATAAGTTTTGCCTTTGTAATCAGATCTGACTTGTGGTGGTGGTGAGGATGTTCCAAAGTATATATCATAAGACAATTGGTCTCCATCAGGATCACTACAGCTCCAGCTTAAATTAGTCAACGTACTAACACCGGTCTTGTTATCAACTGGAGTTGGATCGCTAGGCTTGGTTGGTGCATAGGAGTTTGGTTTATGATATTTTCGATTAGTCTGTTCCCAAACAAGAGTAGAATATATACCATAAATTTGAGAGCTGAGATTTTCTGGTAGTGGAGCCAAAATCTTCTCCACCATATTATTCATAACGGTTTGCGCTGGTCCTAATAAAGTCCATATTTTTATTAGCAGTTCCTGTTTGTATCCTGGTTGCTGTTGAAAATTAACTCCCCACATACCATTCCATATAGCGTCTAGTAGATTTCTCATGCCTTCAAAATTACTAATTTCGACATTAAATCTGACCTGGCTGCTTGCTTTATTTCCCGCAGCATCTGTAACTGTTACTTTAACATCATATTGTCCCCTTCTGAAGGTATATACCGGAGGAAATGTTATAGTTGTCAAATTTTCACCTGAAAAATTAAATTTAGGCCATTCTTGTGTACCAGTGAGAGTTGAATAAGGTGGTTGTTGGAGTTCCCACTCATACCAAACAATTTCATCTCCTTCAGGATCAGAAGGCTGAGCCTCACAACTTATCCAACCCTCTCCTTTAACTAAAGAAGAATCAGATTCTGCAAGAGCGACGAGAAGCTGGTCACCTATAAAAGGAATCCCATTTAACTTAATCAACCAAAAAGGTCTATCTGGCCGAGGGCTTTTAGTTGGGCTAACCAAAGCTACAACAGTTGGCTTGTTATTAACTGTAACTGAAATCTTAACAGAGGTTGTAACATTTTCTCCAGTAACGTCAGTAACTGTTAAATTACAAATGTATTCACCTTTCTCGGTATAGTTATGTGTCGGATTTGTTTCATTAGATGTGTTTCCATCGCCGAAATCCCAATGATATCTAGGAGTCCCTTCAAAGTTAAATAACAACGATGAAAAATCAACTCCAAGAGGAGCTGCCCCTATATTTTCATCAACAAAAGCTTTTGCAAACAAACCTTCTCCCACAGCCCCTTTGGATATTTCTTTTGTTTCATAATAGTAAATTGTTACAGCGAATGCTGCTACGATAATTATTACAGACATTATAAAAGCGTATATCATTTTTTGCATTTTTCGTTCTACTCTATCCATTTTTTTATCCCCCGTTTCTTATATATATTTAGTAATTAATATAAATACTTTGTGCCTTAAAAATCAAAAAGCGCCTAAAAAAAAACAAAAAACATACAAAAAAGAATAAAAAAACAATGTGACAAAAAGTTTTAAATAAAGAACCTCCTTCCTATGCTCCTACCATAGTATGAATCGGTGTACAAATCATGGTAAAAAGCATGTATAATCACGTTAGAGATCAATGGAAAAAACCAGATACTTCATACCAAATGCCGCAACAGCAACGACTCATACAGTGGAGACAAGAAGAAAATTTCACCCGAGTTGAAAAACCACTAAGAATAGATCGAGCAAGATCCCTTGGTTATAAAGCTAAGCAGGGTTATATCGTTGTTCGTGCACGAGTTAGAGGAGGCAGCCTACGGAAACATACGATAAAAGGCGGCAGAAAGCCATCAGCGAAAGGTATCAAGAAGATCACTGCTGCAAAGAGTATACAGCGGATGGCTGAGGAACGTACAGCAAAACGATATCCAAATATGGAAGTGTTAAACTCTTATTGGATTGGTGAAGACGGGAAGCATCACTATTATGAGGTCATACTTGTTGACCCTGTGCATCCATCTATCATGAAAGACTCTAAAATCAACTGGATTACTAGCACCGCCAGTAAGAGGAGAGTCCTACGTGGTAAAACCAGTGCAGGTCAAAAAGGAAGAGGACTAACACATAAGGGTAAAGGCGCTGAAAAAGTAAGACCAAGCATCCGCGCTAAGAAAAACCGAGGAAAATAAAAAACATATTATAATTTTTTATCGTACCACCATTACTGGTTTATGAGCATATTGTACAACCTTATTTGCAACACTCCCAAGTAGATACCGCCCGAGCTCACTCGTCCCCCTGCTGCCCAACACTATTAAATCAACATCCAACTTATTTGCAACATCGATAATCTTCGCAGCTGCATCACCCTCTTCAACAATACCAGTAATAGTAAAATCATGAGAACCGATATCGCTTATAACATCAGCAATTAAAATCTCAGCCTTCTTCTTCAGTTTTCTATACATTTCGTTATCTACAAATATTTTATCAGACGGACTTGGAACAACAGCAAGAAGAATAAGCTCGCCATATTCGTTAATGAGCATCATAGCTCTGTTCAACGCCTGCTCTGAGCCTTCTGATCCATCAAACCCAACAAGTATTTTCTTCATATTATCCTATTTTTTCCTCCACACAGGGCCATTCTGTGTATCCTGAATCTCAAAACCAATATCTTCCAACTCTTTTCTAATACTATCTGCCATTTTCCAATCTTTCTCCTTTCTCGCTTTTTCCCTTATACTTAGTAACGTTTTTATAATAATCTCTTCTGATACATCAGGTTCTCTCAATTTTGCAAATTCGTAAATACTTTTTTGTTGTAATGTATCTAACTTTTTTAATTCATTAAGAATTTTATCAAACTTTAGAAGAAGTGCTTTTAGTTTTTTAGGAGAAACAGAATCATCAGTAATAGTTTTAGCTTGAAAAAGCGTTATAATTCCACTTAATTTAAGCAATGTTTCTAAACCATATTTGCATAGCGCTCTATCTGGATCTTTCTCATTTTCTAAAAATCGATTACTAAGATTAACAAATTCAAATAAAATCGCAATTGCCCCTGGTGTGTTAAAATCATCATCCATCGTCTCTTCAAACCGTTTCTTAAATTCTTTGACATTCTTCAGATAAAGTTTTCCCCCCGATGTCAATTTGTTCTCATCAGGCTTATCAGATGTTATATTCTCGCATAATGATTCAAATTTTTCTTTCAATCGATGTATCCTCTCCAGCCCTTTTCCCGCATTTTTCAACGCTTTTTCACTAAAATCAGGAGGACTTCTATAATGCGTCTGGGCAAAGAAAAAACGGACAACCTCAGGATCCCAAGTCTTCAAAAGATCCTTAACATTGACGATGTTCCCCAGTGACTTAGACATTTTCTCCCCTTCAACGGTAAGAAGACCAACATGCATCCAGTATTTAGCAAACTCTTTTCCTGTTGCAGCTTCAGCCTGCGCAATCTCATTCTCATGATGCGGAAAACGAAGATCCATACCACCTCCATGTATGTCAAAGGGCAATCCAAGATGTTTTGCGCTCATTGTCGAACATTCAATATGCCAACCAGGTCGTCCCTTTCTCCAGGGGGAATCCCAAGATGGCTCTCCAGCTTTTGCCTTTTTCCACAGAGCAAAATCAAGAGGATTTCGTTTTTTTTCACCAGGTTCAATACGAGCTCCAACTCTCATCTCATCAGGTTTTTGCCCTGATAGTTTTCCATAACCCCTATATTTTTCTACAGAAAAATACACGTCACCATCAGCACCATATCCATATCCCCTGTCTAGAATTTTTTGTATCATCTCTATCATATCAGGTATTGTCTCCGATGCCTTGGGATACAAATCTGCCCTCCTAATACCAAGCGCATCAAGATCTCTAAGACATCGATCAGTAAAACGACGTGAATACTCAAGTGCATCTACACCCTCCTTGTTTGCCGCAGCGATTATTTTATCATCAACATCTGTAATATTCTGAACATAAGTAACCTCGTACCCTTTATATTCAAAGTACCGACGTATAACATCAAAAGCGAAATAGGTACGAGCATGGCCAATATGTGCATCACTATACACGGTCATGCCGCATACATACATCTTCACCTTGCCTTTTTCTACAGGGATGAATTCTTCTTTTTTTCTTGACAACGTATTGTAAATATGTATTGTCATTTTGTGCACGCAGTAGCTTATCCCAAATAGTAGAAAAAATATATAGTTTACTGAAAACTGAAAGAACCTGCCAAATCCTTTATAAGTATCTTATGTATACCATGAAAACGGAGGTTTATGATGAAAACTACGTTTAGTATTATTAAAGCAGATGTAGGTGGTTGGCCTGGGCACGCATTAGTACATCCAGAGCTTAAAAAGATAGCAAATAAAAAACTCACAGATGCACGTAAATCTGGTTTGTTAAAAGATTTTCATGTTACTAACTGTGGAGATGACCTTGAACTTATTATGACCCATACCAATGGTGTAGATAGTAAAGAGGTTCATAGCCTTGCTTGGGATACATTTAATGAAGCAACAGAGAAAGCAAGAGAACTTGGATTATATGCTGCTGGGCAGGATCTGCTGAGTGATGCGTTCTCCGGTAATGTAAGGGGTATGGGTCCTGGTATAGCTGAGATGGAGTTCACAGAGAGAAAAGCTGAACCAATTATCGCTTTCATGATGGATAAAACTGAACCAGGAGCGTTCAATTTCCCTATTTTCAAGGTTTTCGCAGACCCATTTAACACCGCAGGTTTGATTATTGACCCATCTGTCCATGATGGTTTTGTTTTCGAGGTGTGGGATATCCAGGAACATAAAAATGTTTTCATGGAGACACCCGAGGAGATGTACGACCTTCTTGCGTTGATAGGCGCCAAGTCCCGGTTTGTCATAAAACGAGTATTTCCAAAGAAGAGTTCCAAGTTGCCTTCAGATGAATCAGTTGCTGTTATATCAACTGAAAAACTTTATCAGATAGCAGGAAAGTATGTTGGTAAGGACGACCCAGCCGGTGCTGTAAGGGCGCAATCCGGGCTTCCTGCTCTTGGGGAGGTATTGGAGGGATTTGCACTTGGTCATCTTGTCTCCGGTTGGATGCGCGGATCTCATAATGGTCCTCTAATGCCGGTTTCTGTTGCTCAGGCGAGATGTACCAGATTTGATGGCCCACCACGGGTAATCGCTCTTGGTTTTCAGCTTAAAAACGGTAAATTGACTGAGCCAGTCGATTTGTTTGACGACCCTGCATTCGATCGTACACGCGTAGAAGCACAACATATCATGGATTATATGAGACGACATGGACCATTTGAACCGCACCGTCTTCCAATGGCAGATATGGAGTACACTACCTTACCAAAGGTTATGAAGAAACTCGGATCGAGATTTAAAAAGACACAATAAACCGACACTTCTCCATCCTTTACTTTTATATACGATAACCTTATTCAGGACGTACTTTGTAGTTATCTCGGAGTAAAAAACAATGGCACGAATGCATGCAGGAAGAAAAGGCAAATCAGGGTCCACTCATCCTATGAGAGAGAAACATCCTGAGTGGAGTGCGCTGAACCCACGAGAAGTAGAATCACATGTTATGGAGCTTGCAAAAAGCGGTAAGTCTACAAGCGAAATCGGTCTCATTCTAAGAGATCAATACGCTGTCCCTGATGTAAAGGTTGCAACTGGGAAAAAAATCTCTAAAATACTAGAAGAAAATAATATACGATCAGAGATTCCGGAAGACTTGAGGAATCTTATGAGCACAGCGTTACAGTTGAAAAAACATCTTGAGGTACATAAAAAAGATTTGAAAAACAAGAGAAACCTGCAGCTTACAGAATCTAAGATAAGGCGTCTTACGAAATATTATCAATCCCAAAACCGTCTTCCAAAAGGATGGAAATATAGCCCAGAGCAAGCGAAACTTATGTTTGAATAATATCACTATCTTTTTTAGATAGAAAATAGTTTTTACTTTAAACCATGGCAGATAATATTTCGAAATTAAGTAAGAAAGCCGCAGCGGTCATCTCATCATTGCCAAAATCTACTAGGATTAGAGTTGTTTCTCATTATGATGCTGATGGAATTACTGCTGCAGGTATAATTTGTAATGCTCTTTATCGCGAGGGTTATGATTTTCATGCTAGTTTGATGAGAAATCCTTTTACACAGGGTTTAGAACGTGTTAAAAAAGAGGGAAATGAGCTGATTATTTTCACTGACATGGGTAGCGGTCAGATAGAAAACATTGAACAATTCAACTGTAAAGTTATCATTATCGATCACCATCAGTATATCAAACCCGAAACCAGTATTAAGGATGTTCTTCAAATTAATGCTAATCTATGTGGGATGGATGGTAACTACGAGGCATGTGGCGCAAGTTTGAGTTTTTCTATAGCAAAAACCCTTAACCCTAGAAACATGGATCTAGCGCCATTGGCGTTAGCTGGTGTCACTGGTGATAAACAATATATAGGCGGTATCAGAGGATACAACAAGATAGTTCTCGATTTGGCTTTGAAAAAAGGATTCTTAAAGCAGGATACTGGAGTTAAACTCTATGGTAATTCATTGTTTGATGCTTTGTATTATTCTATCGACCCCTATTATACAGGTTTATCTGGAGACAAAAATGGAATACAAAAGTTGTTAGAACGACTACATCTAGATAAAAAGGTGAAAATCGAAGAGCTTGACAACAATCAGAGAAGGCAGCTTCAATCGTTTCTCCTTTATGTGTTGATAAAAAATGGTTGTCAAAAAAACATTCTCGACACAGTTATCAGAAAAAGGTATTGGTCTGATATGTTGCAGTGTGAGCTGGAGCGTTTTTCAGACTTGCTTGATGCATGTGGAAAAGGAGGAAATCGCGGTTTAGGCCTTGCAATATGCCTGAATGACGAAAAGGCTTTTGATGAAGCAGTAGAACTTGAAAAAGAATATAAACAGAGGATTCTAGATGAGCTGTTAAAGCTTGAAAAAGACGGTTTTCAAGAGAAGAAAAGTTTCTGTTATTTCTACAGCAACGATTCATCTTTAGGGGGTGCGATTGGCGGTATCGCGATGAATTATATCCTTAATATGGAGAAACCGTTGGTTTCTCTGGTACGGAAAGATGATGAACTCCATGTTTCTTGCAGGGGAAATCAGTATCTTGTGAGTAAGGGTTTAGATTTAGGTTTCGCCATGAAAAAGGTAGCAAATAAACTAAGTGGTAGTGGAGGTGGTCACAAAATCGCTGCTGGCGCTACTATTAATTCTCAGAAAGAGGAAGAGTTTTTAGAGAAAGTAGATAAGATTATTGTGATGCAGTTGAAGGTATAGGTTATGAAAGTTAAGTGTGAAGTAGTTGTAGAATATGATGATGCTCAAAAAGCGGGGACTGTTCTAAAATCTATAAAGGTTGATGATTTTGGTTTTGTAAGATCACGGGCAGATGGTAAACGATTAGAAGCATGTATAGAGAGTAATTCTGTTTCTTCACTTCTTCATACTCTGGATGACTATCTAGCTTGTGTTTCTGTCGCAGAGAAAATATTAGATAAAAATTAATAATCTATAGTTTATAGCGTGTTTTAATATGAGATTTGATTTAAAAGGATGTTTTTCACTAAGCGAAGATGCAACCTCTTTCAAGAAAGACATTGAACAATTTGTTTCTAGTGTTAATGAGAAGTTGTTGAAGAAAGAGAGTGATGAAAAAAGCGCTTGCATAGATGATTGGAAATTGGATAAACACAGGTTTTTTGTTCATATTACTTCTGGGAGATATTATCGGGCACATAACGCATTACTTCAGATAAAAAACTTGTTGAGCCAGGAGCTTGGTAGGAAGCATCATGTTGGTGTACGAGAGATAAAAATTGATGATTATAGGATAGAGTTTGAGTTGGAGAAAAAAGCGTTAGCTCCTCTTTCGATTCCATTTGCAGAGGTAAAGACGAAGGGAAAACAGGCGACGATTATCTTGCAGGATGTTACTGAGGAGTTTCTACAGCGGAACTATATCGACCGGATGATTAATCTCGTCAAAGAGAAGGTGCAGAATCAGTATTATGAGGGCAAGGGTGAGTTTTGGAAACTTATATGGGAATCTAAGGAGAAAAAATCTATTTGGTCAAAGGATCCGACAGAGGAAATGATCAAGCGGGGTTGGTTGAAACAAGGCCCTACGAAAGGCAAATGGTTTTATAATCCCCAGGTCACCGCGATATTTAGAGCGATGGAAAATATAGCTATAAACGAGGTTTTGAAACCCTTGGGTTTCCAGGAAGTTATAGAGTCTCATATTGTTTCTTTCGATATCTGGCTTAGAACTGGACATTTAGAGGGTATGCCTGGTGAGTTCTATTACGTGGCAGAACCGGCTTCTAGAGATGTAGAAAAGTGGCAACGTTTTATTGATCTCACGAAGATTACAAAAGAGGTACCTTTTGATGAGCTTCAGAAAAACCTTAGCGTTCCAAATACAGGTATTTGTTATGCTCAGTGCCCAGTTATCTACTGGTCGTTGAAGGGTAAGACCATAGCGGAGAAATCGCTCCCGTTATTGATTTTTGATAAAGCTGCTAACTCGTGCAGGTACGAGTCTGGCGGTAGGCATGGTATAGAACGTGTTGATGAGTTTCACCGCATTGAACCAGTATATCTCGGTACCCACGAGCAACTGTTAGATCTACGTGATAAATTGATTGAACGATATAAACATGTTTTCAACGACGTTTTGGATCTCGAATGGCGTATGGCTTGGGTTACACCATGGTATATGCAGCAGGCTGGAAAAATCAGCGAAACTAGTGGGCAGGATACTGGTACCATTGATTTTGAAGCGTATATGCCGTATCGTGGCAACCGTAAAGATTCGGAGTGGCTTGAATTCCAAAACCTAAGCATTCTAGGGGACAAGTATGTTAAAGCGTTCAACATAAAAGCTCAGAAGAGTGAGCTGTGGAGTGGATGCAGTGGCATTGGTCTTGAACGTTGGACTGCTGCCTTCCTAGCGCAGAAAGGCTTGGATCCAGGGAAATGGCCAGCAGTTTTTAAAAAATATTTGAAAAAACTACCTAAGGGCGTTGAATTCTTGTGAGATTATATGGAGCGAAAGGATTTATCAGGCTATAAAAGAAAATATCAAACGTTTCGACATCACGCTTGGGCGGGTCTAGGTTTTCTTTCAGTGGTATTGGCACTTAGGCTTATTTTTCCAGCATCTTCATGGGTATTAGAACCAATAATTTTTGTATTTGTTGTATACATCGTGATTGCTTTGCTTTTTACATACCGTTATCGTTCAGGGCTTTCTGCTGAAGAAAAAGTTGTACAGGTTCAGCCTTCAGTTGAACTAGAAAAAGAAAAAATAAGGGCCGAAGTTGAAAAAGAGCGATTGAAGCTAGAGAAGAAAAAGGCAAAAACTGAGGCAAAGAAAGCGAAAAAAGCCAAAAAGTAGGATGAGAAAAACCTTTAAATAAGAACTCTATCCCACTCCAATGGCAAAAAGGCGAAAAGAAAAGGATGAGGAGGAAGAAGTCGATTTTAAACTTCCAAAATTTGATGAAGAAAAATTTCTAAAAAGAGAAAAACGAAACATCAAAACAACGACCCTCTCATTCCTATTCGGCGTAATAATAGCTGTCATCTCCTTCGGCTTTTGGACCTTATTAAAAGGGAATGATTTCCGTTGGGAACTGGTTTTATTGTTTGGTCTTTTCTCCGCAGCCTGGATCAAATATTTATTCCTGAGACTTAATATCGACCTTACTGATTTTGGGCGTAAGGGATGGTTCAGCTCCTATGCGATTTATTTCTTTACGTGGCTTCTTGTGTTTATAATAATTGTTAATCCTCCGTTTTATGATGATGAACTGCCACGTGTTGAAGTTGTTGTGTTGCCTGGTATGCAGGAGTTGGGTGGAACCGTTAACATTGTAGCAAGAATTACAGATAATGTCGGCGTGGATGAACAAGGTATAGAGTTCACCTTGACTGATCCAGATGGCAATATTTCTTCTCCTGATTTTACTTTTGAAAATAGTATCTTTACATATATGTACAACAATTCTAAAAATTTGACGGGAAAGTTCAATTTTAAAATAACTGTTACAGATCGTAGTGGAATTAAAAATGAAGATGCCGGGAAAGGTTCCTTTGAATATAGTGATAACGCGATTTACCTGGCTTTACCTGATTCTGGTGATTTTGTGAGGGCTGCCCAGGACATTAAATTTGGTGTTGGAGTAGATGTTAGCAGAGTTTACTATACAGTTAATGATGTTGAAGTTAATGCAACCAAAGGAACCGACTACTATGAAACAACTCCAAAGCAGATCGGTTGGCCACGGGGAGCGACCAATGTCACGGTAAAAGCTTATGCAGAGGTCATCTACTATTTTGAAAATTTAAATAAACAATTCAACAACACGATTGTTGATACCGCTACCTATTATTTCGATGTCAGTGACGATTCTGAAATTGGTACCCAAACATCTCCCAAGATTGGGCTTCCAAGCTACACGCCGATTCCTGTGCCAGGATTTGAAGCAATTCTATTCATTATATCGTTAGTCATCATTGTATTAATTTTCAAATACCGAAAGAAAGATAAAAAGAAATGAACGAATTAGCACAAATCTGTAAAACCTTCAAAAAGGATTTTACACCAAAAATACATGACCCAACAAAGCCGGTTCGATGTTGGTCTGAAAAAGATACATTAGACGGCAATATTGTAGATGCTTTTGTCATTATTTTCAGGACAAGAGGATGCTCCTGGTCTCATGATTCTGGTTGTACCATGTGCGGATATTTTAACGACAGCATGTGGGAAAATGTATCTGATAATGATTTGTTAGCGCAGTTTAATCGAGTAATGGAGACATATTCTGGAGAGAAATTTGTTAAAATCTTTACTTCAGGTAGTTTTCTGGATGATAAAGAGGTTAAACCAAAGATTAGAACGGAAATATTACAAAGCCTTGCTGAAAAAGCAGAAAAAATATCAATCGAATCACGACCAGAATATATCACAAATAAAAAAATAAAGGATACATTAAATGTTCTCAATTCAAAGATTTTTGAAATAGGTATAGGTTTAGAAACCGCTAACGACCTGGTTAGAGAATATGCTGTTAACAAGGGTTTTACGTTTAATGATTACAAAAAAGCCGCTGAGATTGTGAAGAAAAACAACTGTGAACTTAAGACTTACGTATTGATTAAACCGCCTTTTTTAACAGAAAAAGAATCTATAGATGATAGTATAGGTGCTGTTGATAAAATCAAAACTATTACCGATACTGTCTCATTTAATCCTACAAATGTCCAACGTAACACACTTGTAGAATATCTTTGGAAGCGTAGACAGTATAGACCTGCCTGGTTATGGAGTGTTGTAGAAATATTGAAAACTAGTAAAAAAATCGCAGGAGATATACAAATAAAATGCGACGTTGTTGGAGGGGGGAGTATTCGGGGGGCGCATAACTGCAAAATCTGTAACCGCGGTTTCCTCGATTCAATAGCAAAGTTTTCTTTGTCGCAAAATACAAAAGTTTTTGAAAACCTTGACTGTGAATGTAAGGAGAGATGGCTTGATCAACTTGATATTGGAGACCTGGGTTTTGGTTCTCTTGTAGACATGGCGGGTTAGGATACTATGAAAAAAAAGGTAGAAAAAGGAGACGACGTAGTTCTAATCGATTCTTCTTCAAAAAGATTTATTGTTGATACCAGCGGTAAAACTGATAAAATCAAAGGAGTAGGAGTAATCGATCCAAGCAGTCTTGTTGGAAAAGAATACGGTAGACAAATTGAGATAGGGAATAAACAGTTCTGGGTTCTATCACCTTTGCTACAGGATAAACTTCAGGGTTTGAAAAGACGTGCACAGATCATATTACCAAAGGATGCAGCGCACATACTATTGAACTGCTCTATAGAATCAGGAAACACTGTTTTGGAGGCAGGTATCGGCTCTGGATCTTTAACAATAGCACTTGCAAATGCTGTAGCACCAGATGGTAAAGTAATATCGTATGACAAAAGACAGGATTTCATCGATCATGCAATGAAGAACTTGGATACCTCTAAACTAGAGAAATATGTTACCACTAAGATTAGGGATGTTACTACTGGGATTGATGAGAAAAATTTAGACGCTATAATACTTGATATACCTAATCCTTGGGAGGCTGTTGAACATGCATGGAGCTCTTTGAGAATAGGTGGATACCTTTGTTCATATTCGCCGCTAATCTCACAGGTGGAAAAAACTGTTAAAGAAATCAAAAAACATAGTTTTATAGAGGTTAAAACAGTGGAAAACATTCAACGAGAAATGATAGTATCAGAGCAGGGTACACGACCAAGTTTCAATATGCTTGGTCATACAGGGTATCTTACTTTTGCCAGGAAAGTCTTATAGCTTTATACCCCTCTGGTTTTGATAACGTCCAGATTTTTTCTCATAAAGCTCTGATGGTGTCGACGAAAGACGTTCAAAAACAATCTGACAAAACCGGTCACCAATTGGTATCTCAAGTTCTTCATCATTTGAGTTGAAGCAACTAATAGTCAATGTGCCATGGAAACCCGCATCAACTTTTCCGAAGCTTGCCATGACTCCTTTTCTTGCGTAGCTAGATCGTATCCAAAGTTGAGAAGTTATCTGCGGCCCCATTTTAACAAACTCCCGCGTACTAATAGCAAACCATGATAACGGCGGAATCTTGGCTTTTCCCTCTTTGATATGTTTCTCTGTTTTCTTGATGTACACCTCGGCTATAGTTAAATCATACCCATTTGGAGTTAGATTCTTTTGGTCAAATGGATCAATATCAAGTTCATCGTTTTTCAACGAACCCTCAATATCTTTATCCGAGAGAACAGTCATAGATATCACCTTTACTGATTTTCTATAGTTATACTAGTTATCACAGCATCCTCAACAGGCCAATTAGCCATCCCATATTTTGTAGTAGTTTCTACTGATGCAATCGTTCTTACTATATTCATACCATCAATAACTTTGCCAAATACAGCATAACCTCTCTCACCATATTCTTCTTGTCTAACCCAATCGTCAAGATCATGATGAACACCATCACAAATATAAAACTGACTCGAAGCGCTATTTGGGTCAGGCGTCCGAGCCATAGCTATTGCTCCATCAACATGACCATATTTTTCATTTATCTCAAGATCAATTGATCCATAGGGACTCTCTTTATATGTTCCATCAGCATAGAATCCACCTCCCTGGATAACATGAGTGTCGGGTTCACTAGGATTTAAATTAGCAACCCGATGAAATACAAGGCCATCATAGAATCCGTCATTTGCCAGTTTGATAAAATTTTCACAAGTATCTGGAACATCATCCTCATACAATTCAACTCTAATTAAACCCATTGATGTATCAATAACCGCAACAGGATTATCAGTGGTATAACCAGTATCGTTTTCACCTGTAGGACTTGTAATAACAAAGTATGCAGCTACGGCGATAATTATGACAGCTAATACTATAGCGAAACCAAGCCATAACTTGTTTCCTTTAAACCTAGACATTGTACTTCTTTTTTCAACAGGTCTAGATCTCTTCCTATCACTAGCTCTTTTTTTTGCTGCCATAAATAATCAACTGCCGAAATACAATATTAGATTAAATAAGTATTTGGAGTAAAACTTGTTATAGTTTTAACAATCCCTGGGGAAGATATTTAAAACAACAATGCTACTGATACCATGGTGCAAACAAAAAATTTCTACTCAAAGAATCAAAAGAAACTAGTGACGATCAAAAAACAAGAATCTACTAGCTTATGTGCTTTATGTCGAGGTACAAAACTTTTGTGTGGAAAATCTCGCTGCCCGGTACTCGTAAAGTTTCATTCACGTGATAAAGTTAAATCGTTGATTGACTCAGTTCGAATCGGTGGTTCTTCTCCACCGAGTGTTTTTGTCGGGCGTTTCGGTTACCCAAAGGTAGCTATTGGCCCTATGATTCCTCCGATAATGGGCGATACGTCGTTGATTGATACCCCTGAGCTTTGGCTGGATAGAAGCATCGACGACATCGTTGATTTTCGATCTATGCTTATACGTGGAAAATACAATGTCGACGTATTCGATGTTGAAAACCCAGCTAAGATAGTTCAGTATACGAGAGAGCTCGCTCTTGCGAAAAACAGCGTGTTTTCAGAGGCTGTTTTTGAGAAGAAACCATATGGCAATATCCAGTTTTATGATGAATCTCAACCTCATGGTCCTTCAGCACCCTTGCGCAGATTTGATATTACTAATCCTAAGTATGAGCACCATGTTGAGAAAGCGTTTTATGATACAGATCTCAAAGCAAAGGATGCTGTCTTAGGTTTGTATAAAGATGGAGTAAAAGTTTCTAAGATTCAACGAGCGTTTAGCATCGGAGCCTTCGGTGTTAACAAGTTCCGTCGTTTTGTCCCTACTCGCTGGAGTATTACCGCTGTTGACTCTACTATTGGAGAGAATTTGATGGAGAATACAAAGACGTTTCCTTGGATTAACGAGTATCGTATTTATTATCATAATCAGTATGACAACAGATGGATAGTCTTGTTTACTCCTAGTGAATGGCAGTATGAACTTATAGAGGCATGGTATCCCAACACGACTTGGAACCCATATGGGTCATCTATTTCCATTTTCAATAGCTACGAGTTCTACGAGGGTAGAACTACATATGCTGAGATAGGTGGTTGTTATTATGCTGCACGTCTCGCAGTCAACGAGTTGTTGAACCAGGAGAAACGCCAAGCCAGTGTAGTAGTTATGAGAGAGGCACACCCTGGATATATCATGCCCATTGGTGTTTGGAATGTACGTGAGAGTGTACGTAAAGCATTGAAACAACCTTATCAAAAATTTGATACATTAAAAGAGGCACTTGTCCATGTATCTAAGAAGATGGATATACCCTTGCAGAGATGGATTCGAAATAGTGCAGTATTGAAAAACCAGTTGTATCAGAGAAAACTTGAGGATTTCCAGTGATAAATATGAGGATAAGGGAGATAGAATGTAAAACCGCGTTATCCCCATCGTCACTGCCTGGTTTAGATTATTCTCTGAACCCCTATAGGGGTTGTCAACATAACTGTGCATACTGCTATGTACCAAACGTATTGAAAATAAACAGGAATGAATGGGGTGGTTTCGTGGATGTTAGAACAAACATACCAATTGTTCTTTCAAAGGAGTTAAAAAATAAGAAAACTGGTGTAGTTGGTATTTCAACAGTTACAGATCCATATCAACCCGTTGAAAAAAGATATCGTCTTACAAGATATTGTTTAGAACAACTATTGAAGCATGACTTACCGATTTGTATTCAAACGAAATCCTCGTTAGTAGTAAGAGATATCGATATCATTTCAAGATTCTCCGATGCAGAGGTTATGATGAGTATCGGAACGTTAAACGACAGTGAGAGACAATTGCTTGAACCCTACTCTTCATCCGTTAAAGAACGACTAGATACGCTTCTAGAATACTCTAACATCGGAGTTAAAACCAGTGTGTTCTTTGGTCCTATTTATCCAACAGTCCAACTGAAAGACCTATCAACAGTAATCAATACGTTTATAGAACATGGTGCAACTGAGGTCATGATTGATAGATTTAATCTTAAACCTGGGATCTGGGAGAACATCGAAAAAAAATTGTCTTCGCATGTAAATTTGAAGAATGTTTTTAAGAAAAATTTGCTGGAAGACGATTTTTATAATCAGAAGTTGTTTGAAGAGACACTCCATATTTGTAATAAAAAAAATGTAGAAGCAGAGCTTGCCTTTTGACTAGTGGATTCTTTTTCGCAAAGATATATAAGTTTTCTAACAGTATCATTTTTCAATGGATAACAGTCAAAAGTATGATCCTGGTCTCGTAGTTTGGGAGATCACTCTTAAATGTAATTTAAAATGTCGGCATTGTGGTTCATCTGCAGGTCGAGCAAGGGATAATGAATTATCTACTGAAGAAGGTTTAAAGTTGTGCGATGATCTAGCTAGACTTGGTTTTAAAGGTGTGACTTTGTTCGGCGGTGAACCTTTTCTGAGAGATGACTGGTATGTTTTTGGTGAGAAAATTAAAAGTTTAGGTATGAAACTATCTATTGTTTCAAATGGGTTTGTTGATGTAAGTGATATCGTTCCTAAGTTGGTAGATTTGGAAGCTGATTCTGTGCAGATAGGTTTAGATGGTGCAACTGCTAAAACACATGACCATATCCGCGGAGTGACTGGGTCTTTTGAAAAAGCTATTGAATTTTTGCGTTTATCAAAAAAAGCAGGTTTATCAAATGGAGCTATAACAACTGTTAGTAAGATGAATTTCAAAGAACTACCAGAGATAAAAAACCTTATTGTTAAGGAAGGAATTGATTGGCAGGTTCAAGAAGCGATTCCAATAGGTAGATTCCCTAAAGAAATGGTTTTGTCTGAACAAGAATATTACGCTCTGGGGCTCTTTATTATTTCCAATCGAAAAAAGTATTCCTCAGAAGGAATTTTTATAGGAGCGCCGCATAATCTTGGTTTTCATTCTCAGTTTATAACCGCTTTGGGCTCTAAGGGTTGGCAGGGTTGTTGGGCTGGTAAAAAGGTTTTAGGTATTCAAAGCGATGGAAGTGTAAAGGGTTGTCTTGCTTTGTCTGATGATTTTATCGAAGATAACATTAGAGATAGGAGTATTGTGGATATTTGGAATGATCCCGATGTTTTTGCTTTTAATCGGAGGTTTAAAGAAGAGGATCTGGGGGAGAACTGTAAGGGTTGTAGATACAGAATGACATGTAAAGGTGGTTGTTCTACTAGGTCTGATTTATCTACGGGTATTCCTCATAATGATCGTTATTGTTTTTATAGAATTGAGCAAAGATTGTTCGGGAAAGCCAGCAGATAAAAAATGCATGCGAAAAGTATATTAACCCAATTGTCATACGTGTTTCCATGAAACACGTTAGCAATGATGTATCAAATGAACTTTCCAGAATAGGAAACGTGCTAGGAGTTGAAAAAGAAGACATCTTCAATTTAAAAAGACAAGTCTCAAATAACGAAACAATGAACCATAAAATGCTGTTGATGCATGATCCGGTAGATTGCTACAAAGATCCAGTAGGCGGCTACTATGGTACTATAAGCATAAACGACTTTCAATGAAACCTTTATCTACTACATTACAAGACAGACTACATTGGTCTCTTTCAACATTTTTAGAAGCAGAAACAAGGAGAATATCATATAAATGATGAATGATTACTTTTAAACATTAAATTACATATGGATTTGACATAAACATGACCCCTGAAAATAAATATGTACCCGGTCAAGTAGTCTGGGAACTTACATTAAAATGCAATCTAAAATGTATACATTGTGGTTCAAGCGCGGGAAAAGCTAGAGCAGATGAGCTATCTACACGTGAAGCTCTTAGATTATGCAAGGACCTCGCAGAAATTAACTCCAGGGAAGTCTGTTTTATGGGGGGTGAACCATTTCTCCGGAAAGAATGGTACAGACTTGGAAGGGAAATCACGGACCTTGGTATGAAACTTTTAGTAATATCAAATGGTTTCATGGCTAATGATGATATAATCTCTAAACTTGTTAAATTGCAGCCTTATGGTGTCTCAGTTAGCCTAGATGGTGCAACTGCTAAAACACATGATCATATCCGGGGAGTAAATGGTTCTTTCAAAAAAGTAATGGAATTTATCTCCCTATTAGAGAAAGCTGATCTCCCAACCGCAGTTATAACAACTGTAAACAGGTTTAATTTTAAAGAACTACCATTGATAAGAGATTTTTTACTTGATAAGAATATTGCTTGGCAGATTCAAGTTGGTGCCCCAGAGGGAAGGTTTCCGGAGAATCTGCTGTTATCTAAGGAGGAATTCTACTCTCTTGGCCTATTTATTGCTTTTCTTCAGACGAAATATTCTACAAAAGAACTCCCTGTAGTTGGTGCTCACTGCTGTGGTTATTACTCTCAGTATATACCACATCCAGGGTTGTCTCCTAATTGGAGAGGATGTCAGGCGGGTATAACAGTTTTGAGCGTTAAAAGCAATGGCGATGTAATAGGTTGTCTTGCGACACCAGATGAGTATATTGAAGGCAATATCAGGGATAGGAGTATTGTTGATATTTGGAATGACCCTGATGCTTTTGCGTATAATAGAAAATTTAAAAAAGAGGATCTAGGAGAGAACTGCAAAGATTGCAAATATGGAGAAACATGTAAAGGCGGCTGTATGGGAATGTCAACTTGTTTAACCGGTAAACCTCATAACGACCCGTATTGTTACTATAAAATCGAACAAAAATTCACCTAAAAACTAGTTGAAAGTTGGAAAATAATATTTTTATATGTATAACACTATTATCGATCGATAAAATATGATATCGAATAGAATCTATGAAATGGGAAGTATGCTTGGATTAGAACATAAAGACCTCAGTGTGCTTGTAGCAGGTACATCCATATTAGATGAACCAGATAAACTAGAAGTATCACTCTCTCCAACAGATACTTATAAAGGCGATGGATTATGGTACGGAACCATAAGCATAAAAGATTTCAAATAAACCAAAAAATGTGAATCGTCTTTTGGTGCTATGGTAAAGTGATAGAAGATGAGAACTAGAAATCAACTCTAAAAACTGTTTGCCATAGTAACCCTCCAGTTATGAAACTTTTTATAGTCGTATTATCATTGTACAAATGATAAAATATGATCTCAGATAAGATCTATGAAATGGGAGCTTTGCTCGGATTAGAAAATGAAGATATCTATGATGTAATAACAAACAAATCAGCCTCTGATAAGACAAATATTTTGCAAATATTACTTTCCCCAGTAAATGCATATAAAGATGGGTCACTTTATGGGACCGTAAGCATAAACGATTTCTAGTCATGTTAAGAGGCTATATATGTTTCCAGATAAAATCTATAAGATAGGTGAGATTTTAGGTCTAAGCAAAGAGGATATGGATATATTTTTGTCAGCTAAACAAAACAGTGCAACTCCGGTTAGGTTCTCCTTACCAGTAGAAGTTTATAAAGGTATAATTGAATATGGTACCGTAAGTATAAAGGATTTCAAAAGAGGATAGGTAGAATGTTTCCAAATAAAATTTATGAAATGGGTAAAAATCTTGGTTTAACACGTGACGATATTGGCAGTATTTTATCCTCGGAGTCAAAAGAGCAAAACAATGTTAGGCACGTTTCTCCAGTTGAGGTATACAAAGAAGAAATTAAATACGGAACTATCAGTATAAAAGATTTTTAAAGATTTTTTAAATACAAAAAAGTACATCGCTAACCATATACAGTAGTTGTTCCAAATGGAACAAAAGATCCTCTAAAAGTTACATATTTTAACACTATACTTAAATATTTTAGTTGTATATTCTAAGCGGTACTAATTAAAAATGACCATGTTAAATAAAGCTAAGGAGCAAAAATTGTATGTACCCAAATGAGCTTTATGGAATAGGTAAAAAACTTGGCATGAACAAAAAAGATGTCGACATAGTTTTAACCAGTGAATCAAACGAAATAAAAGTTGTAGAATATACTACATCGCCTATGGAATCATACAAAGGGATGCCTGGCAGATACGGCACCCTTAGCATAAAAGACATACAATAAAAGGTTTTAATTAAAAACCTCGTAGTTATTTTTCTATACCATAACAAAGATTACACAATTTGAAAACAATTATGAAACTTAACCTTGGATGCGGAGGAATATACAAAAAAGGCTACCTAAACGTAGACGCATTCGATGATACAGTAGCTGATAAAAAGATGTCAGCACTTGACCTAAAACTAAAAGACAACACCACTGAAGAAATAATAACATCTCAACTCATAGAACATCTAGGACTAATAAGCAGTATATACGCACTAAGTGAATGCTTCAGAGTTCTAAAACCAAACGGTAAACTAACCATTGAAACACCAGACATCAAAACCGCTTTTAAAAAATACATAAATGGCGACCGAGAAGACCGAAAAAACCTATTACCCTGGATCTACGGATTAGAAACACCAGGTATGCACCATGAATTCTGCTACCCAGATGATCTACTAGAAGAAACACTTAAAAAAATCGGTTTTATAAACATCAAAAAAACATTTTACGAAATAGATGAACACCAACCCATTCTAAAAATAACCTGCAAAAAAACCAGTAAAAATCAACACCACCAACTTATCACACATTTCAGAAAAAAAATAATACAAAACAAAGAAATAAACCTACAAAACCAAATACTAACACTGGAACAAGAAAAACTAATAGATCTTTTTACATCAAAAACCAAAAAACTATACAAAAACAAAGGAAAAAACAAAGTCTTAGACGAAATAACAACCGAAGGAGCAGTTCACAGCCCAAAAATGACATACTATCTTCTAAAAACAATCCTAGATGAAAAACTACTTCCCAAAGAAACCGTAGAAAAACATCTAGATGCAGCAAAGACTCTAACTAAATATGATTTCCCCAGTATACTATACTACAGCCTAGTTGAAATACCAGGGTTCGTCGGAGAACAAAAAAGACTATATCAAACTATAAAAAACATGGGAAAAAACACAATAAAAAACCTACTAAATCCATCAAAAAAAACATCTACAACCAAGTCACTTTCAAAAATGAACAAGAAAATAAAAACACAATATAAAATCGATCTCTTCTCAGAACAAATGCTGCTAACTAAGGCAAACCATTTCTTCCGACAAGGAGCAAAAGAATTCGTCATCAAAAGATACGACAAAGCCATCAATAAATTCAAAAATTCTATCCAATTATATAGAGACCAAATACTCAGCTACTGGAATCTCGCTAGACTCTACAAACTGAACAACGACATAAAACAATCAAAAAATCACTACAAAAACACCATGGATATTCTAATAAGACTAGACTGTAGAAACAAAACAACAATTAAAAAAAGGTTAGAAAAAGAAATCAATAAAACACCACACGGAACACCAGCTGATCCAGTTATTTCATTAAAAAATATCTATTAAGCTAAGGTTTTATACATATATTTTCTTTTTAATCTTACTTTTATCAATTTTTGATACGATACCAGGTGTATGCGGCTTAAAACAATCTGTCTCTTTAAAATCGATATCGATATCAGATCCAAATTTTTCCTTGAAACCCGCTTGTATAGTAGAAAAAATTTTTTCAAGAGCCGGAGTAGCTTTTCGCTTTTCATTATCAATTAATACTACTATTTCAAACTTGTTTAACTTATGTTGAATTATTTGAGAGCGTAGTATCTTAGTAATATCGATTTTTTCAGATATTTCACCAAAAAAATTCGAAATCGAGGAAGGAAGCAATACCCTTCCACCTGGTAGAACTAGAGAATGATCTTCCCTCCCATGAATTTTACTGATTAACCCGCTAGTTATTCCACAATCGCAGATTTCATCAGTCGACGTTATTATATCATCTAAACCCGTATATCTGATTATAGGAGTACCTCCGCCGTAAAATCTCGTTATAGCTACCCTACCAGGATTACCTGATGAGACAGATGCTCCATTATCATCTATAATCTCTAAATGTACAAGATCTGAATGGATATGGTAACTCCCTTGTTTACATTGAAAAGCTATGGGACCCGACTCCATAGCGCCATATGCATCAAAAACCTGAGCATCAAAAGTTTCCTCAACATATTTTTTTAAGTATTCATCTAACACCGATCCACATGATACTATGCACCATGGCCTTATATTCTCTCCATATCCCTTTCTTTTAAGCATAGCAAGCTGCCTAAGCATACCGGGATAACCAACGACAAACTCTGGTTGAAAACTATTCATTTCCTTTGTGATCTTCTCTGCATCACCATATGTATTAAAAATCTGTACATTATTCAAAGGAAAAAATGGCTGTACAAAGGGAATTATTCCATCGGTAAGATATTCACTTTCAATACTATTTTCAGAAAGATCAACAATAACAGTCATCCTAGTCTTCCACCATTTGGCATTGTGCTCTCTTATCACTCTCACATACCCTAGCAACTCTCTAACGATGGTATGCATGTCAACAAAGATAGAAACTGGTTTACCAGTTGTTCCAGAGGTATAACTCATGATAGTCTTTCTTTTATCAAAACTTGGTGGAACAATATTATCTGGAAAGTTTTTTCTAATATCGTTTTTTGTAATCACTGGAAGTTTGGAGGTATCGTTTATTCCCTTTATATCACTCGGATGAATACATGCCTCCTTGTATTTCTCGTGATATAATGGCACGGTATATGCATATCTCACAATTTTTCGAAGATTTTTATCTCGAAGTTTTTCCAAGCTTTTAACACTCACTCTCCGCAATCTATACATATCAGCTAGGTAACTTTTGATAGCTCTAGAAAGGAAATAGGGGTTTAGGAATGGATTCATTCTTTATTTTCTCCTAGGATTCACGGTAAAAAAGAATAGAAAATTCAGGCTTATAAGCCTGCCTACTTCTTCTTTCCCTAGTTTTTAATTACAGTGCCTCTGAAAATAAGTTAGTAGACATGAATCATCTTCGTCTTGAGAAATCTTTGATGCTGATTGTTCCATAGTGGCCACCTGTTTTGTAGAGATCAAATGGGTTTGTTGTCTTGTATTCTATATCTGTTTTGTATGATTTTTCTGGATTGTCTATGATATCGTCGATTTCTCCTTTTTTTAGTTCAAGTTTACGTCCTAGATTATATATCTCTATCGTTTTCAAATTTTTCATCTATACAATACCTCCTTTAGTTTTTCTATCGCAAGTAGATGCGAGCCTAAAACCTTTGAAAAATTGAGTTTTTTCAACGATGAACTCGACCACGAGATATCTTATTGATACTCATAGCCTCCACAAAACCAGATTGTAACAATAACTGTTTAATTTCATTAACTGAATATGAGCATTTTGAGATATCGGCTATTATATCCCATCTAGCTTTTTTACCTCTTTGAGAACTTTTCGACTCTGTCATAACCAGATCAATCTTAAAGTCGGCAATTTTCTTGGCAATCTTTGCTAAACAACCAGGCGTGTCTCCGAATTCGATTTCCATTTTTACAAGATCAGTTGGTTTCCCATAAATCGGGCTGATCGCCAGTGTATCTGTCTTCCTGTCTAAACTAATCAATACCTCATCTCCTTCTTTGAGATTAAGGGCTTCTCTGAATTCATTTGGGACGACTAAACGTCCTCTTGTGTCTAATTTTGTTATTGAGTTCATAACACACCTTTGTGGGAATTTTGTGGGAATATATAACATGTGGTATATAAATGTTGTGTTCCCATGTTTTTACTTATAAGTGTTCAGCATAATTTAAGTATAGGAACCTCATTACCTCAAAAATCGGTTGTTAAAATTATACACAATACTAGTTAAAACAAAGTGATACATATGGCAAAGGCACGAGCAAGAACAGCAGCACGAAAAGTCAAAGATAGATGGAAAGCAAAAAGTTGGTATAATGTTGTAGCGCCACCCTCATTCGATAATGTCACTATAGCTGATACATTGGCAGATATTCCTGATAGTCTTATAAATAGGGTGACAGAGGTATCTCTCCAGGATTTGACAAATGATTTCAGGAAATCGCATATAAAACTATATTTCAAAGTACATAAAGTAGAAGAAACAAATGCGCACACACAATTTGCAGGGCATACGCTTACATCAGATTACCTTAGAAGAATGATACGAAGAAGAAGATCAAAGATCGACGGAGTATATGATGCCACCACACGAGATGGAGCGACCATTAGAGTAAAACCCTTTGCCACCACAGACAAGCGTATACAGAACTCTCAAAAGAAGGTAGTCCGAGAGGCCATGAAAAAAACAATTTATGACCAAGCAAAAACTAGTACGTTAGCTGAATTTGTAAAAAATATTTTAGATGGAAAAACAGGTAGTGATATCTATAAAAGCTGCAAGAAATTATACCCTGTGAAAAGAGTGGAGATATACAAGACAGAGGTGCTATCGCATCCAACAATTAAGGTAGAAGAGAAAAAACCTGCAAAGAAGGAAGAAATAGAAGAGGCAAAAGAGCCTGAGAAGAAAGAAAAAAAGACAAAAGAGACTAAACCTGAAGAAAAAGAAGAGGAAACGCCGAAAGAGGAAGAAAAACCAGTAGAGCCAAAAGAAGAATCTAAAGCCGAAGTAAAAGAGGAAAAGAAAAAAGAGAAACCAGCAAAACCAGAGAAAAAGGAGAAGAAAGCACCAGCTAAAAAACCTGCAGCTAAAAAGACTACAAAAAAAACCACAAAAGCAAAAACTACCACTAAGAAAAAAACCACAACAAAGAAGAAAACCGCCAAAAAATAAAAAAAGCCTCCTTTTTCAAATAATCTTTTTATATATTTACATTCATACTACTAAGTAGTTATATGAATAAATGGAGACTAATATCTTTAATATTTGCAATTTTCTTGCTTTCAAATTTTTTTATAAGTTGTAATGTTGAAGCATGCAAAGATATCGTTGCCTGTGGTGATGCAACGGAAGGAGATTATAATCTTCTTTTAAAAGTTAGAGATCCAAGTAGACCGGGGTTACAAGTTCTTTGTATAGTTCCAGAGGGATATGAGTATAACTATCATCAACCTTGGACTGGAAAATCTATAAGTTTCAAAACCGATCGTAAATACATTGGTGTTACTACAAAAGAAGATACTATACCAAATATAGTCAAGGCGGGTATGTCTCTCAGTGATGCAGGTGTTTCTTATGGTGACGCTGATACTGGTTCAAATTGGAAAAATCCAACAAGACATGCTTGGGATGATTTTGACTGGATTCGGTATGCCTGTGAAAAAGCAGAAAATGAAGATGAAGCAGTTTTGTTAATGACCGAAGATTGTGTGGATCAACTGCATGCAACAGGAGTATCTGAAAATCTTTTTGTTGTCGGTCCAAATAAAGGAGTTGTGATTGAGGCTGACGCATTTCGTTACAAGGTCAAAGAGATTGATAACGGCGTTGTAGTAATGACGAATTATCCAAAGAAGCTTTGGAAGACTCAAATATTTAATACATTGCCGATCTCTCGATCTTTTGATACCGTTGTAGAAAAGTATGTTCGAAACAGAGGCGTTGTAAGATTAAAGTCTCTCTATGGGGTAAAAGTTGTTAAAATTGGTGAGGATTTTATTTCTGTTAAACCAGTCTCGTTTATTCATGCTCTTAAAACTGGAAACCTTGGTGTTGTAACAAAAATTAACATGGGAGAGCGAAAAACAGTTGGATATTTTAGTGTCGAGTTACTGGATATTAATGGAAACAAAGCGAAGGTCCGGGTTTGCTATAACTTCAAAGCATGGGAAGAAAAAATGTTAGACTACATTCAACCCAAATATGGTAGTATTACCGTGGAAGACATGATCAGTTGGTCTCGTCTCGAACGTGAAGATCTTGATGGGCTTAGACCTATGTGTGAAGATACGTTTAAGTACGAAGCGGTGGCAATATACAAGATACCAAAGGAAAACTATGACAAATTGAGTAGCGGCTGGTTTTCACTCAATCATGCTTGTTCATCGGTTTATGTTCCTTTTCATATCTGTAATAATGATATTTATGATCCATATGAAACTGGAGAGGCAGCACAGTTGTCTCTGGATTTATTTAATCTGTATGAGCATGATGCATTAGCCAATAGTTTCAGCAAGGTAGAAGACGTGTTTTTTTATGAAATTGATTCCATGGAAGAAATATCAACATATATGTTGACAAGTAATAACGATGTCTCTGATCTCTTAACAATTATTGACATGAGTATGCAAAAACAGGCCTTTTTAACAGAAGAGATATGGATGGATGCAAGCACGATTTCTAATCAAAAAAAGAAACAAGAGATCATTACTATAATTGATGGTTTATGGGAAAAAAATTACACGTTTTCTTTAGATAAAATGAGAAATGCTATTCTTGATTTAAAAGATGTCACGGCATCGACTACTATTAGAGAAAAGATAGTTGGTATTGCTCTTGATATTTGTAAGTCAAGAATTGATGCAGCAAGTGTTATTGGAAAACAAATTCAAACTGTTGAAGAGGAATATGAGGCAGGCAGCAGACTCATCAAGCAGGGTAAATATGAATCAGGTTTTGATAGCATACAGAAAGCGTTTACAGAAAGCGATATGCTGATTAAAGGTCAAACACTTCAGGATTTGAGAAGCATAGAAACAGAAAAAAATGAAGAAACTGATCTTTTCTTATATTTTTTAATAGTGATTTTAGTTATAGCTATAATTGCTCTTTTGCTAAAATTTCGTCTAAGTTTAGTTTTTTTGAAATCAAATCAAAAACATTAAAAAAACAATTCTATTAGACTGAGCAGGGGTTTATTTGAGTCAGGATAATGATATAGCGATAATTGGCTGTGGAGCTGGAGGTGGAACAGCTGCACAGTTTGCAAGAAAAACAGATAGGAAATCATCTATAACTGTTTTTGAAAAAGGAAAATATCCACAGTATTCTAAATGTGGATTACCTTATGCAATATCTGGTAATATCCCTAAAATAAATGATCTAATTGAGTTTTCTGAAGAATGGTTCAAGAAAGCAAATATTGATCTTTTACTTGAGACAACAGTTGAAAAAATTGATGTAGATAATCAAATTGTTTTTGCAAAAAAAGGAAATGCTGTGATTGAAAAATCATATAGTTCATTGATTATATGTACTGGTGCAAAACCTATCTTCCCACCAATACAAAATCTTGAAGAGAATGACAAATTAGTCGATGGTGCTCATGTCGTTAGGACTATTGATGACGCTGAAAAGATTTCTTCTCTTATTAAAAAAGAAGGAAACGCGACTATTGTTGGAGCAGGATTTATTGGTCTCGAGATGGCTGATAACCTCCATAGAAAAGAAATGAAGGTAACAGTTGTAGAAATATTACCACAAATACTTCCAAATACTCTTGATGAGGATATGTCTAAGATTGTTCATGAAGAGATTTCAAAGAATGTTACAGTTTTAACAAATCATTTGGCTACAAAAATTGAAAGTAAAAATGGAAGAATTTGTAAGGTTTTCATAAAAAACAATGAAACCGGTGAAGAACAGGACATTGACACGAATCTTTTGATTATTGCTACTGGATGTAAACCAGAAGTAATCCTGGCCAAAGATGCTGGATGTAAAATAGGGGAAACCGGTGGTATAATTGTAAATGAAAAATCTGAAACAAGTGTAAAGAACATCTATGCAACGGGTGATTGTACAGAATACTTGGATTTTGTTACAAAAAAACCTGTATTAATTGGTCTTGGCAGCATCGCTGTCAGGCAAGGTATTGCAGCTGGTATAAATGCAGCTGGTGGAGACTATAGATTGCCAAAAGGTGTTTTACAAACTTGCACTTCAAAGTTTTTTGATGTGGATATAGCAGCGGTTGGACCAACGATCGATCTCATGGAAGATATGTCTGTTGTTTCAGGTAAATTTAACGGGTCTTCTCTTCCTGAATATTTTCCAGGTGGTAAACCAATATCTCTAAAAGTTACCGTAGATGAAAAAACAGGCCGTATAATTTCTGTACAGGCAGTTGGAGATAACGCGGCGCAACGGATAAACACTTTTGCCTGCGCTATTCTCGGTGGAATAGATATCGAGACTTTTAGAAAACTTGAAACTGCTTATGCCCCACCAATCGCTCCAACTCTTGATGCGATTACACTTGTATGTGATATTGTTTCTATGAAGTTGAGCCGTAAGCGATAGAATGAAGATTTTACATGTTGCTGATACGCATTTGGGCTATTCTGCCTACCGTAAGGTAACAGAAGATGGAATAAATCAGCGTGAAATGGATGCCTATGATACATTCAAACAATTTGTCGACTATGCGATTAAATCAAAACCTGATTTGATCATTCACGCAGGTGATCTTTTTGATTCAGTAAGACCAAATAACAGAGCTATTACATTTGCTATAAAACAAATAATTCGCCTTTCAAAAAAAAACATACCCTTTGTAGTTATTGCAGGTAATCATGAACATCCAAAGCTAAAAGAAACAGGGCACATCTTCAGCATATTTGACCATATGGATCATGTTTATCCGATTTATAACGCTAAATGTGAAACGTTGTCTTTTAAGATAAATAATGAAAAAATAATGATTCATGCAATTCCTCAATGTGAATTTAAAAAACAGTTCAACGAAGAGTTAAAGAAACTAAAACCTGACTCAACCTCAGATTACAATATTTTTGTGTCACATGGCGCTGTAACTGGAATAAAAGTATTCAGCATGAATGAGTTCAACGAACTCATCATACCAACAAAAATTCTAAACAAGAATTTTGACTATATCGCTCTCGGTCATTATCACAGGTATACTAAACTAGCAAGTAATGCGTTTTATTCAGGTTCTACTGAGCGTTTTACATTTACAGACGCACCAGATAAAAAAGGATTTTTAGAACTAGAGCTATCTGATGGAAAATTAAAACATACTTTTATTGAACTAGAGAACAGAGCAATGATAGATCCAAAACCGATCAAATGTTCAAATCTCAAGTTAGATGAAGTAATGAAAAAAATCAAAGAGACCGTGATAGAGATAAAACCAAAAGAGAAAACATTTCGAATAACACTCGAAGACATTCCTGCACATATTTACAGAGGACTTGACTTTGATGAAATCAGAAAAATGAGTGGCGAAGCAACTCATTATGAGATAAAGGCAAACGTAATCAAGGAAGGGGAATCAAAGCCTAGCACAACGTCTAAGATTGATGCTTTGGCAAATGAATTCGAACAATTTATCGAAAGCCAAGACTTGAAAGAAAAAGAAACGCTTTTAGAGCTTGGTATAGGTTATATTGAAAAAATAGAAGCAAGAGAAGAAGGTAAATGATACTCAAAAATTTAGCACTAAAAAACTTCAGAAAATTCAAAAATGCAACAATTGAATTTCCAGATGGTGTAACAGGTGTAATTGGACTAAACGGGGCAGGAAAATCAACTATTTTTGAGGCTATTGCATGGGTGCTTTATGGCTCTGTTGCAGCGAGAACTTCAGCTGATCAAATAAAACGACATGGTGCATTGCATTCAGATCCATGCAGGGTAGAGTTAGAGTTTGTCTTTGAGGATGATAATTACAGAATAATCCGGGAGATGTCTGGAAAACATTTGATTGCTTCTGCAACTGCAACAGTTAATGGAAAGATTGCAGCAACTGGTGCAGAAGTAGTCAGCAGATACGTTCAAAAGAAACTTGGTATGGATTTCAAATCCTTTTTCACTTCAATTTTTGCAAAGCAAAAAGAACTTAATGCACTCTCCACTATGATCGCAAGTGAGAGAAGACCACTGATTCTAAAAATGCTTGGAATAGACTCGCTTGATGATGTTATAAAAGAAATAAAATCAGATAAGAGAGACAAGGACGCATTAATAGAAAGATTAAATCAAGATCTTGTTGATGAAACTGGGAAAAACAAGATTGAAAGTTACAAGGATGAAATAAAAAATTTAGAAAGGAAAAATGAAGAAATCGTTCTCTTAATTAAACAGTCTAAAGAAAAAATTCTGACTTTTAAAAAAGAGTTAAAAATCTTAGAAACGAACTATCTTGATAGTAAAAAAGAATATGAGAAAATAAATGAACGCAAAGAAAAACTAGCTGAGAAAAAAACTCTTTTTGAAAATAAAAAGAAACTACAAGATGAAATCAAAAATTTAAAAGAAAAAATTGTTGAAAGACAAAAAATCATTGAAAAAGAAAAGAAAAAACTTGATAGTTTTAAAAACTTGGAAGATAACATTAAATCTACTGAAAAACGTCTAAATAAAATAGACATTCAAATTGAAAAAAGCGTTAAAAAAATTGAGCAAAAAAAGACACTAGCAGACCGGATCAAAAAAGATATTTCTGATATTGATTCTAAGAAGAAAAATATTGAAAAACTTGGTCCTGATGCAAAGTGTCCTACTTGTAATAGGGTACTTGGAGATCAGCGTAATAAACTTCTGAAAAACTTTGATGAAGACAAGCGCAAAAAAGAAAAAGAGATAGAATCGTTTTTAAAAGATGTCAAAAAAGAGCAAGAAGAAAAAGATAAGTTTTCCAGGGAACAGCAGGCTCTTCTAAAAAAGAGAAATTATCTTCAAACCCAGTTGAGGGAAAAAGAAAAAATTGATACCACACTTGAGAACATTTCAGCTGAAATAAAACGTGAAAAGTCTGAGATGGAAAGCAAAGATAGAGAACTTAAAAAGATAGGTGTTATAGCTTTTGATGTAAAAGAATTTGAAATTGTTAAGAAACAGGTTGAAGAATTTTATAAGAAATATCAGTCTTCACTTGATGTTTTTGGTGAAAAAAAGGATCTTTTAGCTGAGTTAAACTTGGATCTTGAGAAAAAAGAAGGTGAGAAGAAACTTTTGTCTCAGGAAATTAAAAACTTGAAAGAAATTTTTTTACAACTTGAAGAATTTAAAAAACAGATAAAAGAGGAAAAGAAGACTGTTCATTATTTAGGTATGCTTAGTGAGGTTATGACTTCTTTTAGAACATATTTGATTTCAAGAATTCGACCTACTTTGTCATCGTATTCATCTGATTTTTTTGAGCGTCTTACTGATGGGAAATATAGGGAACTTGAACTTGATGAGAACTATACTCTTTTGGTTTATGACAATGGTAATGCTTATGGTATTGAGCGTTTTTCTGGTGGTGAGGAAGACTTGGCTAATCTCTGTTTGCGTTTGGCTATCTCTGAGGTTATTACTGAACGTGCTGGTGGTGTTTTTAATTTTATTATTCTTGATGAGATTTTTGGATCGCAAGATATGTTTAGACGTCAGAACATTATGAGAGCACTTAATGGTTTGTCATCTAAATTCCGGCAGATTTTTTTGATTACTCATGTAGAAGATGTTAAAAACGATATGGAAAACATCATCTATGTGAATGAGAACGAGGACAGTATTAGCACGGTAAAAATAGAATAAAAAACGAAGAAATAGGGGAGTGGTATTTATTTTTTAAATCGTAGTTTCCTCTTCTTTGTTTTCTTCTTTGAATCTGTTTTTTCCTCTGTTGAAGGAGTTGGAGGAACTTCAGGAATCGTAGGATATTCTTTTGGTGGTTCCATTGTTGTTCCAACTGGCGGAGCTGCAGAGAACAATCGGCTAAATATGTCTTTATTTGAGTCGAACCAGTCCTGCCAGCCTTTTATCTGATCCCTAAGCTTGTTGCATTCAGATTCCGTTTCTTCATATAGGTGGTATAACTTTGTAAGTCGTCCTTTTTCCTTCTCATATTGCTCCGATACTTCTTCGAACCGGTCTTTGTATTCTGCGTATTTTTCAGATTCTTTTAAATCTTCAACCTGTTTCTGCATCGAATTTATCGTTTCATCTTTGGTATTTATTTCATCTTTTAAACTACGGATTTCTTCTTCCAGTCGATTACGTATCCCATCAAATTCTTCACATCTCTGCTTGTAATCATCAAACTGATTTACTTTTTCTTCGTTTTCTTCTAGTTTTTTATTAAGTGTATCCATCCGGACGTTGAGATCATCTTCCAACTGTTTCTTAGAAACCTCTGCCATGCGTGCTCTTTCTTCATACTCAGTAATTTTCTTCTCAGTGGTAGAGAGTTCTTCTTCCTGATTTTTATAGGCATCCCATAGTTTGATAAGCCGTTCTTTCTCTTTTTCCAGTTCTTCGCTATATCTCTGTGCTCCCTGAGTTGCCTCTTCTCTTTCTTTCTCTACTTCAGAAAGTCTACTTTCAAAATTCTCGATGATACCACTTATTTCTTCTAAACCTCCAATATCCAACATATTTTGGATTCTTGACAAGTCTTCTGTACTTTTAGAGAACGAATTTTTAATGGTATCAATCTCATTTGCAACCTGCTGTAATCTATCTCTAAGATTACTTATATGTTCTGGGTCTCCTTCCCTCATATCTTTCTCATTCATAATCATTATGCCTCCCAACTAATTTTGAGTTACCAGGAATAAATTTGTTGCTATTTAAGGATTGCCATTAATTATACTGTTTTTGGTTTTTTCCCTTTTATAAAAATTAGATTATTATTATTTTTTTGCATATTAAAATTTTTACCATTAAACTAATAAACCACCAGAAGCATATCTTTCTGGATAATATACCTAGTTACTAGGAGGAATCGTCGGATGGGATTATTTAGAAGACATAGCCTTGCAGCTATAATTCAAAGAATTTTTGGTAAGAAGCATGCTAGAATCGGTATTTATGGACCGCCTAATGTTGGAAAAACCACACTTGCTAATCGTATCCTTCGTGATTGGACTGGGGACATCATGGGTAGCGTGTCTGATATTCCACATGAGACGCGAAGGGCGAAATGGAAAAAAAATGTAAAAGTGGAAAACGGGAATTCCTCTCTCTTTATGGATATCGTGGACACCCCTGGCATCGCTACTAAGGTGGATTATAAAGAGTTTATGAATACATATGGATTGAGTAAAGAAGAATCGAAACGAAGGGCAAAAGAGGCTACAGAGGGAGTGATAGAGGCCATACGATGGCTTGAGGATCTCGATGGTATATTACTGGTTATGGATGCAACACAGGATCCTTTCACGCAGGTAAACGTAACCATTCTTGGAAATCTTGAGGCCCGTAGTCTCCCTGTTTTAATAGCTGCGAATAAGATAGATATGGAGGATTCAAGTCCTGCTACTTTAAAATCTGCGTTTCCACAACATCCTGTTATACCAATCAGTGCGTTGACTGGATATAACGCAGAAAACCTGTACACCACGATGGTGGCGCATTTCAGGAAAAAAAGACGGAAAAAAAGAGGATAGAACTATGACAAAAAAGGACAGAGGAATCTCAGTTAACCTTATATCTCGTCAGAAACTAGAAGAGTTCTCCTCCACAGAAAAACTGAAATTTATACTTAAAGAGGTTCAAAATGGAAAAATACTGGTATTGGAACATGGTCTCACCCCAATGGAGCAGACAAACCTCATAGAGCGGACTATGAAAGAAATCAAGCAGGACACGTTTATAGGAATTGAAATGGAGGGATACGCCGAGGATAGACCCACGTTTATTCAAAAGATTTTAGGTCTTATAAAAAAACCTCGTATGACCGTGATTGGTCCTGCTGATTTATTAAAAACAATACGTAAGGATACCGATATGATTCAGACGATGATAATCCCTGGAAAAGGAGCTAAATAGAGATGCCTCATCAATGTCTTAAATGCGGGCGGATATTCAAAGAGGGATCTTCTCAGCTGTTGAGAGGATGCCCTGATTGTGGGGGAAACCGTTTTTTCTTTACTAAAAAACCATTGGATGAAGAAGAAAGAAATGTTATAACCCGTGAGGTAAGCAAAGACATAAACTCTACGATAATAGATTTGTTGGGAGGAGGCAGCGATGTTGTTGATAAATCTGGAAACTGGGTTACAATAAAACCAAAAGACATTCGTAAGGTAATAGAACAACATCGTACGGAGAAGAAAAAGATATCGCCGGAGAAAAAAGAGGATATAGATCTTATAACAGATGATGAATATAGAAAAAAGGTTATAGAGAAACTAAAGTCTGAATTAGAAGAATCTGATGTTCCTGAAACCATAGACGTAGAGAGACCTGGGAAGTACAAGATAGATGTTAAAGGACTCTTGGAGGAAGAACCTATTATTATACAGAAGGATGGTTCTTATACGATTCACTTACCATCTGTTTTTAAAATGATAGATAAAGAGAAAAAAGAGTGAAATAACATTGTTATTTATAGGTATAATTTAAATACTTTAATCTATATAATAATTGGGTAGATGCATAAAAAAAGATTCAACCAAATAATTACTGCATTTCTAATCTTTATTTTTATTATATTGCTGATTAAACCTATAACTGCAGTTTCTGAAACAAAAATAATGAATCATAGTAATAATTTATATGTTGGTGGAGTGGGCCCTGGGAATTTTACCACCATTCAAGAAGCAATAGATGCTGCATCTGATGGTGATACTATTTTTGTTTACAATGGCATATACAATGAAAACATAGTGATTAATACATTATTGGTTCTAATTGGAGAAGACAAGACAGATACAATAATTGATGGTAAAGGAAAAAATGATACCGTAACAATCAACTCTGAGAATTCAACTATTCAAGGTTTTACAATAATTAATGCAACAGGTGCGGGTATTTATAAAATTTTCAGAGCAGGAATAAGAATAACAGGCTCACATAACACAATAAAAAACAATATCATCAAAAACAATAATGTTGGAATATTCACCCGCAGGGTGACAAATATAACAATAATTAAAAACGAATTTTACAACAATGCAATTACACTATCACCTTATGATGTTGAAGAAATAAATATACCTATTTCAAAAGAATATTTCATTCATACAATTGAAAATAACACAATAAACGGGAAAAAAATAGTATACCTTAAAAATCAAAAAAATATAAAAATCACAGCCGGAACAGGTCAATTATTAACCTATAACTGCTCAAATATTACAATACAAAATATTTCATTTACAAAATGTGGCTTCTCATTACTGATGACGTATACAAATAACTGCAGAATAAACAATTCACAGTTTATTGATGATGCTGATATCTGGTTAATGGAATGTAGTCATAACATTTTTGAATATAATAAAATGGCAAAAAACTTTCATGGAATAACACTTGATTACCACTCAAAACATAATATTCTAAGATATAACAATTTATCAGAAAATCAGCTCATGGGTGTTATGATTGAAAGTCGTTCAGATTTTAACATCTTTGAAAAGAATAATATGATGAAAAATAACTACTCAAACGCGTTCATAAGAAACTCGTTTCTAAATAAATGGAGAAAAAACTACTGGGATGATTGGGTTGGGTTAAAATACCCAATATTGCGATTTTTACCAAAAGCTATTTTTGGTGCGCCATTTAAAAGATTGTCTACAGTTGCACAGTTAAATCTTGACCTGCGTCCAGCAGCAGAACCCTATGAAATATAATCCTTCAAAACTGTTTTTTTTAAAGCCTTAGTCTTCTATGTAGTTTTACCACTGCTTCAACTGCAGCTTTTGCTCTCTCTATTCGTTCTTGTGCTTGCAGCCGTGTCATACCTGGTCCAGAGATACCTAGGCCAACAGGTTTACCATGTTCCACAGCGAGGTCAGCTATCTTCCGAGAGGCATGTTGAATTACTATCTCGTCATGCTCCGTCTCACCTTCTATAACTGCTCCGAGTGCTACCACGCCGTCGATGTCTTTTCTCTGCAATAATTTCTTTATAGGTAGGCCCATGTCGAAAACACCTGGTACTTTGACAGTCTGTGTTATCTCTGCCCCTAGAAACTGTGCATGCTCTTTTGCTCGTTCCAGCATCATCATTGTTATATCGTAGTTAAACTCTGAGACGACTGCGCCTATCCTAATTTTTCCTTCTTTTACCATACTTTTTTCCTCCTTAATTTCTTAATGGTCCTGCATCTTCAAATCCTTCCCGCAGGCCTTTACCTGCGTTTTTAACAAGTTTTTCTGGTTTAAACAGTAAATCCAACGCGTTTAACGCATGCTCTCGAGCGCGTCTATCCGCCAGCCACGCGAGCTCTTTTTCATCCTTGGCTTCATCCTCGTGGACAAAAACCTCTAGGATATGTTTGTTACACATGAGCTGTGTCTGCAATAAACCTAGGCTTGCTTCATGGGCGCACTGTTTATCAATCGGCATGGGACCGGGCATACCCAATGCCATGACAAGGTCACAATCCTGCTCTTCAAACAGTTTTTTACATGCCACAGGGAGATCTTTTACTCCGGGTACGGCGTACCGTATTATCTTAAAACCTGTATTGTTTGATTTCAACTCGTCAATAGCTGATCTTGCCATATCATATCGTGCAAATGTTGTGTCAACAATACCTATACGTTTCATTTTCCTTCGATTTTCTCCATACTTTTTTGGAATTCATATGCAGATATAATCTTCCCTATTATCCTCCGAGTACCATTAAGATCCTCCATCCTACTATACTTGGACAATCTGACTATTCTTGTATTTATGTTTCTTTTTTTCAACTCGTGTTTAATTTCTTCTTCATTATGAATCTGATCAAACCCGAGCGCGATGATATCAGGTTTTATCTCTTCTACAACTGCGTACATATCATCTTCATAACCCAACAAAGCTTCATCTACCATCTTCAGCTCCCTTATAAGAGCTAGTCTCATCTCCTCGGGTGTGACAGGCTCATGCTTTAGCTTTCGAACAGTAGAATCTCGTGCTACAATGACAACTAGTTCATCACCCAGTTTCCTTGCTTCCTTCAAATAATAGATGTGTCCCATGTGAAGAAGATCAAATGTCCCTGTTGCCATTACCTTGACCATTGCTTCCAAGCCTCCGATATTTCTTTTCCCTCTAAAAAAACGAGTCCATTGTCATCAGCATACTGCTTTGCTTTACTCTTAGGCAAAGCCCTGCCATCATCACCCATAATTTCACAGCCGCTACCAACAGGAGCAAGACCAGCCATTTTCAAAATGGAGACAACCAGCTCAGTATGTCCAACTCTCTTGTTAAGAAGATCCTCAGCAGCTACACATATGGGAATATGACCCGGGGATCTAAACTCTTTTCCAAACATCCCAGTCGCAACGCCATCGTCAACCCTATCTATCTTTTTTGTGAGTTCAGCAAACCGCTTCATAGTCAGACTACGGTCGATATCAGTTATACCAGTGAAAGTATCTCGATGGTTAATATACAAGGAAAAGGAAGATTTCGTATCATACGGTATATCATTTGGGATAAGCGCTTTTAAAACAGGATATTTATCATCTATATCTAAAAACAAATCAGCTAGAAACGGGAGCTTCAGCTTACTTGCAATCTCGTTCGAGATCATAAGAAAGATAAGACCGCCTCCATCCTTCCTCATCGTCCTTATTGACTCAGGAGCGACAAACTCTGAGGCCATAACTAGATCTGTCTCACCTTCTCTACTGTCATCATCATAGATGAGGACAAATTTTCCATCTCGCAGATCAACCAGGGCCTTATCCATTTTTTCTATAAACTCACCCAAATGCAGATTTACCCCCCTTAAAATAAATTTTGGGTTGTTACTCAGAAATGGGTCGACTTGTTTTTCCTTTTTTCTGAGACGCCAGGTACCTAGTTATATATCCTGCTATACGATTCCTCAGCAGTTTACTGTTAACATCGCTTAATTCCTCAACCTTTTTTTTATTATGTTGAAAATCATCAGCAACAAATTGATTAGGATGATTTTTTACAAGCTCTTTAGCAATGTTTTTTATGTATGTCTGTCTTATGTTTCCCAGGTTATCACCCTTTAAACTGTAGGTGGGTTTGAATATCTTTTTGTTATAAAAGGATATCTATGGATTTTAAAACAAAGAAATAATTACAAATCTTAACATATATAAACATGGAGGACTATTGTAAATAAAAGAGGCGAGATATATCGGTGTAAAAAACCCTTCACTGAAAATACTTGCAGGAAAAAAACTCGATGAATTAGAAGAATATGCACTACGTAGCAGTGTCACAAGAAAACTCAGTACAATGATATATAACTCCAACATATACAGCTATATCTCAAAAAAAGTGAACGAATTTCGAGACTACAAACTCGTTGAAGAAATAAAGCAAGATCCTGTACCAAAACATGTTGCAATAATTATGGATGGAAACCGTCGCTTCGCTTCAGATCTAGGTCTGACACCAAATGCAGGTCACCTTTTTGGGAGAGACAAAATAAAAGAAGTATTAGAATGGTGTTTTGAACTAGGAATCAAAAATCTAACATTATATGCTTTTTCAACAGAAAACTTCGAAAGAAGCAGCAGCGAAGTAAAAACACTTATGAACCTATGCAAAGAAGAATTAGACAAAGCCGTTAAAGATTCACGCATACATAAAAACCAAGTAAAAGTAAGAGTACTAGGGCATCTGGAATCCTTACCGGAGGATATAAGAGAATCAGCTCGATATCTCATGGACGAAACAAAAAACTATGACAAATATTCCCTTAACATTGCACTTGCATACGGCGGAAGAGAAGAAATAATCAACGCTATACAAAACATAGCCAACGACGTCAAAACAGGTAACTTAAAAATAGAAGACATAACAGAACCCACGGTATCAACATACTTATACACCGATGGTCTTCCAGACCCTGATATAATACTTAGAACCTCAGGAGAAGAACGGATATCTAACTTCCTACTATGGCAACTAGCCTACTCAGAACTCTATTTCTCAGATGTATACTGGCCTGCGTTACAAAAAAGAGACTTCCTCAAAGCCATAAGAACATGTCAGCAGAGGCAAAGAAGGTTCGGAAAATAAAAATTAACAAGTTTTCAGTCAGGGTCTCAGCCGTATACTAATATCTACTTCTTCATCTTCTTCTTCGTTTTCTACTTCATCCGCTATCTTAGCTAATTTTGCAAATTGACAGTTGAAAAAATACAAAATAATTCCAACTCCTAAAAATATAATAGAAAATGCAACTATAGAATCTATATAGCTTGACCTGGAGAAATCATGTATAAGCTGAAGGAAACCAGTGGCTCCTTTATCTATAAACAAAGAACCCACTTTAAAAAAAACAAAAACAAATAGTAGAACCCCCCCTAAAAGCAAAGAAAACTTACATAAAAAACTAGTCTTGAGGTCATTATAGACAGATATATTTCTTTTTTTAAACATACGAATCTAAATTAATTCAACTAACCTGCCTTCTCACCAGACAGGTTAAGAGCATTCTGAACCTTACTCTGTAATTCATTGAGTTTTTCCTTGGTTCTTCCCTCTTGTTTTTCTAGAGTGTTTTTTCTTAATTCCAGGGATTCTTTATTTGCTTTCAACTCTTTTGTAATCTCGCTTTTTCCCTTTGTTTTTATAAGGATTGCACCTACACTCTTGTATATAGGGGTTTTTGTATCTGTTTTATCTAATTCCTCTATTGCTTCTTCAACTTCCTTTAATCTCAATTCAACTTGTTGACGCTGTTGCATTATCATTTGAAGCTGCGTTCTCAATTGTTGAAGTCTGTTTATCTGATCTCGCAGTTGTGGAGATAATTCTTCCTCTGTCATAATCCTAAACTCCTGGTTTTTTTTGGTAATAAGTTATTTACTTATTAAAAGTATTGTAGACTAATCTAATGTTTTATTAATTCAACTACAATAAATTATATAGAAATAAAAATATAATAGAAAACATTATATATGTAGAAGGTAGATTAAAATTATAGAGAAATAATAAATATAATAGAAAATATTATATAGAAAAATGTAAATATACTCTCACTATAATTATATACAAACTGGGGAATAAAAATATGAATATGAAGGATAGATTGGTGGTATTGGCTGGTGTGGTGATCTTGGTTTTGGCTTCTGTTGGTATTTATTATTGGGTTCCGGAGGAGGT
>Ga0209636_10000274_pt1 | contig 46655 bp, 46 predicted proteins | sample DeeMarSWOR152_54_FD_187464 | JGI IMG/M metagenome (GOLD analysis project Ga0209636, IMG submission 187464) | Marine sediment microbial communities from White Oak River estuary, North Carolina - WOR-1-52-54 (SPAdes) (version 2) | ecosystem: Environmental > Aquatic > Marine > Intertidal zone >...
CCTACGCAACTGATTCAAATGAAAAGAAACATATTCCCTTTATACTTGTAACCATCAGCATTCCTTTTGCATGGCTCCTAAATAAAATGTTTCTAAGCGAAATGTTAAATCTAACCTCATTTTGGTGGTTAGAAGCCCCGTCAGTGTTCGGATTCTATGGTTTGTTTTACGCTGTATTTGATAAATACTTATGGCGTACGTCTATTTTTCGTAAAATTGGCATGGTAAAAATCCCGGATTTAAATGGTATCTGGAAAGGGTACATATCTTCATCCTTTGACTCACTTGAGACAAAACAAGATGCAACTGTTGAAGTACGTCAAAGTTGGACGGGAATTTGCATTAGCCTAAAAACTGATAATTCAAAATCTCGTAGCCTAACTGCTTCAATTCTCACAAAGGACCAGAATGCTATTTTGATATCCTATGAATACTTGAATGAACCGAAATACAGTGCAAAAGCCACTATGCATACTCATCGGGGAACTTGTCGACTTATTCTATCATCTGATAGACAGGAACTTAAAGGAGAATACTATACAGGCCGTGATAGGCAAAACTTCGGAGTTTTGACCTTTAAGAGATTAAGCAACGGTAGTTATGCAAATTCCAACGAGGTTAATAGATGAGTAGATATAATCTAGAGAAAGCAATTAACAAAACCGAAATACTCACTGTTGCTCTATTCATAGTTATAGAAGGATTTTTTCTATCATTACCTATAAGCAGCGATACAGACATACAATACCTCCTCAGTGCATTATCCCAAGCTCTGGCTGCCCTGTTTGCACTTGTTTTCACAATTATACTTATTGTTAGCCAGATGGCATCTATTTACAGTCATAGATTGATGGATTCTGTTTTTAACAAGAAGACAAAGGCTTATATGACATTTTTTGCTTTTGCTGTTATTATTCCATTTATTGCCTTAAGGACTAGCTATTTGAGAACAGCTTTTGTTCAGGTCAGCGGAACGCTTGCTATAGCTTGCATTTTATATCTTATTCCATTTATACTCCTTACAAAGGAAAATTTGAAAATTGAATCACTAACTCTAAATTTATCAAAGAAAAGTGTTGAAAAAATAAAATCTAATTTGAAAGGAGGATATGAGGAACACTATCTTTCGAAGGAAGAAAAAGAGATTTTTTTCGAGGAAATCAAAATTATAGATAATATTGCTTGTAGTGCGTGGAACCGAAAAGATTATGATACATTCCAGACTGTTGTTGAGAAGATGCTATGGATATTGAGTGAATCAAGAAATTGGCCAACAATTGAAGAAATTCGAACGAGGATTGAAGACATTGGGAGGATTGTTGCTAAGGATGCTAGAGCAACAAATATTGTGCTGGACTCTATGAGGGATGTGTTTCCACATATTTCTGAGAATGAAAGAGGATATCCTTTTAAGGAATTGCTAAGAGATTATCGTAAATACTCGGTCTATGTGGCTCAGGAAGGTCTTCTCGTTTCGTCTAACCAATCTCTTATTAATTATTATCAAATTGGAAAAGAAGTACTAAAAAGGAAAAATGATAATCATGCAAAATCATTATTTGAGGACTTTTACAAAATCTTTTCTAAAGCTGATCATGACAGATTTCCTGACAAAGGAAGAGTTTTTCTTAATATAGCCGCTATTGGCACAGAATCTGCGAAATTAGGGTTTCAAGATGCTACAAAAATCTTTTTGGCAATCATGTCAGATAAATTCTTTTGGCCTTTTCTTTCATCTTTCAGGACTTTAGACATCATTGAAGAGGAAGCCAAGAAACGACAATGGAAAGAGATAATTAATTTTTGTCAAGAAATCAGAGAAAACATTAAGAAAGATTAAATAATTGATATTCTTCGTACAGACGTAGTCTCTTCATCACTGTTGTCTTGCTGTGTCTCAGCCTCATTTTTTCAAGAAAATCACTCAGATATTCTGGTACTTATCCGATAAGCTAAAAAACATTTGTTTTATGAATAAATTCACTAATCACGAGAATAACTATAAATATAGTATCTAAAGTCTTTCAAAATCTCTTCTGGTTCTACATCAGTTTTGAGTATATCACTAACTTTCCTTGCAAATTTTATTGTAATTGGTTCTCCGCTCATCAAAACAGTTGTATTCCAGTCCATTTTGGCAAGTTCAAGAATTTGTTTCGCTAATTTTTCAATATCAGTACTTCCCCTATCTCTATTTATTTCTATCACAGATGGTGTTCCGGGACCAGGATACGTTCCAAATTCCTCTACATAACCTACAGTATAAAGTACCCCCTTTTTATCATTTATTTTCCAAAAAGTTCCTCTCTGAGGTGGATATTTCCCATCAGGTACAAGCTTCAGTGAGGCACTTTTTTTTATGTAAACAAGATCGTATGAAATATCACCGAGAGCATTTTCTATCCCAGTTTGTTCACCTGGATTGAAGAAAGTGGTTTTATGGATTATCACTTTGCTAGGGTTTTCCCCTTTTTCATCTATGTAACTTTCAATAGCAATTCCGATAAGTTTTTCCGCCTTTTCAGCAGAAAGGTGATAACCAACCTCTGTATTAAAACTATCCTCCACAACTTTTATTGTCACTGATTCCCCAAAAAGGTTGAAAACTTCCGCAAGCCCCACCAGAATATCTTGTCCATCAGCACTCTTTTTTATCCCAAATGCGATACCTATAAAACAAGTGCCTTCTTCTCCAATTTTTAGTTTCCATGGAACTCCTCCCGCTTTCACATATAAGCCTAAAGAAAGGTTCCACATATTATCACAAGGGTCAAATGCCTGTAGAGAATTTTGAGTTAGTATCTGAGCAAAAACGTGTTTTTTAATACAAAGTGCTTTGATGTGGGTCCTCAAATCCTCATAGTTGAACTTGAAATATTTTCCAAAATCTTCTGGTATTTGGATGATCAAAACACCTCTCTCTCTATTTTTATCAATATATTGCTGTATTTTTGAATTATATAAGTTTTTTATATTATAAAATGCATCTTCTCCTCTTAGTGCCCTGTTAATATCCATATTTGAAATAGTAATCACTTTTTTATCTCCAATTTCTGGAATGTTAATTTGGATTTTGTATATATTTTCAAAACCCAGATATTCAACTCCATATCCCTTTGTTCTTGGCTTAAAATTCCTATTTAAGTCACTGAGAAGACTTAAAACTTCTCCAACATCATTTTCCTTTGTGATTACCCCAATATCTATAATTGAAAAATCTCTTCTTCCAGTATTATAATCAAGGGGATGAAATGATTTTAATCCAAACCTCGGATCCATTGCTAAGTTGTGTCTTCCTGCAGAGAACTGCAACTGAGGTTCACTTAACAAAATAATCTCACCAATATTCATCTAAACTCACCTGTCTAATCTTTTTAGTTTTCATAGTCTGTTTAACATCTTTGGTGATAATGCCACCTCCTGCTTCTGAAAATTCAGTTTCAAAAATGAGATCATTTCCATTGGGTATGGAAACTCTTATTTTCTTTTCATTACCTAAAAATGCTGCCCAAGTATCAAGCATGTTCCTTGTAACACTATTCCACCTTTTATATCCTTCTCGGGTATAAATTCCTGAATCTTTTTCGTCTGAAATTATACTTGACTTTTTATCTCTTGTAAGAACAATTAGCGGCATTAAGGACAAAAATACATTCTCATTTATTAAATGGAGTTTATACTCGAATCCTTCATGTATGTAATATCCATATTCCTTTTTTTCTCTTATTAAGGGAATTTCTTTGAAAGAATCAGTTCTAACTACGTAAAAAGTATTTCCCCTTTCAGGATGAAAATAAAGACCCTTTTTTAACAGAAAACGTCCTGTAGCCCTGTAGAATAAGACTCTTAATATTTCCCAATATTGCTGGATACAATCTACGTCTATATATATCGGACTTAGAATTTTGTGTCCATATCCTTTGTTCTCTAGTATTTTGCTTACTCCTTTTTTATCACCAAAAAAATAGATATTTTTTGATTCAAAATGAAAAAATACATTTGAATCCTTCAAAATATTTATTGCTGTTACATAATCAATTTCTACTTCTACTACGTTCATTTTTTCTGGAAATTCTATTGCTCGAAGTAAATTAGTTTTCATTTTATTCGTCCTCCAATCCATGAATATAGAAATCCAATTCCTGGGAATAACAAGACTAAGTCTTTTTTGCCAATTTCACCATGATGAATTATTTTAACACCTACTCTGTAATAATATATTGCTAAAATTACAAGAATAGAGTAATACCCGAATGCTTTCACCAGAGGATATACCGAAGGGCTCTCAATCAGTTCAATTGGATCTGGCAGAATATCAAGAGAGTAAGTTGATACAAGAAAGAAAAGAAATATCAGAATCAATGAGAAATCGAAAAGATACTGAAGTTGATTCTTTTTGATGCCAGTATATCCTTCTTTATGTTCTCGTAGAGCATTATTTGCCAGCTCATACTCTTCCTTGTTGAGTTGATAAACTGTGTCTCTTTCAGCTTCTAATAGTGCTAACATGGACAAAGCATCTTCTTTTGAATTAAGATAGGGGAATTCTCTTAAATCTACGTTTTTTAGTAGTATACCATTTTCAGTGATATCTATTGAGTTAGCCCATTCTATACTGTCCTTCCGTAGATTATCCAATATTCCATCTATTTCCTGTTTAGGAATATTAGATTTCATCAAGCTTACGCCCTCGAATAAAGTCATTTCCAGGTCGGGAAAAATCCAATTCTTGAATTTGTTCTTCAATTTATTTTCAAGAATTGTGATGAGATTATTTTGATATTCATTCTTACCACTTTTCATAACAATCATCAGCAGTTTTGAGGTTCTTTCAATTGACTGATGTTCAATATTTCTGACCAATTCTTCAAATGGCAGCTCTATTTCATTCTTATATGAAAGTAGTCCTAAAGAAGAGTCTATTGCGTTTGGATAATTTCTGCTCTGAATAAATTGTTCATTCTTGTTACGTAACCATTTATAAGCTTCATCGAGTTCTGAACTGAATCCGCAATCATTCAAAAGGAATAATAACATAGATACCGTTTCTTGAGAGTTTAACCAGTTTCTGTCTCTTGATCTTTCTAAAAGAATTTTAATTGATTTTGTCATGTACTGGTTTTTTCTTCCTTTTAGCTTTAGTATTTTTTCGCAGAGTGCAAACTTGATTACCAATTCAGTTGTGATAGTATATTCTTCTTTAATGATTTCTTTAGCTTCTTTTTCTAGTTCATCTATGCTACTTTCTAAGATATCTATTTCTTCATTAGCATTTACTAGTGCTAGTATGCCCCAATTTGAACTATAGAAGTCATTTTTTGCTTTAAATATTTCTGTCTCTACTCTCAAGTGCTTTGATAATGTTTGTACAATTGGGTTCCTGACTCTATGTCCTATGGATGTTTCAATCCTTTCCATTGTTATTTCTCTCCTTTTTGTTTGATTCTGTCAGGTGTCTTATAAGAATTATTGTTCTAGAGATATAAATGTTCCTAAACTCAATTGATTTATTTGATGAATTTACTTCTTATGATTTTTTAGTCATATTATGAATAAAAATATGAGAGGGGAAGATAGGGAGAACATTTTTTCATTTCCCCTTACTTCGCATAAGTCTCGTTATACGAAAATCCAATTATTGTTATATCTCCTTCTCTAATACATTGTGTTCTTGTGCGAAAGATTAGTATAAAGGTTCGTGAAACTTTAGTTGCATGAGTAACACTGAGGCTGTCGAAGAGATTGTAACGGACCTCGCCTACCCTTCTATTATGTGTATTATATGTGGTAAGTAGCGTTACTATTGCTAGAAAGCCAAGGTTTATATGGAGGCATGTTTAAAAATGTTTGGTATTTTAACCGAACTATCCGAAGGGAAAAATAGAACACGTATTGTGGTCAAAAATTGAAGAGGTGGAGAGGTGAAAACAGGAAAAGTGGTATTGATTGGGGCCATCTTAAGCATGGGCCTCATCTTTCATGCGGTAGGTTCAGTTGGGCTGCTGGTGCATCCTCATGAAGAAGGAGTAGTAGATCAGCTGGGCCAGTTACGGCACTTTGCTCTAAAAGATGCAATACCTGCTATTGAAGAGCACTATGGGTATACGGCAGCGCCAGAGCACCAACCGCTGCAGATTCACACAAGTGATGATCCTTTATTTGAGTATATGGCTCATTCTCCCTACTACAAAGTGTATTTCAAAGGAACATCAATGAAATTAAGCGTTCAAGATGCATGGATTGCATTAGAATTGCCAGAACAGGGGCTAGGAGAAGTACAAAATGTGAAATCTGCTGTTGATGTGAGTTCATTCTCTGTCTGTGATGTATTTGAGTCTGTGGATTTGTCCTATACTGTGAATACATCTTTGTTGACAGAGACAGTAACACTAAGAGAATCAAAACAATTTGAACGGTTAATCCTGAAAATTTTGTGGGAAGGAATGACACCCATCTTTGAAGAGAATGGATCAATCTCGTTTTCAAATGAAGACAAAGACGTGTTAAAGATTTTGCCTCCCTTCATGAAGGATGCTGAAGGTCACGTGTGTACAGATGTGCACTACGAGTTAGTACAGACTGAAACGGGTTACGAATTACACAAAGTTATCGATGAAAAAGGACTAGAATGGTTAAAGAAAGCAGTATACCCTGTGGTGATAGATCCTTCCATGCAAACTTTTGAAGATGCATGGGAATCATCTGGGCTCGCACCCTACGGGCAGTACTTCAAAAACTTGAGAGAGTATGTCAACCCTGTCAATGGCCACTTAACCATAACACAGACAGATCTGTCAATTCCGGGAAGAAGGTTAGATTTGGTGATTTCCAGGGTGTATGAGACACCAGCAGTGTTTTATGGTGAAAATCCCTATGGGGGAGAGTATGAACCTCCTCCTGTAGATGTGGGCAAGGGATGGCAGTTAAATTTTCCTTTTGTTGGTGACAACTATCTGCATTTGTGGAGTGGCACTGTATACAAGATTGAATGGATTTCCAATACCTTCGAGAACCACAAGGGCAGTCATTTCATTTTGGTGAAGAATGGAGATAACACTTACACGCTCACGCTGGCCAATGGCATGGTATATGAGTTTTCAACATCAGGGAAATTAACGCAGATTAAGGATTTGGATCAAAATACCATTACCTTTAACTACACTGATGGTATCCTTACGTCGATTACTGACACGATTGGACGTTTTGTTGTATTGAGTTATTCTAACAATCGATTATGGAAGATCGTGTACAATGGCGCTGAAATAGAATTCTCGTATGATACCAATGGATGTTTGGTGTGGGTGGAGGACTTTCTAAACAGGAGGACCAGTTATTACTACAGTACTGGGTACAACAACTGGTTACTATCAAAGATTGTGTATCCAACAACTGGGTACACCACGTACACATACAGCAGGTTCCAAGACGACAATTACTACAAGTATCATGTCACCAATCAGAGGGTCTATAAAACAAATCAAGTCCGTCACACTACTTTTTCGTACACAGGTTCATTTGAAGAGATTACAGCTACTACTGTCACAGTAAAAAATGAATCTGATGTTACTAAAGGATTCAGCCAGGTCACTATTGATGATGAAATGATCACTCAACGAGTTATCAAGAATGCATCGGGAACTCCAATCCGCAAATATACTTACACATTCAATTCTCGAAATGAGATTACAGAGGAAAAAGTGTACTACGATGGCTCCAACTTGTCCTTCACTACCTATTTTGCCTATGATGATTGGGGGAATGTAATCTACACCAAGAATGCAGAAGGACATGAAGTGTTCTTTTCTTATGCCAATACATCCACATCAGGATTCTTTGTGGACAATACTGGTACTGTAGTCAGAATGTTTACCAATGCCTTTTCTAGTAACAGTGTACCCAGCTCTGTCCACAATATCCTGTTAGGTATGGCAGAAAAGCAGGATGACACCTATGTTGAAGAGATTTATGCAGCGTATGATTCAGAAGCCCATCTTACGCAACTCAATAATGTTTTTGGAAATTCCACTACGTATCTCACGTTCTCGGGAACTTTCAACGAGAAAACTGGTGATACTTCTTTCCCCATCGATTTGACAGGACACACTGTGGCAGGGAATGGAGTCTTACAGATTACTGGGTTACCATCTGATGATACCTATCAGGAAAGTCACTCCACCAACTGTCCATCTCCTGGGTGTATGGTATGTGGTTGGCTGTCTTCTGGCAGTGGATGGTCAGGTCAGTACTATACTGTCCACTGGTCATGTTTCGTTCATGGCGAATATGATGGAGGGTACCAATCAATTGGTCCCTTTACCCATTACCCTGGGACTCTAGGGTACCAGAGTTACACTAAAAATCCTGGATTTGGTCAGTCTTCTACTTCCTTTACTGTGACTACCAACTGGAAAGCGTACCCGGTACAAGCAAAATATAATCTTGATAATTCTGACTGGATTATCATTACTTCCAACTTAAAGAATACTACAGTCCAGAAAACTGTTCCCCTCACTAATGGGTCACATACGCTGTACTTTTCTGAATCATCTTCTGAAAAAACCAAGTTCTCATGGACTTTATACGTTCCAGTTGATAATAATCCTTACGTATATACTGCCAGCATACAGTACGATACCTACGGGAATGTCACCTCAATTACTGATGCTGAGTCCAATACTGCTGCATTCACTTATTCCTCTGAGTACTCTTTTGCATACCTGACAGAAGTCTCTGCAACTGTTGGGAACGACACAATCTCCACGAGGGTCACTTACGACTATTACAGGGGATGGATCACCTCGATACAAGAACCCAAGGGAGTCGCAGGTTCAGGATACGATACTCTATACACGTATGATCTTTTAGGGAGAATTATTAAAAAGGAACTTCCATTGTTGCCCGGTCAGTCACAAAGATCGTACATGGAGGCTGTCTACGATTGTGAAAACAGAACAGTCGCCATCATTGATCCATTGGGACACTACATCGTTAAAGAGTATGACAAACTGGGCAGACTAACTGCTCTCAAGGTGTACACTGGTGAATTTGGATCAGGTACCTTATATGCGACAGAATCGTACACATATAATTACAGTGATCGAGTTTTGACAGTAACAGACCCGGGGAATCACACGACAGTATACACATACGACTTTTTGGGTCGGCCCACTCAGATTTCGTTTCCAGATTCTTCTACCGTTACTTATTCATACGATGATACCAACAATAAAGTGACCTTCATTGATGGGCTCGGATACGACAGAATCTTATGGTTTGATTGGCTCTCCCGATTAACAAAAGTGGAAGAAGAGTACGAGACCAATTCATTTGCTGTAACTACCTACCAGTATGATGAAGTCAGCCATTTGATTTCGTTTACTGATGCTGAAAACAGGACTACCAGCTATACTTACGGTTCTCTCTTTGGATTGACGCAAATCACCTACCCAGATTCTGAATACGAAGAGTTTGCATACGATAATGTAGGTAATATTACGTCTTATACAGATGCAAATGGATTTCAAACCCAGTTATCATACGATACCCTCTCCCGATTAACACAAATTGAATACCAAGATCAATCTACCGTTTCTTTCACTTACGATTTGAACAGTAATAGGACAAGAATGGATGACAATTCCCCAAATCAGGGAGACTACGCTGAATACCAATATGATTGCTGGAATCGATTAGTTACAGAAACACGGCATATTTCAACAAGTACCTACACAGTCTCATACCAGTATGATACAGCCGGTAGGTTAACCACGCTAACCTACCCTGACAGCACAGAGGTTCTCTACTCCTATGATGATTTGAATCGGGCAACAGAGATCAAACGCTACATAGATGGTGTAAATGATGAAGTACTCATGGACAATGTGCACTACAACAGTGAGAGCTTGCTCACCCAATTTGACTACGGGAATGATTTGAGAGCTACCTTCGCCTACGACTCAAGGGGCAGAGCAGTAACTATTGATGTCAAAGATGGTGAAACATCCTTTTTAGATTTGGATTACACCTATGACAGCCACAGCAACATTACCCAGTTGGTGAACGGCTGGAGAGACACTAATTCTGACTGGCATTCACAGACAGAATCTTACAGTTACGACGGGTTGGATCGATTACTATCTGCCAGTTCCACATTGTGGTCTCACACCTACTCCTACGATAAAGCAGGGAACAGAACTGCCAAAGATGGAGTCACATACACCGTTAATACAGTCAACCAAGTAACAGCGTTATCAGATGGTACCTCCTTCACCTACGATTCCAACGGGAACAGAACCCAAAAAACCAAAGGAACTGACACCTGGGTGTACACGTACGATTATGCTAACAGACTAACCAAAGTGGAGAAGAATTCTGAAACCCTCGGGGAATACGTCTACGATGGTGGTGGTAGAAGAATCCAAGTCACAGAAAATGGTGTAACCACTACCTACGTATACTCTGGTATAAATGTTCTATACGAAGAGAACTCTACTGGTACAGCTACATACATCTACGGACCCACAGGAAGACTAGCAAAGAGAACAACAATCAACAGTGAATCTCACACCTTCTACTACCATACTGACCATCTAGGATCTACCAGACTGGTAACAGATCAATCAAAAACTATAGTCACAGATGTGAACTTTGAACCCTTTGGCGAAAGCACACCGAATGGAGAGGAATCCTACCTTTACACGGGAAAAGAAAAAGATTCGACTGGTCTTTACTACTATGGTGCCCGTTACTACGATTCCGAAGTGGGGAGGTTCATTACTAAAGATCCACTACTCGGCAAAAAAGCTCTCCCACAATCACTGAATCGATATACCTACTGTCTCAATAATCCAATGAAGTTTGTTGATCCTGCAGGATTAACAACAGGTAGAATGTGCGACGTTAAAACAGGAACATGTGTTAGGTTCTTTGAAACTGGAAGTCGTGGTTGGGTAGCATACGATGCCGATGGCAATGTGATCACTAGTCAAGAAGAGATTCAATCATTGTTAGATAAGCGCAAGTACTTGGAAGCTGTCGTGTTGCTCCTCCAGGTTTTCGGGTATGATGTAGATATGAGTGATATTACGTATTACGTAACTGAAGATGAAATTGCTGCATGGGCTGAAGACCCAGGTGCAAAACCTCTCCGTATTGGCCATATTCAATTCACAGTTAATGGAATGCCAATTACAGTCTATGTAACTTTGTATCATTTCCCTCTATCTGATTCAACAGGAGAAACATTTCTGATAAAAGATACTGGTTCACTTGAAATGTACTTGGATCTCTCACCGCACATAGAAGCAAATAGACTCTTTCATATAGTAGGCCATGAATGTATTCATGTTGACCAGCATGTCTCGGGCAGATATGCTGAATGGGAAGCTATGTATGGACCTGAGGGAGCACGAGCTCGTGCTGAGATAGAAGCCACATCATATAACATTCTTTGGATTTTTTTCTCCGGGATATCTTACGAGGGAGCGCTTGCTGAGCGCCTCAGATATCTTAGATATTGGGCAGAAGTTTTTGAAAAATGCTGTACTTAGTTGAGAGTATTTAGGATTGTCAAGGTTTCGGTGGATAAAACCTGTCTGAGTTCATAAATTATCTTCTTGTTGAGGGAATACAAACAATAAGGATAAATTCACCCAATGTTACACGTGTAACAAACGCACCCACAGATTTGACAACCCGAGTATTCAAAAGGCTTATATGCTCTTTCAACTTAATCTTCCAAAGACATTGAAGTGTCATTCGTAGAGGGATGAGACCATGCTAGATAACAGGATCAGAGGAATATTTGTAATAGCTCTAATAGTATTTTTACCTGTCGAAGACTCATATGAGCTTCGTATAACGGACGATCCGTTTAGTCAATGGTACCCAGCAATTTACGGTAATATTGTCGTATGGGAAGATCACAGAAATAGCAGTAGTTTTGTTGACTACAGGGATATCTACGGGTATGACCTTGTAACGAAAGAAGAATTCCAGATAACAGAAGATCCGAGCTTCCAAGAAAAGCCAGCAATTTACGGTAATACTGTCGTATGGGAAGATTACAGGAACGGCAACTATGATATCTACGGGTATGACCTTGTAACGAAAGAAGAATTCCAGATAACAGAAGATACAAGTGACCAATTGTCTCCAACAATTTACGGTAATACTGTCGTATGGGAAGATTACAGGAACGGCAACTATGATATCTACGGGTATGACCTTGTAACGAAAGAAGAATTCCAGATAACAGAAGATACAAGTAATCAAAAGCTTCCAGCAATCTATGAGAAAACTATTGTGTGGGCAGATAACAGGAACGGCAACTATGATATCTACGGGTATGACCTTTCCGCAGGGAAAGAATTCCCCATAATAGTAAATTCAACCGATCAAATCTTTCCAGCAATCTATGATGATATTGTCGTGTGGATGGATTCTGCCAATGATCAGAGATACAACATTTATGGGTACGATCTTTCCACAGAAGAAGAGTTTCAAATAGCGCCAGAATCTAGTGATCAATGGTGGCCAGCAATCTATGATGATATTGTCGTGTGGGCAGATAGTAGGCATGGTAAATCTGATATCTACTGCTGCAACCTCCAAGTAATGAGGAAGATTCACAAAGCTGATTCACTGTTTGATCAAGGAAAAGAAGAGTTTGAGAAAAAAAACTACGAGGCCGCCTTGGACTACTTTCAGCAAGCTAGAGAGATTTATCTGAGCGTAAAATCTGAGAAAGCAGCAGAATGTGACCAATGGATCCGGAAAACACAAGAAGAAATGGAGAAAGGATTCTGCTTGGGAACACTACTTATGGCACTTCTTGTTGCAGTAGGCTCCTTGATTCTACAGAAGAGATAATGTATAGCATTCTACAGCGCCAGAACCATCTACCCTTTCTATTTCCCTTTCTGCTTCAGTAATTTTGGCTGTTTTGATAGGAATCGTTATATACTATTTCATGAAGCGTAAGAAATCTAGCAATGATTGATAAATAACAGAAGAAAATGATGAATCCTAAACCTTTTATTGCCACACCATGTAGGATATACCATGCTATAACAGATAACAACATCTGTATTAATGTAATTAGTGAAGTAACTACCTTAATTGCCGAAACTGATTATATATTCTATTTGAGGATATGCACATTTAATTCTGCCCAAAACATATAAACGTGGGAAAATAGCTTTGTCTAGGAAACAATGGTGAAAGGTATTTTCTTAATTGTTTACCAGCATGCATTTGAGAACATAGCTCACCTCTGCCATGCGATTGGTCATGAAGGATGTCACATCTATGATCTGATGATGACGAATGGAAAAATCAGTGAATATGAACTAGAATTCAACGGATACATGTGGAACTTCAAACATCGCTATGGTCCATATCCCTATCCCTATGACTTGGACAATCTCTTTACCAGTATGAAAGAAAAGAATAAAAGGTTAAAGAAGGAAGTGATCATGAAATGTTAGATACTCTCGAGGTGGTATCATGAAAAGCAAAGCTGTGTTCATTTCAGTTTTCATGATGTGCACCTTTGTAAGTGCACAAGGATTCAATTCGTGTGAGTGGGTCCAACATCTGGGAACCCCACAACGAACAGGGTATTCAGCGTGTAATGGACCTGAAGCGCCCGAAGTACTCTGGAAAGTTAGTATCCCGGGAGAATTCGATACTCCTTTCATTGTAGACGACAACGTGCTGATTCTCTGGAAGAATCCCCGGGGTTTTGTAGAAGCAAAAGTGCTGCTTCTTGATGTGCTAACAGGAGAGATTTTGCAGGATTACTATGACCCTCAACTCTCAAGAGTTTTTCCAGTAGATGATCGGATCATTGGTGAATCTGGTTCATATGTTTATGAGATTGATCTCGTTTCAGCTACGAAAACTCTCTTAACTGTAACTCCAAAGAAGGGTTCCCCTTTGTATCCTGTGATTCTCAAGGAAAAAATCGTTTTTCCTGCAACACCAGCAGTTTGCCTTTCTACTTCCGATTTTGATGTAGTATGGAGTCTGAAAGATGTAATGGTGGATCCCGAATTAGATCTATTTAACCTGGCTGGCGATGAAGATATTGTAGCTTTCATTATGCAAGATCGGCTTTACGTGGTCGATTCATCTACTGGAGTGCTCAAATGGACGAGTGAACCTCTTACTCTAGCTCTATGGGTAACTTTTGGAAAGGATACCATTTACTGCGGTGGAAGAAATTTATGGGCATTTGATCGAAATGGATCTGAGATCTGGCATTTTATACCTGATGAAAGAATTGTATCCAACATAGTCTTGGGATTAGATGGTATGTATTTTGCTGATGAAGGAAACAACCTGTACAAGATCGATATAAACGGCAATCTCATTTGGAAAATATGCTGGGAAGTATCTCCCCGGTATTATAAGACACATCTCATTGGAGCAGGAGATACTCTTTATTGCATTGGTAATTATGGAAAACCTGATTTGGTAGCTAGAACATATATCTCTGCCTACAACATGGAAGACGGGAACATGATATGGGATCTGGAGTTTGGGTCTTCATGTTACATAAAAGGATCTCCTGCCACAGCAGAAGGCATCCTCGTAATAGGGAATACGAATGGAGAACTCATTGCTCTAGCTTCTGATCCAGAGTTATACAAAAAACAGGGTGACACCTTCTGGTCAGAAAATCTGAAAGATGAAGCTCTCAACTCATATGAAAAGGCTGCAGAACTCTATGAGAAAAATGGGAATTCAACGCAATCCAGGGAAATCCGTGAACTAATCTCTGAGATTGAGAACTTTTCGGAAACAAAATCTCCTACAATACCAGCAGAGCCATCTATTCCAATTCCCATTTCAACAGTGCTGGTTTTCACTGTGGTATTGGCTGGAATCTTCATTACATACTGCACCAAAAAGAGGAAATAGTGATCCAGAGGTACACATCTCAGAGCCATTCTTTTTATCATGTTTTCAAGCTAAATATAAGGCAGAAAGGCAATTTCAATTTCTATTGAACCTCAGAATAGCTTCTCGAATATCGAATATCTATACTTTCAAAAGTGTTCTTCAGAGCCTCTCTTGTCTATAGATCAGAAGTTTGTCAGGAATTAAGTTATCTCTCAACTGCTCTCAAGGTTAACTCTTTCATAACTGCTTTATACATGAAGTCCTTTTGTCGGTTCAGTACCAATATCCTGATGCAGAGCAAAACTAATATGTCCACCATATACATCAAAAGCATCTGAAACAATAGAGTAGAAAATAGAGAAGGTAACCAATTTGTTACACGTGTAACAAACGACATCCACAGATTTGACAACTATGTGAAAAACCTTTATAAGATCAACCCTTCTGTTCCAATCATGATTCAAAATAAGGGCTGCTGCCGTATTTCGTACTACAACCTACTGGTGATTTTATGAAAATTACTGTTGTAGATGTATTCGTGGTTATACTGCTGGGATTATCTTTATATTCCTTTTATGCAAAATATGACCCTGCGCATGAACTTGGTTACTCAGGTTCTGAAATAGTGGAGGTAGTCCAAAAATGTGATACCCTGGATAGTGCAGGATTTTTGTATACCCTTTATGTGAGAGGGTACTGGAATTTTGATGTTGGCCATTTCGAAGAAGAAGCTTTTGTGTGTGACACAGAGAAAGACTACCTGGTTCTCGTTTTAAAAGATGGAAGAACAGTAACAGTGGGGAAAAGGTTGAGCTACAAAGAGGATATCCAGGCTACAAACGTTGAACTTCATATAAAGAGCAAATCTTCAGTAATATATTTTTTGAGACCAGCAGCAGGTTCACAGCAAGAACTTATTAATTACATAGAGAAATCTCCTGGATTTATTAACTATTCAAAGGAGGACATTGCAGTTACTACCATTTTTACTGTTGATACTGATGTTAACCCGTCAATACTTTTAGAATCTGAAATAGAACATGAGTTAAGAAGAAAGATTTTTTTCATGAAGAAAGTAGACGTAGAAATAGATAATGGAGTGACCGTTTTTGTAGAAAAATTGAGTATGAAAGAGGTTGAAAAGGTTTTCGAAGTATTAGAAAAGTACGTTAACATTAAAGACATATACACAGGAGATATTAAAGTTTTTTATCAGACAGCACAAGAAATTGATGTGGAAGATATTCCTATACTGGAATCATATGAAGGGAACGGGGTATACCAAGTGAGTGTTTATGTGAGAGTGTAGAATACTGGAAGATATGATTATGCTCTTTTCTGGCCAATTGGAAATACGCAAATATACGCATTTCATATTTAAGGATTTATTTTCTGAGGATAGACTTGAAGAATACTTAGAAGATATAAAAAATGGGGTTATCAAGGTTTCGGTGGTTGAACCTCTCTGAGCTCATGAATTTCTTTTTGTCAGCAATATACAAGCAATAGAGATAAATTACTAATGTTACACGTGTAACACCATTATCCTTCAAAGGGTTGACAACCTTGAAAAATTGCGAGAAAAGGGTTGTAATTGTGTATGAAAAATTGCTAGATCCCGGTGAAAATTGCAATTGGTTCTAAGTGGGAAGAAAAAACTATTTGAAAAAAGGGTATCTGCAGATGAAATGAGGGAAAAAACAAAGGAATACCAATTTTTGTACTTAAGAATATATTTTCTGAGTATGAGATAAAAGAATACCTAAATTGAATAAAAAATATAATATAGAAAAATGGAGAAAGTGAAGAGTTTGGTGAAGATTCCACTCTGGAGGTTTGAGAAAACAAGTCTCTGTAAGAGAGTTCATGATTTATATCTCTTTTTCTGGGAAGGAGAAGCAAAAGATGAATATAAAGTTTTATTTCCATAACTTAATTTTGAAGAAAAGAATTGTTTTAGAGAAAAGGGAGATTTTGGAGAAAAAGGTGAAAATTTTTATGCACTTATCATTTGATATACATAGTAAATGACTCTGTTTCGGATAGGGCCGATTATGCGAAGTAACAAGGGTTATTAACACTTTCTATCAGCTAAGAAGCAAGGATTCAAATTAGCTCTTCAACAAAATTCACATAATTCGTTACTTGTTTGTAGTAAGTTTTAGAGCAAAAGTCTTTCACAAAAAGGTCGAATTCATCTTCGAGAATGCTTTCCCTCATTTGGCAGAAGAAGCTCTCAATCATATAGAAATTATGAAGCGCGATCCTGGCTGCAGCTTCGCTTGTATTTTTCCTCATATTCTCCATGGCATTCTCCTCTTGACACACAGGACATTTACATGCTAGCCTTTCCAAAGAACGGATTTTTCGTCTTCTAAGATCTGAAAAATAGTATTTACGGAAGATACCCCCAAATATTGGAACAGCTGGGGGGTCCGCCACCCCGTAAGATTATTGAAACGAGTTTGATATAAGAGAGCAATTTTTTCAACCAATGCAATATGCAAAGGAAAAAGTTTTAAACAGTGCAATTTCTTATTGTCGAAGGAGAGAACCTTGAGGAAATTAGATTGCAGGTGAGGAGAATGAAGTTGGGACTTCAGAAGTTTTCATACAGATTTGCCGAACAAGTGCTGAACAGCAGACTTGCTATTAAGCAAGAAATAGAACACATACTGTTAGATCCCACTATTGATATCTCAAAGCTATCTCGTCCTTATTTCAATAAAATACTGAAAGAAGCTTTTCAGGCAAAGGGATGGGAAGACCAGCCAGCAGTTTTTGATGAACCAAGTGATCCATCTGCAAGAATGGATTTTCTTAAAGAAAGGGTAGGAATTGAGGTTGGATTTGGACATCCCTCATTTCTTGGAATAGATTTGCTCAAATTTCAGGTGACATCTTATTCTGGAATGGACAAAATAGACGTGGGAGTATACATCGTTACTACAAAAGAATTCCAAAAGAGAATGGGAAAAGAATTTGGAAAGAACTGGAAAGGCAGTTTAACATTTAAAAAGGTTGTAAGATACCTCCCACACTTTAAGAGCGCGATACAGGTACCAATATACGTAATCGGGATAGACCTGTGAGAGATTCATCAAGTGCACAGATTGACAGAAAAAGCAGTTGCCCTCGCCAGAATACACTAGAGAATGAGTGATAGGTTTCATCAAACAGGTTATGCATAAACCAAAGATTTAAACCCAAGAATAGAACAAGAGAAGAGTTCATCCTCGCCAATCAAACAGATGGGAATAGCAAAAAAGTCCAATAATATGTCCTCTGAGGAGGTATAAAAATGGTTGAAATAGTCTTGAAAAAGTATGTGGATACAATTAGAAGTGAAACTTTCTTGGAATACGAAAAAGAATTTGCTCAGAAAATTTGTTCTGCAATGGAGGAAGGCTACTCCAGAGGATTCCATGAGCCAAAAATAGTCGAAACAATCGTTAAAAATGTTCATAATTACAAAATTAGGAACGAGGAGCAATCCTTTGAAATATCAACGAAATCCATTTTCATCCATGGACAAAGATCACAGGTTAAATTCAGTTATTATGGTCAAGAAATGCAAAGAGAGCTAGGTGACTTAATATTTATTGCAAATATTGTTTTTAATGGAGAGAAATATTTTGAATAACTCACCATCAATCAATTCAAGAAAGATAAGGCAAACATTAGAATTGTATCATGGAATATGAGCAATAAAGGACAACTCTATTTATTATCAAGATTTCCAGCTTTTGAAGGATTTTTAGGTTCTATTATTCCCATGAGAGAATATATCTTGCCCAATTACTCAAAATGTTTGGGTTCTTATGGATTGCTCTACAAGCCAGGGGACTTTGTCTTCGTGAGCGCTATTGATTTAGACTCCCTCATTGGGGTTAGAAATAGTGTGAGAATGAATGAACTCTACCCTTTGCCTAATACTGTAAGATACTCACCTTTTCTTCCGCATTTTTATCCAGACATGCATGAGTTATTCTATTTGATGGAAAAATTCTACAGGCGCTACGGATTCATGAACGACTTATGCTGGTATTTTTTTAATAACTACCACTTTTCATACAATATATTTGATTTTGCGCACAAATACTTGACAGTAGGCATAGGTGAACCCATATTTATGGCAAGAGGGATAGACAATCCACAAACTAGAAGCTTTCTTCACGATTTATTGTCAGCAGCATATTCCATGAGTTCATTTTGCACAAATATATCTTTTTTTGTAAGCAAAGATTATAAGGAAAGACTTTTATACAATACACAAACCCTGTAGTGAGGTGAAGATATGAAGTTCTTACATGGCTGGCCCTTCGAACCCTTAGATGATAGCATCCAACCAACCGGTCCACCCGATACAGGCGGTGGAGGAGGATCATACCCGACATAACTCACTATATTCTTTTTCTTTTCCTGCTCCCAATCTTAAACATCCAGAAGTACCTTTCTGGGATCAACCCATTTTTATAATCTTCCAGTAAAGGGTCTACCCTATGGTACATACGCATCCTTCTCATATGACGGATGCTGCCAGTTTCTTCATACCTATCCATTGCATCTTCTAAAATACCAGGGATAGTTGTATTAACAAACAGAGCTATGGTCCTTCCAGTTTTCACCACATAAGAGACACCACTATTTCTTTTGAGTACATCAATGAAAAAAGAGGGATAATCAGTTTCAAAAGATAAGAATAAGAACTCATATGATCTCCAGCCACCAATAAAAATAGGGTAGTGGACAACAACAAACTTATCAATAACCATTCTCCTCCTGTAGGCTGTTTGAGGTGACGTCTTCAGTAGTCGTGCCAGATCAGTGTGAGTCATTCTGTAATTAACAGATATCCAGTAAAATGTCTCCCAGATCTCATCAGTCCATTCCAAATTCTCATTTACACAAAAATCACTGAGTGTACTTTCTGTTTCTGGTTCAGTTCTTAGAGCATCTTCAAAATTTTCTTTTGTTAGAGAATGGGGAAGAACTGGTATAAAATTGTTCCACGTACGCTGTTCAAGGACCTGGCAGTAATCAGGAATAGGCACTTCACCGTGTGTTTTGACATAGATATAGGCTTCACCGTACGCATTCATACAGTGTATCATGTCAATGGAATTCTTATGGTTCAAAAAGAAGTCATCGATAAACGCCTTGTAATCTTCCGTTTTGAGAACGTAGTGCATGTTTGTGTAATTCTTGAAGGTTTTGATAACACATCGGGGGTTATCTATGATTCTATTCTCTTCCATGTACTCTAGGGTGCTCCAGAGCGTATTGATAGACCCAATTATCTTTTCTTTTCTCGTTATCTTATAGATCTTGTCAACACTGGCATGAGGGTACTTATTCAGCAAGTGACCAAGCTGCAGGTGTATGGAAGGATCTCTCACCTTTCCCATGATTAATCTTATACAATGTCTCTTATAAAGGTTTCTGTGCCGTGTTACTCACAAAAGGAGATGAAGATGAAAGATGGGCAGGAGGTAGAACTATGACAATAGATCAGAAAAGCACAGGGAAAAGCCTACATATAGAAGATTCTGATGGATATTCAGAAAGAAATGGAAAATCTGGAAGAAAAAAGAGAGAATACCTCTCAGAGATCTTTAATTTTGCATGTGTTCTAAGAGGAGAGGTTAAGTATTTAGAAGAAATCAAAGAATACATTGTACAGGAGTATGTGGATAAAGGAGTTATCAAACTAATCAGGCCCACGTACGACAAAAAAGAGATCTACATTGCAACAGATGACATGTGGAAAGAATATCAGAAACTGAAAGAAAAAGACGAAAGACTAATTGGATATGGATTCATTTGATTTGTGTCTTCAAAAAATGAGGATATAATCTTCTACTGATTCTGTGGCAAATGTTCTCACTGATGAAAGTATCTTTCCAAATTCGCAGCAATTTCTATCCTTTTTTTTGTTAGAGACGTTATATACTAAGAATAGGGATATCTTACCAAGATTTCAGAATATTGGACTAACTCATCTGAGTTCCAATCTTCCCATTCCAGTAACAACAGGTGATGTCCTGAATAGTAACTCCACACAGAAGAGTTGGCCATAACCAGAGTTCCTGCGTAGGTTCCATACCATCCGTAGCCCCAGATTATGAGGACGTTCCGACTGTTCTGTCTGCCCAAATAGACAATACAGATGTCCTTGTGAGGGTGTTCGTTGGCAATATCTAAAAAGATGGACTGGCCTTCACAATAAATTTCAAAGCTTGTATCAGGAACGTAGGTATAGGTAATGCCAAAGTGGTCACCAAATTCAGCAGCCAGATCATTGACAGCTGGTCCACCTGTAATCAACAAATTACCCGTATCGTGCTCTGAACCCTGTAATATCAGATCAATTCGCCCTTCTGGTCTTTCCATGTAGTAGTAATTGCGTTCCCGGCCGAATATCCAGGATAAATTGGCTGTTCCTAAAACATCTGTACAGTAAGCAGGATCACCCACCACGTGGCAGCAATTGCCGCCAAATAGATAGTGCATGTTCTGAAAAATAGGTGAAACCTGTGACGACCATGATCCATGAGGAGAAGCAGTCAACGATACGTGGTACGGGTAAACCACTCGAATTTCATTCCAGGTGATTAATCTGTTGTTGTTGAAATCGACCCATTCAACAAACAGGAAGTGTTCATTCCCGTATGTTGTCCACACATCTGGGTGGCTCATCAAAACGGCGGCAGCGTAGGTACCATACCAGCCGTAGCCCCACACCACCAGTACAGCTCTTCCACCCTCTACACCTAGATAGACGATAGCAATATCTCTGCGTGGGAAGTCACTGGCAATATCCAGGGAAATGGACTGGCCCTCGCAGTGGATTTCAAAGTTCACACCAGGAACGTAGGTATAGGTAATGCCAAAGTGGTCACCAAATTCCCTGGCTAGATCATTGACAGCTGGGCCACCAGTAACCAGTAAATTACCTGTATTGTGCTCTGTACTCTGCAATATTAGGTCAGTTCGTCCTTCTGGTCTTTCCAGAACGTTCCAGCCAAATATCCACGACAAATTAGCTGTTCCTAAAACATCTGTACAGTACGCTTGATCACCTACCACATGGAAGTTGTTATACAGAAAAAAAGAAGGAATATCAGCAAACCCAAGAGGAGTGCCCACGCAAGGGTCAGGATCATCAGCATTTGGTATTCCATCGCCATCTCTATCAGAATCTAGGCTGTCGCAGATGCTGTCATAATCTGTATCTGATGGACAGTAATACTTCGTGTCATACCCTCCATCTGTCATGGTGGTAACATCTATGAATCCATTCAAGCAGCACTCAGCATCATAAATTATGGGGCAATCGTTAGGATAGCTGTCTGAACATTGAGTATAAGCAGATACATGAACAGAATGACCATTGGGATCTGTTATGTAAAGCCTTGGATATTCCATTACGTTATTTGTCGGATCTATGTGGTGGAAAACGCCATCATAGTACGATTCAGCCCATGCGTGATACTCTCTCTTGACAGGAATGCAATATGCACCACAAACATTGGTTTCTTCACCACTGTATTTGAAAAGAGTCCCACATGTAACTCTTGTAGGAATGTTAACAGATCGTGCAAGTCCTATATACAGGTCAGTGAAATCGATACAAACGCCTCTTTTTTGGCCAAGTAAATCTGTGTCACTGGTTCTCTGATAATATCTAGGATCATAGGTTACATAATTATACACAAAGTTCATTAATGCAATAGCTGCCTCTCTTGGGGACGTGCTTCCTGCTGCAGCGTACAAAGCGTTCTCTAATATTCTACTATCTGAAGGATGATGCCACATATCTTCACAATAGTAATCCGCACTTACTCCCGATGGTTTATAAAACCGAGCCAAGTAACAACCGCTTCTCTGATCATGAATGATTTTCGTGGATGGATTCACTTCTTCCCATACCTGACAGATGAAATTGAAAAATCCAATGCCTTCACCTGCATTACTTAAGGCCCAGCCGTTAAAAAGTGTCCAACCCGGGGGGATTTCAACAGGAAACCCTTCAATCAAAAAAGGACTACCATCAGGATACACACCCGAGATTTTATGGTACAATTTTCTCGTTTGTGAGGAAATATTCTGGCTCCACACTTGTATGATCTGATTTTCATTAATGTATATCTCTTCTGTATACTGCAAATCGGTAATAATTACATCTAATGATTTCGTATCACTTCCTATTCCTTCTCGTGTTATCCCATTCGTGGAAGAAAACTTCGTGAATTCGCTCTGGTAAGAAAAAGAACAATCAAAAGCGTGTTGAAGAGAATCAAGCGCGCTGAAAGGTTCAGAAAGTACATGTCCACACTCCACCACTTCTGAACATAAGGGAACTATTTGAACTCCTCCATTCGGTGTGACCGGCATTTCTAACGAAGATAAGAATACTATACAAAGGACAAAGCTGAGAATCCATTTTTTTCCATCATGTAGCACAGCTTCAGCCTCCATACACTCTTGTTGATGCTTCCAGTATCTCTCCACTCTCAGCATCAATTATTACTCCTGCAAGATCATACTCAGTCAATCTCTCTAAGTCTTCTCTCGTTATCCTCCAGCATATTCTATGGAATCCTACTTCACACGAAAATATTACATTGTAGGGTGGTTCAAGCCCATATTCTTGAGCAATCCTTTTCGCTTCTTCTTCTGAAATTAAAATCTTTTGAGGTTCTAATATAATACAGGAAAAATTAACATCAATTCTAGATTGATCCTTTGGGATAGACCAAATATCAACGGCAACCGTAAACTCAACAGTATACCCGTTGTACGTGTACTCGTACAGGACTGCCCAGGTGTAAGGCAAATATGGCAACTCATCCACTCCTTTAACTTTAAGATAACTATCAAAGAATTCTTCTCCTAACGTTTCTTTCAGAAATTCATCAGTTAAGGCGATAGCCTCTTCATGGGAGTTCAATTCAGGAAGCATTTCTGGTCCTGTAGGTACATACTCACCAGGGGGGATAATTTTCTGTTCGAGAAGGACAATATTCGATTGAGAAAGAATCACTACTACTGAACACAGCAATACTGTACTCACAACAATGACTATCAAGAGTTTTTTAGGAGGATTTTTCATTTTTCCACCTCTTTTTGGATATTTATTCTTTTAAGAGAATCTTTTTCGTAAAATCCTCTACATTCAAATGTATTTATCCCTTTCCTACCTCTACCATACTCAGCAGCCATCTTAGCACCTCGTAGCAACATGAAGGATACATTTAATACTACTCACAACTTTATAACCTTTGCGATTCGATGATGTCCACAGTACAAGCCCATCAGAAGTAGTGATTTTTATGAGTACAGAAGAATTGCTGATAAAAATGTATGAAGACATTAAAGCAATAAAAGAGGAGTTGAATGAAATCACGATTGCACTTATTCCCGAGGATAAGCCCACAGAATAAGAGGAGTTAAGAGAAATCGAGTTGGGGACCAAAGAAATAGCTGAAGGAAAATACAGGGCCTAGAAAGAAATCAAAGACCCCCCCCAACTCCTGTCTCCAGAGATGCCAATGGTAGAGATGTTATAACCATTGTGATGTAAAGAGAAAGAAATTTGGAGCATTTTAGAACGCAATTACAAAAATTTCATGAAGAGCAAAAAAGATACATATGCTTTGTATTCTCAGAATCTATGCCATCAGAAAATTAAAACATGTTTGTATCTCTCTTCTTCTTTATTTTGCCTAATGTACAAAAAAAAGGACTGAAGTATCAATGTAGTACATGGTTTGATTCCTTTTCATAAGTTTCCAGCAGTACTTCAGAAACAAATAGAGCAATAGGGGCAATTCCTTGAGCTTACATCCTCTTTTCACTTTCTTTTCTAGCTTTGTGGACAATTTCTTTGAGAGTTTTTCCCTCCAAGTATTCTGCAAATTTTTCAGCATCCATACATTCACCGCATCACTTATGAATAACGCTTTAAATGATTTTCTTACCAAAAAGAATTCTGTGGGGCATCTAACAGCAAATTTCACATATTTGTAGGACATGTAATTGGACCTGGTTTGTCCTCAAGAGAACAGACTTAACACTTAAATAAATCACAAAGAAAACTATCAAAAGTGAAAGGTGTTGATACTCACAGAGTAGAACACAAAAGGGGTGATAGCACATGGTGGGACAAAAATCCAATCATATATCAGATGAATCAAAAGATCAACAACCCTCACATTTTGCAGACCTTCGGTCAGACAAGGAAAAACGCATTGAAAAAAGAGCATACAGTAGTCTAAGTCTAGGACCAGACGTTGATGTTCTAGTAGCTGAACTCGTAGAAATTGGCAGAACCTGTGGCTTCATTTCAACGCCAGGCAGCAATTTCGATGACAATGGATACCACATACGAGCCCGACAGATTGGTATGCAACTAGATAAGATGGGTGGAATGGAACTCATGCAAGCAGCATACTACAGGATTGTAGCCATACTAGGTCCAGTGGCAGGTAGATCATTAGAAGTAGCATGGGGATACATTGGTAACTGGTGGCCATAACCAGAATTCCATTTTTTCTTTTTTTCTTACAGTATCATCTCTAGAAGCGTCTCTCAACTAATAACCTAGCATGAACTCCTCAAGTTATCACATTATGCACAAGTCACAGTCAGAGCAAATTTTTATGAAAATATATCAGAAATATCACTAAAATGATCATCATAAGATAGCATGAGGAATATGAAGAGTCTCTCAACCCTGAACCCCATAATCCCTTCACGTTTTCCATGATCTGTTAAGTTTGCTCAAATATTCTTGAATTTGTAATCAATAAAGGAAGAAATTGTCGAGGTTACAGATGTTTGGAGATTTCGCTATAAATGGAAACCCTTATATACTGGGGATGAATAAATTGCATATGGTAGATGGTAGCTTTCTGTATGGGAAAAAATGGAGAAAAAGGGTTACCCTCGTGTTGTTGGTGTCGTTTGCTGGCATTATTTGTGGAGGGTGCATTCACCAGGAAAAAGGAGCTGAAACAGCTGTTACTCTGGAAGATTACTTCAGAGGAGATTTTTCTGTTACAGGTGAACCCATTCTGAATCAAGAAGTGGAAATCCTCTTCAGTGTGAACCCAGTTTTGGATGCTCCAAATACCTCGATTATGCTATATCTCCCAGAGGGTATTGAACTAGTACAAGGTGATTCGAGCTGGGAAGGTGACATCAAAAAGGATGAACTTGTCCAGGTTAAAATCACTGTGAAACCTATTCAAGAAGGGCAATGGATAATGTGGTTTTATGTTGAAAGTGTCTTCTCCAGCAGGCGTAAAGAGCATTACACGTATTATCTCGTTTTTTTAACCTCTAGAGATAGTGGACAGGTCAGCAGAACTCATTTTTATCCACCTTCACCTGAAGGAGAGGCAAAATTAATGATGATAAATATGATTTTAGATGCACCACCTGACCCGAAGGTAGGTGAAGAAATAGTTCTAACCTTTTCATTAATAGCATCAAAAGACCTATCTAATGTGAGAGCAGTTGTAGTACTGCCTGAAGAATTCACTTTGGCAAGTGGATCTCTAGAATGGCAAGGAGATCTCAAATATGCAGAGATAATTGAAGTAATTCAAGTAACAATCATTCCAACAGAAAGAGGAAGGTTCTGGTTTACAGGAACTGCTACATATGACAGCGAGAGCCTGAAATATGGATTCCAAATGTATATTAGTTAATTACATAAAAAGGAGGTCTGGAATTGAGCTCAAAAATCAGAAAATCCAAAAGAACAACGATTCTATTACTGTGTTTTTCTTTTCTAACCATGGGCGATATAGTCTCAACTTCTCAGGCACAGCTGTCTCCTGCTGGTGTTGCAAGGATTTATGGTTTTGCCAACTACAGGGTGGATGCTCAACTATCCAACCCTATCAGACGTGCCAGAGTGGAACTGTGGGAAGATGCCTTTATCGATACAAAGCTTGCAATATCTCAGACTAATGATGGCGGGTACTATGAATTCAACATTGCTATGACAGGAAGCAAGAATGTATATGCAAGAATATTCTGTGAATCCTATATCGTTTCTGTTACCTATGGAGTATTCGATACTGTTTATTCGTACAAAACGCCCACAAAAGTAGTATCTGAAGGTTCTACAACGTATTTGGATACATACTATGCCCCACCTGAAGATCTACACTGGAAGGCCATGGATTATGCAACTGATGAGTTTTTATGGATAGAGAGAGAAGCAAACTGGGTACGATCTCAAGTACAAATTAAATATCCTAAAGGGAGTTGGCCTACCTCATACGGGAATGTTATTGAGTTGCCAAACACAACCACATACCTATGGGATAGAACTACTGTGCTCCATGAGTATGCACACTGTGTCATCTACGAGTTGTACAATGGTTCTCCTCCACAAGGAAGCTGCTTAGATACATGTCAGTGTGGAGATCATCATTGGTTGAACAGTGTTTCTGATAAAGAATTTGCCTTTAATGAAGGGTGGGCTGAATTCATGCAGAGTGCTGTTGATAACAATCCCCATAATACGCATATAAACAACCTTGGTGATGTCCTTTACGGGAGTGGTTATCCCTACTGGAGTTACACAACTATTGAGAGCAATGAATACACAGTTTTAGACAACAGCAAAATGTATAGATTCAAATGGTATCATGGTCGATGTCCCTACAAACCACCTTTCCCAGGTTGTCCCTCTTTTAACAACAATGGCAATATTGTAGAAGGGGCAGTAGCAGGTATTTTCTGGGATATTTATGATTCTGCAAATGATGATCAGGTATCTATGGGATTTTACTCTATATGGTATGTTTTGAGTACATATAGACCAGAAAGTATGATTGAATTCATAGATAGGTGGCCTTATGCTGGTGTTGATCAACAATTATGTGATGTCTGCTTGGACCATGGGATAGCTGTACTTGATGATTTGGACTATTTGTTCTATGATAACACTTTCTTTGTAGCTGGTGATCAAGCGTACTGCACTGATGTGTTAGGATCTGCCAAAACCTCTTTTGGGTTAGCAAAAGGTGGTGTTTACGAGAATCCAGAAGGAAGAACAGAAAGAATTTTGACACAAACCAAAAAGAATACAGGAAACCTCATCACGGTAGGAGGGCCTGCTGCCAATCTTCTAGCAGACGAATTTGATCAGTACTTTGGCGTCACCTACGAATACCACCCCGGTGTGAGCTTTAGAATACTCTATCATGATAAATTCATACACTTGAACCTTACTGACTACCCTCGCCAGGATATTTGTGTCATATTTCTAGGAGAAGATAACTCACGAAGTGTCATGTTAGTGTGGGGTTATGGCTGGTATGGAACGTATGCTGGCTCTACCTTCATAGGAGACCCTGCAAACTGGTCACTATTTCAGAATGCCAACATGCTGATGCTGCGGTGGATAGACTTTAATGGGGACGGATTAGTCCACAAGACTGAAGTTTACGTGGAGCAGTACATCCTGTTAGATACGTATCAATCTTCAACCACTCCTGTGGCACCTCCATCAGATACTCCTCCTGAACTAGGTTCATTTGGCAGTCTTGCTTGGTTATTCTACTCCAACACCTACTTTGTGGCTGGTGATAAGGCCTACTGTACTGATGTGCTAGGATCCGCTAAAATTGCCTTTGGGCTAGCCAAAGGTGGTGCATACGAGAATCCAGAAGGAAGAACAGAGAGAATTCTAACTGTAACAGAACATGACACAGGAAATTTGATCATGGTAGGAGGGCCTGCTGTCAGTCCGGTCGCAGATGAGTTTGATACCATATTTGGCATCACCTTTAACTATATACCAGGAGTGAGCTTTGAAATTCACTGTGAAGGAGAATCCATCTACTTGAACCTTGGACAGTACCCTAACCAGGATATCTGCATTGTATACCTGGGAGTGCACAACTCCAGAAATATTATGTTAGTCTGGGGCTATGGCTGGGAAGGTACCTATGCAGGCTCTTTTCTCATGGGCGATCCCAATGCCTGGCAATCCTTTAGCAGTTGCCACATGCTCATGGTCCGCTGGATTGACATTAATGGGGACGGATTAGTCCAAATGAATGAACTCTATGTTGAATGTGCCAAATAGCGGAAGTAAATCATTCACTATAACTGATTTTGATGGCAGTCTTTCTTGATTGAGGATATGCGCCAGAGATTTCATGATGCACTGTACAAAGGATAAAGCTGAAAATCCAGTTTTTTTCCATCATATAACACAACTCCAGCCTCCATATACTCTTGTTGATCCCCACTCTCAGCATCAATTAGTACTCCTGCAAGATCATACTCAGTCAATTTCTTCAAGTCTTTTCTCGTTATTCTCCAGCATATCTTATGAAATCCTACTTCACAGGACGAAATCACATTATATGATGGCTCAAGTCAGTACTATTGAGCAACTCTCTTTGCTTCTTCTTCTGATATTAAGATCTTCTAGAACCTTTACGATTCGATGATGTCCATTTCTTCAGATGAGATAACTTCAATTAGGGAGAAATTGTGTGTAGGTTAATTCAGTAGTTCCGCATGTAAAACATTTTTGCACACTTTTTGCGGGTTTCGCAATTTGAAACCTCTTTCGAAATATCAGAAATTGCAGAAATCACAATCATATTTTGGAGAATTCGGTTATCTAGTTTTCTAATCTCTCCAGAAGCTCGATACAAAAATTGAGGAGGTGAGCAAGATGGGAGAAATGATTGATAGACGCGAAGAAACACATAACGAAAGGCAAGTAATACTACGCTTCCTCGACTGGCTTTCAGAAGAGGGTGTACATTTGTGTGAATCAGCATCAGACCAAGATAAATTCATTTATCCAAGGTGGCAACCTATTCCACTGACTACCGATGGACTTTTAAATGAGTACTTCAAGATAAACTCCGAACAATTGGATAAAGAAAGAAGGGAATTACAACAGATGGGGTAAGATCCAAGAGGAAGACGCGTATTTTAGCCCGTGGTGGAGAACTCATGCACTAAATATTCATGAATCTGTGTGCATGAACTCACCCAAAACCTTATTAAGTTCTTTGATTATCGCTACCGAGGTGAAGATGAATGAACTATTTGAAAGGTTGGCCGTTTACTCCATTAGATGGATTCCCAGAAGAGACATGCGGTAGTGGGGAATCTTCAGGTGGAAGTCCCGGTTAACTACAGTATATCTGGTCTCCAGTGATATATTGGTCTCGAACTCCAGAAATAATCTACCAATCCTAAATCTACCATTTTAGAGCATGAAAAGAGCAATCTTTCTGACATTTTCACTCCTTTCTGAATGGATACTAACATAACTAGAGCTTCATTGTTCACTTTTGTAATGGACACGTGACATTCGTCTCAGTCACTTGGATCACCTTCACCCCCAAGAGAGGTTTGATTTGACGGTCTTCCTCTCTTGGGAAATGTGAATTTTATGTTTCTATTCGTTTGGCAGCGGAAGCTACCTCTAACTAATCTACAACGGGAGAGTATATAAACAATTACCGAGAGCACTGGAAAAATATTGTTAAATTTTACATGATTTACTACATATCTATATAATCGTGAAAGGTAAGGTTTGAAAACGTCATGAGTTGAATGACATCGGTAAAACTTCGTTTTCCGGCTCTTCATTTCCCGTGGGTGCCGAAAGTGTCATTCGCTCCAATTAATTATGGAGGTGCATCCTTATTTCAGCATGACACCTCCATTCGTTTTTTGTGTAATGTGCTCTTACTGTAGCATCCATTACATGTAAACAATTGTGTGATATATTTAAATGCTACTGATGAATGAGATATGCTCATAATTTTAATTGTGAGAGTGCATTTTGCTTGGTTAATCCTATTCAAAAGTAGAAAAGTAAACCCAATAATACATGGATATTTGAGAGAGAAAGAAAAGAAAGAGATGATAAAATGAAAAAAGACGATAAAATTATGATAAGTCTGTTATTGGCATTGGCAATATATGCACCAATTCCTGTGGGTGTAATATTGCTTGAAATGACAAAGAATGTACTCTTGGCTTCTGGTGTGGGGGTTCTTGTGATGTTAACATTAATATATATCATTATCACAAGAATAGGGACAGGACATAGAACGCAGAAATGACCGAAACTTGTGATATTCACGAAAAGTGTGCAAAAATGTTTTACATGCGGAACTACTGTAATTATACTGAGGTATCAATGGAGCACATGCCATCCTTTTTGAGCTGTCGGGTGCAACCTCCAAAAAGGGAAGATGTTAAATACAGTACAAGCCTATCAGAAGTAGTGATTTTTATGAGTAAAGAAGAATTGCTGACAAAAATGTATGAAGACATTAAAGCTATAAAAGAGGAGTTGGATGAAATCAAGATTGCGCTTATTCCCGAGGATAAGCCCACAGAAGAAGAGTTAAGAGAAATCGAGTTGGGAACCAAAGAAATAGCTGAAGGAAAATACAGGGCCTGGAAAGAAATCAAAGAGGAACTCTAATGTTTGAGGTGTTCTTGACCAACAGAGCTGAAAAAGCTTTGAAGTCATTTGACGTGAAGCTGAGAAGAAGGATTGAGCCTATTATTGATAATCTTACATATACATATTTTCCGAAAGAATACGATATAAAGAAGTTAAAAGGCATGAAAAACACTTAAAGGCTTAAATTGGAGCTTATCGGATAATTTATAGCGTAGACTTCAAAAAATCTCAGATATTTGTCACATCAATAATAACAAGAGAGCATATTAAGTAGTAATGGTTCCACTACATGCAGGTTGAGATTTGTTGAGTGAGGTTCCAACCATGTCACCATTTGAGAGGGTAGTAAAGAAAATAGAAAAATCAGACATACAATTAAAGTACAAGAAAAATTGGATGCTTGGATCTTATATGAGAAATGAACAACAGCTTGGTAGTGATATGGTAGAAGATTCATTTACAAAAATTTGATAACATTACCACAGCAATAGGTTAAAAAGGAGGGTGACAATAAAGAAATATGACCACGTTTGAAGAACGGAAGGATATGGAGAAAGTAATTGAAAAAGTGAGATTCACCAGTTTGTTTGACCAGACAAAGTCAGTCGAGATAGAGGCAGTCATTGATACAGGTGCCATGGTAGTACTACCTCAGGACATTGTAGATAACCTGGGATTGAAAAAAATTCGAGAAACAAAAGTGAGATACGCAAACAACAAAACAGTTAAATCAATATACGGTGTGGTAACCATAGAGATCAAAGGACGAACAGGCAACTTTGACGTATTAGCAGAGGTAGAAGGGTCCCAACCACTCATAGGACAGGTAGTTTTGGAGATATTGGATCTCGTAGTAGACCCAAGAACGAGAACACTCGTGCCCAACCCCCTCTCTCCAGAGATGCCAATGGTAGAGATATTATGATCATTGTGGTGTAAGGAGAAAAAAAATTTGGAGCATTTTAGAACGCAATCATAGAAATTTCATGAAGAGCAAAAAGGATACACGTGCTTTGTATTCTCAGAATCTATGCCATCAGAAGAATGTAAAACATGTTTGTATCTCTCCTCTTTATTTTTGCCTAATGTACAAAAAAGGACTGAAGTATCAATGTAGTACATGGTTTGATTTCTTTTCATAAGCTTCCAGCAGTACTTCAGAAACAAATAGAGCAATAGGGGCAATTCCTTGAGCTTACATCCTCTTTTCACTTTCTTTTTTGGCTTTGTGGACAATTTCTTCGAGGGTTTTTCCCTCCAAGTATTCTGCAAATTTTTCAGCATCCATAAGTTCACCATACCACCTTACGAATGAAGCTTTAAATGATTTTCTTACCTCAAAGGATTCTGTAGGGTACCTACTAGCAAACTTTACATATTTAAGACATATAGTTGGACCTGGTTTGTCCTCAAGAGAGCAGACCTAACACTTAAATAAATCACAAAGAAAATTATCAAAAATGGAATGTGTTAACTCACAGAGTAGAGCACAAAAGGGGTGATAGCATATGGTGGGACAAAAATCTAACCATATATCAGATGAATCAAAAGATCAACAAATCTCACATTTTGCAGACCTTCAGTCAGATAAAGAAAAGTGCGTTGAGAAAAGAGCATACAGTAGTCTAAGTCTAGGACCAGACGTTGATGTTTTAGTAACTGAACTTGTAGAAATCGGCAGAACCTGTGGCTTCATTTCAACGCCGGGCGGCAATTTCGATGACAATGGATACCACATACGAGCCCGACAGATTGGAATACTACTGGATAAGATTGGTGGAATGGAACTCATGCAGGCAGCATACTATAGGATTGTAGCCATACTAGGTCCAGTGGCTGGCAGGACATTAGAAGTAGCATGGGGATACATTGGTAACTGGTGGCCGTAGCTAATTCCTTTTTTTCTTTTTTTCTTTGCTATCATTTTTTCAAGGTGGACGTGATAAAAGGCGATAAATTGTTACACGTGTAACAAACCTGAGACAATCACCCAACAATTTTACAACCCCACAATTCCGTAAACCTTAAATGGGCATCCATTATGAGAAGTAAGAAGTCCAAGAGAGGTTATCTATGAAAGATAAGGAATTTGATGCAGTGAAGATGATGAGAGAGATCCGGAATGGGTTAAGCAAGAAGTACATTGAGGACCCTGAGGCAGAAAAAAGGGACTTAGAAGAGATAAGGAAAAAATACGGAATATACCCATAAGTCACAGCAACGTAATCTTCTTATCACTAATTTTCAAAGGTTTATCCCTAATGTTACACGTGTAAAATTCAGACAGCTTTCATTATTCCTGAGATACCTCTTTGCATACATGAAGAGGATGTACAGCGTCATTTAGTAGATTTAAAAGTCTTTTCTCTCAAAAATATAAATTGCCACAGCCATAGTTACTACTGCATAAAAAAGGACTCCAAAAAAGTACTTCCACTCTACATTCATGTCCAACAAGAGCTTTAACGCAATCAACTGAGGAGTCTGCAGATCAGGTAGTACATACAGGAAAACCCCTGAAGATCCCATTTTGAGTAAAGCTCCACGAAATCCCTGAGTAGAAAAGAGTACCACCAGAAAACTTAAAGCTAACGCTGCTACGTGGTCAATTACTAATGATATGACCTTCACAAATCCTAAAAGAGCTACAATTCCAGTGGTTAAAAGACCTACAGAAAGGATAGTCACAGTATAGAATGGTTCTCCTTTCAAAAGCAAATACAATTGAACACCAAACAGAATGGCAGTAGCAGTTACTATAGGTAAAACAATTTCACCCAGTGCCTGAGATAGAAAATACTGCCACCTTTGTACAGGTTTGGTTAATTCCAGTTCATGAATGGATTTTACAGAATGTGATTCAATCCCTATGAATATGACCATGATACAACAAAGGAAATTTGCCATAGTAATGCTATACCGTATAGAAGATTCTGCTGGAGGCAATCCTGTATCGCCCGGGTACTGATACGAACCAACACTCAAGAAGAAGGCAAAAAATATCCCCGTAACAGGTATGATGTATAGATATTTGGAGGTTGCTGTTGACTGGAGAGAACGATAAAAGATTCTGATGAAACGACACACTATAAATCCCTCCTTGAGAAAATGAAATAGGCTATTACCATAATGATTGTGAAATCTAGTATCCAGATAAGAAATGACACTATAAGGAATTCACCAGGGATATTCTTGTGTATGATACTCGCAGATGATAGTAACCCAGCCTGCAGGTTAGGCAGCACGTACGAGATCCTGCTAACTCCCAAGAGGTTTTCGAGTACGTATCCTATCTGTAACCTGTATAATCCGCCCAGACATAATGCCATACCTATAATTAAAGCTTTTAACCGTGAAAACACTTGAGAGAGCAGAAGCATGACTGCCTCTAAGAGAAGAATTGAAACTACTGGGCCACAAAACGCTAAGACCAACCTCCAGGAGAAATATCCATTAACAAAAGATATTGCACCTGTCAAAAATAGTGTTACTGTTATCATGATGCCAATAACTGTTACAGTGGCCAGATATTCGCATAAAAAGAAATTCCATCGAGAAACAGGCTTTGTCAACACCATCTGTCCAGTAGTGTACACATCTTTTTGGTCCCAGTGGCCTATTATTACACCCAAAGGTACAATGAGAATCAATCCCAGCTCAATTGGCATCCGATATATGGTGGTAACTGAATATAAGTCAATGTTTTTAAAAGCCATGAAAATTGTAAGTGCAAGCATAACAGGAATGAGAAGGCTTACCACAATGACTTTCCCTTCCCATTTTGCTCTTAAATTGTTACAAAAGAGCGTCATTGTTACCACTGTTACAGCTCCTTTCGATTGAAGAGTATTATTCCGCAGGCAATAAACGCTATAGACATAATTAGAACAGTTACAGACACTACAGAGACAGATCTATCCATTATGGTAATGTACGGGTCAATTCCATTTTTCGTCAGATAGTCTACCACACTACCATACACTATATACACAATAAAAGCAGTAATACCAGTAGCCTTTGTTGGCAAATACAGGTTAACGAGAGACACAAATGAGAGGATAAACAAAGGAAGCATCATAGCAGCACATACTCTCAAGATGAGCTCAGATACTACTTCGTACCGGTAAATCAAGAGGAAGGAAGAGAGAACTACACCCCCCGCACAGATGACACCTACAAGCATATTTGCAGAAACTCTTCCCAGGAAGTAATCAGCCCTAGTTACAGGCTTTGTTATGTCCAGGACTATTTCTCCTGATTCCAGTCTTGGACTGTATGTGAGCATTCCCAGAAATATCAGTGAAAAGGTACAGAGTCCAATCCCAGCTTCTGCACCGCTTAAAACATACTCAACCCAACCTGGTTTTCCCATTAATCCAATATCAATTATTACAATAGGGACAACACAAAACAAGAACAAGTAGTAAATGTACCTTTTTTTGTGATATTCTCTTAACGTTACCTGTACGACTTTCCAAATTTTCATTTATTTCACCATCTCCAGGAAAATATCTTCTAGAGACTGTTTTCTGGGAATCAATGCTTTCAATCTCCCTCCTTCCTTAACGATGATTTCAGCGAGATCTGGAATGACTTCGGTACTGTCAACTTCCACTACAAGGTGATCTTCTCTGATTCTTATACAGGTTACCTTAGTCTTCAGCAGGTTGACTATTCTTTGATTCATCTCTGCATGGATTTCTACCTGGTTTTTTGCGGTCAATTCGTCAATTGTTCCGAGAGACAGGAGGATTCCATCTTTAAGTATTCCTACACGGTCGCATGTCCTCTCCACTTCACTCAGTATGTGAGAATTCAAAAAGACTGTTACTTTCTGAGATTTGAGATTTAAAAGGATATCTCTGACATCTTTACGTCCTTGAGGATCTAGCCCTGAAGTGGGTTCATCCAGGATCACTAATTCTGGATTTGGTAGTAAAGCCTGGGCCAGTCCCAGCCGCTGCTTCATCCCTTTGGAGAACTGGCTGACTTTCTTTGTTTTTTGATTGTCTAACAAAACTAATTCTAGTAATTCATTAATTTTCTCCTTTTTTTCATCTTTTTTCATTTCATACAAGTCTGCATAGTAACTTAAGGCCTCTTCTGCTGTGAAATAAGAAGGAAAAGCAGGATCTTCTGGTAAATACCCAATTTTCTTTTTTATTTTGACTGATAGGTTCTCCCCAAAAAGAGTAAAATCTCCAGAGGTGGGAAACACCAGTCCTAACAACATCTTTATGGTGGTGGTTTTCCCTGCACCATTGGGTCCTAAGAACCCGAAGATTTCACCTTTTTTTATCTCTAAACTCAGGTTATCTACTGCACGTGTAGTGTTACCTCTCCAATCTTTATAGATTTTTGTTAGGTTAGTTGTTTTGATTACATTCATGGAGACACCTCGTCATTGATGGAAATGGTTTGTTATATTTCATTTTATATTATTGTGGATAAGTATTTCTCTTTTATATTTTTCTCTCACTTCAATTTTTTCTGTTTCAGATAACTGAGATTTTCCCTCTTTTTATATTTTGTTAATTGTTTCTGTTATCATATTCCTTTTATTTCCCAAAAAAAGAAAAAAGGGATTTGTGTTCTAAAATAGAGATCCGGCTAGTCCCAGAGCCAACAAGGAACATTCACGTATTTGCACTCATTATAGCAATCTGGAACGTCAATCACACATATGCTGCCATCTGTCGAGCACCAATCAAACCCGGGCACACACATTGGATTAACACTCTGTCCTTTCTTGTTCAATCTTTCCGTTTTATCACCTCCTTTGTTTCTTGCCACAAGTTTAATGCTTACCCTAATTCGATGATGCACCAGTCCCAGTAGCACGGCCACTCACTCCCTTGGCACGGTATCACATACAATGAGTTTGTAACCGATGAGTTAATACAAGATGGAGTTGTAAGAAATTTAGAAATCATATAAGAGGCAGTGAAGAACATCCCAGAAGAAGTGAGAGGCAAGCCCCCTGAAATAGAATGGAAGAAAATAGCAGGAATGCGGGACATACTCATACATGGATATTTTGGGATAGATCTAGAAATTGTCTGGGATGTAATCAAAAATAATGTTTCTGATCTTAAGAAAAAGATAATGAAGATAATGTCTGAGATAGAAAATGAAAACAACTTGAATGATCTACACTTAAGAGATTCATTAAAAAAATCAACTTAGGATCAACATCTTCTTATCAGGGACCTTTGCCACAAAAGGGATTTCATCTGGGTATTTCTGTCTCACCTTCTCAAGCATGGTTTCAATGTCTTCACCTTCTGCCACTACTTCACCGTCTACAAGAATGACATACTTATTCTCCAGACCCGTCTTATCGAGCTTGTAATACGCCTCAAAATTCTTGGTCATGGTACTACCTCTTTTATATATTGATGGTTCTCTTTTTAGTCTTAACGATAAAAGGAGGGGTCCAGTCTTCAGAGGCTGACATGTTACACGTGTAACAAAAGTGAGAGAAGCACTAAAGATTTGACAGCCTTGAAGTACCGAAACCCATAAATAATGTTGCATCAGTAATACTGATTAGTATGGCAGCAAAAACAAAGACCCCCACTGTAAGAATAACAGAAAACCAATATGAAGAATTAGAAAACCTTTTTGAGAGAGGAGAATATACCTCAAAGGAGGTTATTAGAGAATTACGTGAGAAATTTGATAGTTTCATTTCCTATCTCCATGAAAAGGCTGAAAGAGACAGAGAAAAACACATCCTTCTTGAAGCGTACGGAAAATCAAGAGGATTAAAATGAGCTGTACTCCTCCATCCGAGTATTCTATACAGTATGGTTTTGACATCATCTCTATCGTACCCTCTTTCTATTGTCTTGTAGGAAAACTCTGAAACACCTAATTTCTCTTTAAACAAGTGGACTAACCCTTCTGCAACTCGATGTGCTATCCTGAAGTACTGCTGCATTAAAAGAGCTTTTGCCACATCTCCCGGGTGTGTAGGAGGTCTTCCTCTAGATTTTGGTTTTGAATCAATATCCAACTCTTCACACACGTAGTCAACAGTGTCTCTGATAATCTTGAGCATATCACTTATTTCATGTATTTGAGCACAATCGTAGGCTGTCCAGTCAATGCGTTGTTTTTCCTTTTTCTGGTATTTGAATTCTCCTTGATCTATACTTGAAAGCAGCTTTTTCAAGGCATTTGCAGTGTACATCACCTCTTATTGACCGAAACCATTATAAAGATATTTATAAATATCTATTGTCATGAGAAAAATTGAAATCATCCATGATAAAATCACACTCACAGATGATGTGGAAATTGTCTACGAGAAGAGAGTAACTCCCTTTGGAACTTCTGCAAAAGTTGGTGCTCCGAGGAAGTATGTTGGAAGGAGAGCATACGTGATCATTCTTAAGTAGTGGTCATGAATTTTGTCCCAAAGCCAACCATATGGAAACCTTTATATATGTACACTACACCACATATATGTCAGTTCCAAAGAGAATTGATAGAAAGTCAGGAGGTGAGCATATGGAGATCAGAGCCAAGAAGCTTGAGAACATCAAGCCAACAGCAGCTGCTGGACCCATTTGGAAAGAATCCAAGATATATTGCATGTAGAGAGATTCTTCTATTTTTTTCTTTTTCTAATTGAGAGGTATTTCTATGTACGTAAAGGTTTCAGAACAGGTTTTCATCAGAAAAACCAGCAGAGGCAACTACATTCTCCAGGGAGATCATGTCATCGAAGTGAATGAGATAGCAGAAGAGATTCTCTCTCTGTGTGATGGTACCAGAACCAGTGAAGAAATACTCCATAAACTGTGTCAGTGCCATGGAGAGGATGTTGAGGATGTGAGAGGAGATTTTGAAGAATTTTTAAAAACTATGGTGGAAGATCACATTTTAGAATACGTTGATGCCCCTCAGTACATTGATCCTCTATACCAGTACGACAGACCCTACTCCATCAACATTGAGATAACCTATGCGTGTAACCAGAACTGTGTTTTCTGTGCAGCTGATGCAGGAACCCCTTTAAAAAATGAGTTAACCCAAAAAGAGATAGACACCCTCTTAGATGAAATCACAGAATTACATATCAACCCTGTAACCATTACCGGTGGTGAGCCTTTGTTAAAGTATGATATAGTCCTCCACATGGTAAGAAGAATTGCTTCTGCAGGGTTAAAACCCATCATGCTCACCAATGCAGTATTAATAACTGAAGAAATGGCAGAAAATTTATATGCTGCGGGGCTGCACACTATTCAAACCAGTGTGGATGGGATGACACCAGAAGTCCACAACAAAATCAGGGGGACGTCTACTGCTCTGGATGATGTGAAGAGAGGTATTTCAATTTTCAAGGAGGCAGGATTTGAAGTTCATTTGAGCACAGTGCTGAACAGACAGAATTTCTTCCAGTTAGAGAACATTTTGGCTATTCAAAATCTTTTTGGGAGCGACAAAACGTATATATCTTTTGTTCACCCCTTGGGGAGAGGAAAGGACAAAAAATTCCATTTGACACCCCAACAGGTGAGGAACTACTTTGTGCTCTCTCACATGACAGATGCTGGTGAGATTCTCAATGAGTTCATCCCTCGTGAGAGATGCTCCATAGGGACCTCACCTGTGGTAACGCCTACAGGCGATGTGTATCCGTGCATGCTCACCAAGTTTGAGCCCTTGAAACTGGGGAATATACGCAAGACAACATTAAAAGAGATCTGGCAGCATTCTCCTCTGTTAAAAGAGCTTTGCACCTGCTCCGTCTACATGCTTGAACCCTGCAAAACCTGTGAGTATAGACTCTACTGCGGCGGAGGGTGCAGAGGAGCAGCCTTTGCCTACCACGGGACTATCTACAAAAATGATCCCTACACGTGCGGGGCAACCCGGTTAATCGTCAAAGAGTTAAAGGAGAGAGGAACGAAAGATACAAAAGAACGGTACCAGATATTGTGTGAAGAGGTGGTTGAGTGAACCCTGAGAGTACATTCAAATTTTTTGACCTGCACATTGGCAAAGAAGGAGAAGACTACATTGTGGGAAGGCAGGACACAGGTGTTTACATTAGCCTGCCAGAACCTGGAGTGGAGGCTATAAATTTCCTGCGGGAAGGAAAATCCTTGAAAGAGGCTGAAGCTTTTCTGTCTGAAAAATACGGAGAAGAAATAACGCTTAAAGGGTTAGTAGAAGACTTCATAGAGTGCGGGTTCATAAAATCTGTAGATGGTGTAGTTCTGGAACAGGTGCATGAATTAAAAGAGTACCACTTCACCTGGGTCAAGAAAAGCCATGTTAAATGGTTATTCTCGAAAATCACTGTGGGACTGCAGATTGTATTCATTGTCAGTGGGGTTTTCCTCCTTTTTTACAAGGGTTACATCCCCATGTACTCTGATCTGTTCTTCCATCCCTGGTATACGGTAGTGGGTGGTGTCACCTTTGTGTGTGCCTGGCTTTTAGTCTTCAAGCATGAGTTCTACCATCTTTTGGCAGCCAAGAACTATGGGGTGGAAGGTCAATTCTCATTTTCACACAGACTGTATTTTGTGGTGGCTGAAACTGATTTAACCAACGTGTGGTCATTACCCAAGAGACAGCGGTATGTGGTATACTTTGCAGGGTTACTGACTGACTTCTTTTTTATGGCATTGTGTTTCTGGCTTCGATTTTTGGCAGACTCAGGAGTTATAAATTTAAGTGGGTTCGGCTACGCTTTGGTGAAAGGATTGATATTAATGCAGTTAACCCAGATTCTGTGGCAGTTTCTCTTTTTCATGAAAACAGACATCTACTACGTGATCGTTACCATGTTCAGGACTACTGACTTGCTGGCAGATACCCATCGGTACATCAAGGAAAAACTGCATCAGTATTTCAATGTATTTTCCAAGCAGGATCTGAGCCTCATATCGGAGAGGGAACGTAAGGTGATCAAGTACTACTCAGCGTTTTACCTTCTGGGAAGCTGTGCAACCATGGTGGTGTTCTTGTTCTACTTGCTGCCCATTACAGTAGAATTTCTGGCAGGATCTCTAGAGGGGGTACTGCATGGGGCATTTGCTGAAAAGACTGATGGGTTGGTTTTCATCAGCATTCTGATTGTTTATTTAGGGTTGTTGGGCAGGGCATTACAAAAGAGAGAATAGAAAATATAAGAACTTCATCTTTTCAGAATCCATCGCCTGAGAAGTTCAAAAATTCTTCCCCGTGGAAACAGCTGAAATCGCCAGAAAGTTCGCCAGAAGATTAATACTCCATTACACCAAAAAGAAGGTCATCTTATTTGGAAGCAAGACTCGAGATGACCACTTAAGAATGAGTGATTTTGATTTTTTCATAGTCTCCCCAGATTTTGAGGGAACCCATTTCTTAAAAAGGATAGCTTCAATCTACGAATGCTGGGATGAGCAGACGAAACCTTAAAGGGGTTCAAAAGCTCAATAAAAAAAAATAAAAAAGAGAAAATTTATATAGGCCCTAGCCAGGGACCTTCATATGAAGGGCTCCCCAGAGGAATGCACACATTACAGGGAGGCGGCGGCTTATGCAGTGGGCCAACTTCCCTGAGATCTTGTATTGTCAGATCAAAATCCATAGACATCACCATATCTCATATGACTTCAATACTTATAAATTTTTCGATCTTTAAAGAAAATGATACATTTTAAAGCATTGTTACAGGGGATTGTCAACTTTTCGGTAAATAAAATCCTTCTTGATTCATGAAATTTCTTTTTATAGTTGAATTTAAGGTGAAATGACAATTTATCTGAAATATTACACGTGTAACACATTAACAACTAAAGACGTGAACGCCTGTTATAGAAAAGATTTATATTCTTAAAGACTTAATAATCCCTATGGATCTCGGCCGTATACCTGCTGTAAGAGATGATGTGCACATACTGAGGGTAAAAACTCCGGAACGTCAACGGGTTGTCCTTTGTTTAGCTTCAAAGGGGAAGGAGATTACACCCAGTGAAGATACGTGTTATCTAATCACTTTGTGTGATGGGACACACACAGTTGAAGAAATTGTTTCCCGCTTTGTAGAAATTTCAGGTGAAGATCCTTCTTCAGTTGAACCCCAACTTGAGAAAATTTTCGAAAGACTTGTAGAGGTTGAAGTTATACAATTCTATGATGTTCCCACTCCCCGGGAGATTCCTCCAGAAGTGGAGCTCGTCCACTCTTTAGAACATATTGTCATGGAAATAACGAATGCATGTAACCTCGACTGTATACATTGTTACAATGATTCAGGACACAAAATAAGAGATGAACTCGCCCTCACAGAATTTTATAAGGTTATTAATGAAATGAAGAACCTCGGTGTTTTAAGAATAACTTTATCTGGTGGAGAGCCTTTGCTGCATCCACAATTCTTTGAGATAGCTCAATACATTAGAGATCAAGGGTTAGAACTGGGTCTCTTCACCAATGGAACGTTACTAACAAGAAATGTTGCCAAAACCTTGAAAGACTTATCCTTTCTCAAAGTCACTGTAAGTGTGGACAGTTTGACCCCTGATGTTCATGATTACTTTAGAGGAAGAAAAGGCGCCTGGAAGAAAACTATGGAAGGGATCAACCATTTGAAAGCAGAAGGCATGCTGATTAAACCTGCTTTTGCAGTAAGTAAGTTCAACAAGGCAGAAATTGTTGATCTGTTAACATTTTTTCTGGAACAAGGGTTCAATGACTACCAATTGATGCCTGTATTTGCCACAGGGAGGAAGGTACCCCTGGACTTTGATATCTCACCTGAGGAGTACGAGAAAGTTGCAAAAGATGTATTCATTTTAGAAAAAAAGTACAAAACAAAGCCTCATTCCTTCACTGGGAAGAAAAAAACAGTAAACTGTGGTGTTGGCACATACTCATTGGTTATCAAGAGTAATGGAGATGTTGTCCCCTGCCCTGCTTTTGGGAGGAGAGTATTAGTGGGAAATGTGAAGGACCAGTCTTTAAAGAGCATATGGAATGATTCACCCCTCCTGAACCAGTTGAGAAATCTGGATTGTCACAATCACCCTGTGTGTAAAACCTGTGATGTTTTGGAGTATTGCAGAGGGGGGTGTATTGCCAATGTTTGTTTAAGAACAGGGCGGCTGGAGGTTTGTGATCCTTATACGTGTGCTTATGTGAGAGCTTCAACATATGCTGCAGAATGTACAGAGAAAATGACTGAATAGGTCATTCCTGCTGTTCACATGGAGTCTGATACTCATATTACTAATTTTTGGGACCTATTCACTTTGATTCTGACAGTATGAGTCCATATCTCCCTAAGACTGCAATCGGAACATTCACATAACCATCACTACGGTGAGAAAAGTTAAAGAAGTGGTTCAATCTTAGTAATTCTCTTATTTGTTACACGTGTAACAATTTTATTCTGGATGTGGAGAGATTAAAACTCCATCAATAGTTCTTAATCAATTGTGAACGTGACGTAGATGGCAGCTGCATCCTTCGTCTTTTTGAACACTCACTCTTTTATTGTAAATAGAATTGAAAATATATTTTAAAAGAGTTCTTCCCCATAGGACTCCATATTATCCATGACTAATGACCTCTAAAGACTTATAACTACGACAATGAATTGAGCCCATGAACAACGGTTTGAAGTTCATTCTCATAGGACTAGTTTTTGCAGGTGTTGAGGAATTCCTGACTATTGCACTCATAAAGGGGGATTTATCAGGATTCCTTGTTGTTATTTTATTAGTTTTTCCCATTTACTTGGTTATAGTTTACTTTTCAAGCAAAATCATTGATCATTTTTGGGAAAAAGAAATTGCAGATGTAATTTATTTTTTTACTTACGGAATCACAGGGTTAGTAATTGAATGGGGTTTAATAGGGTTATCCCCGTGGAGTAATCCTGAAGCTCACCCAGGAGTAATGTTCATCTTCCAGGTGGGAATGTTCTCTTTCTGGGCAACAATTTCTTTTGTACCAAGGATATTCATTGACGAAAGAAAAAAGTTCAATAAAATCAAAAAAACTATGCTGAAATTTTATATCTCCTATTTTGTAATCGTGTACGTTATTGCATTCTTGTTACCGCCGCACTTGAGATTTGTAATACTCATTCCGCTCATCATTGGTGGATATAGTTTAATGAATATATTCTACATATGGTATTTTATGACGTCCTTTAAACTCTAAATCAAAATAGCAGTAAATCCATGGAGAAGCTTTGGTATTCTGGCTTCTTTAGTAGATGTTACCCTCTTTAGCCTACATTCATCTTGAGCAGAAAGACATGGCTAAAACTGGATAACAAAAATATCTCTCTTAAATTATGTAAAAGACACCACAAGTGCTTTAAATTAACAATAAATGTTGATGGCGTAGATGATCCTGAGTCTCTAGAAAGGGAAAAAGAATTGAAAAAGAGGCTGTCTCATAATTCAAATTTTCACAAAAAATAGGTGTTTTCTTATCTGTCAATGGGGATATATCAAATAGAAAAGAGAAGGAAAGGCATTTATTGAATGTCGAAACGCTTTCTGGGACAGCCTCAAAAGGAAAAACTAATTGAGATCAACAGCCAGTGCACGTTTCGCACGTATAAGGGCACGTACTACACGTTTTCCCACATGTGTTATGGCATGTGTGTGGACAATGAGTACCATATAGACATGTAAACTCGCACGTATAAGGGCACGTAAACCAGCATGTGTTGCAGCTTGTATTTGGGCACGTTGGTTCATTGCACGTCAATCCTATTTTTGTAGGTTCGTCAAAGGGCTCTGCACCACAACATCCCACGAGGGTATACTCCACGTTGAAACCATTTTCTGTAGTATAGGTGAACTCGTTCACTGCCGTGGGCAAGAAGTTCATCTCACTGCTTGCCTGCTCCATTCTAAGGGTGTACAAAGGTGTGGTTAATGCCCATAGATTGGCCGTGACACAAGTTACTGCAAGGGACACAATAGCTACGCTGGTCATTACAAGCAATATCCTCTTCTGTGTTCTATCCATTTTTGTCACCTCCTTTTAGGTTTACATTTTTTCTACAGAAGTACTTATAAATTTTTTGGTTTTATCTCACATCTTGCGATTTCTGTCAGCACCCATTACACGATGAGACGATAGAAAATTTGCCAATTAAGATTCTCCTGAATGTACAACTTATCTCAACGAAATGGATGCATTAATCTTTCTGCCAATCAAGTATCCTCTTCCCTACCTATTCTAATTGAGAGTGAGAAAGCAGTCTTAAGTGGTCTATTCATAACCCTTTTGTTCTGTTAATTGCGTATTCAAAATACAAAACTGCATCTTTATCACCTCCTTCAAAATGCAGGTGTACTGCATCTTTATCACCTCCTTCAAAATACAAAACTCAACTCATACAATACACAACTTATTTGTTCAACACAGATTGGCCTCATGTCCATACATTCATCTTTTTAGTCAGATAACTTTTTGGTTTCCTCATTTCATATGCATCAATACAAAGACATATCTCCAACCTGTTAGTCTTATAATTCCTCACTTTAATATTTAAATATTTCGGTTAAGAGTGAAATGATTTACTATTGGTTTTTACAAGGAAATGGTTTGGAAGCTTTGAATTCACTTTGAGATCAGGTTTTTCAGACGCTAATCTGGAGTACAACAATTCTGATAGTAAGAACAGCATTACAATCGTCAAGGTTACTGGTTAAAACCTCTTCTTATCCTTTTTCAGAATAAAATTGTTACACGTGTAACAATCCATTTTTAACTTTTTGCATAAAGGTTTCCTTCCAAATGACGCCATAAATGATAAATGATTGTTCCTTTCACATAATTTCTGAACCATCACCTATGCAAAACCTTTTTATTCATTAATTCCATACTATAACCACAGGAACTTTGAAGATATCTGCCGCACTAAAAGATGAACTGGAGGTACATCCATGAGTATTCACCATCCCAAGATCCTCTGTTTGTTTTCTGCACCTCTGGTGGCTCCAGACGGTGAACCACTGGAAGCTTTAGACATGAAAGCAGAACGCGACAGTATCGTGCGGGAGTTATCTGAGTGCGAGAAAGAGATTCACCTTCGCATTGAATATGCTACCATAGATGAATTAGCGAGAAGTATTGCAGAGGAGTTCAACATTCTCCATGTGAGCGGTCACGGCCACGAGGAATTCCTCTTGTTTGAAGACGGAAAAGGCGGAAGTCAACCAGTAAGAGGTGATTACCTCAAGAGATTGATCCGTCTGGGAGGACCGTTTGAGCTTGCCGTTGTGAGTGCGTGCCATTCTGG
>Ga0209636_10000275_pt1 | contig 46594 bp, 42 predicted proteins | sample DeeMarSWOR152_54_FD_187464 | JGI IMG/M metagenome (GOLD analysis project Ga0209636, IMG submission 187464) | Marine sediment microbial communities from White Oak River estuary, North Carolina - WOR-1-52-54 (SPAdes) (version 2) | ecosystem: Environmental > Aquatic > Marine > Intertidal zone >...
AAAGAAAGATGGGGAATATTTTTTAAATTTACTTACTCTAGCGCTTTCGTCTCGCTCGCCTTCCTTTGCCCAGGATGCCGCCTGATAAGAAAAGTCCAGCGCCGAGCACAAACCCGAAATTATACCAGAATCCGTTGTTATGAACCTCGTAGAAACGTACTTTCTTTGTAAATATAGAGATAATAAACGTTATGGGGGCGATAAGACCGTGCCACAGACCCATAAAGAATCCAGCGATCTTTCCTTCCTTATTTGGTTTTTTCTCAAGCTCATTCGGACCTGCAACGCAACCGGAAAGGATAAAAATTAAAACAAGAAGAATTCCCAAGACACTAATTACTTTCATCCTTCCTCTCCTTTTTTCTTTTTCTTGACTTCAAAATTCAATAGGCTATCTTATCATTTTTTACGGGATGGGTCAGCGAATACCTCAAAAGTATTGTAAAGAATGGATATTTCTTGGGACAGGTCTGAGAATTCTATCAGGTGCTTCTTACACCCACGTCGCGAACAAATCTGGACCTTACCTCCTTGTGATAATTCAAAAAATGTCATCGGAGCACTGCATTCATCGCATAGATCTTTAAGTAGAAGAGAAGATTGACAATGGGGACAGAAAAACAGAACGATTTCATCCAGGGGTACGTATACCTCTGAGATGAAGTTGTAGCTTCCATAAATCGAGCTCAAGTAGAGCAGGCCACGTTTATTAGAATTTTGAATAACAACTTTAACGCTTGGATAGCTGTCAATTTGTCTTTCCTCATCCATTAGACTTTGCTTGCAGTAAGGACATCTTACATTTAACTGCAATTCATTCATTTTTTCCTCCTTTGAAGGAAAAAAGGGGACAGGCTACTTTTTCCGAAGGAAAAGAGGCTTCGCTTTTCTTTCCAGTTAGAACTTGGCACATCAAACACTATTAAAGGGATACACCGCAAAAAAAGGTAGTCCGTCTTCTTTATGTACATTAAAAAGACAAACCACAATGAAAAAGTAGCCTGTCCCCTTTTCATTTTCCTTTTCATTTTTTAACGATGGCCTTTGGAGAGGACTTTCAATTTCACTGCCTCAACTTTTTGGTAGACCTTATTGAAAGTGCGGAGTTTACCATTCGGACTCAATAAACGTTCTACAGGAATATTGAAGAGTCTTTCATTCTCTTTTAAGTAGGGAAGAATAAGTTCCCAGTCCTTTTCGGTTAGCTCAACAAACCTTCCCCCGTTTAGCTGGCCTTCTTCAACTTTTAAAAATGGATCTCTTATGTAAATGGCCCCACCAGAGGCAAGTGAAAAGAGATTCCCTCCAGGATAAGGTTCTTCTGATTCGACTATTTCGCCCTTTTCATTGAATTTCAGTCCATGAAGAATGACAAATCCTCCGCCATCCAGGGGATCGCCTGCCATGAATGATTCTGCCAGATAGTCAAGGCATGTTCCGTTTATGACGACTCTTGGCGCTCCTACAGCATTAATGAGAGGTCTTCCGGCTGCATTTCCTAGAACATAGACTTCACCACCTTTAGCTCCATACATAAAGGTCTGCCCGACATCCCCGTGGACTACTAGTTTTCCGCTCTTCATTATCTGGGCTACTTGGTCCTGAGCGTTCTCGTGGACAACAATTTCTGCTCCGTCAAGACCTGAAGCAAGATAATCGCCTGGGCTCCCGAATACTTCTATCCGGACATCGTTAGATTCCGAACCTAATCCGCATCCGCAAAACCTCTGACCTCTCCAGTTAAAAGTTATGAAATTCTTCCAGCCTAGCTGAAATGCTTCCACCATAAATCTGGAGATTGATTGACTCCCCTCTGAAGGAAATTTTTCACAGTTGATCACCAGAACTTCTTTTTTGCTTTTTGGCGGGGCTAGTGAATTTATTTTTTCCCAGTCTGTATAGAGATATAGATTTTGTGCTTGTTTTCGGGCAGGCATCGACAGGAATATTTCATTGAGATATTCCTCAGCGTTTGATAGTGCGCCTGCTCTGTCTTTTATCGGGATTCTCCATCTCTGGTCGATTGTCTTAGTTAATTCTGTTATTTTTTCTGCAGGGTCTTTATCCTCAGGATTTCCGGCTGATATATTCACAGAGGGGCAGTCATATTCTTTATCTACTGAGATTCGTCTCCCGAATTTATCTGTTATTACCAGCTCATTTCCTTTTACAGTAAAGATAAACGCTCCTCCGTCTGTATAGCTTCCACCTCTTGCGTTCCAGTATAAATCAGCATAAGGTAAGAATCTTTTATCTTCCTGGTGCAAGCTTCTCAGTGTTGCATCTATAGCCTGCTTTTCGCTGGCCACGAGTCCAATATTCACGCCATTCTCCTGGAAGGCAAAGACCTGGGGTCTGAGCATCGATGTATCTGTTATTCCCAGGAGTTGAAAGCTCTTTTCTTTGGTATTTGTATGTCCGATTATAAAAAACCAGGGTCCATCAGGGGAGCTGTGGATATGAGATGTCTGAATAGCGCGGTATATCTTTCTTTTTTCCTCGGGCAATAAATAAAAGTCCCTTTCGGTAGTGGGAGCGATGGCTTCGATTATGTACTCGAGAGGGTACTCGTATACTCTGTTGAGCAGGTCAAAAAGAAGCACAGCTACTTCTGTATCAGTCAGAAAAAGAGGGTAGATGTTTCGCTGACTGAGATACTCGGCTATTGAGTAATAGTTGGCAAAATCTCCGTTATGGATCAGCGCTTCATTCATTCCCATAAAAGGATGAGCCCCCCCGGGATGCCAGACTTTTCCTTTGGTGGGATATCTTTGATGTCCGACCCAAATATGAGCCTCCAGATTTTCAATCTGATAATACTCTATTAGCTGCTCCCCATAACCTACGATTTTAAGAATGATCATATTACGCCCATGCGAGAGGACAAATGCCCTTTTTTCCCCAAGAGATGTATAAAACTTATTATTGAGTTTGTAGGTGTTTTGATAGATGAATTCATCTTCAGCCTTTTGTCTTTCAAGAGCATCTAAATTATTTTTAAGAATAAACCGGCTCAGGGCTTTGTCTTTAACTCGACAGAAATATCTCCATACTTCAGGTGGTTTCATATCTAATCCATTGACAGCTCTATAGTCTTTTAATGCGGGCAAAGGGTAGGATGTATGAACATCCAGGTTTGAGATTATGAATTCCTTTTCCACCTGATCCCTTACGCTCGAATCAAGATAAGCCACCTGAATCAAATAATCTTCTTCGAGTATTTTTTGGCTTACACCGCATTGGGAGGAGTTTAGCCCGAAGGCCGCAATCCCTCCGCCCTTGCTGTTTCCCCTGTTATGCATCTGAATAAGAGACTGCATGATGTGTTTTCCTGAGATTTTTTCATCACAGGCTAAGCCAACAACCCCACAGCCTCCTTCCATTTCCAATTTTTTAAGGTTGCCTGGAGGAATAAGGTTACGCCGTGACTCGATTATGCGAATTACGTCCTTATTTTTCATCGATGCGCCTTAAAAAATCTGTTCGACCTCTCAGTTCCTTTATGTCTTTGAGGCCAAGTTTGTAGAGAAGTAATTTCAGTTGTTTTTGCCAGGAAGCGTAGAGGTTTGTTATCCTTTGAGCTCCCCAGAGATAGTCTATTTGTTTTTCAAGCTCAGGATCAGTTGTCGCAATGCCCCGAGGGCATCCTCTTCCGCTCTCACAGTTGCCGCATCTTACACATCCCAGGGCAACCAAATCCGATGTTCCGATGATGGCACCATCTGCTCCAAGGGCAATTGATTTTGCTATGTCTAAGGCAGTTCTGATTCCCCCGCTGGCCAGGAGGACGATTTCCTCGCGAACACCTTCCTCGACAAGAAATTTATGGACTTTTGTTACCGCATATTCTATGGGCATGGCAATGTTTTTCTTGGCAATCTCGGGTGCAGCACCTGTTCCACCGTAGCCTCCGTCCAGGTTGATAATATTCGTTCCTGCGTAGTAGCTTCCTACGGCGACCATATCCACATCCGAGGGAGTTGAAACCTTGACTGAGATAAGAGCATCGGGATTTATGGACTTTACCCAATCAATGTGCTTCTTATGGTCTTCGACTGAGTAGACGCTGTGGAAAGGAAAAGGAGAGAAAAGAGAGTTCCAGGGAACAGCTTCTCTCATTCTTGCCACACCTGGTGTGTTTTTGTCTCCAAGCAGATGTCCTCCAAGACCGGGTTTTGCACCCTGGGCATATTTAAATTCGATGATCGGTGCTCTTTTTATCGTCTCTTCACTTACCCCGAACAAGCCAGTGGCTATCTGGGTTATGACATGGTTGCTGTAGGGAATGAGCTCATCCGGATAGCCGCCTTCTCCAGTCGACGTGAAAGTGTTCCATGCTTTTGCAGAGTGAGCCCGGGCTAACATTGAAGGAAGGCTTATAGAGCCGAAGGACATACCTGCTCCGTACCAGGGAACCGGGATTTCTATCGAGGCGCCCTCTCCACGGCGGTTTAAACAGATGGAGGTACTGATCTTATCGGAAGTAATGATATTATCGATCTCGCTGGATGACATGTCAGTCAAGCCGTCTGCCGTAAAATCGAAAATATCAAAACCGCCTCCAGAGGCACCCATTCTGTACTCAAGATTGCCGCGCGGGATTTCTCCTGTTTCTGCTTGTTGCCACGTGGTGATTATCAGATCCGGTGTCCAGCGGAAATCTCCAAGAGTTTTCCATTGAGGGTCTAATTCGATCTTTATGGCGTCCACCGGGCATTTTGTCGTGCAATAATAAGGACCTTCCTTGCATTCCGGTCCCAAGCAGCCGGCAGAGTTGGGGGCCAAGACGTGGTTGAAACCATCTTTCCTTTCAAATACACAATAAGGGCATATTTCGACACAGAGCCCACAGTGAAAGCAGCTATCACTGAGAGAGACTGCATATTTGCCTATATTCTTATGAAATCTTGAGTTACAGCTTTTTATCTCAACACTTTTCATTTGGCCGTCTCTTTTTGCTTAAGAATAAATTCAAAGGACTCTCTCTCTATTTCTTCATAAAACATTGCTCTTCCCTTCTCGCCACGCAATCTTCTCACATCCCTGATTCCCATCGCGCTAAGTATTTCTAAAAGCTGGTCCCTCCAGGCGCATATCATGTTGATGATGCGTTGTTCGGCAATTTCTGGATCAAGTTTTTCGATCTCTGCAGGACAATCATCTAATTTGCAGGCTTTACATACTCGACATCCCGCAGCCACGAGCAGAGAGAGGTCCAGAACTGCAGCATCCGCACCGCAGATGATAATCTTTGGCAGGTGTTCTGCAGCGGCAATCCCTCCTTTCGCCAGTATCGTGACTTCACCCCTCATACGCTGTTTAACTAAATCAAGCTGTAATTTTCTTATTGAATCGCAGATAAAAATATTGCCCTCAAAGCTTTGGCCGTGGTTATCAGCATGAAAATTCAATATATCTGCCCTTGCTTCCATAAATTGTTTAAAAATTCCTTTTGAAAGAGAGAAATCGGTCAATGCGAGAGAGATTAAAGCAGTCCGATTCTCGCTTTTCAATTTCTTCAGAGCACGTTCAAGTTCTGAAATTGAAAATTTTCGAGTTAAGACTATCTCTATAAAATTCACCTCTTTCCAAGGGGATTGATCGAGGTTCGTAATCTTATCGAGAGAGCAGCGTAAAGCGATCGATTTAAGGTAAGGTTTTAGCTCATTAACATAATTTTCGATGTCTAAAAAGGCAAAAGTCCCGAGCTTATGGGCAGCTTTTATGATAGATAGGAAGATACTTTTTGAATTGAGCCCTAGCGGATTTGTATCAAACAACATAGGAATCTGTATTTCATAGGAATTTGGGAGGTTGAGTCTTCGAAAGTCAGATATCCAGGCCAGCTTTCTCCCCAGGTCAACAGAGGTGGCAATGTATTCTCTTCCATGGATCCCGTCCCTTGTTGGTCGGACTATTTCTGACATATCTGTCCATATGTCGTCGAAGCCAGAGCCTCTGAACCGACCACGGTACCCCGCACCAAACACAGGAATTTTTCCCTCTTCTGCTTCGTTCCAGATAGTATGGATAATTTGAGGTGTCCAATAGGTGTTTCCCAGTTTTTCAAACTCCTTGTTCATAACCATTTCGAGGGCATGATAAGGGCAGTTTTGAATGCAGGAGAAACAATTCTTACAGAGATGGTTAACCGGGTCAGACATTATACGAGGATCATCAGAATCTCGCTCGTGGACATCATAAATGCAATGAGTCATACACCGACCACAGTTCAGACATGCATCGTTGCGTATGATCTCGAACTTCCCAATTTTTGTTGTGGATAATTCAACTGGAGATGTTTCTATGTGGTATCTTTTATACATACTTTTTTTCCTGGTGGTTATTATTTGATGAATTGCTCAGGAAATCTAAAAGCCGGGTGTAAGCCGGATGAGATTCTACCTTTTTTATGAATTCGTCTATTTTTTCTTCAGGACGTCCAGATTTTTTTTCTGCGATAGCTTCGAGTTTGTCCCAGACTGGCATTAATTTTAGTTTGCTCTGGCATACATATTCACAGAGACGACAGTGCAAACATAGAAATATGTTCTCAGCAACAGGCCCTGGAATAGATGAGCCGCTTAGCAGTTGTTTCAGGAGAAAGAGCTTTCCTTTGGCGGTGATGATTTCTGACCGATTTGTAAAATAGGCGGGACAGACAGCAATACAGGCTCCGCAGTTTGCACAGGCGTCTGGTTCAAGCAGGCTCCTTCTGTGTTTCTCATGGTTGGGGCTCAGGATTTTCAGGAATGGCTTAAAAAATGGACTCCCGTTTGAAAATAATCCGCTTGTTGAATATGCCAGTTTTAAAAAGTAGACGATTCTCCAGTCTGGAGAGAACGATTTAGCAGGATTTAATAAATGAAGCGGGTCTAATTCTTTTTTTAAACGAATGTATTGTTTTAAGTTTTTCTCAGAGAATTTTTTCCTGAGCAGGGGGAGGTTCCATGTTCCTATTCCGTAAGGCTTTCCGCCACATTTCGAAGCGATATGGGTTAATGAATATGTTAAGAAAAGATGAACAAAGTGAATGAGTTTTTTTGGGTCAGATGGAAAGATTGTGAAGACGACAGCCTCATCTCCGCTTATTAACGTAGCTTCAGTCGAGAGCGGAATCCCATAATTTTTCCCAAACTTTCTTGTCTTGGAGATGAGATGATTTAGGTTTTCGATGGGAAGGATTGTTTCACAACCGAGGATAGAGGGATGGAAATGTTTTATTGAAAAAGGGAAGTATCTTTCATTCCATAAGAACGCTGTCAAATAATCTTCGGCTAACATTCCCTTTTTTCTATCTGCAAGGCTCAAAAACTCTGCTTCGGAGGAGAGATCTTCAAAGACTGCCAAAATACCTTCCATTTTTGGGAATGAGACTTTGCCGTTTAGCAATAAATTTTTATGTTCTAGCCGGTGCCGGTCAAAAAAAGATAAATGGACTGGCGGTGTTTTTAATGATTTTGAAACCTCTGATAAAAATCCGGAAGCCTCTAAAGTATTATTGAAGAAGACGAGATAGGGCTTGGATGGTTTAGCTTCTCTAATTTTGAGCTTCAACTTGCTTATAATCCCCAACTGGCCCTCGGCTTCCATGAAATATTTGAAATCATGATCTTTACGGTTAATCCTTTTTTTCTTTTGGGGTGCTGCAACTTCGATCGAGTCAACAAGGTTTGATATGTGTCCGTGCCTGAAGCTGTTGACTCCATAACCTCCGGTGGACAGCCAACCACCAACAGTGGAAAATAAGCTGGTCGGGTAGGTATAGAGATCGAGAGAGTAATTCTTCAAGAAGTTCTTAAGGTCCCACCATCTCAGACCTGCTTCGAAATGGATGGTTTTCTTTTTTTCATCGAAATCTAGGATTCTGTTTAGATGGGTGAGGTCGGCCATTATTGACCGCCTGAGCGGAGCGATGCCTCCCATCCCGTAAGTTGCCGCTCCCCGCGGTATTATCGAGAGCTTGTTTTTCCTTGCATAAGAAAACATTTCCTGGATATCATCGATGCTTTCGGGCTGAGAAATAAATTGAATTCTGGGGAGCCTATCTTTTAAAATACTGGGGAGTTCGACAGACTCCTTTGTGTATAATTTGACTTCGAGAGGCGAGTTTAGTATCATTTGGATAGATATTTTATAGAAATATTGTCAAATGTCAATAAATATTTTGTAATTTATTAACAAATATATAATTTTTATATAATATTTATTACATAAGATAATGATAAAGGAGGAAAGATGATTGAGGAGCTGGAATTAAAAATTGTCAGATCTCTTAATCAGAATTCAAGAAAAAGCTTTCGAGAAATTGCCAAAGAAATCGGAACCTCTGCTCCGGTGGTGATTAATAAGATAAAAAGGCTCGAAAAACTGGGCGCAATAAAGGGATATATTCCTCTTCTGGACCCGGAATATTTCGGGTTTAATCTAATTGCTGTTGTGGGGATACGAATATCCCATGGTATGCTCATAGAGACTCAGGAGAAAATCGCAGAAGATCCCCATGTGTTTTCGATTTATGATGTCACTGGAGAGTGGGATTCCATCGTGATCGCTCATTTTAAAGGCAGGGAAGAATTAAACAGTTTTATAAAGAATGTTCTTTCTCAGAAATATGTGGACAGGACAGTTACCCATATTGTGCTTAATGTAGTAAAACACGAGCGCAAACTTATCATCTAGTAAACAAATTCGAGGGTTTTTATCTCGGATTTTCCGAACTTTAAAGAGATAGAATTCTCCTCAAACGGGACTGAATGCAACCGGTTCTCCATAAGATCCAACTCATAGATTTTATCTGGCCTGTGGAAGAATTCAATGAGGGCTTCGGCCTCGTTGCCTTCTGATTCATACAACCTCAGGATTAAGCTTTCCCTGTCTTCTGCTTTTTTAATTGTCACCAGAATAATGTTTGACGGAGATGCTTTTAAGAAAGAAAAGGAGGGAGGATACTCCCCTGGATGGGAATCCGTGATAATCGCCTGAAGAGGATCGTTAAATTCATATCCTCGCAGGACCGTATCCGCCTCTTTCCAGTCTCCATTATGGGGATAGAGCGCATAAGAGAATTTGTGTTTGCCTTTGTCAGCCATAGGATCAGGCCACAACGGAGACCGCAGAAGAGTCAGTCTCATCACATTGTCCTTGATGTCATAACCGTATTTTGAATCGTTGAGGAGGCTTACGCCGTATTCTCCATCAGAGAGGTCTGCCCAGCGGATAGCAGGTACTTCGAACCTGGCCCTTTCCCAGTCTGTATTACGGGCCGTGGGCCTGGCGACATGTGCGAACGGGATTTCATAAAAAGCCGAGTCGCTTTCCACATCTACCGGAAAAGCGACTTTAAGAAGCACATGATCTTCCCACCAGTCAGCTTTCATCTCAATATCAAGGCGAGGGATATCCTCGTAAAGGATGATTTCCTGAGTAAAAAAAGAAGAAGGGAAATATGGGGTAGGTTGCCTCTTGGCTTTAGAAAAACCGAGATAGCTTTTCTTGACTTTGAACGATGCCACAACCGGACCTTTTTTATCGAGCTCGATGCTCTCTGCCTTATCCAGTTTCCAGTGCCGTCCTGTGTAGCCGATATTCCAGGCATCCCATTGATCAGGAATATCTTCCATGAGTTGAAGCTGGTTTGCCTGGGCTAAAGGTGCAAGGACTTCTTGTTTTTCCAGTTTATCGAAAATGCTGATAATGTTTCCTGTTTGAGGGTGAAGGGTTACCTGAAAAAAACGGTTTTCTAGGGTTGTTTCTCCAGTCTTAAAAGAGTTCTTGTAGGTTTCACCCTTGCCTTTTTGCAGTTTGTAAGTTTTGTATCCAAGGGATGGTACTCCTTTAGCGATAAAGCAGAGGATAGTTCCTTCAGTTGAGCTAAAAACCTGGGAGGGAATTTCTTCTGCAGAATCGTCCATAACTTTTGCCTGTCCTTGAAATTCTGCAGGCAGCTTGACCTTTATGACTCCGTCTCTATCCCAGGAAAGGGAGTTTAAAACGAGGAGGGGAACGCCATCCTCCCCTTGCGAAGTATCTATTTTCCCCGCAATATGCTTCAAGCTTTCGAATAATTCCTTCTTTGCCAGATATTGGGCATAGAGATAGGATTCCCTGGCATCTTCGTAAACAGGATTTATGCTTGAGCCTGGAAGGATATCATGGAATTGATTCAGCAACACTTTTTCCCAGGCATTCTTCAGGTCTACATGGCCATAGGCTTTCCCGAAGAGGAACGCAAAAGAAGATATTTTTTCTGCGTTAGAGAGAAGAACTTCCGATTTCCTGTTGAATTTTTTCGTTTCAGCCTGGGTTGTGTAAGTTCCCCTGTGATATTCTAAGTAGAGTTCGTCTTTCCAGACAGGAAGCGATTCGAGACCTGACTTTTTAATCTTTTTCAGATATTGAGAAAACTTACTGTGCTTGATCTTTGGGAAAATGCTCTGTTTCTCGTATCCTCTTGCTCTGCTGAGCATCTCTCTGTTCGGCCCTCCTCCATGATTTCCCAGCCCATACAGAATGAATACATTCTTCTCTCCCGTGTTTTTTTCAAATTGTCTCAAGCCATTAGCCATTCTTTCAGCATTTAATCTTCCTACATACCCGGTCGGCGGGAAGTAGGATAAAATCTTCGATCCATCAGGTGCCTCCCACCAGAAAAGGTAGTAAGGAAAAACATTTGTGTCGTTCCAGCTTATTTTTTGGGTTACGAAAGAATCTATCCCGCTTTTTTTGAAGAATTGAGGCATGTTCCAGTTGTAACCGAATGAATCTGGATTCCAGCCAATTTTCACATCAACGCCAAACTTTTCCTTGAAGTATCTTTTCCCGTAAAGAATTTGACGGATGAAAGATTCCCCGTCAATCAGGTTACAATCAGGTTCAACCCACATACCCCCTATGACTTCCCATCTGCCTTCTTTGACTTTTTCTTTGATACGCTCGAATACTTCAGGATAGTATTCCTCCATCCATTTGTAAGCCTGCGCCTGGCTCTGGATGTAAATAATGTCTGGATATTCTTCCATGTTGTCCATGATCGTGGAAAAAGTCTCTCTGGCCACTTCCACAGATTCCCGCCAGCGCCATAGCCAGGCCAGACCGATATGGGAATTGCCAGCTATGAAGATGGAGTACTTCTTGGCAAAGCGGGAAACGGATTTTACATTTTTGTAGAATTTATCGAGTGATGATTTTACTTCTGAAAATTGGCCGTTTTGAAGGGGCTTAGTATCAAAATTCATTAAAGCTTTTTCGAATCGTTCCCTTAAATTTTGGAATTCTTTCGAGGCTGCTTGTTGCTGATAGACTTGAGAAACTGGCCTTTCCTGGCGTTGCGGACGGCTCCTTGACGGCAGCAAATTGAGCAGAGCGCCGCCCATTTTTAAATCAAGTAAAAACTTAGAAAGTAACCTGTGGGCATCCTTGGCTGCTTCAATTTCAAATCTAGCCTCTCGCATTTGAAAAAAAGTTCCAGGCTCAACTTCTTTTTTTTCGAGTAAGGGAAGTCTTCCTTGGTTTTCAAACCGGAAGGCTAGGAGCATTTTTTCTCCAGGCTTGGAGGCAGATTTCAGGAGATGCTCTTTTTTTACCTCGGTTACATTATTGCCAAATTCAAGCTCAAATGATTCTTCAAGTTCGCCATTACGAAAGAATTTTCCCTTGAATTTTCCCGCGCCCCTGAGCGTGTAGAGTAAATTGATTTTACTTCCTTGTGTTTTTACACCTGCGAAACTTTCAGGCACTTTGAACTCGTGCCTCAGCCAGAAAATCTTGTCCCGGATTGTGGTGCGATTCCTTATTGTCTCCCAGTTGGAATCATCAAGCTCAGCCTGTTCTCCGCCCGGAACTTCTCCTCTTTTGATTCTCCAGAGAGAAATTTCATCTTTGATAAGAGATTCTATCTCTTTGATATGGTTCTGGATCTCTTGCTGGCCGAGGCAGAGCATAGTCGATAAGAAAGCTAAGATGAAAATAAATAAGAATGTTTTTTTTATACGCATAATTACCCGCCTAAGTTCCTTATTTTATCGGATAGAACAATCATTTAGAGTGTCAGAAATCTTAACAGAAAAGAAGAAGGCAGGCAACTTCCTCATCATTAGGGTAAGCATCTCCAAATCAGTGATTGGAGAAGGTTTTGGGAAATAGTGTAGCTCCCTTATATTGACAAAATGAAGCTTGAAGAATTAATGTTAAGGGGAGATTGCCCATGAAATGGTCGGATGTTCAAAAAATAGACCCAATTTATTTAAATCTTGGCGGAGGCATTAATTGCCACCCAAAAATTGGGTATGAAAACTACATATCAGTGGATATCAACCCGCCTCATGAAGGTTTGTCAGTCAAGCACGACGTAAGAGAACCTATCCCTCTTGCTGAGCAATCAGTTACAAGAATTCTTTCTGAAGATCTTGTGGAGCATCTTAAAACAGCGGAGATCAAGGCACTCCTTAAAGAGTGTTTTCGATTACTTAAGCCTCAAGGAGTGATGAGAATTGGCGTTCCAGATTATGATAATCCAAAAGACCGGCTTTATTTCGAAAAAGGTATCGACCCCAGACATCCGGATCATATAACGCTGACAAATTATGATCTGATGAAAAATATTATTGAAGAATCCCCATTCTCGCGTTACGAGTTTTACCATTACTGGGAAGAAAGAAAATTCACCTACAAGAAAATTGACTATTCATTTGGCATGATAAAACGAACTCCAGACAATGATCCCAGGTGTCGCTTGGGCAGCTTTAAGCAGAAGACCGAGGTAGTTCTTGCCGACTTTCTTTTTAAACTTATGAAGGGCTTTCGAGTGTCTGAAGAAGAAATGTCTGTGCGGCGAGGTCATCGTCTATATGTGACCTCTCTAGTTGTGGACCTTTTTAAAGATTAATGACAAACCTTAAAAATTAGCGAAAGAATCATCTTCTATTACCAGAATATGATATACAGGGCGACGGTGACGGCTATCAATGCTAAACCCAGCCATACAACCGACGCTTGAGGTTTCATATCAATGCCTCCTTTTGAAGGCAAGACTTTTGGTTTAGAAAGAGGCTTAAAAACCGTCACGATTGCCATGGCCAATATCAATATCCCGAACGTAATTGCCATTTTATTCAGAAAGACGATGTTATCGAAGTATTTCAGATGAAGAATACCATAAACAGGCACATTCAGGATTAAGGCTGTGATGGCTGCCGAGGGAGGAGCGCATTTAATGATAATTCCGAAGACGAAGGCAGCCAGGATTCCGGGTGAAATATATCCCTGGAAATCCTGAATGTAGTGGAAGATACCCTTGAATTTAGGATTACCCAGGTGGGGAGCTATGAAACAGCCGACCAGCACAAAAGCAACGGTCATGATACGGCCGATGGATATCAAGGATTTGGAAGAGGCATCCTTTTTGAAATGACGTTTGTATAGATCCATGGTGAAAATTGTGGATGCTGAATTCAGCATCGAGTCGAGCGAACTCATAACCGCGCCGAATATGGCGGCAAACATGAATCCTTTCAGGCCGGCAGGGATAAGGTTCTTGATCAACATAGGATAGGCTTGATCGGCGGTTACAAGCTGGTCTTTATAAAGCTGCAGGGCCATTATTCCGGGAAAAACGACGATAAACGGAATAAGCAGTTTCAAGCTGGCGGCGAAAATCACACCTCGCTGGCCCTGTCTTAGACTCCTGGCACCAAGCGTTCTTTGCATGATGTACTGGTTCAGGCCCCAATAATAGAAATTGGGGATCCAAATTCCCACAATAAGCGCTGTCCAGGGGATTTCAATGTGATCAGACGGAAGGATCATGTGAAGCCTGTCTGCATTCGCCTGGAAAAAATTACTCACGCCGCCTACTGCAATGAAGCCGAGGATCATGGTAAGGGCTCCACCGATAATCAAAGCCGAGCCTTGAATCAGGTCAGCCCAAACAACAGCTCTTAAGCCTCCGTAAGTGGTGTAAAATGCAGCGATGATGCCGATTATCCAGACTGCGGCTGTCAGGTCAATGCCGAATATAGTGTGTAGAGTCAGGCCTCCAGAATAGAGCACCGCAGCAATGGTTACAGCCACGTAGATAATCACAGTATAAAAAGCCATTATTGCCCGCGGTATCGGATTGTAACGGTGTTCGAGGAATTCAGGTATTGTAAAGATTCCGCTTTTTAGAAATTTTGGCAGGAAGAAAATAGCAACAAAAACAAGAGTGATGGCTGCTATCCACTCATAACTGGCCACGGCCATCCCCACGTGTCCCGCGCCTTGGCCGGACATCCCGACAAACTGCTCAGTAGAAATGTTCGATGCGATGAGAGAGAACCCAATCAGATACCAGAAAAGAGTTCTTCCTGCCAGGAAATAATCCTCGCTGGTTTCCTTTTTTTTGCGGCTTTTATACAGGCTGGTTCCGACGACAAAGAAAACAAATATTAAAAAAACTCCGATGTCCAGCCAGCTTAGTTGCATGATGAATGAATCTTTATTTTCGTTTCTGTTTTTTCCAGAGCCAGAATAAATAGACAGCTGGACTCTGATATAGGGCAAAAATCATTGGCCAGAAGATGAACCAGTAGATATTGAAGTCAAGGACGAAGAGATAAATGAAGGCTATAATACCAACCAGGGAGGCTGATATGGACGCGATAAGAAGGACGTCGGAGTAATCTTTTTTCTTAAAATTCATAGCCTATTCCGATTCCCGACTCAAAGCCTCCAATATTTATCGTGTAATTAGTCGGATTTATCCCGCAAATGGAAATTTTCTGGTGGGCGGTACTGGATTCGAACCAGTGACACCCGGCTTGTAAAACCGGTACTCTACCACTGAGCTAACCGCCCACAGTTTTCCGCGCTTTCTCTCGTAAGGTCATAACTAAAGTAGAGAAAACATTCATTTTTGTCAATGGGGTCAGACTTGCAAAACTTGCAAAAGTTTTTTGGGTCAATAGTTCAGGCCTTTCATACTCAGATAATTTGGATATTCATCGAAAATTAAGATAAGAAACTCATTTTTTATAGAAATAAGAAGAAAATGTACATTATAGAAGTTTTGCAAGTTTTGCAAGTCTGACCCCGTGTTGACCCCGTGTTGACATAAAATTAGCCATATGTTAAATTTAGATTCCATTATCTTTATGAAAAATTGAGGTAGAAAGTATGTTTGCTGTTATTAAAACTGGTGGAAAACAATATAAGGTTCAAGAAGGCGATATTCTTAATGTTGAAAAACTCAACATGGACAAGGATAAAAAGGTCACTTTTGACAAGGTTCTTCTTGTTGAGGATGAAGGAAAAACTCTGATCGGAACTCCTTTTGTTGAAAATGCCCTGGTGAGGGCAGAGGTTATTGAGAATTTTAAAGATAAGAAGGTCATTGTCTTCAAGAAGAAGAGAAGGAAGCAGTACAGAAGAACGAGAGGTCATCGCCAGGAGCTGACTCGGATAAGAATTGAAGAGATCCTCAGTGACGCGAAAGCTGTTCTTAGGGAGAAACCAGCTGAAGTCGAAAAAAAGGAAAAAGAGAAGGTAACTCCCGAGAAAAAAGTTCCCGAAGTTGCAAAAAAGGAAGAGGTGAAGACAGCTCCCAATAAGCCAGTTGTAGTAAGTGAAGCGAAACCGAAAAAGCCTAAAGAAGAAAAGCCAAAAAAAGAGAAAAAGAAAAAGGAAGTAAAAAAGGAGCTAAAAGCTCCAGGAAAGCCTGAAGCGCTCAAAACAGAAAAGCTTAAAAGCAAGGCACCTTCTAAAAAGACGACCACAGCTAAAACTGCCGCCAAAACGAAGGGGACAGCCCTAAAAAAGGAGAAATAGAATGGCTCATAAAAAATCTGCTGGAAGTGCAAAGAATGGAAGAGAAAGCCGTTCAAAAAGGCTAGGTGTGAAACGGTCAGGTGGACAATTTGTTCCTGCTGGTTCCATCATCGTGCGTCAAAGAGGCACACCGTTTAAGCCTGGATTAAATGTCGGAAGAGGAAAAGACGATACTCTCTTTGCTAAGATCACCGGAATTGTTCGTTTTGAAACAAAAGGCAAACGGGGGAAATTTGTCTCTGTCGTCTCTTCCTAGGAGGTCCCGGCTCCGCTAAATATGTTTGTTGATCAGGTCAAGGTAACCCTCTGTGCAGGAAAAGGAGGCAACGGCTGTGTAAGTTTCCGCAGGGAATGGGGAGTCCCTCGAGGGGGGCCAGATGGCGGCCGGGGAGGAGCTGGAGGGAGCATTTATCTAGTTTCCGATGAAAACCTCAATTCCCTTGCCTCTTTTCGTTTTCGTCCCATAAATAAAGCAAAAAAGGGTGCACATGGCCAGGGAGGAAATCGCCAGGGAAAAAAAGGAGAAGATCTTCGTCTCAGAGTTCCTGTTGGGACTGTAGTCAGAGAAAAAAATAAGGAAGAGGTTCTTTTTGATTTTACTTCTTCCGGACAGGAATATTTGGCTGCAAAAGGAGGAAAGGGTGGCAGGGGCAATGCTTCTTTTGCCTCTCCAACTCATCAGGCGCCTAGAGAGCGGGAGGAAGGTCAGCCAGGAGAAGAGAAAGATTTTATCCTTGAGCTTAAGCTTATTGCTGATGTAGGCTTGATTGGCTTTCCTAATGTAGGAAAGTCCACCCTGATATCTAAAATCTCAGCAGCAAAACCTGTTATCGCCGATTATCCCTTCACAACACTTATCCCGAATTTAGGTGTAGTGGATGTTGATGAATTCCGGAGTTTTGTCATCGCGGATATACCTGGTTTGATAGAGGGAGCTCACCTTGGCCACGGCCTGGGCATAAAATTCCTGCGGCATGTGGAGAGGACAAAAATATTGCTCCATCTTATTGATGTCTCACCTTACACGGAGCGGGATCCTGTCCAAGATTTCAAAGCCGTTATGAAAGAACTCGAGGCTTTCAGTCCTCGATTGGTTAAAAGGCAGCAAATTTTAGCAGCGAACAAGATAGATCTTCTCGGAGTGCAGGAGCGTGGGTTGAGTGAGGTGAGGAAATTGGCGCGGAGAGAAAAGCTTCCATTTTTTGCCATTTCTGCGCTAAAAGAAGAAGGGCTAAAGGAATTGGTGAATTCGACATCTAAGGCTCTGGACCTTTTGAGAGAAAAAAAAGAATAGATTCATGAAGAAGGAGAGAATAGGACTTTTTGGAGGCACATTCAATCCTGTTCACTCAGGGCATTTAAAGGCTGCAGAGATTGTTCAAAAAAGGTTCCTCCTGGATAAAATTCTGTTTATTCCTTCTTATATCCCCCCTCATAAAGACACAGCCGAAATTGCCTCTCCTTCCCATCGCTTGAAAATGGTCGAAATCGCACTCCGCGGCTTTTCTCATTTCATTCCTTGCTCTATAGAAATCGATGCCGAAGAAAAATCCTATTCAATCATAACGATAAACAGGATAAGAAAGCTCTACCCAAAAGCCTGGGTTTTCTTTATCCTCGGGATCGATGCCTTTTTAGAAGTTGACACCTGGAAGGATTACGAACAATTGCTGGAGCAGTGCTTTTTTGTAGTTATGAGCCGGCCAGGTTATTTTTTAGACGAAGCGAAGAAAACTTTAGAGGGAAAATACAGAGAAAAAATGTGTATGCTCTCAAGATCCGAATTCGTAAAAGATGAGATGCTTCTCTCCTTCAGGATATTCCTGCTCCCGATAGATGCTTTAGATATAGCTTCTACCGAGATCAGGGGAAGAATCAAGAGAGGGGATTCCATAAAGGGCACGGTTTCAGAGAAAGTAGAAGCCTATATAAAAGAGAATAGGCTTTATAAGATATAAAAATGGCTGAGGAAAGAACCGGAAAAACAATTTCTAAAAGAAATCTTCCACGCGAGGTAAAGATTTCAATAAAAGCCAGCCAGGCAACAAAAGGAGAGAACCTTGTTGTTCTTGATTTAAGAGGGATATCTTCCTTCACAGATTATTTCGTTATTATGCATGGAAATTCCGCAAGGCAGAATCTTGCCCTTCACGAGAATATTGAGAAAGAATTAAAAAAGGAAAAGATTATGCCCTTGAGCGTAGAAGGCAAGGAACGTGCTGAGTGGATACTAATGGATTATGGAAGTTTCATTATTCATGTCTTTTCTGAGAAAGCACGAGAATATTATTCCCTTGAAAAATTGTGGGGTGACGCTCATAAATTATCTTATTGATTCCTTTTAAAAGGGGACAGGGTACTTTTTCTTAGATATAAGATTGACGCTTTTTCGTTTCAATTAATTGTAATGTGGGCGGCCCGTAGAACGTGCCAATCCCAAACTGTTATCAGAAAATCTGGGATTAATCTATTTTCTATAAAAAAGTAGCCTGTCCCCTTTTTATTTGATAAATCAAACCCTTACAACAAAAAAATATTGACATTTTGTTTTTTTATCATTATTGTTTATTGAAAATTTTAGGTGCTCAGGAGAAAGCTTCTTAAATATATACAATCAGAAATTGACTTTTTATGAAGTTAAAAATTTTATGGCCGGGAAAAACTCGCAACAAAGAAATAATAGGCTTACAAGAATTTTATTTGAAGAAAATCAATCAGTTAGCACCATGCGAGCTTATCCAAACAAGGGAGGCAAAGGGCATTCCAGAAAAATTTGCCGATAGAATTAAAGAAATTGAGGCTTTTGGGCTTGAAAAAAACTTTAAAGATGATTATATTATCTGCTTCTTTGATGAAGGTAAAGAAATGAGTTCTATCGATTTTGCTCGTTTTTTAGAGAAGATTGCTTCAAATTCCTCTCGTGTTGTGACTTTTGTTGTCGGAGGATTTTTGGGTTTGGAAGAGAGAATTTTAAAGAGGGCAGATTTTATTCTCTCTCTTTCTCGAATGACTTTCTCCCATGAGCTGAGTCGAATCATGATTTTGGAACAGATATATCGGTCCTTAGCGACCATAAAAGGAAGACACTATGCGAAATAGGGGGGATACCTTTGAATAAGAAGGAAAGAGAAAGATACAGAAATAAGCTTTTGAAAAAAAAGGTAGAGATTGTTGATAAGATAAGTGAAACATACAACGAAAGTAAAGAAGTGGAGTCTGGAATAGCACAGGATGTCGTGGATAAAGCAGAAAGTTCTTATACCAAAGAATTCCTTTTAAGCCTTTCTAATGCAGAGCGAGAACAGCTGCTTCTGATTGATGAAGCTCTTAAAAGAATTGATAAAAACGAGTTAGGTGTTTGTCAGAGCTGCGGAAAAAATATAAACAAAAAGAGACTTGATGCTGTTCCCTGGACTCCTTATTGCATTGATTGCCAGCAAAAAGAAGAGGAAGAATCTTCTTGATATCTTCTCTCTCTGAGAAAATTTCCTCATATACAAAATTAGCCGAGCTTATTTTTTTCCCTTCTTTCTGCGAGTTATGCTCTTCTTTGCTTGAACTCCCCCAGGAAAGAGTCATCTGCCACTCATGTTGGAAAAGCATAAGAACTTCCTATCATTCTTATTGTTTATGCTGTGGCCGATTTTTTGAGGCTTTAGAAGAGCCTCACCTCTGTCAAGATTGTCTGCAGAAACGACCCCCTTTTTCGCACCATCGCTCTGGTGGCAAGTACAAAGGGAAATTGAAAGATATCATCCTTCTGTATAAATATCGCCATTTCCAGGTTCTAGGAAAAGATCTAGCCCGTTTAGTTTATCGTGCTTTGGAAAAAGAAGAGGAGATATGGTGGAATGTAAATGCCATCGTGCCCGTTCCCCTTCATCCGAAAAGGAAAAAAGAGCGGGGTTTTAACCAGGCTCAAATCATAGCCAAAGAATTGGCCAGGATTAAGGGAATTGAACTCAGGGATCAACTGTTGGTGAAAACTAAAAATGTTCCTCCCCAGACCTCTTTGAGAGTTGAAGATAGAAAGAAAAATGTTTCAGGGGCATTCGATGTCGTAGAAGGAGAAAAGATAAAAGAGAGGGTTGTGCTCCTGGTGGATGATGTTTACACGACGGGATCTACGATTCGAGAGTGTAGCTCGGTTTTAAGGAATGCTGGTGTCAAAGAAGTTAGGGCCTTGACTGTAGCTCAAGCCTGAGTCCTCTAATATTTGGAGCTTTTTCCAGGGGCGCAGGATTAAAGTGCAAGGAGTAAAAAAGGATTCTTCAATTGTCATTGCGAGCGACTGAAAGGAGAGCGGCAATCCCAATATTTTTTATGAGATTGCTTCGCCCCCAAGGGGCTCGCAATGACAGGTGAGGAATTTTCTTCACTCCCCGCGATGACATGGAATCCTGCCTTTTTGGGATAATGCTAATTTCTTATTGAAATAAAAAGAGCGCCCGGAACAGAAGATCCTGGGCGCTCCTCAGAGTGATGATTAAAGCCTTATGTCTTATTTTTTGGATTTATTCTTTGGTTTGAGGACTTTCACTTTTTTGGCTTTTAATTCTGCCTTCTTGGGCATGGTGATCTTAAGAACTCCGTTTTCGTATTCTGCGTTGATTTTATCCTCGTCGATGTAGCGGGGAAGAGTGAACGACCTGTGGAAAGAACCGTAAGAACGCTCAATTCGATGGTAATTTTCCTCTTTCGTTTCTTTTTCGAATTTTCTTTCGCCCTTTAGGGCAAGGGTGTTGTCTTCGATTTTGATTTCGATATCATTTTCATCCAATCCAGGTACTTCAGTTGCAAGAACGAGAGCATTTTCCTTTTCATAGATATCAACTGCAGGCGCCCAGCTGCTGGCAACTAGCTCCTTTTCTTCTCCTCTATGGGGGAAAGCATCCTCAAAAAGACGGTTCATTCTTTCTCTCAGTGTTATTAGGTCCCTGAAAGGGTACCATCTGACTATATCCATTTTTACCTCCTTAATATCTTAGTCTCTGTATAATATAATATCTTAGTGGTTATTTGTCAAGTATTTTAAAGATTTTTTTGTAGAGGGTAAAAAAGACGCTTTTTTTCTTACCTTAAGCCGTGGATTAGGACCGTGGCTTCCCCCTTTAGCTTCTTTCCCTCCAGCCTTTTTAGTAATTCCTCGGTTGTTCCCCTTAGGAATTCCTCGTAGATCTTCGTCATCTCCCTGGCAATTACAATCTGTCTGTTACCTATTGTTTCCCGAACGAGATCAAGAAAAGGAAGAAGCCTCCGGGTAGGAAGGTAAAAAACGAGGGTTGCTTTTTCATTCTTTAGTGAATCAAGCAATTTTTTCGTCGCTTCTCTCTTCGGAGGAAGGAAGCCAACAAAGATGAATCTATGGGTTGGAAGTCCAGCCGCAGAGAGAGCTGCGGTTATTGCCGATGGCCCTGGAACAGGGATAATCTTTATTTCTTGCGTAATTGCTTCTCTAATCAGAGGATATCCTGGATCAGAGATACCAGGAGTTCCGGAATCCGTGACAAGAGCAACATCTTTTCCCTGTTTAAGGAGACTGATAATTTGAGGGACTTTCTGGCTTTCCTTGGGGTGGTAGTAGCTTATAAGCTTTTTTTTAATACTGTATTTATTCAAGAGCTTTCTTGTCTGGCGAGTGTCTTCACAAGCTATTACGGATACTTCTCCAAGAGCTCTTAATGCTCTAAATGTTAAATCTTCCAGGTTTCCGATAGGAGTTGCAACAATATACAGGTCTCCTGAAGATCTAGGCACCAAGTTTTCCCCCTGCATAGCCTATTTATCCCAATCAAATGGGAAGAGAAAGTCATGGCCTATAGATCGGGAGGATATTTTGGGAATAGGCGGAAGTTTTCTTTTGAACTCAGAATTTTTGATTAGATTGATAATTTTTTCGACGGTTTCTTTCTTGAATCCAGAGGCAATTATATCTTTTACTGGGGTCCTTTTATCTACCAGCTGATACAGGATTTTATCGATTTCATCGTAAGAGAGACCGATTTCTTCCTCATCTGTTTGTCCAATCCATAAACCAGCTGAAGGTATCTTTTTCCGGATTTTTTCGGGAATTCCCAGGTATTCGGCAAGCTGCCTGATTTGAGACTTGTAGAGGTCACCCAAAGGACTTATCCCGCAGGCCATATCACCGTGGATTGTGCCATACCCTAAAAGAAGCTCTGTTTTATTACTCGTTCCCAAAATTAAAGCTTTCTCCCGGGCAGAAAAGTCGTAGAGGATGGACATCCTTTCTCTGGACATTTTGTTTCCTTTTAGGATCTTGTTCTCAGTCGGATAACTTGAAAAATAAGCGTCGACCATCGGAGAAATGTTCATAATTCGTGATTTTATCTTTAGGAGCTTAGCGAATTCTTTAGCATCCTTTACGTCCTCGCTGAAGCTTTCTCCATAAGGCATGATGAGACCTATAACATTGCCAGGCTTGAGCGCTTTTGCTGCGAGGGTAGCACAAACTGCTGAGTCCAGCCCGCCAGAGAGGCCCAAGATTCCCTTTTTATAATTGAACTTGGACAATTCTTCCCTGATAAATGCAGTAAGAATTTTTTCCACAAAAGGTTCGTTAATCTTCATACTTCTTGATTATCCTTTTGAGAGCTTCAAGGATGATCTCTGGCCTGTCGTCTCTTTTGTAAGGCCATTTTTTGCGCACTTCACGAATATCATCCAGGTTTATTTCTTGAAGCAAAAATTCATAGTCAATGTAAGATGCTTTGGCTACAAGTTTCCCCGTGGGATCGTATATGAATGAACCACCCCCAAAGTGCTTTCCATCTTCAAATCCCACCCTGTTGCAATAGATGAGGAAAGATGTGGAAAAGAGCGAAATGGTTTCGCCCATCGACTCCCACATACGGCTCGTCTCGTAGGCTTCGCTGCCTTGAATTCCTCGACCAGGAGCCGCACTAATGATGATGATAATCTCTGAGCCGCCAGCAAAAAGAAGATAACATGCACCATAGTGGAGAAAATCCCGGCAAATCATCATTCCCGCATTGCCGTAGGGAGTAGGAAAAGTGTGAAAATTCTTTCCAAGGGCGAAAAACTTCCCTTCTTCGAACATACCGTATGTAGGAAGAAAAACCTTACGATGGATGTGCAGAATCTTTCCTTCTGATAAAAAAGCGGCGGAATTATAGAAAAGTCCTCTTTCTTTTTCTTCCACAAAACCAAAAACAAGCGATACATCACGGCTTGCGGTCTTGAGTTTGTCAAAGAAGGGATTAGAATCTGGGGTAAGAGCCACTTCTCCTACCAAATCTTTGAGGGTGTAACCGGTGAGGCTGAGTTCGGGAAAGACCAGAAGGTCAACATTTTTCTTTTTCGCTTTTTCAATGTACTTGAGGTGCAGTTCAAAATTTTTCTTCACGTTTCCCAGATGGGGTGAAATCTGAGCTAAGGCAATCTTCATTATGCAAAAGTTATCATAATTTACCGTCCTTTTCAATCGAGGCCAGGGCCTTGCAGGGGACTGATTTATCTTGCGTGGGGCTTGATTCGTCTTGTAGGGGCTTGATTTATCAAGCCCACATTTTGTGATAATAGATACAGGGACTATTTTTTAATAGAGAGGATATCCTCAACTTGTGGAAAGAACAACAGAAAATAGGGCCTATCCCCATTTAAGGCTTGAATTTTTTTAGGAAATAATTAATATATAAAGAAGGAAAGGAAGCATTTGATGATGAGATACATTAGAATTTCAGTTTTAAAGGTCCAAGCCATATGGAACATATAGGTTCTTATTTAAGGGAGATATATTTTCATAAGAAGAGTGGTCCTCTAATTTTCAAGTACGAAAATATACAAAGATACCTTTTCTTCCATGATGGTTTTTTAGTTTTTGCCAAAATAACCCATCCTCAAGAATTACTGGGAGAAGTTTTATTTAAGCTGGGAAAAATTTCAAAGCAGACCTATTTAGAAATTGACTCGTATATCGATCCGTCGCTTAGATTAGGGGAAAGTTTGATGAAAGAAGGTCTTCTGACTGAGGACGATTTATATGCTGGCTTGGCGTACCAAATGAGAGAAATAACTTTGAATATTTTTCCCTATTTTGATGGAAAATTTAAGTTTCAAGAGAGAAGTAAATTCGAGGAGGAGGAATTCAAATCTAAAATAACGATTCCTGATTTGATCGAGGAGGGAATAAGACGAATGAAATTCCATCCTCAGTTGGAAAAATTCATGGTGAAAAAGGTGCCTTTTCCTAAGAGTCAGGATTTCAGTGACCGCTTAACAGAAGAAGAGAGCAAAATAATTAGCGCAATTGATGGACGTTCTTTAGTAGAAGATCTCTTTCATTCTGGAGATTTCGACCCTAAGTTTTTTTGGAAGAGCCTCTATCTCTCTTATTGCTTGAATATAATAGATATTAAAGAACCAGAAAAAGATCCAGTAAAAAAGGAAAAGGCTGAGAAAGTTGCATTCGAAGTTACGGATGAGAAATTAGCCGAAGTAATAGAAATGAGTGAGAAGCTTCCGACCTTGGATCATTATCAGATCTTGAAAGTTCCCGACAATTCTTCTCCATACGAGATAAAATTATCTTATTTTCGCTTATCTCGCGAGTATCATCCTGACTGCTTTAGTAAAGATCTTCCTTCAGATATAAAGGAAAAAATTGAGGATGTGTTCGCTCATATTACAAAAGCCTATGATACGCTCGGCGATGAAAAAAAGAAGCACGACTATGATTCCGAAAGAGAAGCCTTTCCAGATCTGAGTGGAAAGGAATTGGAAAAGGAAGCAGATATTAAATATCGCCAGGGTAGGACGCTGTATAATCAGGGAAGATACGAAGAGGCTTTAAAGAGTTTAGAGGAAACTGTGAGGTTAAAGAGGAACAAAGCGATCTATTTTCTTATGCTTGCTAAAGCAAAGTCGAAAGTTCCTCCGTTTCATAAGAAAGCTGAAGAGGAATTCCAGAAAGCTATTAAATTAGAGCCTTCGAATCCCGAATGTTATATGGGATTAGGCATGTATTATAAGGGAGAAGGATTTTTAGATAAGGCTAAAAAGCAATTCAAAAAGGCTTTGGAAGTTGATCCTGAACATCATATCGCCCTAAGGGAATTAGGTTTAACAGAGAAACCGAAGAAAAAGGGACTCACGGGAATATTTAAATCCATGGCAAAGAAGAAAAATTAAAGCTTGGATTAATCTTTCTTGACAAGCTTTAAGAACTCTCTTTCCTCGAGAGTTGGAATACCCAGTTTCTGAGCGCGTCCGAGCTTTGCTCCAGGAGAATCGCCTACTACAATATAAGTTGTTTTGCTGCTGACTGAGTTGGCGACAGTCCCTCCTAAGTCCTCGATAATTTCTGCTGCATCCTCCCTGCTCAAGCTTGAAAGCTTTCCTGTCAGAACAAAAATTTGTCCGGCGAGAGGATGCTTGCCTTTTTTCTCTTCCATCATGGATGCAAGGTTCAGGCCGGCTTCTTTCAATTTATTTATAAGCTCGATGTTTTCAGGCTGTTTAAAAAAGAAAACAATGCTTTCGCCCACCTTGGGCCCGACATCCTCTATCTGGATAAGCTCATCTAAAGACACCTTGGCTAGAGAGTCAATACCTTTGAAATAATCAGCCAGAGCCTGGGCGGTTCGTTCTCCCACATATCTTATCCCGAGGGCGAAAATCAGCCGGCTGACATCTCTTTGTTTTGATTTCTCAATTTCATCCAATAGATTCTGAGAGCTTTTTGGTCCCATCCTTTCGAGATTAGCCAGTTCCTTAATGCTCAAAGAATAAAGGTCTGGGATATTTTCGACTAATTTTTTCTCTAAAAGCTGATCGACCAGTGCCACTCCCAATCCTTCTATATTCATAGCCCTCCGCGAGGCAAAATGGAGCAGAGATTCCTTCAATTTGGCAGGACAGGACGGATTCGTACAGCGAGAAATCGCTTCTCCTTCTGGCCTGAAAGTTGAAGAATGACAAACAGGACATTTTGAGGGGAAAACGAATTTTTTTTCTTTTTTTGTTCTTCTTTCTTTCATGACGGAGACAACTTTCGGGATTACATCTCCGCTTCGCTCGATAAGAACATAATCGCCCACTCTAATATCCTTTCTTTTTATTTCGTCTTCATTATGGAGAGTAGAACGGGTTATTGTGATTCCAGAGAGTTTAACTGGTTCTAAAATGGCGACGGGAGTTAAGGCACCTGTTCTTCCTACCTGAACAGCGATATCTTTTATCTTTGTCGTGGCCTGTCTGGCAGGGAATTTGAATGAGATGGACCATCGGGGGAATTTTGCTGTGCTTCCCAGAAGCTTTTGCTGTTTGGTCGAGTCGACCTTGACAACGACTCCGTCAACATCATAATCCAGGCTCGCTCTTTTCTCTCGCCATTCTTCCCAAAAAGAGATGACTTCCTTCAGATTAGAGCAGCGGCGAGAGCAAGGATTGGTTTTGAAGCCTAACTCTCTCAAGGTCTTCAAGTTTTTCCACTGGCTTGTTTGCTCTTTTCCTTCCGTGAAAATGGAATAGAGGAATACATCCAGGCGGCGGGAAGCTACTTCTTTAGGATCAAGAAGACGGAGAGAGCCGGCCGCTGCATTCCTGGGGTTAGCAAAAAGAGGCTCTCCCATTTTTGATCTTTCCTCGTTTATTTTTTGGAAAGATTGAAAGGGCAAATAGACTTCTCCTCGGACCTCTATTTCATGGGGATCATTGATTATAAGCGGGAAACTCCTGATTGTTTTGACGTTCAGGGAAATATCATCTCCTCTGAGGCCGTCTCCCCGGGAGACAGCCTGAGAATACTTCCCATCGCGATAAATGACCGAAATACCCAGGCCATCAATTTTCAATTCAGCTACATATTCTATTTTTTCTCCAGGAATGATTCTTTTAATTCTCTCTTCGAATTCCCTTAATTCTTCCATGCTGTAGCAGTTATCAAGGCTGAGCATAGGGGTACGGTGCTCAACAGATTCGAATCCAGCGACTGGTTGTTCACCTACTCTCTGGGTCGGAGATTCAGGAGTGATCAGGTCAGGGAACTGCTTTTCAAGTTTTTCTAGCTCTTTAACTAGCGTGTCAAATTCATAGTCGGAAATCTGGGGATCGTTATCTACATAATATTTTTTTTCGTGATATTTTATGCTTGTCCTTAATTTTTGGATTTTTTGGGTGGCTTTTTTGAGGGGGAGGAGTTTAGTTGCCATTTTAATCACCATATCTGATTATAGGGGCTGATAGGTTTTTCTGCATGTGTGTGAGTAGATGAATAATATAATAGAACGGGGAAAAGTTCAAACGACAATTAATGAATATGACAGCGTCACATGGAAGGCTAAAGGTTAATTGTTGCCCAGGGGGAGGTTGCTGTAAAAACTAGGCCAAAAAATGATTAATTCTATCTAATCCCTAATCTTTGTTTGGTTTCTTCGATAAGTTTATTGAATTTTTCTAGGAAGACTTTCTGCTCAGCCTTAATCTCTTGAATGTCCATTTCCTCGAATTCGATTTCTTTCAGCATATCGTCCATATCTCTTTTCTCAGCATCGGATAGGTCCTCTTCGTCTTTTTCTTCAAATTTTTTATTAAATTTATTAGTAAGGTCTTCCAATTTTTTGCCTCTTCTTTGGAGCTCTTTAATGTTCTCGTTGTATTTGCTGTTTTTAGCTGAGGTGAAGAAAATGCTTTCAGCTAATTCCATGGCTTTTTTTGAATTTGCCGCAGAGAGGAAGCTGGCATCAAGCAGGTAACGGATCGCTTCCTGGGAGACTGAGGGATTTGACTTGACCTTATCAGCAAGGATAATTCCGACATAAAATGCCATTTCACCACTTTTCTGTTTTTCGTAAGCCAGTTTGAAGTATTTAAGTGCCTCCTCTTTTTTATTGTTTTTGTAGAGGGATTTAGCGTAGAAAGCATAGCTTGCGAAGTCTTTCAGGACCGAAACGGGTATTTTAAAAGCCTTTTCCGCATCCCTATAAAACCTGATATCATAAAGGGATTTTCCTAACTTCTTCAGGCTATTGGCGATTTGAGCATTTTTTAAGATATTATAGGAATTTATATATGAGTCGACAGCCTCTTTGAGGTATTTCGACTTTTCCAGAGCTTGTCCATGAGTAAAGTAGCCGGCTCCCATAAATTTATTCCATTGCTCTGGAGTTGCATCTGAAGAATTATTATTTTTACTGGCTTTGGCAATTTGGACGACTTGAGACGCGTAGTTTTTGGCCTTTTCCAGATTCTGACCGTGTTCACTGTAAACAGCTGAAACTGTTAATAAAACATTGCATTTAGTGAGGTCATCCAGGTCACCCAATGCCAGAGCTTTTTCACCATATTCTATGGTTTCTCTGGCTGTTTTGCCTGCATAATTCGTCACACAGAGGGTGGCGTAGACAAAATTTTCGTATTGAGTTCCTTTGCCTGCATATTTTGCCAGATATTCTTTGAGGAGCTTGACTCTTTGGCCAGCATTTGGAGTAGTCATAGCTTTAATGTAGTCGTCGTTAGCAGCTATTTGAGCTGACAAAGATACAGAGATAAAAAGGATCATAATTAGTGATGTCAAGGCTGTTTTTTTCATTTTTGGACCTTTAATCAAAATTTTATGCATAATAGCGCGCACGAGCTAAAATGTCAATATATTATATAAGCAATATATTATGTGGAAACAATAATATGATAGCAAAATACATGCCAAATTTAAAGAAAATGAGATGCTTGCCTTGGAATCATGGCTTTGGACATTTTAAGAGGTGTGGTATAGAATAGCATAAAAATGAGAGACAAAAAGTCGGATTTCCCGCGTTACTTTTTGGATAACATTGGAAAGCCTTTAAAAAAGTCTGTGCTTCTTAGAGATTATTCAAACTTTAAGATTGGTGGTAAGGCGGATTATTTTTTTGAAGCGATTTCCCTCACCGAGCTGGTGAAATCGATTCTTTTAGCCCGAGAACATTCATTTCCTCACTTTATTATTGGAGGGGGATATAATCTCCTTTTTGATGATGACGGATTTCGCGGTCTCATTATAAAAAACAGTGTGAAGGGCATAAAGCAGATCAGGGAAAAAGCAGAGATAGATGTATTAGCTGGGACTCCTTTGTGGGACTTGATTCAGTTCTCGATAGATAAAGGTTTGAGTGGCTTTGAATTTTTGACAGGTATTCCAGGAACAGTAGGCGGAGCTGTTTTTAGCAATGCTGGTGCCTTTGGTCATAGCATCGGAAAATTTTTAAAGGATGCTGAAATCCTCAATAGAAAAGGAAAACGAGTTAAGGTCAAGAGAGATTATTTTGAGTTTAGATACCGCCATAGTGTCCTGAGTAAACAAAATGATGTATTCTTAAGAGCTGTTTTTGAACTTCAGCAGGGAGAGAAAGAAGAGATAAAATCATCCATTGAAGAGAATTTGGAGAAAAGGAAGAGAAATCATCCTCCAGAGGATGCTGCTTATGCTGGCAGCTATTTCAAAAATCCTGTTCTTCCTGATGGGAGAAGAATCCCTGCTGCCCATTTTCTGGATGAAGTCGGGGCCAAAAATATGAAAGTCGGTGGAGCAGCTGTTTACGGTGGTCATGCGAATTTTATCATTAACAATGAGAAGGCATCAGCCGAGGATGTTCTTCGTCTTGCCCGCGAACTCAAAGAGCGAGTGAGAGAAAGATTCGGTGTCGAGCTTGAAGAGGAGGTTATTTTCCTTCCAGCAGGTTCTTCAACAGCTTGATTTTTTGGGGAGAAATTTTTCCTTCTCTTTGGGCCATTTCCAGCGCTTGGGCAGCCAGCTTCGTGTATGTTTCATAATAAGGGGGAAAATTTCGCAAAGCTTCAAGATGCTTTTGTATGGATTCCTGATCCGCTCTTATAACAGGACCGGTTAAAGAGGTTCTGATGTTAAATTTCTTTACATTATGTAAAGTCCCTTTCACTAAAGGGAGGAGAATCTGAAGTGCCTTTTCTTCTTGAAGATCTATCCGCTTGAGAAGAGATACTGCCATTTCTAGAAGAACAACAAAAAAGTTAGAAGCCGTGCTGCAGGCTGCATGGTAAAGAGCCTTATCTTCCGGTTGAAGGATAAGGGGACGGCCTCCGAGTTGTCTAACGATTTTCGAAGATAAAGCTAAGGCCTCAGCGCATCCTTCGAGTCCAAAATATATGTTTTCAAATTGTGCCGGGGGAGTTTTCTTTTGTGCGAAGGATTGGATGGGATGGAGGGAGGCAGTAAAAGCGCCCTTGTCTCCTAAAGGTTTAAGGACTTCAGAGGGTATGAGACCTGAGCAATGAAAAACAAATTTTTTTGACCAATTGATGTCCGAGCCGGCAAGCACTCTTGTAACCTTTGTAATCTCTTCATCAGGTAAACATAAAAAGACGATTTCTCCAACTCTTGCTGTTTGGATATTATCAATAGACGCTATTCCGTCTCCTATGATTTTCCTGCTTTCTTCAGCAGAAGAAATCGTCCTGCAGGAGATTGCCTTGATCTTATAGCCTTTCTTTAAGAGAGCGTGTCCCAGAGAGGTTCCAAGTCTCCCTGCACCGATTATGGAGACATCAGTCATTTTTCATCCTTAAAAATCTTGAGCCATTGATTTATCTCTAAAGGAGAGAGCGAGGTGACTTTTTTCTCAAATTCTAAAGATTTTCTGTGTTCTTTCAGAGCTTTTTGAAGCTCGCGGTTAAACTCTTTAGAGCTCAACGGGGTAGCTCTTTTGGACTTGGCGAACCTTTTTATCTCACGGTCTGAGCTGACCACAAAGAATCTTCTGAAATCTGTTTGTCTCGAAATTATTTCTTTTATGGTTTCATCGGCATTCCCGCCCGTAGGAGGGAAGATAACCGAAAATTTTTTTTTCTGGAATGTTTCACCTATTAAATTCAAGTCTGGAGTTCCGTCGAAAACCAGGAGCACTCTTGTTTTTTTCAGACGCTGGAAAATTAAAAGCCGAGAGACCAGGCGATATTTAGCCTTGGGGTTCTTGATATTGCGGGGCGAAGAATATCCGATAAAGTTGCTTCCATCGATTAAATAGGCCACTTGAGGAGGTGTGAATACAAAAACAGAAGGTTTAAGAAGCTATAGGGTGTAAGATTCTCCAGGCTTGAGGATGATGACTTCTGCCAGATCTCCTACTCTTCTTTTAAATTCTTCAGGATCAGCGCTGACAATAGGAAAAGTATTATAATGGACGGGAATCACTTTTTTTGTCTGGATAAACTCCACTGCCTTGGCGGCCGAGGGAACGCCCATGGTGTATCTGTCACCGATAGGAATGAAGCTCAGGTCTGGATTAAAGAATTCGCCGATAAGTTTCATATCATAGGTTAACCCTGTGTCGCCGGCATGGTAAATTGTCTTACCGTCCATCTCGATAACAACGCCTGCCGGATCACCTTTTTCAGCGGAGTGGAGAGCTTGAACCATGTGGATTTTCACTCCTTTTGCTTCCACTGTGCCTCCGATATTCATTCCCTCAACTGTAATGCCTTCTGCTTCACCATCTACTGCTATCTCATGGATGCCGACGAGGGTAGCGCCTGTTTTTTTACAAATTGCAAAGGAGTCACCTAAATGGTCACTGTGATAATGGGTGACAACGACAACATCTGCTTCAGTAATCTCGTCAGGAGTGATTGAGGCAACTGGATTATCTGTTAAAAAGGGATCAATGTATACAGTTTTTGAACCTTGTAATTTTATTCCAGAATGTCCTAACCAGGTAATTTCCATTGTCCTTACCTCCTTAATATATTGGGGTCAGACCTTTCAAACTTTTACAATTTTGAGTTTTTATATGTCTCTCAATTAAAGGCCTTATTATTTCAATCTAGCAAAAAAAGTTCAACTTATGAAAGTTTAATGTTCTAAACTATTATCCTGGAGGCCAGTGCATCCGCCTTCCGCCTAAGAGATGAAGGTGGATGTGAAAGACTTCCTGGCCTGAGTCCTTTTCAGTGTTGAGCACGATCCTATAGCCTTTTTCAGCGATTCCTTTTTCTCGTGCAATCTGACGCGCTTTGAGAAGTAGGTGGCTCAAGATATTCTTTTTTTCCTCGGGGACATCATTTAGTGAGGCGAAATGTTCTCTGGGAATGAGAAGGATATGAATCGGAGCTTGGGGGTTTATATCATTGAACGCGATTATTTTCTCGTCTTCAAAAACTATACTTGCCGGGGTTTCTTTGTTTATGATCTTACAGAAAATACAGTCCTCCATCTTAGGCCTTCTTCTCCTATTCCCTTATTCTTTCAATGTGGGCTCCAAGAGACATAAGCTTTCCTTCCAGTTTCTCATAGCCTCGATCCAGATGCTCGACTTCATTGACAATAGTTTCTCCGTTTGCTATCAATCCGGCCAGAACAAGAGAAGCGGAAGCCCTAAGGTCCGAAGCTAAGGTCTCCGCTCCTGAGAGGGGAGTTTTTCCTCTTACTATGGCCTTATCTCCAGATACCTCGATATTTGCTCCAAGGCGCAACAATTCGTTGATGTGGGTAAATCTTCTGTCGAAAATAGTCTCTGTGATAATGGATATTCCGGAGGCTTGAGTCATCAATACAATAAACTGGGCCTGCATATCAGTGGGAAATCCTGGGTAGGGGGAAGTTGTTATATCTTGAGATCTGATATCCTCACTTCCGATAACCCGCAGTGAGTGATTATTGAGTTGCTCTATTTTTGCTCCAGAGTATCTCAGTTTTTCAATGATAGTATCAAGATGGTTGGGCCGGGAATGGGTAAGAACTATGTTTCCTCTGGTTAATGCGCTGGCTACAAGGAAAGTCCCTGCTTCTATCCGATCGGGGATGATATCATGAGTTGCGCCGCCCAGCTCTTTTACTCCCTTAATACGGATGGTCTCTTTGCCAATTCCATCAACCTTAGCTCCCATCTTAACCAGAAGCTCACACAGGTCTGATACCTCTGGCTCCAAGGAGCAGTTTTTTAAAATGGTCTCTCCCTGGGCCAGAGAAGCTGCCATTATCAGATTTTCTGTTCCTCCTACGGATTTTTTCTCGAATTCTACCTCTGCTCCATGGAGTTTTTTTGCTTCTGCTTTAATGTAGCCATGCTCGAGGTTTATAGTGGCCCCTAATTTTTCTAATCCGTGGATATGGAGGTCTATGGGACGCGAACCGATGGCACAGCCCCCTGGCAAGGCGACAACCGCTTTTCCGTAGCGAGCCAGGAGAGGACCCAAAACTAGAATGGATGCTCTCATAGCACTGACCAGTTCATAGGCAGCCTCAGCAGATTTAATCTTTTTTGCTTGAATGGATAAAGTATTTTTTCTCTTACTGTAGTCGGCTCCGAGCTCCTTCATGACGGTTAAAATCGTAAAAACGTCTTTAACAAGAGGAACGTTTTTGAGCCGCACCTTTTCCTTGGTCAAAAGTGAGGCTGCAATTGCGGGAAGAACTGCATTCTTTGCCCCGCTGATTTTGACTTTTCCCTTTAGTTGAAGGTTAGGGTTTCCGACGATTCTGATTCTTTCCATGTTCACTCATTCTAAAGTATTACCGTTCAAAATTCAACTTTAAGAATTTTTGGCTTGCAATTTCTTATTATTTCAATGATAGTAAAAAATGCTGCTTCATATGTCGTGGTCAGACCTTATCCAAATAAATGTCATAGGGGCAAAAGGCAAGAAACGTGCATTTCCCGGTGACAAGGGCTGACTCCATGGCAAAGGGTAGGCAAGTATCTTTTCCCTGTGACAGGGCCTGACCCCCAGTGGCCCTTAGAAAATAGGGACAGGCCTCATTTTTGTACGAGAGAGGACATTTTAAACTTGAGGACAGAACATCAGAAAATGGTATCTGTCCCCATAATTCTGATGATTGAATTTGATAAAATTGAATTTTGAAATGGAGGGATCAAATGAAGATGCTAATAGGCAAAAATTGGGTTGATAAGGATGAAAAGATTGAAGTCCTCAACCCCTATAACAATGAACTTATAGATACAGTTCCTTCAGGCGATAATGATGATGTGGAGGCTGCCCTTCGGGCGGCCGAAGAAGGTTTTAGAATAAACCGGAACCTGCCAGTTCATCAGCGCATCTCTATCCTTTATAAAACAGCAGAAATAATTAGAAGCAGGCAAGAAGATTTTGCCAGAACGATCGCCAGCGAAGGGAGTAAAACCATTATGGAAGCCAGAAAAGAGGCCAGTCGCTGCATAGATACAGTCACAATCTCTGCGGAAGAAGCACGGAGGGTTGTAGGAGAGACCATTCCCTTCGACAGCCGAGAAGGTTCGGAGAATAGACTGGGCTACTACTTTCGCTTTCCAATCGGAATAATCGCAGCCATCACTCCTTTTAACGATCCTTTGAACCTTGTAGCTCACAAGATTGGGCCAGCAATTGCAGGGGGAAACTCGGTGGTTCTAAAGCCTGCGACCGTCACCCCCCTTTCAGCTTTAAAGTTGGGGGAGGCTTTTATCGAAGCAGGCCTTCCCTGGAATATCTTAAACATTGTTACCGGGCGTGCTTCGAAGATTGCTGATGCGCTGGTGACAGATTCTCGGGTGAGAATGATCTCCTTCACCGGGGGAACTGAAGCTGGCCAGGACATAGTCAAAAAAGCGGGTTTGAAGAAGATAGGAATGGAGTTGGGCTCGAACTCTCCGGTTATTGTTATGGACGATGCTGATCTTCAACAGGCAGTGGAGCTTTCTGTGTCCGGGGCTTTCTGGGCCGTAGGGCAGAACTGCATCGGGGTTCAGCGAATTTATATCCATGAGACTGTTTATGATGAGTTTGAAAAGATGTTTGTGGAACAGACGAAGAAAATAAAAGTTGGCTATCAGTTGGATGAAGATACGGACATGGGTCCCATGATTACAGAGGAAGAGGCCGCTCGAGTAGAAAAGTGGGTTGGGGAAGCCTGTGAGTCAGGAGCTGAGCTTCTAACCGGAGGCAAAAGGAAAGGAACACACTTTGAGCCTACCGTATTAAGGAACATGCCCCAAAGTGCCAAACTCAATTGTGAAGAAGTATTTGGCCCAGTAGTGAATCTTTATAAAATTTCTTCCCTGGATGAAGCGATCGAGCTGGCCAACAGTGTCAAATACGGGCTCCACGGAGCTATCTTCACTCGTTCCCTGGATAATGCTTTTAAAGCCATCAAGGAACTTGATGTGGGCGGAGTGATGGTCAATGATTCCACAGATTACCGCATAGATATGATGCCCTTTGGCGGTGTGAAGTGGAGCGGGCTCGGTAGGGAAGGGATAAAATTTGCCCTCCTTGAGATGACAGAGCCTAAAGTCGTCTGTTTTAACCTCTAAGGATCAGATAGAACCCAGAGCCTGATCGAGGTCAGCTATGATATCTTCAGGATTTTCAGCCCCCACGCAAAGTCTTATCATCTGAGGTGGAACATCAGCCTTTTTGCGGGCTTCTTCTCCTTGCTGCAGGTGAGTAGAAATGGCAGGGATTGTAGCCATGCTTTTAATACGGCCTAAATCTCCAGCTCTGAAGATAATCTTAAGATTATCAAAAACTTTTCGTGCGTTCTGAGGGGGCTCATCGACTCGAAAACTGAGGAGGTGGCCGTAACGATTTATTTCTTTACCCTTTCCATCATCAGAGTCTACAAGCTTCATGTATTTTTTGGCCAGGTTATGGAGAGAAAAACTCTCTAATCCCAAATAATCCACCTGATAGACTTTGGGATGCTGGCTGAGATATTCCGCGACTTTTTCGGAGTTGGCGCTAACCAAATCCATTTTGGAGCGCAGCGTCCGCAGGTCATTCAAGGCAAAAAGAGCATTCAGAGGTGCTGCTGCTGGACCATTATCCCTATAAGGGAGGAACTTTACATACTCAGCGAAGCTTTGTTTGAAAAGAGGATTATCGTTTTTTATCTTAGTAATGATGGGCTTGCGGCTTATTAAGGCTCCTCCCATGGCCAGGCCACCTGAGGTTATGGATTTGGTAAGAGAATGGATAACGATGTCTGCCCCATAAGCAATGGGGCGCATCAAGGCTGGAGTTGCGCAGGTTGAATCGATGATAAATGGGATTTCCCAGGAGTGAGCCAGTTCTACAAGTGCCTTGACATCGCAGAAAGATTGCTGGGGATTACTCGGAGCTTCTGAATAGAGGAATCGAGTGTTCTCATCAATTTTTGCCTTCCACTCTTCTATGTCCTCCTGATGGTCAATCCAGCGTACTTCTATTCCTCTTTCTTTCATTTTCCTCACTGTGAAGTGCTGGAACGTACCGCCGTAGAGCTGAACAGAAGAGACAAAATTTATTTTCTCTGCTCCTTCTTTCTGTTTTACGAGAAGAGAATCCACGGCTAACATGATTGCTGACATTCCAGAAGCTGTCACCAGGCAGGAGGTATCGTAGCCAGTCTGGTAACCTTCAAGCAAGGCAAGAACCCATTCTAAATAGTATGTTGTAGGATTGGCTATTCGAGTGTAGCACCAGGTGGGAATTAAATAGGCAAGAGCAGCCTCCATTTCATCAGAATCCCTGTAAGCTTGGGCAGTGGCAAGAAAAAGAGGTTCTATTACAGATCCCTGATTTTGAGATAAGGCTTCTTCTACAGTGTAAAGACCATGAACGGCTATAGTGTCAAATTTGAGCTTTTTTATCCGGGCAATATGTTTTTCTTTTTGGACTAAAAATTTTTCAGATTCTTTGATGTATTTCATTACACCTGGACTATATAAGTGATCATCAGTCATGATTCCTCCTGTGCTTTGTTAAAATTCCCTTTACTTCTTTTTCTTAGTTTTAAATTTCTTTAGGACAGAGCTCAGCCTTCTGACACCCTCAACAATTTGCTTCTTTGTGGGATAGGAAAAGTTTATCCTCATCGTGTTGTACCTGCGAAAGGCTTTAGGATAAAAAACATCACCAGGGACAAAAGCGACCTTCTCCTCAATAGCTTTGTAAAAAAGCTCCAATGTATTTATCTCTTCTGGCACTGTTATCCAGAGAAACAATCCTCCCTCAGGATTTGTCCATTCTACACCCATATCCTTGGGGAAATTTTCTTCCATGGCTTCAAGAAAGAAATTCAGCTTTTCAGAATAGTACTCTATAGACCTCTTGAAGTGGGCATCCAGATCGTATTCTCTCAGGAACGCTGTGCAGATGTCCTGATTGAGCTTGGGAGTGTTGAGTATATTTGCCCCTTTAATGAAGGAGAATTTCTTTATGACCTCGGGGGGACCAATGTTGAATCCGACTCTGATTCCAGGGCATAGTATTTTTGAAAAAGTATAAATACCAATCACGTTCCCTTGATTTTTATCCAGGGAATAGATGGAAGGAAGGTGGCTCCCCCTGTACCTTAACTCCCTGTAAGGGCTATCCTCTATAAGAGGAATACCGTATTTTTTACTCAGTGATAAAATAGCCAGCCTTTTCTCAAGACTTATGGTTATACCTGAAGGATTCTGGAAATCCGGAATAACATAAATGAATTTTGGTTTTTTCCCTTTGGCCATAAAATTATCTATCTCCGTCTTAATTTCCTTAACATCAGATCCATCTTCTTCTATATCTTTGGCAATGTAATCTGCATCTTCCATCTCAAAAGAGGCCAAGGCACCTGCAAATGTGGGGAGGTCAATGACAATGATATCTTTAGGTTCAAGGAACAATCTTCCAACCAGGTCTAAACCATGCTGTCCAGAGGTCGTAATCATTATATTTTCAGGTTCGATATGGATGTTATCTGTCTTGAGGTATTCTATTATGGACTGCATCAATTCTTTCTCTCCGGGAATAGGAGTATATTGAAGTACATGATCCCAATTTTCCTTTAATGACTTCATTGCAGCTTGCTGAATAAGGTCTAAGGGAAAAACATCGCTGCTGGGTAATCCACCAGCAAAAGATATTATTTTGGGATCATTCAGATAACTCAGCGTTTTTCCGATGGCATAACCCTCGAACCCTTTCATGATATTAGTGAATAATGATTTCATATCGGCCCTCTGTGATTAATTTTTTGCATATATTATCTTTTTGCGATTGCTTTACGATTTTTTTATTTTATAACGCTCTGGTTCGTCAAAGACATCTATTGCGTTTACTCTGGTGAGAAAAGTGGCTGAATGCACTACATCTTCGGGGATATAATACCAATCACCTTTTCTGTATACTCTTGTTTTTTCCCCTATTGTTAGAGACATCTCTCCCTCGACGACTAAGCCCCACTGGGCGCAATGAGAATGAGGAGGAACTTTGCCGACAGGTTCTATATCAAAAAAAGCTACCTGCTTATCCTTACTCTGAAGAAGCCAGCCTCGTACTCCCTCCAGAGGGATGTCGATCTCCGGGAGGTTTCTTAGCATTTCGGGATAGGGAGTGCCTTCCCATTTTTTCATGTAATTTTTCATCTGACCTTTCCTTTAGCCGTTATATAAACATTATGCATAAAATTGGGCCTGTTGTACTAGCTCAATAATTCGGTAACACTTTCATAACGTCATTGCGAGCGGAGCGAAGCAATCTCATAAAAAGAGATGCATCTTCCCCTAAGAGATTGCCGCGCTTCGCGCAATGACACTTTTGCCTTCAATATCATTACCAAAAGAGTTGCCTAATTAATGAGCATAACCGCCTGTCTCTATTTTCTATATTTTTTATGGACATTATATCAATAATTTTTCCACAAATCCTCACGAGGGCTAAAACACAGCGTTGATAAAGCCGCCGTCCACCTGTAAGGCAACTCCAGTGATATAACTTGATTGTTCAGAAGCAATGAATAGCACAGCTTGAGCTATCTCTTCGGGTGTTCCTAACCTCCCCATAGGAATATTTTCTTCTATATTATTGTAGAAATCTTTGACTGTGCCTTTCCCGCTTTCTTCAAAAGACTTCGCCAGCTCTTCCACTCTTTCTGTTTTTGTGTATCCAGGACAGATTGAATTTACGGTAATACCATAGGAGGCCACCTGATTTGAGAGGGATTTCGAGAAGCCCAAAACTCCTGCCCTTGCCGTATTGGATAGAATCAGAGAATCTATAGGTTGTTTAGCTGCCACCGAAACCATGTTAATGATCCTTCCCCACTTCTGTTTCTTCATGAAGGGGATAACTTCATAGCAGAGGTTTATTGTGCTCAATAGATTAAGCTCCAGAGCATCTCGATAGTCATCTAGAGTAAAGTTATCGGCCATGCCTGAAGGAGGTCCTCCAGCGTTCGTAACCAATATTTCAATTGTCCCCAACTCCTTTATAGTCTGTTCGACCATTTTGATCACTTGATTCTTGTCTCTTACATCAGCCACAAATGCCCTAACAGCTCCTCCTGTTTCGGCAACTATTTCGTCTCTGGTTTTGAAAAGCCTTTCCTTATTTCTGGCACAGATCATAACCTTCGCTCCCTCCCTGGAAAGTTGGAAGGCAATCGCTTTTCCCAAACCCCTGCTCGATGCTGCCACCAGGGCCACTTTATTCTTGATTTCCAAATCCATCTTTAATCTCCGGATGTATATTTTTTAATAGCCAGAATTTATTCTCTGTAGGAAACCTTTGCAAACCTGGTTTCATGACCCTTGCTCATGATCTCTTTGGCATCCTTGTCGCACCTTATGCACTTGTGATATATCACATCGCCGATAAGCTCTGCCTTTTCATTTCTTTCCTTATCTGATAGGAAATAGGCTTCCATGGTATCATAGGGGCGGGATTCACCGTCGCTCTCATATTTAATTGTCAAATCCTTTCCCGCATCGAGGACTTTGAAGGCGTTCTCAGTCCAGTTAAAGTCAGCCATGCCTAAGTCCGGATTGATCCTTAAATGAGCGGCGAGATAAACTTTAGGAAGTCCTGATGCTTCAAGCTCGTCGAAGCACTGGGCGAAGGTTTCAGCAGTTGCTGCGTTTCCGATGTTTATCTCGTATATAGGAGTGGTGCCGTCGTCGCGAAGATATTCTTTGAAAATATTGAGGAGCATCCTTAGCTGGATAGCGTTTTGAGTGGAGAGCAGCATGGATATTTTGAAGGAAAGATTAGGAATTTCTCTGGCGTAATAGCAGGCAGCCACAATGGTTGACCAGCTTGGATTAAGGAAAAAATTCGCTCCTGTAGCAAGAGCAGCCCTTGTAATCCCATCAAGATAGACGAGGTGGTTATTGTTTCCGACTTCGACCCCTCCCAGGTTACCGAAAGCTGTCCCCATATTCTTCAGGATTATCTGGCTCAACCCATTACCCAAGTCTTTTCTTTCAAATTTCTCCCCTGTCACTTTTTCTACCCTTGCAAACCGCTCTTCTGGGAGCGGAGTTCCTAGAAGGTTGGTCGAGCAGAATTTGCTGGCGCCCAGTATATTTTCGGCCATGGTCAGTGTCGAGAGCAGATCACCGCTGTAGACATATTCCTCGGTCAGAGCCACGACTGAAATCATCTCTGTCGGGAAAAGCACATCTCCGTTCTCTGCTACTCTCTTTAGACAGTCAAAGGTGGGGCGGGCTCCCTGAAACCCAGAAACTTGGGCAATACATATTCCAGGCTTGGTTATAGCAATCCCGTTCTTTTCCACGAAGTCCTCAACTTTAGCAAAATTTTTTGTATATCCTGCGGCTTTTTCCAGCATTTCTCCGTATCCTTTTTCTCCGGCGATTCTTTTCCTCGCTTCGTAATCCCTCATGGACTTTATCTTTTCGGAAATTTCCTTTGCTCCTCCGTATGAATCTAATAAGGCATCCATGGCTTTGAGATCCTTATCGCTTAAAAGCTTGAAGTGCATACTCTTCCTCCTTTTTTATCGCTTTTTTCTCTCAAGTTTACGTCTTTATTTTTTAAACCTTTCCTAGAGAGACGGGATTAAATGTCATCGCGAGCGAAGCGCGGCAATCCCAACCTTTTCTTATGAAATTGCGCAGCCTGTTGCGAGCAAAGCGAGAAATCTCTTTCACTCGCAACGGAGGATTGTTTTGCCGTTCCAGGGCTCGCAATGACAAATGTAACTTCGCTCCTTGCAAAAACAGTTGTAATTGCAAATGTGCTTTGTTTTATCCTGTCATTTTGGGATAAAGGCATTTTTTAGATTTCCCTTGTTTGTTCATTAGGTTTATTTTGCAAGATTGCGATGAATAGTCAACATGTCTGTAAGGATAGAATAGCCGGTCTCAATTTTTCCCGCCCCTGGTCCTTGAATGGTTACTTTTCCCAGTAAATCCAGGTCAAAGGTTAAAGCGTTGTTGGCACCCATGACTCCAGCCAGAGGGTCGGAGAGAGGGAGTTTTTGAGGCGAGACGCTGGCTCGAATCTGCCCATTTTCTTTTTTGGTCGAGCCGATAAGTTTATACCTGTAACCTTCTTGTTTCGCAGTCAGGATTTCCTTTTTGGAGAGTGAAGTGATACCTTCCCTTTTCGCATCAGAAGGCTTTATGTTTCCTTCCAGAAATACATTGGAGAGGATAACAATTTTAGCCAGCGCATCGTAGCCTTCCACATCCGCCGTAGGATCTGCTTCAGCGTAACCTAATTTTTGTGCTAGTCCAAGGGCTTCTTCATAATCCATGTTCTCTATCTCCATTTTGGAGAGGATAAAGTTGGTTGTCCCATTAAGTATTCCGTTTATCTCTTTGATCTTATTTCCAGCCAGGCCATTATCGAATAGACTGAACACGGGTGTCCCGCTCATGACAGTTCCCTCTATCCTGAAAAAAACTTTGTTCTGTTGAGCTAATCTTATTAATTCCCTGTAGTTAAGAGCGGCCGGTCCCTTATTGGATGTGACCACATGTTTTCCCGTTTGAAAGGCTTTTTTGATATAGCTTGTTGCCGGTTCTGCTGTCTTGATATCTGTGTAAGTAAGTTCAGCAATAATATCGGCATCACATTTTTCGAGCATTCCTAGAGGATCCGTTTGTTGAGCTTCGTTGGATTTCCCCTCAAGATACTCGTCAATTTTTTTCCCCTGTTCTAAAAGCTGAAGAATTTTTTCTACCTCTATTCCTTCTGGAATGAGAAGAGAGCCTTTCAGTTTGTCGCTGATGGCTACGACTTTAACTTCGAAATCAAGCTCTTCTTTCAAATATTCTCTTTTTTTTACAAGGATTTCCAGAAAACCCTGCCCTACCGTACCGCAGCCAATAAGTCCTATTTTATATTCCATTATCTTCTCCTCCTCATCATAAAATGCTTTGTTTAAGATTTGGGAACCAGTTTATTAGCATAAAAATCTAGCATGGAATAAGAACACCCAAGTAAAATAAAGTTATTTGATAAAAGAATATAACATATTCATTTTAGTAAAAAAAGGGGACAGGCTCTTTTTTTAAAAACGACTCTAAGGGACGGTCTTTTTTGCAGAGGCTTTATTCATCAAGCCCGCTTTTTTGGGTAAAAAAAGGAAAAAAAGGGGACAGGCTACTTTTTTTAAAAGGGATTGTTTTGTCATTTTTCGCTAAAAAAACTAGCCTGTCCGCCTTTCACTATGGAAGTGACTTTTACAGATGAGGAAATAGCCGCAAGATCTTCCTGGATTCCTGGAGCAAAAAGATCAGGGGATAGATCTGTTTCCTTCACCAGCAATGATTTTATGGAAGTTTTGAAGTTTTTCCGCTTTGCCAGGTAAAAACTTCTTTTTTGGTTTTACGAAAAAAGAGAAAGACTGGAGAAAAAACTCCATCTATGCTTGCTTGTACTTGGACGGGCAAAAATAGGTATCAGCAATAAAGCGGAAGGGTAGTGAAAATAACCTTTCACTACCCTTTTTTTAATTTCAAGAAGAACTTAGTCGTTTACTTCTTAACCTGCGCTTCTATCCAATCTGTAGTGATGCTCTTGGGTCTTTCGATGGCCAACCCAAGGGCTCTGTCCCAAATCAGCGAGGCAAGAACGCCGATGGCACGGGATGCTCCAAAGAACACTGTGTAGAAATCATACTGTGTTACTCCATAGTGGAGGAGGAGACAGCCGGAGTGGGCATCGACATTGGGCCATGGATTTTTTGCCTTGCCGTGCTCCTTCAGAATATCAGGGGCAACCTCGTAGATAGCGCTGACAACTTTGAAGATCTCATCATCGGGAAGGTGCTTGAGGGCGAATTCTCGCTGAGCCATGTATCTGGGGTCTGTTTGACGGAGAACCGCATGTCCGTATCCTGGAATGACTTTGCCTGAGTTCAGGGTATCCCAGAGATATTTCACCAGTTGTTCTTTGTCCGGAACTCCTCCTAAGTCCTCCTTTACTTCCATGATCCAGCGGAGGACTTCCTGGTTAGCCAGTCCATGGAGAGGCCCGGCTAATCCATTCATGCCTGCAGACAGGGAGTAGTAGGCATCAGAAAGGGCGGATCCAACAAGGTGTGTGGAATGAGCAGAGACATTCCCGCCTTCATGGTCGCTGTGAATAACGAGGTAAAGACGCATGAGCTCCTTGAATTTTTCGTCCTCGATTCCGATCATGTGAGCAAAATTTCCACCCCAGTCCAGATTGGGATCAGCAGGAATATGCTCATCGTTCTTGTAGGCTTTGCGGTAAATGTAAGAAGCAATCAGGGGGAGTTTGGCCAGAAGGTTCATCACATCTTCGTACATGGGATCCCAGTATTCCATCTTGGTTAATCCCTCTCTGTATTTTTGAGCGAAGACGGACTCTCTCTGAAGGGCAAGAATGCCCTGTGAAAACTGGGTCATCGGGTGCGTATCTTTGGGGACTGTTTTGAGAATATCGATAAGATAGTCAGGGAGGGGACTGCGTTGGCGCCATTCTTCAGTGATTTCCTTGACATCATCTTCAGTGGGCAATTCGCCGGTAAGAAGGAGATAGAATATCCCTTCAGGAAGAGGTTCTTCACCGCCCGGAGCCTTTGGCAGTTTCTCCCGAAGCTCTGGGATGTTGAAACCTCGAAAGCGAATTCCTTCCATGGGATCAAGAGCCGATGTTTCGGTGACCATGCATTTTACTCCGCGCATTCCGCCATAGGCTTGAGCCACTGTAACTTCTGAGATCTTTTCATCACCGTGTTCTTTGATCATCGTTTTGACCTTATCGCGCATGGGTTCCAGTTTTAAAGCAAATTTTTCCTTTAATGAAGACATTGAGCAACCTCCTTATGATTTTTGAAGAAATTATTTCCTTAAGCGAGAAAAGAACTAAAAATATATCATTGTCTTCCAACACTGTCAATTTTTTTTGGATTAATTATGAGAATTTTTTTTGGTTAACCTGATTAGCTGCACATTCACGATTATTTAGGGTGAATCAAATATTTGACTTTTGTCTTTTGAAATAGTTTATTATTGAGGATAAAGAATTTCTCGAAATCTTGTTAGGAGAAAGACATGGAAGTCATACTGTTTTTCATCATTGCTTTTGGCGTTCTTTTGGTTTTTATTATTGGAATCTATAACAGGTTAGTTACCTTGAGAAACCGGAGTGATAATGCCTGGGCTCAGGTGGATGTTCAGCTAAGGCGAAGATATGACCTTATTCCGAACCTGGTGGAGACTGTAAAGGGCTATGCCAAACATGAAGCATCGGTCTTTGAGAAGGTCACTGAAGCGCGCTCCAAGGCCATAAATGCAGGAACGGTTAAAGAACAAGGGCAGGCCGAGAATATGTTGACCGGTGCTTTGAAGTCTCTTTTTGCTGTGGTTGAAAATTATCCTGATCTCAAGGCGAACCAGAATTTTCTGATGCTTCAGGAAGAACTGGCAGGAACAGAAGGGAAAATCGCCTATGCGAGACAATTCTATAATGATACTGTGATGAAATTTAACCTCAGACAGCAGGTTTTCCCATCCAGCATTATCGCCAATATGTTTAATTTCAAAGAAAAAGAGTACTTCGAGATTGAAGAAGAGGAAGCCAGAGAACCTGTTAAGGTGAAATTTTAGTCCAATTATTGGGCTTTGTATCAAAGTGACGGGATAAAACAAAGTGCATTTACAATTACAATTGTTTATGCAAGGAGCGAAGTTATATTTGTCATTGCGAGCCCTGAAAGGGCGAAGCAATCCCATAAAAAAATATAGATAAAGTTCAAGATGTACGAACAGATCGCCAGCAACAAGAGAAAGTCTTTTTTCCTCATCTTGTTTTTCCTCTGTCTCATTTTCGCCTTGGCCTGGGTATTTGGAGAGCTGACCGATATGGGTCCTTATGGCTTGGTCCTGGCAGTCGTCCTGGCTATTGCTATGACCTTTGGCAGCTATTATTCGAGCGATAAAATCGTCCTGGCGATAAGCAAAGCTAAACCAGTAGAAAAGAAAGATTACCCGTATCTTTACAATGTGGTGGAGGGATTAGCTATTGCAGCAGGATTGCCCAAGCCGCGCTGTTACATCATCGATGACACGGCTCCCAATGCTTTTGCTTCGGGTCGCAATCCAAAGAACTCTGTCATCGTGGTCACCAAAGGTTTGCTCCAAAAGCTGAACCGTGTAGAGCTGGAGGGAGTGATTGCCCATGAGATGTCACACATAAAGAATTATGACATTCTTGTTCAGACTCTGGCTGTAGTCATGGTTGGGATTGTAGCTCTCCTCAGCGATTGGATTCTCAGGACCTTTCTCTGGGGAGGAAGAAGAAGGAGGAGTAGCAGCGGAGGTGGGAACGCCGCTGCAATCATTATTGTGGTGGGTCTAGTCCTCGCAGTGCTTTCTCCTATCATTTCCCAGCTTATACGATTAGCTGTTTCGCGAAAAAGAGAATTCCTGGCAGATGCAGATGGGGCTCTCCTCACTCGCTATCCTCCTGGTCTGGCTTCTGCACTCAAGAAGTTGGCTTCAGATAGGGAGCCTTTGGAGGCAGCCAACAAAGCGACTGCTCATCTTTATATAGTGAACCCGCTCAAGGATATAAAGGGTGCAGTTAATAAATTGTTCAGCACCCACCCGCCCATCGAAGAAAGGGTAGCCGCTTTAGAGAAGATGTAAATGCTCATCCCCCAAAGGCTATTGAAAGTGTGAGGCTTTAATATTATAATTGTAATCCCTTGGCGGGGTCGTAGTTCAGATGGATAGAACGCTGGCCTGTCACGCCAGAGGTCGCGAGTTCAAGTCTCGTCGGCCCCGCCAGATAACATCTTCATTTAAGGTTCTCTAATTTTCCGGAACTCAACATCCCGCATCATCAAATGCCTAGTTAATATTCTTCAGGTATAAGAGTAGCTGTAAAATAATTATTACAAAATGAAAAAATACTTGACAACAGGTTTACGACGCTCATTGCTTCAACAATATTTATATTTTTTGCCACAATATTTAAACAATTCATTTTGAATTTTTTTCTCCCCAAAGGAGTACAATAATATAGAGAGGTGAAAAAATGGCGAGCATAATTTTGATATGTGCGATCGCATGCGTGGTTTTATATCTGATCTTCTCCATGATGATTGTGCATCAACTCTCAAGGCGCGGTGTCAAAATTAACTTCCTTTGGCTCAGGTTGTTTATCATCAAGTATATTCACCAGTATAAAAAGATTACCTTAGAAGAGACTGGAAAGGTTGGCCCTTTATTTTACCCCTGCATCATATCCGTCAACATGGCCTTAGTTTTAGCCATAGTATATTTTATATTGTAAATGGACGGTTGCGAGTTCAAGTCTCGCCGCTCCCGCCATTCTTTATCCCCATTGACCACCGATGGAATCATTTCCAAATCCGTTATAACTGATTGCTAGGGCATTGGTGGGAATTGGAAATGCTTAGACTACCTATCTGCATATTGACAAAGCTTTTTTATCTAAATTATAATTTAAACCTGAGAGACGGGGGCGAATTGGTTTCGACGGAGATAATGAGGCAGATGTAGCATGTCGAGATTCCACCCACCTCGTAAAAAGGTGGAAAAAACTAAGTGCAGAATCT
>Ga0209636_10000276_pt1 | contig 46548 bp, 31 predicted proteins | sample DeeMarSWOR152_54_FD_187464 | JGI IMG/M metagenome (GOLD analysis project Ga0209636, IMG submission 187464) | Marine sediment microbial communities from White Oak River estuary, North Carolina - WOR-1-52-54 (SPAdes) (version 2) | ecosystem: Environmental > Aquatic > Marine > Intertidal zone >...
AGAACAAGAGCGATGAGCCCTAACGCCAAACCGGCTGCCAGGGCCGTGACTATGAAAGACTCACCGAGAAGCTGCTGGAAGACCTGGGTCCTGTAGGCGCCGGTCACCTTCCTGATGCCGATCTCTCGCGCCCTGACAGCGGAGCGGGCCGTCGCCAAGTTCACATAATTCACACAGGCGATGAGAAGGATCAAAAAAGCGAGGGCCATGAACAGCCGCACGTACCGGAGATCGCCCGTGTCCGCCATATCGTCGTCGAAATTCGTTTTGAGATGAATATCCGTAAGAGGCTGGAGCTGAAAAGACTGGAAAGGCCTGTTTTCATCGTTCTTGGCGGAAAGCCTGGAAATCAAGCCAGAAATCGCTGTCTCCACGGTTTCCCTCGATCTCAACTCTGTGAGCTCGATGTAAGTCGAGAAATTCGCAGTTCTCCAGTTGTCGAACATATAATCGAATCCCTTGTCGGAACGGAGCGTATCCAAAGAGATGAGACAGTCGAACTTGAGGTGAGAGTTGGCCGGGATATTCTCGAGGACGGCTGTCACTATTAGGTCGCGCGGATCCCCTAGGTCTTTCCAGACTACGGTTTTTCCAATCGGCTCGTCTCCGCCAAAGAGTTTTTGGGCCACGGACTCAGTCAGGACGATCTTGGACGGTCCGGATAGGGCAGTTTCTCGGTTGCCACAAATCAGCGAGAAGGAAAACACGTCCAGGAAAGCGGCGTCTGTGTATAGACCGTCTTGATAGAATTGATTTCTGCCGGCCTGGAGGACCTTTTTCCCTCCGAACGGAGCGAAAACTTGAGTAATTCGTTCGATCCCTGTAATCTCAGTCCTCAAGACAGCAGCAAGAGAATCTGGAGTATAGAAGCTCTGTCTCCTGTTTGCCATTTCGCTGATTACTCGATAAACCCGGTCCGAGTTTTGGTGGAACCGGTCGAAGCTCGTTTCGAATCGGACGTATGTCAGAATCAATAAGAGACAGGCCATCCCCGCGGCCAACCCGCCGAGATTGATCAGAGAAGACCCTTTATCTCGGATCATTGTCCGTAGAGAAATGATGAAATAGTTTCTAAACATGATGGCGCTCCAATAGAATCTGGCGAGAAAGAAGCCGGGGATCGACTTAAAGATTTGCCCAACATACCAAAAGCAAGCAATAGCAGAGCCATGCCTGGCTCGGATTCCTGCGTAAACTTCTTCAAAATCTCCAAGATGGGTAAAGGCGTGTCGATCCAAATAAAGAAAACCAATGATCCACTCAGCAATCCGGGGCGGTTTCGGTAAATCCTTGTTCCTCCTGCGCATGTTCAGGTCTCTTGTGTTCCGGGAGAGAAATCAGGAACCTCTTCCCACACCACCTGCTGAAGGGCTTTAATCTCGCCGAGTTCTCGCCTGCCAGCTAAAGTTATCTGATATATTCGTTTGCTGCGACCGCCTCGCGTTTTGGTTGGATCGCTAAGGTAGGAATCCAGCAATCCCTTCTTTTCCAACCGGTTCAGGGGATCGTAGACAGAGCCGAAAGACCATGGCTTTTCTGTGATTTTGTTGAGAAAATCACGGATAGGAACACAGTAGGCATTCTCCTTGAGCTTCCAGACGGCTAGGAGCACAAGCTCCTCGGGTCTTGATAAGAATCTCATATCCTAACTCCTCCCTCGATTATATCTGTATTCTGGAACAAATAATAAGACTTTGTCAAGCATTTCTTTCAATCTCCAGAACTAATAACAGAACCTCTTCCCCTTTATCACCAGAAATGCTCAAAATCGCCTACATTTATGTACGGTTGTATAAATGGCATTTTGGTAGAAATTCAAGGTGTTAATTTCATGAACTCGATTTTGAAGATAAATCCCTAACGATGAACTCTACAGCTGCAACTGCCGCTAGAGCAGTTCCTCGATCACATTTTTGGCCTAAACGTTTTTCACGACCTGGATGAATTAGGTTGCGGTATTCCTGTGCAAGCCTTGTTTGTTGCGATGTGTCCTCTCCAATCACTTCTAGTTTAGCTGCTAATTCAATAAAAGCATGGAGGTGCCATCTATCAAGATTATCACTTGGATCACGCCGAAATATTTCTTCATCTACAAGACAATTTCTCGCTGTGTTCCTCTCTTCTTCTCCAAACTGGTCTAGCCTCCACAACAATAATGCTTCAATTACTGAACCTGCAAGAACAGTTGCAGCCTTCCATTCTCCGTTGGAAAGCGCTTGATTCGTGGCGGAAATGTCAATTCTAAGATTTGCTCTTAAATCCTCCTCCCTAATGAAGATCAGTTCAGCCGTGTCTTTTGATGGGATTTCATCAGGACATAATGAAAGTGCTCGCCGTATAAACGAGATAGGATTGTAATCACCAAAACGTGGAATTACATCAAGCCCATGGTCTCGCAATTTCCATATTTCAAGGGTATCTTTAATAGCGGCAACCGATACAACAAATTCCGTGTATCGTTCTCCAGGCAAAACCAAAAGTTCTGCCGGCAGCTGAGCTATCAAGTCAACAACCCCTGCACATGGATGTTGATCTGGCCTATTCAACGAAAATCCTCTACCTCCCTCATCAGTTTGCTTTTTTGCTTTTGGGAAAGTTAGATCAATGAATTCTACTATTTGGCTTGGTACGACTCGTGGCATCTCACCCTCCTCGCTGTGACTTTTCTACTTGTACCACAAATAGGAATGCGCTTCAATGTGTAAAACAGACTTCTCCCCACGTCACGAATACGTCACAAAAAATGCCTAAACCTGCTTAATTATGGATACGGTTGACTAAATGAAAAGAGGAAATTAACAGAGGTAGAGTGTGTTTTCCCCTGGACTTTAAAACCATAGAGCAAGGGGTTCGAGACCCCTCGCTCACCCATCCTCTTTTACATAAATATAATCTGGTCTATTGATCCTTAATCCAGCCAGCTTCTTCTTCACATCCTCAACCTCATGAATACCTACAGAAAGTAATCTGTCTTTATCCAGTCTTCTTTTTTTTCTTTTCAATAAAAGGAACGCCGTGTGTCATCCATTCGGGAGCGGGTTTGTCCATCAGGTAGTGATCAAAAAACTGCATCATCCTGATGGTGAGGTCTTTCCTGTTGGGGAGCTTTCTCAATCCATGTCCTTCTCCCGGATAGGCAAGCAATATCACGTTTTTTTTATAAAATCTGAGCGCGTTGTAAAACTCCAGATTTTCCATGAATGCAACTGTTGGATCATCTGTGCCATGCAGAAGCAGCAGAGGAACATCCATATTCTTAACATGGGCAACCGCAGACTCATTCCAATAGGTTTCAAAATCGTCATGAGGATTAGTCGCCCACCTTCCCTGTCCGTAGTAATAGTACCTGTGACCATTCGCACCGTCCCTGCCTTTGAGCTGGTAATTCCATCCCCAGAAATGATTAAAATCCGCAACAAGATTCGATACACCTGCACCTGAGGCGACAGCAGCGAACATCTTTGACTGCGTAGCTATATAAGAAGCGCCCTCGCCGCTGTAACTGTGGCCGTGCAGCCCAATCCGCTTGGGATCGGCATACCCCATCTCGATAACTTTCTTAACCGCAGCTTCCACACATTCGAGCATATCCGAATGAGATGAGCCAATATTGAAATGAACGTCTGGCTGCATGTAGAGGTAACCCTTGCTGACGGCCTCTATCAATACTCCACCGAATGACGAAGCATACCTCGGAGCGATATGACGGTGCAGATTCTGAGAGTTTTTCTCATAGAAATTCACAAGCATTGGACGCTTTTGTCCCTCTTTATAGTCATCGGGAATGGCCAATGTGCCCTGAAGCCTTACACCGTTTTTATTTGTATATTCGAACAGAATGCGGTGTCCCCATTTGTATTCTTTTTGCCATGGATTTGTGTCTGTTACAGCCTTTGGGGCTGTAAAGGTCAGGTCGCTGATATAATAATCAGGAAAATTCACAAAACTCTCGATCGTATACATCAGTTTGTTTGCCTTTTGCGCCTTTAATACACGCCCGAACATCTTGTCTTCCAGAATCAACTGTTTTATTTTGCCTTTTGACAATTCACAAAATCCGGACTTTTTGGTCCATTGGCCATATGCGGAGAGAAGCATTGTTTTTAAAAGATCGATGAATTTCTCTTCATTATCAAGTCTGATATATCTCAGCCTGATTTCATTCTCATCCCCAAATCCCCCGGTCAGATTTTTTGGCGTGCTGCCATCGAGCGGCTGAAGCCAGAGATCATATTTGTGGTAGAGGATCACGCTCTTTTTGTCCTTGGTCCACCCTGCTACGCCGTATGCAGGTTTTTCACCGGCATGATCAAATTCTAAATTAACGAAACTGACAGGAGCCTTTTCTGTGAGGTTAATATGGGTATTCGAATCGAGCACATATCTCCACACATGAGCGTCTTTCCAGTACAGGAAACTTTTGCTGTCGGGTGAAATGCCGTACGTCCTGTACTGAGCTTCTAGTATTAGAGTGCGCTCACCTGTTCCAGTATTCACGCGGTACAGATCGGCATAGGCATCTTTCCAATCGGACCAGTATTTGCTGTTGTCTATTCCGATGCCCCATTTCCCGTCTCTTGACAGGAAGATAGAACGCATTTTTTTATCGGTAAGCTGATGGAATTTCTTGCTGTTTAGAAGCAAGACTCCCATGTATGTAAAATTCTTGTCTCTCTCGGCGCTAGCCATCTGTACAGACTGGATCCTGTCGTCGTTCCAATGCCAGATATCGACGTCAGCGATCTCTTCATCATCATCTCCTTTGTCTTCATCTTTTTTGTCTTCATCTTTTTTGTCTTCATCTTTTTTGTCTTCAGGTTTTGGCTCCTGTTCCTTAATACCAAAAAATATTTTATTCAAGTCGTCCGTCCAGACTACAGCACCTTTTTCGCTTATGACATGATCTTTAGGAAAATCAAATACGGATGAAGGATCATATTCTGTTTTTTTTGCGGTTTCGCCCCCAACTCCAGTGATAGCAACAAGAGTATTTTCTTTATGGAGGAAGCCTTTCTTTTCTTTACCTTTAAGCACGGCAATGGCCGTACCCTTTTCGTTCCAGGTCATTCTCGAGTAATCCACATCGCCGTTGTCAATTGGCTTTCGGACACTCGATATAAGATCGATTAAATATAATCCGTTACCGTTTTTATCATTGGCATCGATAGTGTACGCAAACAGAGTGCCCGGTTTATTGAAACCGAACTCGTTGACATGGCCAATGAGTTCATGATGTCCCTCGGCAAGATTTCTAAGAATGAGATCACTGCCTTTGAGTTTTGATTTCGGATCGGCTTTGATTTTCTTGACTGCCAGGAATCCCGAGCCTTTGGAAAAACTGAATGAAGCCACATTTTCCCATGTCAGCTTATCACCCGTTTCAAGATTAAGCAGCTCTGCCTTACGTGTGACCGGTTTTTTATCTTTCTGTAGTTTTTTCTGCTCTTTGTCAGGAAGATTTATAAAATAGGCGATCCATTTTGAGTCATCGGAGAATGCCGCCGCGCTTCCTCTTGGAGGCAGGCTTCCTCTCGGAATTTCATATACTTTATCGGTTGAAGTGCTCTTTACATAGAGAGTGTCATCCTTATCAGCAAAATCATACGAAAAAGTGATCCACTCGCCATTATCCGATATGGAAACTGAGCCAATTGTCCGCCACCTCTCATAATCATCAATCGTCAATACCTTTTTGTTGGTTGACTGGGCATAAATATCTGTGTAAAACCCAACAAGTAAAATGACACAAATAATAAATACAAAAATCCTTTTTCTTTCTTTCATCTTACTCCTCCTAATGTTTATTTATTATCCAATGGATTAAAGCATGACCAATAATATATAGAATAAATATATCAGGTCAATAAAAGATTCGCATGAGAGAGGCAAGATCGGTAAGGGATAATAATTAATAAAATGACTATCAAATTGAATGATTAGATGTGTTACTGATTCTTCAGCCCAGCCAGCCTCTTCCTCGCACCCTCAACCTCAGCCATACCAGGGTCAGCGTCTTTCCAGAGGTCGAGGAATTTCTCTTAGAACTGCACGGAGCTAGTTGTCTTGCTTTTTTGTTTCTAATGTATCCTCGCTGTGTATTATAAAAAGGAAATAATAACCTATGAAATATCATGAGTTGTCCGAATTTCGCAGAACCACTACATTAATTATCGTTGTAGCCCAAGATTTCAAAATTATAACGCTTAATGAACTTGTAATCATCTATCATGGCCACTGCATAGGCTTTTCCATTATTAAACGACAGCCAATCAGTTGGTACATCCGTCTCAAACTGAGCCAGGTATTCCCCATCCTGATTGAAAATATCAACTAACGCAGACCCGTCTCGTACAGAATCGACTACAACGAAAATCCAGCCATTTTCCATCAAAATAAATCTTTCATAAGCAGGCATATATTTCGGATATTCGACTAATTCGAAAACTCTTTCTTCTTCATTCGCTGGTATTTTAGACATAAACAGCTCGCTTTGACTATTCTTAAAATATTCTTTATGCCTTTTGCTTATTTCCACAGGCTCATAATCACGCTGGATTATCTTTCTGAGCTTTCCTGCAGATGAATACACTTTAATCTCATAATTCTCAGGGTATCCAAAATATATCAAGTCATTCTTATCCAGGACATAATTCACGTATGGCTGAAACGCCCTTTCACTGAGCGAATTGGCTAAAACTTGTGCTATAGTATCTGCTTCTTTACCTTTACCATCAACCTCTTGGGGCAACCTCAAAAACTCTGCCCTGGAACTGAAATTTTCATCAAATAAAGCATAAAAATAGTCCCACTTTTTACCCTTCCCTAACTCGACATTATCAACAGACCTGGCTACTAAAAATCCCTTCGAATTTATGGTCACTCTTTCAAAAAGTTTGGGGAATTTTATTCCTTTTAAGTAACTCCCTTCTTTACTGAAAAAAGAAAGCCTTTGAGTTTTGGCATCATTGAGATAGATATTTCCATCACTCGTAAACCTCACCTCACTCATATCCTGTAACTCGCCCGGACCTTGGCCTGATCGACCGATTGATTGGAGAAAATTACCGTCAGAGTCATACTTTCTAACAGTTCTTCTATCCCCGTCTGTCACATAAATATTGCCTTCATCATCCGAATTCACGAAGACTTGATTTCCGAACATATAGTTCTCGTCTCCTTCTTCGACTCCTATTGTGAGCTCTTCTTCGAATACAATCTGCAGTTCAGGATTCGATGGCTCTGAGGAATTCTTCACAACTGTGACTCCGTTCTCCTCCTCGATTGTTACTCGCCCAAGAGCCTTTTTTTCTCCACACGCATTAAAGAGAATGAGGAGCGAGAAGAATGTGACTGCGTGAATAAACAAAGTTTTAGATCTCATAATTCATTCCAACTTCATTTGATTGATCCTCCCTCAGTTTAAACTCCAAGGGCTCGGCTGTCAATGCACACGCTTTGTTTTGGCGCGGGGCGAGGTGGAGTAAGCCAAGAAAAAATGAGTGAATCCCTTGGATTGTAATAATTTAAGCCTAACTTAACAATGCTTGTTAACTTAGCTTAAAAAAATGATGTTCTAAAGTCATCACTCTAAATAAATCAGCTGATGTTGAAAGACCAGTAACTTATTTATTTGTATATAATTAGACCAATATAAAAAAATACAAATAACAAGACTCAAATCCAGAGGTTGGGGGTTCGTAATCAGTAGGTCGGGAGTTCGAATTCCCCTGCTGTATTTATTCTGTGGTTGTTGACCTTGCCATTTTTCCTGTGATATGTTCTTTTATGGATGTCAAATGCGGGAAATTGCGATAATTCGAGGATGAGCACATGGCATTTTCTAAACATTCAGCTATTAAAGATTCGATAGAAATCAAAACAACACCTGAAAAAATATGGGAATTTTTCGCTAACCTAGACGAAAATTACAAAGCCTGGCATCCCGAAGACCATATATTATTCAGGTGGACAGGCGGAAAACCATTGGAAGTGGGTTCAACCTTTTATGCTGAACAACGTGTGAAGGGAAAGGGGGTGAAATTCAAAGGAACCTTTATTGAAATCATCCCCAACAGAAAAATTGTATTCAAATGTGCTTTCCCTGTATCAATAGTATCCCCAAAGTTTGAATGGCTCATTGAACCTAAAGGTCCAAACTCAGTTTTTACGGCTGTGACTTATATGAGATTTGGGAAGTTTTTTCAAAAACTTTTAAAAAAACATATAGAAGATTCAAAAAAGATTCATGATAAACATGTGAGGGCAGAAGGAGAAAACCTTAAAAAGATTTTAGAAAAACAAAATAGCTAATCCTTCAAATAGAAAATAGACCTCTCCCCACATCACAAATACATCACAAAAAATGACTAAACCTGCTTAATTAAGGATAGGGTTGATTAAGAGAAAATGAGGCTTTTATCCCTGGAAATTATGTTTTTCCCTGGACATCAAAACCATAGAGCTATGGATTCGAAATCCCTCGCTCACCCCGCCTTATTACCAGTGTTTTCAGTGTTTTACTCTATTGATGTTTTTCAATCCTAATTCCACAATTTCAGCACAATTCAGTCAAGTTGGTTGCTCAATAGTGACGGAAGCAAAAGTCTGAAAGAGCCTTGACTTTGGGATGCCAATCTTGAATAATCCGGTGCAATGTAGTGCGGTAGATTAGAAAATGGCAGACATTCGATGAGGAAGTGGCTTTACCTACTTTTGTTCATCGCAGTTTTGTATGTTGTATCCAGGTTGGGCACTAAAAAAAGGGGGGGGAAATACCCCATCCTCAAGCAAATCTCTGAGACCATCTCTATCTTTGTTTGGGTGCTGCTTGTCTTCTATGTTCTGGCCTTCTTCTACTGGCTTTACACAGTAATATTCAAGTGATCCATCGGTCAACAACAATTGGTAATAACCTCCGCTCAAATACACAATACTTTACAAGGCATTTATGGGTTTAACTATTTATTGATAAATCATTACCCTATTGATAAGTAATCTGAATGAAAAAAGACCTTATTCTATTTTTTCTGAGTCACTTTGTTGGATTATAGAAGATAAGATAATCAGTACTTAAATCCATCAGAGAACGCATGGATAAAAAACTACTTGATTTCGGTATCGATTGTCTTTCGAGGTATGCGCTCGTCACTCATGGCTGCATGGTAGGCAAAGACAGCCATTATGACCGCATTTTTCATCAGGTCATCCGCTTGAAGAGTATCGAAGAAATCGAGGTTCGTATGACCGGCTGTTCCCGGGATGCGATCCTGGATGAACTGGAAACCGGGCAGGCCGACAGCATCAAAAGAAACGTGGTCAGTACTGCCAACACTTTGGATCGAGATGGCCGTGAAACCGAGGTCGCGAAGGGGTTTCATCCAGGCTGCGAATTCGCGGCGCGCGAACTCGTTTCCCTGGAGAAATACCCCGCGGAATGCCCCTGCACCATAATCCTGGTTGAAATAAACAGAGAACTTCTCGTAGTCTGGTTTAGTTCCAGTCTTTGGATCCCTTGGATTCCCGAAGTGCTTGAGGATATATTCACGCGAACCGTAGATTCCCTGCTCCTCGCCTCCCCAGAGAGCCACTTTAATCGTGCGGCGCGGTTGAGCCCCGACCGCCTTAAGGATACGCGCGGCTTCGAGGACGACTGCACAGCCTGACGTATTATCGCTGGCGTTGGGGCTGGCATGCCACGTGTCGAAATGAGCACCGATCATCACGATTTCTTCCTTGAGGTCCGTGCCGGAAATCTCCCCGAGGACATTGCAGGCTTTTTCGACATTCTTGCCGAGGCGGTTGCGAACCTCTATCTCGACTAAGACCGGGATATCCCGCTTCAGGATCCGGTACATCCGGTTGTAATGTTCCGGAGTAACGGCGACGATGGGAAGCGAGGCAAGGCTTTTTTCGCGCGACCATTTGTCTTGATTTGTGCCGGGACGGGAAAAGCCGCGAACGAGCCCCGGCCTGCCGCTCCTGCACTCAAAAACAACACGCACGCCTTCAGTTTTAAAAAACTCAATTATTTCCTCAGCCTTGAGGAGTTCAGGATTGGGCGGGGTGGCAGGTCCTCTGCGGCGTCGAGGTTTAGGAATGACATCCTCCTCAAGCTGCTTTAACTCTTCAGGAGTCCGCCGCAAAGTTGCCTGTGCCATACGTTCCAGGTCGATGACAGCGGGCGGTGTCGCAAGAACAGCGACTCCTTTCAGCTTTCCACGGAATTGATCGAGATCCTTTTTTGTCTTCACATCGGCGATGAGGACAGGGCATTTGACCTTGCCCTTTGTGCTCGGAGTGTGAGTCAACGGAAAGCCGACCATTGGCTGGTAATCCGGCTCGAGCATGTGGAGAGAAAAGTACTCGTTATCCCAGGCGACACCATAATCCATGAACGGTTCGATGACCGTGTTAACAAGGCCGATTTTCTCCATTTTGCCTTTAGCCCAGATTTGAGCACGCGCCATATCCTGGGAAAGCGTCAGCCTCGCACCCAGGACATCTGTCATATACCCGGCTATGTCCATAACCTGGGAATGCTGGAAACCCTCTTCACGGATCTTTGAGACCATTTCCCAGTCGGCTTTGGGCGAATCGTCTAAGGCAAAAGAAGTAAAGACTATCAAGGCGATAATTACAAAAAATGTCCTGAGGAAAGATTTCATAAGAGACCTCCGATAGATGGAATGATCGCATGGCATGTTCCGCACCACGATGGGGAAAAACTCATATTGTGACCAATATACTCGATGTGGCGGGCCCTATTCAAGCTAAGATGAATTTAAACAGGTTTCCTTCCATCTAAAATTTTGTTCATGCACGACTTCCCTCCTCCTTTTGAGATTTTCTGTGTAAAATTATTTCTACTCTGCTCTCTTTTTTTTAACCTGAATAATAAACTCATCTTCTCTACCTAAACAGGCTAAACTGCGCGACTAAATCTAAGAAAGTTATAGAGAGCAAAGGATTTTCGACTATATTTGTCTAATAAAGCAAAGTAAGGTTAAGGAGGTGTCCCAATGATTTGGACCAAAAACATCAAATCTTCAGACAATGTTTGGAAACGGTTATTTTCTGTCCTGACTTTATTCCTGTTCATGGCGGCAATTTTCGGACTATCCGCTTGTGACATCGGAATCGAAGGAGGAGACCAAGAAGAGAGTTTTGGCCAAATAGTGATCGGCCTGACAGACAACGAGGGCGATTTTGTTAACTATACGGTAGACGTGGTTTATCTCACTTTAACCAAGGCCAATGGGGCTGTTGTGGATACTCTGCCGATTTCAACCCGAGTGGATTTTTCGCAATACACAGAAATGACGGAATTTCTGACTGCGGCCACTATTCCTTCTGGCTTTTACACTGCAGCCACTCTCATGCTGGATTACCAAGATGCAGATATCTGGGTTGAAAATGTAGACGGCAATGCGGTTGAGGTTGAAAGTATTCTCGACGAAGACGGAAATCCGCTCACGACCCTAGAAGTGTCTGTGCGCTTGGAGGGCCGGAATTCACTTCTGATTGCACCGGGCATCCCGGCTCACCTCACCCTGGATTTCAATCTGAACGCATCGAATAAAGTCGAATTTGACTTATCCGGTTCACCAATTCTGACAGTGCAGCCATTTCTGCTGGCTGAACTGAATCCCGAAGCGCCCAAAATTCACCGGCTGCGAGGACCGCTCAAAGATGTGGATGTCAATGGGGGAACCTTTGAGGTCATTATCCGCCCCTTTATCCACATCCTATCCGGTGGCGATGAACACTTTGGTACCCTAGAAGTCAGAACCAATGATGAGACGATCTACGAAATCAACGAAGAGGTCTATACCGGGCAGGCCGGTTTAACCGCACTGGATGCCATGCAGGCTTTGACGGCTGTGATTGCCATTGGTGACCTTAAGTTTAATCCGGCTCGATTTGAGGCACGCCATGTCTATGGCGGTTCCAGCGTCCCGGGGGGAACGCTGGATGTTGTTTCTGGTAATGTGATCAGCCGCAACAGCAGTATATTGAATGTCAAAGGCGCCACCTTGATCCGTTCCGGCGGAAGCGTCGTGTTCAATAATACGCTGATCGTTCAGGTGGGAATAAACACTGTAGTGAGGCGTCAACTTTCCTTTGAGCTGTATGACATTGACGATATATCGATAGGACAGCGGGTCACGATATTCGGCACGTTAAATATCGATGAAACCGAACTGGACGCCACTGAGGGGTATGCACGCATGCACTTAACGACGCTCAGAGGCCAGGCGCTGGCTGCCGGTCCTCCCTGGTTTGTGGTCGACCTGAACTCCATAGACGGGCGGCGAGTAGGCATCTTTGATTTCACCGGCACGGGTATAAGTCCGGAGAATGATGCGAATCCGGCCAATTACGAGATCGACGTGGGGGCTTTGGATGTTTCGTCACTTTCACCCGGAGCTCCGGTAAAAGTACGCGGCTTTGCGAACACGTTTGGCCAGGCGCCGGAAGACTTCAATGCTTGGACTGTTATTGACGTTTCTAACGTGAGGGCTTCTTTAGTCGTCAGCTGGAGACCTCCTTCAGCGGCTGCCTTTGAATATTTATCTTCAGATTATTTAACGCCCAACCTGGATGGCGCTGGCCTTTTCCACCATGTGCACCGAGCCGGTGTCGTCACAGACCTGACAGAGCTTTTTGATTCTCCTTCGATAGAGCCGGAGGAAGAAGGAGAAGGCCTATTTGTGATTTATCAGAATGGGACTCTCCAGGTCCACTTCACATTCGAGAACTTCGTGTCTGATCTGGAGAGCCGGCTCGCTACTGACGGAACTGTTCAGAGCATTGCGGCATTCGGGCATTTTGACGACACCACCTCTACTCTGACAGCGAGACACATAGCCGTTAAAATGTGATTGCGGATGCTTCAGTCAGAGAAGTCGCGTTTTATTAGAGTTCGCAACTTAGTTTGATTGAATATTGTTGAGTCTAACTCACTCAGGCTCAGCAATCGGACTGCCGCTCCTGAGGCGAGGGGTTTGAAACTCCTCGCCCACCCCCTTCTTGGCTCTGTGATTTTTGGCCTCTCCATCCTCTTGTTCTTAAATTCTCTTCAGCAGAATGAGGAAAGTTGAGGCAAGTCTATTCATCTATTTCACACTCAATGAGAAGCTTATTTTTCAATTTGACTCATCTCTCACTAACTGATATTCTCTTGCCTAAAACACAGTACACAAAGTAGAAAAAAAGATTTTTTTTCTTTTTTTTCTGCTCTGTTTTCAGGATAATCAAGTCAAATGATTTTGCTTGCTATATATTCATGTATAGGGTATACTTCAACATCAAACATCTGGTAGGAAATAGTCAAGGCAAATTGTTTTTCCTTCCGAACGATAATTTACTCTGACATTCACCCCCTCATGTTTTAATCAAATAAAAAGGTAAATAAATGAACTTTAAAGAATTAAATCTCGACCCCCGTCTTCTGCATGGAATTGCGGATCGTGGCTATAGAGAAATGACGGACGTCCAGGAACAAACTCTGGCTAAAACACTCCGGGGTATGGACGTAGCCGTTCAATCCCAAACCGGAACCGGCAAAACTGCCGCATTCCTGATCACTCTGTTTAACAGCATGCTCACTAATAACGCTCCCAAAAGAAAAAAGGCTCTGATTATTGTGCCGACACGGGAACTGGCAGTTCAGATTGAAAAAGAAGCCCAGCTTTTGAACCACCATCTGGACTTCTCTATCGGCAGCTTTTACGGCGGTGTTGGCTATGTCCGCCAACTGGCTTTATTGAAAAAAGGCTTGGACATAGTCATCGGCACGCCGGGAAGGTTACTGGATTTGAGCGAAAGAGGCCAATTGAAGCTAAAAGAAATCAGAATCCTGGTCATCGACGAGGCCGATCGCTTGTTCGACATGGGATTTCTTCCTGACATCAGAAAAATCCTCAGGAACATGCCTCCCCACAATCTCCGGCAGAACATGCTTTTTAGCGCGACACTGAACCGCTTCTCCAGAAAAATCGCCGCCGAACACATGAACCGTCCAGTGTTCATCGAAGTCACTCCAGAGCAACTGACGGTGGATACAATTTCACAGGAACTCTACCATGTAAAAAGTCATATCAAGATGAATCTCATGCTGGGCATTCTCAAGGCTCAGGCGCCGCAGAATGCCCTGATTTTCACGAATATGCGGCATGCCGCTTTCCGTCTGTCCAAGAAGCTGCAGCACAACGGATTCCACAGCCAGCACCTGACTGGTGACCTTCCCCAGAGTCGAAGATTGAAAATCATTAACGATTTCATGGCCGGAAAGTTCGCTTTTCTGGTCGCCACAGATGTTGCCGCCCGAGGACTCGATATTGACAGCCTGGAAATGGTCATTAACTATGACATTCCCCAGGATTGTGAAAACTATGTTCACCGGATCGGACGGACAGCCCGGGCCGGTAATTCTGGCAAGGCTATTTCGCTGGCCAGCGAAGGCACGGCTGACCACCTCGATGCCATCGAATCTTTTATCGGAATGAAGATTCCCGTTCAAACAGCGGACATTGAACTTTTTGCCACGGACCGGAGCTTAGAATTCAGCCCCGAAAAGAATTTTCGAAACAATGGATCAAAAAAAAATGGGCGCACTAATTTCAACTCTAAACATGCGCAGAGGAAAAAAAGTCAAGGCAGACCAAGACACTTTATGAATTGAAAAATTTAGGAATCAGTGAATTAATGAAGAGGATTACTCCCATCCAGGGGAAAATGGGTCTGGCATACAGGATAGGGAGCCATTGGTGAAGGGGAAATATCTCAGGACGAAAAGTACTGAGCTGTTAATACTCTCAAGAAAAATCTCCCAGTTTACGCTATACTTCTCCTTTTTCTTTTTTCTCTTTTTCTTCTCTCTCTCGTCCTTTCTCTTTTCTTTCTTTCCGTTCTCTCATATTTTTTCATTCAGAGTTCCTTTTTGGAATTTATCGGTTTAATACAATTCCTTACATTCCACTTAGAGCCCCTCCACCTATAACGGGAAGCTGGTCATCGAACAGACTGATATGAGCAAACTGTCAAGAAAACAAATTAAGTATCTTTCAGGCAGAATTATCCCTTTTTTTGACTAGAATGATGTGTGAGTTTATGAATTTGGGGGGCAAGCAGTCAAGCCAAGCAACCCTCAAATAGGCCCTAATGCAAAATTTAGCTGCGGTTTTGAATGTCCGAGTGCCGGTTATCAGAAGCGTCTTCCTCCCCCGGGTCTTCCTCGGCTGAAACCTCCTCCACCTCGACGGTCATCACGACGAGGGCGGGCCTCGTTGACCCTAAGGTTGCTTCCTTTTAAATCTTTGCCATCAAGTCCGGAGATAGCGGCTTGTGCTTCAGAGCTGTTGGACATCTCCACAAATCCGAATCCTCTCGGATCCCCAGTGAATTTGTCTGTGATAATTTTGACAGATGAAACCTCCCCAAAGGCTTCAAAAGCTTTCCGTAAATCATCTTCTGAGGCCTCCCGTGGTAAATTCCCTACGTAAATATTCATTCTGCTGTCCTTTTGATATTTGATTTTTAATAAGGGAGGGAATGTTTTTTACTTGTTGAAATTTTCCCTAATCCTCTGTGATCCCTGCCTTCTCCGAAAAAGGGGCAGGTCTCTTCAATTTCAACGTTAGTAATACTATCACAATTAAAATTCAAATTCAATCTAATTAAAAGGCAATCAAGATAATTTGGGTGGTTAAACTGCCAACGGGGATAATTGCGTTTATTGACCTGGATGGTTCTCTTCCCTTTAGTGTGGGTAAATGATATTATTCTGGCTTGTGATTTTGCAGAAATCAAATGTAAGGAAGGACCGATGCAAAAATACATGAGAAATTCGCGGCCATTTTTTTGGTGTTTGTGGATTCTTTCCATGTTTTGCTTACTCGCTTCATGCACCAAGTCCTCAAACAAAGAGGTGCTTCAACAGACATCTGTCGATGTCACACATTACAATCTCATCCTGGACCTTTATCCCACAAACCAGCTTCAGCCTGAGAACGAAACCATTCAGGGAAAGTGCACTATCACGTTTAAAAACAACGGCCAAACATCTCTCACATCCATCCCTGTCCTGTTCTACAGGTTGCTCGAAGTCAAGTCAGTCACAAACAGCCAGGGTCAAGCCCTTCCCTTCACTCAAAAAGTGGTGAAGATAAAGGATTTCTCTCCGGTCTGGCAGGTCAACAAGGCGGAGATTAAACTTTCCACCCCGATTCCTCCCGGAAAAGACAGATCCGTCACTATCTCCTACGGCGGATTTATTTATGGATACCAGGAGGTTTTCCGCTACACCAAGGACCATATAGGCGCTGATTTCATCATGGTCAGAGAGGACGTCTTTGCCTACCCGGAGATCATAGACAACAGCTGGAATAGTTTTATTGCGGCTGTGAACGACACATTCGATTTCGATCTCCGGGTCTCGATTCCCAAAGAATATGTGGTGGCCAATGGAGGATGGCTTATTGAGAAAAAGGAAGAAGGCGATAGAAGTGTATTCTCATTCAAAAGCCAACTGCCTGACTGGAGGATCGATGTGGCGGCAGCCAAATTTAATCTGCTCGAGGACGACGCCCGCAACTTCAGAGTCTACTACTTCGATGAAGATAAAGAAGGAGCGGAGCGGATACTTGCCGGGATGACAACCAGTATGGATCTCTACACAAAATGGTTAGGGGAAATGGGTGCAGAACGCCAGGTGACGGTTATAGAAACGCCCGAAGGCTCCGGCGGACAGGCCGCTAAAACTTCCATATTGCTGCCAGCTGAATCATTCTCAAGCGAAAGGAATGTGAGCCAGATCTATCATGAAGTCGCCCATTTGTGGGACGTACCTTCTCTGGATGAGATGCAATCCAGATGGCTGTCTGAGGGATTTGCCAACTATTTTATGGCACTGGTTTTACGAGAATTAGACAGCCAAAAAAGATTTGTCCAAACCCTCGAAGGACTGCGCAGCCGATTCAAATCGCACTGCGAATACGAGAATAAGTTGGCCACAACTCCGATAAGTGATTACGGTAAGGCCGACCTGACCGGCGCATCTTACACGAAAGGTGCGCTCGCTCTGTATATGCTGCATGAGATTGTCGGCGACATAGACTTCAAGAAAATCTTTAAAATGTATGTGGAAAGATACCAGGAAAAAGGAGCCACACTTGAAGATTTCAGAAACCTGGCAGGAGAGATATCAAACAAGGACCTGAAAAAATACTTTGATGAGTGGGTGTTTGGCACTGAATCGTCTCAGCTCTTACTCGAAGAGCTGACACTGCAGGAAATCACACAAAGGTATAAATGAACTTTTTCAGGCTGAATGGAGCCTGACTGTTCAATCTCCCATGTTCACTCATACCTCAGCGAATCCACAGGATTGGCCACAGCCGCTTTGATGGACTGGTAGCTTACTGTTAGTAGGGCGACCAACAATACAAGAACTCCTGACAGCACAAATATCCAGACTCCCATATCGATGCGAAAGGCGAAATTCTTTAGCCACCTGTCCATGAAAAAATAAGCGGCAGGCCAGGCAATTCCGTTCGCCAGAAGAACCCATTTGGTGAACTGCCTGGAGAGCATGAAGACAATGCTTCCAACCGGAGCTCCAAGGACCTTTCGAATACCGATTTCTTTAGTCCGCGTTTCCGCCGTGAACGAAGCCAGTCCCAACAGCCCCAGGCAGGCGATGAATAATCCCAGGAAAGTAAAGATACCGAATATATTCCCAATCTGCTCATCCGCCCGGTACTGACTGTCAAAGTCCGTATCCAGAAAAAAGTGCTCAAACGGATAGCCCGGCCATAATGCCTTCCACTGAGACCTGACAAAGGCCAACGTATCGTTCAAGTCAGTGATATTTATGGAGAGAGTGATGTACCTGAAAGTCCAGGGCAAAAATTCCATGACCAGAGGTTCCACCTCGGATTGGAGTCCGCGGTAATGGAAATTCTTCGTCACACCGATGATCGGATTCGTTCGGCCTCCATGCCCTGTGAGCAGTCGCTTTCCGAGTGCTTCCTCAGGATTTGTCCACCCAAAGGCTTTAACTGCCGCCTCATTGATAAGAAACGCTCCCATGAGGTCTGTTTTCATCTCTTTTTGAAAGGCCCGTCCAGCCACGATTTCTATTCCATATTCAGGGATAAAATCATCATCAAAATACATATGAAACATTGATTGGCTTTTATCATCCTCTTCTCCGACCAGATCAACGCCAAAATTAGACACACCTCTCCCTGGAACGGTTGAGGAGACTGTGACACCGGTTACAGAGCTGTGTTTGGAAAGCCTATCCTTCACAGATCGAAAATTCTCCTGGATGTTGATCCCGCCCCGGAGAGGCAGGATGAGTTTCTGCTCTTTTTCAAATCCCAAATACTGATTCTTCATGAAGTTGAACTGCTTGTACATGGTAAGTGTTCCGATAATAAGCATGACAGAAATGGCAAACTGGACGACCACAAGAACAGTCCGTAAGGCTAAGCCGCGAGAACCAGCCCCCTGAACTCCTTTTAGAGTGACAGCCGGCCTAAAAGCAGACAGCACAAATGCAGGATACAGGCCTGCAGCCATCCCCACGAGGACTGCACCGCCAATGAGGGAGAGCAGCACCCCAGGCATCAGAAGTGCATCAAAGCTCAGGGATATACCGGTCAAATCGTTCAAGAGAGGAATCGCAAACCGGACAATGAGCATGGCAAAGCCCAATGACAGAAACGCCACCAGGAGCGATTCTCCCAAGAACTGGCCGATGAGCTGCTGCTTTTGAGCGCCCACGACCTTGCGCAAACCCACTTCCTTAGCCCTGTTCACGGCGCGCGCCGTGGAAAGGTTCATGAAGTTGAGACAGGCAATGATGAGAATGAAAAGGCCCACAAAGGAAAAAATTGTGATATAGACAGGATTTCCCGGAGGCTCGGTCTCATACCGGTGATGAGAATGAAGGTGAATACTGGACAACGGCTGCAAGAAATAATGATAAATCGATCCCCAGGTTTTCAACTGTTCACCGACATATTTATCGGCAAGATGGCTGATTTGAGAGGAAAACTCTTCAACATTCACACCAGGCTTAAGCTTTAGATAGGTGTAGAACATAGTCGAATACCAGTTGGACATCTCCTCCCAGTCTTTGAGCGTCTCTAAAGAAGCGATCAGCTCATACTTCAAATGCGTATTTGTCGGGCAATCCTTCACCACTCCTGTTATCTCGTATTCCTGCTGATTGATCTCCAGAGTGCCTCCAAGGGGATTAGCGTTGCTGAAATACTTTTGCGCCATCCTCTGTGACACCACCAGCGTATTCGGACGCGTCAGGGCTTCCTGCTGACTTCCCTGGATAAACTGAAAAGTCAAAACATCAAACAGTTCCTGGTCCGCGTACATGAAACGGTCTTCATAGAAGAATGTGTCTTTCTGCCTGACCAACCGGGAACCCGTAAAGGTAAATGCCCGGGCAGCGTATTCCACCTGAGGATAATCGGATTTCAATGTTGGAGCCACCATGGGTGAAACTGGAACAAAAACACGATTTGCAGTTTTAGTGCGGATGTCCTGAACGATCCGGCATACCCTTTCGGCATCCTTATGATACCTGTCATAGCTCAATTCATGGCGGACATAGAGGAGGATGACCAGACAACAGGCCATACCTATTGCGAAACCGGCGATGTTGATAAAAGAATATCCTTTATGCTTTTGAAAATTTCGCAAAGCGATCTTCAAATAATTCTTTATCATCGTCAACCTCCAGTAAATTTTATCCTTGATGAGGCCGGGAATGCATTCGATCACGCGGAACCAATACCAGGCCCTGGCTCTAAATTTTGGTCCGCTGACGATCATCTGTTGGTAGATCTCACCGATATCGTCAGAAAATTCATGAAAGTCTTCCCCTCTGAGAAGCAGCCTGAGGAAAACATAAGGAATAAGAGGGGCTTTCTCGACTCTCTTCACCGTCTATTCTCCCTTTTTCTCCAGAGAGAGATGTTTAACCCTATTCCAGACAGAAGAATGGACTTGACGAATCTCTTTTAAAGCGGAAATGCCTTGGGGAGTTATCTCATAATAATACCGGCTTCTCCCCCCGCGTTCAGCGACGGGGCGGCTCGCGATCTTTCTCACGTACTTTTTGGCACTCATCTTCTTCAAGGTTTTGTAAATAACGCCGAAGGACCAGTGCTGGCCGATATCCTTATGTATCCGGTCTCTTATCGGCACGCCATAGGCATTGCCTTCGAGTTTGAAGATAGCCAGGAGTATGATCTCTTCTGCCCTGGATAAAAGTCTCATATCCATTCCTCCTATTTGTATGCAAAAGGCATTTATATATTAAGACGAATTGACATCTAAAAAGGTTTACTTGGATATTTACGAAAGTGAAAAAAGCAGACTGAGGAAGCTGTCAATCTAATGAGGGACTTCGGACTATGATATTGTCGAAGTAGATTTCGCGAGATGGATAATTTGTGCCGCTGCTCATCTGGAGATAAATGTACGCAGCTGTGAAGTTCAGATTATGTTTTGATAGAGGGAAGATCTCCTCATCGTCCTGGACCACTCGCATGCGGCTCTTATCAAAGAATATGTTGATCCTATGGCTGGAAAGACCCAACGGATAACCGAGCGGCCTGCCATTATTATCCCGTGGTCCCCAATCCATATGAAGCGGATAGACGACTCCATCCACCTTTGCCAGGATATTAATGCGAACGTTTCGGCCGGGGGGGACGCCCACATACTCAAACATTAGCCAGTCGCTCTCTTCTCTGGGATTGTCGCTCACTGAGGGACAGAGATAGAATGAAGCGGTGAGGTAAGAGCCATTGGTTTGCTTATTCCAATCGAGGTCGAACATGATGGCCTTTAACTCTTCACAATCCACCGTGTTCTTGCTTCTCAGCCCAAGAAACTTCAACGGGTCAGACGTGCCAATGGTATTCGCCCGGAGTCTCAAGCGGTAATCAGTCTCTTCGCCAGGGGCGACGTCAACCACATCGATAATGGCCTCTGCAAAGTTACCGTCAGAAGTCACTTCCCACCGAGAGATGTCCAAACGGCCTTTTTCAAAATCCTCTACAAACACCTCAGGACGCCGGAGGACAGACAGGCAGCCAGCTATGCTGAACAAAAACATTGACAGAACGCCGACTAATGAAACATGCCGCATCATCACTTTTCGTCCCTTAGGATTTTGGATAATGCCAACCGCAACTGTCTGGGAATCGTATCAACAGGCTTCACGGATGGCATTTCCTGTTTGAGATAAAAAGGAGGAGACGCCTCTCCCGGCGTCCCCTCCTTCAGGATCTTTTAGATGTTTAGCTGTATCTACTTTATTTCAATGGAGGCGGTACAAGACAGTCCGTGCAAACCGTTACATTTCCAGCGTCGTCAACAACCGTTATAACCGGATCGGCGGGCAGGGTGATGTGCCAGGTGACGGCTCCTGCCTGTCCGTTGGCGCTTCCTATCTTCTTCATGGAAGGAGAAACTCCTGGGGCTTCAGTGAACTTGATCACGATTCCACTGGTGAAGGGCCCGAAAAGTCTCGGATTATCACTCGTACCGACGAATATTTCTGGCTCGGCATCACAGATGTCCTCTGCAAGGATCTGGTAGAATCCATCCGGGTTTTTACCCTTACTTACGGCATTATCCGATCGATTTTCACCTGGAATATTATTGCCGTGCGGATTCACGCTCTCCACACAGGAGACTTCGGGTGCAGTGGTATCGACGACTTCAATCACCACGACATCTGGCTCTGAAACCGCTCCTTTCGTATCAGTGACGACTAAGGTTATGGCAGTGGTTCCCAGTGGAAGCGATATGACGGGACTGACTCCTGTTGTTGAGCTGCTGTCCCACGTCCAGAGATAGGTGATATCATCCCCATCCGGATCAGAAGAACCTGAGCCATCAAGCGTGACATCGGCTCCGCCCAGGTAAGCTTGCTCCACAACCTGGTCATCTCCGGCATCAGCCACGGGTGGCCGATTGGGAGTGAAAAGAGCATCGTCACTATCACTGCAGGTGACATCAGTACAGCACTCAACACTGGCTGTAAACGTAACGGTGACCGGATCAATGGCATCCACAGGGGATGTGACAGTCACTACGTTCTCCCCGTCGATAGCCACTGTCCAACCTCCGCCAGGATCGCTTGCCGACCAAGATACTTCAAGGCCGCCTTCGTATGTGAGGAAGTCATCCAGGTCAAAAGTTGTGAAAGGCGTTATCTGGTCTGGAACGTCTCCAACTTGCGGGGTTTCACAAACATCCAGAGAATCTGAGTCCTCGGCCTGGGTTGAGATACCTCCACCTGTGACATTCAGGACAGCCCTCCAGGTATGTTCTCCTGAATTATCTGGATCAGCAAGGTGAATATAAGTCTCCGTCCCTTGAAAATCAACAATATCAACCACATCCACTAGTTCATCATCCTCATATATTTCGAGTGTTCCAGTCGCCGGAAATCTCTCAATGGAGTAATCGATATGCACATCATAGCTTTCAGTATCACAGGCGCATTCCGGAGCATCGATCGTCACCTGGACCGGAAACACTGTCGCTTGAAGTATAACGATATACCAGGCTGTGCTCAGCCATTCGTTCCAGTAAGAGTAGCCAATCCAGTATCCTTTATCTGTATCCACTGTTATCTGAGTATTCACCAGGTAATCGCAGTAGTCACCCCACCAATCACCAACTTCCGTGTCTGGTGAGTGGCCAGGTGCGCTGTGTATGGTATCGACTTCCATGAGCTCCAGCCCTTTGAATACACTGAACATGGCATAAGAGTGGCCTCTGTTACCGCTCCACGGATAATATGGATTACCCAGGGCGCTGTTCCAGCGGGAATTGATGTAATTGATGGCCGCCACTGCCCGGGCTGTATCCTTGTCATCGCCCACATAATACATCTCTACAAGAAGGCCGCCTGTCTTAGATATATTGACCCACTCAGATGGATAAGAATATCCTGAGCCACCATCAAAGGCGTCTCCATCGACATCGTTCTGAATGTAATCGATCCAGTAGTCGCTCAGTTCCTCCTTGACAAAATCCGGTGCGAAAATGCCCCATTGTTCTGCGGCAACCAACCCGAGGACCGGCCACTGGGCAGTGGAATTGTCAGAATTACTGTAGTTGGCATAATATCTCCAACCACCCCTGCCGCTACCATAATCGACCTGACCAAAAGCAGCCCAGTCAACGAGATCCTCCATTACTTCCCGATAGGTCCAACCAGCGCATAGTCCGGTAGTGACAGTGCGATCTGGCGTGTTACTGGCCACGATGGCCTGCATGACCATTCCGGTCTCGTAGACCTGCCGACTATAGTTGTCGTCCCAAAAAGAAACGTAAGTTCCGTTTCCATTGGTATCAGGATCGCCATGAGGCTGCACGGAAATTGCATTTATCCTGGCATACCCGAAGATGAAATCGAGGCCTCTCTCAACCTCGTCTGAATACTCTGTGCCTCCTCCGGGGAAATGTCCTTCATTCTCAAAGGCCAGTACTGCGGCTGCAGTGTAGGCCACCGGATTTACGCCGGAGCCAAAACGACCATCGCCCCCCTGCTGAGTGGCCAGCCACGCTAAACCTTTTTGTATCGCTGCATCTATCTCTGTTTGTGTTGCGGCTTCGGCTTTTGGAGCATCTATGTATAATCCTGCAGCGAAGAGCAAAAAACATAAACCTGCTACTATACTTAAAATTTTTCTTTTCAAATTATTTCCTCCTTTTCCCCTCTAGGAAAATTAGTTTATTCGTGAAGCCCTTTTTAAATTCTTAAGGGCGCCATTGCGCGCTGAAAAAAAGCCCTTCTGAGAAGAAATTGCCCTCAGAAGGGCACACTTACAGAAACTTTGGCTTCATTAAATGGAAAATATCTCTAGATTTTAGAGTTGTGGATTGGCTTGAGAGTAGGTATTTAATCCCCTGTTTTTTTTGTAGTCTTAACCCTTTAATCTCCTCCTCCTCCTCCTCAAAAAAGGATTTTTTATCATAAAGAGAAAACGAAGTCAAATATTTTTTTAAGATGGTGTCAAGGCAAAGTGAAAATGTCCGGTTCTTAGCAACGCAAAAATGTCCGGTTTTGTGCAAAGCAAAAACTTCTGGTTTTTAGCAGCGTAAAAATTTTTTATTTTGCGCGACACAAGAATGTTTGACTTTCTGCCTAGCAAAAATGTCCGTTCAAGTGACAAGGTTACGGCAATTGCTTGTCTGAGAAAAGCTTCAAATTGGTATATGGGCTCGTACTTTTGATTTTCTTATTTTTTCTGGGGGACAAATAATTGAAGAGATTCCAGGAGAAGAACAACGCCTTTATCTGCGTTCCCACTTTGGAATTGCTGGTGAGCAGCCAGTATTTTGTAACTCACTATTTCTGCAATCGGGGGAGTGCTGTCCTTTTCCTGTGTTTGTGCCACTTGTTTCAGCTCTTCCATTCCTTTTCCTTCTAAGGCACCTCCACTGGATTCAATCAGTAGGAGGGCTTCCGAAGCCAGCTTGATTCCTTCGCTTAGATTTCCACCGCGAAAGTGGTCTCTTGCCAATGAAATTTTTTCCTCGAAGCCCTCTGGCATATATTCCTTTGGCCTTGTCAACAAGACGATTTCAAGGAGAAAATCAGCCCCTTCAATAACGTTTCCATTTCTTAATTCATCCATCGCCGATAAAATATTGCTGTCAATTTTCTCCGCTACAGCATAAGGTTGTTCTTCTTGTGTATTATCCAGAGTCCCAAATTCATCTTTATTCTGCCCTTGGCAGGAAATCATAATGATGAAAACTATGAAAGTAGAAATCAAGATTCCTTTTTTCATTGATCGACCTCCATGTTCATTCGAACCTTCAAGCTGTAATTAAAAGAATACAAATCAAATCCTGTATCATTTTTGTCACTTTCCTCATCTAAGCTGCGGCACTTTCAACTGGTGCCTCGGCTGGCGGGAACACATCGTATTCCGGTCCGAACTGCGCCAGGTATTCCAGGCTGAAAGCCCTCAAAGTGTACCAGACAGGCAGGGAAACGACTGTCCCTATATAAGGGATAATCAACAGTATGATGCCAATACAGCAGGTTAACAAGCCGGCCACAATTATCAAAAGCACGAACATAACTGTTAGGAGAAAAACGAAAATCCCGAATAAGATAAAGTGAAAGGCGTGCTTCCCGAATAATGACAGAAATCGACTCCAGGCCTGTGTCGTTTTGATGTGATTCTTGTACATGATGGGGACCACGAAACTCTTCAAGAACATCGAAATGTACCCGATGATTATAAGCATGAAAAAGAAAAGCAGGCCCATCCCCACAAGAAAAGGGACGGGAACATGCCTATAAAGACTTTCTCTGTAGATAAAAGCACCGGTCGTGAAGAAAAAGATAAAGAACATGATGAATAGCGTGAAGCAAATCAGGCCGAAAACCAGGCGCCAGAGGAATAATGAGTTGCCCTCTGTTTTGTACTGCTTCCAAGGTTTGGCAATCTCAGCTTTATCCTGAGCCACATTATCCAGAAACATAAAATTGCCTCTTGAACTCAACCAGGTGAAAGTTATTGCAACTGCAAATAAAACCACCGTGATTGACCCGATGGCGATGAACCACCCCGGATGATCCACCAGCCATTCCCATGCTGTATTCGGAAATTCGATGAATTCACGGAAACTCGCATCCTCGGCCCCGCTTGATAAATTGGGCCCACGCCCCCCCTCTGTTAATCCGGCCAGAAAAGCACTGAATCCGATAACAAACCACTTCGTGATATCAAAGGGTTTAAACAGAGCGATCTTCATCCGGCTCCACGCCCGGCTGAGAGGTTCGAAATATTCTATGTTCATTTCATTCCTCCTGGGTTAAACGCGGGATATTCATTTCTTTTTACTAATAAATACTGCTCGAGTGAAAAAAAGATTCAAATATTCTAGAATATTTTTATTTTCAATTAGTTGGAGCCATATTCTACTGCCTGCTCCAAATCTGTGATCTCTGCATGTGAATTCATTCTGTTTAGATTTCGACTATTCATACCACAGTAAAGAAGTCATGGTCAAACACATAAATAAACAGGTGGCCAATTGTGGCCCGTCATTCGGATCCATCACTGAAAAGTGATTCACAAGACGGAATACCTGGTTTTCCTATGGAATTAATAATATTTACGCTTGCGAACGATCCTGGATTTAGTATATACTCAATATTCAAGATTAAAATAATATCCAAGCTGAATTTTTCTTATTCAAAATCCTCTTTTAATTTTTTTTCAAACGTTTGGATAATTAAATTGAAGAGCTGAGCAGGAGAAAGAGATGAAAAAAGTGCTTTTGTGGATCATTGCCTTCCTCATCACAGTTTCTGCGGCTTTCTATCAGAGAATGACAGGACCCACTCATCCTCTTAGAGGCAAAGCCACACTTAACGAAACCGAAATTACATACAAATTAGAACGGGACCCTGAAACGACGAATGATCATGAAGTGCAGGTCAAAGTGCCAAATGCAGAAATCAAAGCGACTATCATCTATAAAAGATATAAAACTGACGATCCCTGGACAAGGATTCCCATGAACAGAGCCGAAGACGACCTGGCCGGCAGTCTTCCCAAACAGCCCTCTGCGGGAAAACTGGAATATAGAATATTATTAGCCTCTCAAGGAAAAGAGATATCTTTAACCGGGGAAGAATCCGTGATCATCCGCTTCAAAGACCCTGTTCCCGGTGTCATTCTCGCCCCTCACATCATCATCATGTTCCTCGCCATGCTGTTTTCCACACGAGCTGGAATCGAGGCGCTCAATCCGAAAGGCAATCCGAGAAAACTGGCTCTCTGGACAACTGGTCTCTTGTTCGTGGGCGGATTTATCCTCGGTCCACTGGTTCAAAAATTTGCGTTCGGAGACCTCTGGACAGGATTCCCTTTTGGAACCGACCTGACGGACAACAAAACGCTTATTGCCATGATCGGCTGGATCGCGGCTCTGATTGCCGGACGACGCGGAAAGCCCGCCCGCTGGTGGGTGCTGAGCGCTTCGATATTACTAATGGCTGTCTATCTCATCCCCCACAGCCTTCTGGGGTCTGAACTGGATTATTCTCAGATCGATGCCACTTCTTCGCTTCCAAAAGAAGCAACTCGGCTGTACTCACCCTGAAATAATATTTAACTCAACCATCAAACGAGACAATCCTTCCTTTCAAAATCCAGCCATAAGAGATGTAGTATCATTGAAAAAATAAATCTGTCGCGTCTCTTCGTTACTTCAGATTAAAAGTAATTGTTACAGAAAATACAACCGGGGTTGGTATGCCTTTAGAAAGAAAAGGCTCATATCTCCACTGCCTGACTGCGTCAACAGCTGCTTGATCCAGCAAAGGAATCGATTTCAAAACTTTAACTTCAGTAACTCTGCCTTTGGCATCGATCCTGACACCCAACACCACGGTCCCTTTAACTCCTGCCTGTCTGGCGATTTTTGGATAAATGGAGGGAACTTCTTTGAGAAGCCTCGGGGGCCGGATCTCACCGACAGCAACAACAGCCCCTTTGGCAAATTCCTTAAGTTCTTTCTCTGTCGGAGGTGGTGGTGGTTGTGGCGCTTGTGGCAGCGGTGGCAGTAAGCTTTCTTTTTCCGGAGGCTTTGGAGTTTGGGTTCTCTTTTTAGGGGGAGGCGGCGGCGGTGGGGGGGGAGGCAATATTTCACCATCAGGCCCAATGACACTGGTGATGTGGAAAGAGAGAAAATAGGGCTGGCCCTTCCTGTTTTCAAATCCGAAAACAGCCGCATTTCCCCCGGGCAGCGTGATTCCTGTCGTCAATATGTTCTCATGCTTATCCTCGACAATTTCATTAACAAAAATAACGAATTGACCCATCCCTTCCCATTCGGTCAATCGGATCGCTAAGAGGTACTCATTGCCGTTCAGACGAAAATAATGCCGGGCCATTTCCTGCACGCGTTCTCCAACCTTTAAATCCGCTTCAGTCAACAAGCGCACATTCTGCAAATTAAAGACTCTTTTAATTTTTTCTCTCTCATTTTCCAGTTCAAACTCGGTCTGGATGGTGGCAGAGATCGTAGGTTGAAGAAAGGAAGAGGTCACAAACCGAAGAGGTGCGAGAGTCCCTTCTTTGGCCGCTTCATAGACTCTCAATTTAATATTCAGTATTTCGGATGCTCGAAGATGAAGGAGAGAAACAGCCATCAGAAATCCAACGAACACAATCAGGTTTTTCTTAAACACGATAGTCCTCCTTTATGATTTCTTTTCAACCCAGACAAAGTATGTATTCGAATCCTGAGGATGATAGATGTAAGCCTGGGCCGGTTCATTCTCAATCTCTATGTAATCGATCCGGAACTGCCCGGCAAGAGGTTCCTCTGATGAACCTTTTCCTGGTGATATTGGTAAAAAGAGCCAGAGCCATACGGCCACTGCAGCAAATAGAACGGCAGCCGCAACCACCCATTTCCACCGGTGCCCCAGAGGGGCTCTCTTCTCCTCCCTTCCCTCATCAATCCTGGCCTTTACCGCTGGCCACATAGTCTCCAGGTCCTCAAGTTCACTCTCTTGAATCAATAATGGTCTCACTTCTTCCACATCGGCCAACCGGCTGAGGCAGGCCGGACATTTCTGGATATGGCGGCGGATTAAAAATCCCTGCCAACGTTTTATGGGGAAAGCGGTGAAAATGAAATCAATGAGTTTGCACCTAAACATTTTCTTTCTCCAGTAAAAACTTGATTTTTTTTCTGGCTTTGTGAAGGTGGATCCTTGCCGTGTTGGGAGAACATTTCAACACTTCGGATATCTCCTGACTCGTATACCCTTCACTTGCCCAGAGATAAAGTGTGGTTCTCTCTTTGGGGCTCAACCTCTCCAGAAGACTGTGAAGATGAGGATTGTGTACCGGCGGGCTCAAAACCGGGGAGCGTGCCATTCCTGCGGCTTCCCCTTTTGCTTTTTTATAAAAATCAAAGAACCGGCGTCTTTTCCTCAGCAAGTCAAGGCAGCGCTTGTATAGAATCGAGAAGAGCCAATTGGAAAAACTTTTCTTCATATCGAATCTATCCAGATTGTAGTAGGTCTGCAAAAACATCTCCTGACAGGCGTCTTCAGCATCTTCCCGGTTTCGGAGGATGTTTAAAGCTAAAGCCATGGCCTTCCCTCTGTATTTTTCCACTATTTTTCTGAACTCCTCCGTTTCTCCATGCAGACATTCCCTTACTAACTGAGTGTCATTCATGTGATTCGTCTTTTTCACTTCTATTACGCCCGTTCCTCAAAAAGTGTTTATAAGAACTTCGAAAAAATGATAGCATAGGTATCATAATTTTGCTCTTTGACTTTTTCGGAGCGATTTTCTATCTTTATAAGACCACCTTTATTAAAAAGAGCTAAATTCGGGCATTTAATAAAGTGGTATGATTAATGTCACAGCAAGCAACTAGAAGGAGCATGGCAAACTCACGAGTTGAATTGTCATTGCGAGGAGCGAAGTGATGGGACAATCTCGCAAGGTGATTTGTCGTTGCGAACGACCAAGGGGAGTGCGGCAATCTCAAAAAAAAGTATTTATCTTTATGAGATTGCCACGCTTCGCTTGCAATGACAAGAGCATGAGATCGCTTCGCTTGCAATAACATGACTAAGATTGCCATGTTCCTTACAGTCACTCGCGATGTCATCAATCGCGTTAATGTGGAGCAAACTCTAAATATGAGCTTCAAAATTTCATACCTATTCAAATTTTTGCGCCTGCAAAATTCTAAATAAATATTTGTGAAGGAGGATTAAATGATAAGAAAAACAAAAGTCATACTGATAATTCTCTTATGGGTATTTCTGGTCCTTCCCGGCTATTCTCTCCAGGAAGAAAAAGCGGCGCCTCAAAAGCCCAGGCCCATCGAGCTCAAAGACATCCTCGCCTGGAAAAGCATAGGAAGCTCCATTCTTTCTAACGACGGCCAGTGGTTCGCGTACAGCCTTTCCCCGAACAAAGGAGACAGCGAGGTCATTGTCAGGCAAACAAAAGGAGATAAGGAATACAAATTCCCAATCGGCGAAGCGGCGCGGTTCGCCGCTGGAGCTATTTCTTTCTCTGAGGATTCCAAGTGGCTGGGTTTCACAATTTACCCCACAGAAAAGGAAGCGAAAACGCTCAGAAAACAGAGGAAAAAACTCTACAATAAAGTCGCGCTACTCAATCTTTCATCAGGCAAAAAGGTCGAGTTCGAGAAGACGCAGAAATTTACTTTTTCCGGTGAGACGGCCAAATGGATGGCTCTCCACAAATATCCGCCTGAATCCCAGGCTCAAGAAAAGGAAAAATGGAGCGGGATAGACCTGATTCTCCATGAGCTCGGCTCTTCCAAAGAGCTCAACATCGGGAATGTATCCGAGTATGCGTTTGACAAGAAAGGCCTTTGGCTGGCCATGGTGGTCGACGCCAAAGAGATGAGCGGGAACGGAATCCAACTGAGAAATATGCAAACAGGTGTCGTTCTCTCACTTGATAATGACGAAGCGGTTTACAAGAGGCTGAACTGGACAGAAGAGGGAGAAGGATTAGCTGTTCTAAAAGGGAAAGAAGACGAAAACTATGAAGACAAGCTCTATAGTGTGCTCGGTTTCACTAATTTTGTCAAAGGCTCCCCCCAAAAAACTGTATATGAACCCGCAAAGGATAAAAATTTCCCGGAAGGCATGACAATCAGCCCGAACCGAACACCAGTCTGGACAGAAGATTCATCCGGAATTCTGTTCGGCATTCACGAAGTCAAAGAGAAAGAAGACAAAGAAAAAGAGAAAGCGGAAAAAGAAAAGGACAAGCCTGAAGAAACTCCTGAAAAGAAAAAAGAAAAACCGGGACCGAAGGCAAAGCCCAAGCCAAAAGAAGAAGAGGAAGAGCCAGCCGACCTTGTCATCTGGCACTGGCTGGATAAAAGACTCCAATCCATGCAGCAGGTTCAAGAAAACAGGGATAAGAATTTCAATTTTCTCTGTATTTACCGCGTCAAAGAAAAGAAGTTTATCAGGCTCGCTGACGAAGACGTGAGACAGGTAACAGCCAATCCCAAACACCGCTGGGCTATCGGCCTCGATAATCAAGAATACGAGCTGATCGGAAATCTTGAGGGACGGCGTTACCAGGATGTCTATATGATTGACTTGAAAACAGGAGCCCGAAAACTCGCGCTTAAAAAATGCCGCTGGTCTTTTATGTCATCACCGAAAGGAACTCATTTCCTGTTTTATGATGACGGGCATTTTTACACCTACGAGATGGCCACAGGAAAAAAATTCAACATAACCAAGGACGTGCCGACTTCATTCATCAACGAAGAAGATGACCATAATGTCATCAAGCCACCTATTTACCCACGTATCGGGTGGACAAATGATGATGCTTATATTCTTCTCTTTGATAACTGGGATATATGGAAAATCCCTGCCCATGGAGGCAAAGGTGTCAACCTCACAGTCAACGGGAAAAAGGATGGGATCCGCCACAGGAGCCGCTACAGACTCGATCCCGAAGAGGAGGGCATAGATCTTTCACAACCGCTTTATATAAGCACTTATGGCGAATGGACAAAAAAAGGAGGGGTTGCGCTTGTGGAGAAAGGAAAACCCGGAGCCAAAATGCTGTTCTGGGATGATGCCGCATTTTCAATCCGCAAGGCTGAAAAGGCAGATGTCTATCTCTACACCAGGCAAACCTACAAAGATTATCCAGACTACTATGTCACTGACAGCTCCCTTAAAAAAGGGTCGAGAATAACAGAAGCCTTTCCTCAGCAGAAAGAATTCCTCTGGTCTTCAGGCAGCATTCTTCTCGATTACGAGAGCGATAAAGGCGATAAACTTCAAGCCGCTCTTTTTCTGCCCGCAAATTACGAGAAAGGGAAAAGTTATCCGACTATTGTCTATATCTACGAAAAACTCTCTCAAGGGCTTAACCGCTATTATGCGCCCTCAGCGAGAGGCTTTAACAAATCCGTGTACACAAGCAACGGATATGCTGTATTGATGCCGGATATCGCCTACAAAGTGAATGATCCCGGGATGTCCTCAGTGTGGTGTGTTCTGCCGGCCATTAAAGCGGCAGTTGAAACCGGAGTCGTGGATAAAGACAGAATTGGCATTCATGGACATTCCTGGGGCGGCTATCAATCCTCCTTCCTGGTGACTCAGACAGATATTTTCAAGGCCTGTGTCACCGGAGCCCCGCTCACCAACATGATCAGCATGTACAGCTCCATTTACTGGAACTCAGGATCTGCGAATCAGCCCATTTTTGAGAGCAGCCAGGGACGGTTCGAGGGCGGTTATTGGGATAACATCGAGGCCTACACCCGAAACTCCCCTGTCTATTTTGCAGAAAACGTAAAAACACCGCTGATTATCCTCCACAACGATAAAGACGGTGCTGTGGACTGGAACCAGGGAATTGAATACTTCAACACACTCAGACGCCTCGGAAAATCCGTGGTCATGCTCCAGTACAAAGGTGAGAATCACGGGCTGCGAAAACCAGAAAACCAAAGAGACTACACCATTCGGATGCAGCAATTCTTCGACCACCACCTCAAAGGAAAACCGGCACCGAAATGGCTTGAGGAGGGCATTGACCACCTTGAACTGAAAGACCATCTCAAAGAGATGTCTAAAAAGAAATAATAATCGGGATTATTCGCGAATCGTGATTCCCGGGCTACCGCGCTTCGTCCACAAAAGCGGTATTATTTAATTAGAAAAAAAGTAGAAAAAAGGGCCTTGCTTCTTTTTTTGAAAAAGTTTTTGAAAAAGTGAAAAAGGGGACAGGCCCCTTTTTTTTGGCTGTCCCTTTTAATCCTCATAATAAGATAAGGATAAGGCCTGACCTCGCCTTTCTGTCATTGTGAGGAACGAAGCGACTTGGCAATCCTGTAAGGAAATTGAAAAAAAAGTGAAGAAAAAGGGGCCTATCCCCTTTTTTCTGCTTTGTCCTCTGTATTGAATCCTCTATGCTCTTCTTCAATAAAGAAGTCTGTCTGGATGCAACCAGATTTGGAATTCCAGCTTGATTTGGAGTGTGAATATAGAGGCGCTGGCTGTCGAGGCGCCAAGGTTTGGAAAAGGAAGCGGGGCTAAGGAGGATCCTCTCCAGCCAGCTAATTACATAACTTATCTTACCACATTATAGTGGAGAATATTCAAAAAAGTCAAAAAAATGAGGAATAATGATTTTTTATCGCTCCGTCCCTCTTAGCTTTTCTGAGCTTATAATATAATTTAAAAATCTTCAAGCAATTTTTTAAAAAAATTTTGTCCTAACCACATAATTGATCTCACTGCGAGTAGACAAAAGGAGTCTTGTATCCTTGAACACTCGATTTCATTGCATACACAGCAATCTCGACCTTGTGTCATTGCGAGCGACCAAAGGGAGTGTGGCAATCTCATAAAATGAAATGAAGTCAATAAGGAAATAAAGATATCCTTTTTATGGGATTGCCACGCTGCGCTCGCAATGACACCTTTATCTTCAGTCTCTTTAATTAAAGATTACCGAATTATCGAGCGAGTACAACTGCCCTCAATTATTTAGGTCCCTCACTATTTATACAGCTTTACTGGACCAGACTCTGGAATCTCGGGTGACCCCGCAAAGGATCCCACCTCGGATCGAGGCGCAAGACCGGCACAGAAACATAGTCGCCAGCCGGAACAGACATCAAGAATTCAAGAAGGTTGATGGCTTCCTCGTACAGCCCGGTCACAGTGTAAATTTCAGCCAGACTCAAGATGTAGCGAGGCCCGCCAAAAGCATCTTTGGAGACCGGATAAAGCTCTACAGCCCGAGTTCCCTCCCTGATAGCTTCATGACTTTCCCCCAAGTAGGCATACGCTAATCCAAGCGCTGCATAGAGCTTCGCATCTCCAGAACGTTCCTCAATGAGTTGTTCTAAAGCCACCTGCGCAGTCTCCGCATTACTCCTCACCAGTACTAATTCATTCATGGCATGATACAAAATGGCACTGGCCAGATTTTTGTGGAAATAATAAAAATCTCCTTCAAAAGAATCAAAGGGCAGAAATTCGAGGCGTTCAAGAACCTCCTGGAATTTTCTCTCAGCCATCCCAAGGTCAAACCTGGTGACCTCAGTAATCTGGCTGTGAGGGAATGTACCCAGCAAAACCTGAGTTTCTTGAATATTTCCTTCTGCAAGAAAAGGAATTCTAGCCCTTGCCAAATGAGAATTCACCTTCTCCGGATCAATCATTATTGCTCTGTTGAACCACTCCTCAGCTTCTTCGTACCTACGCATGCACATGTAGGACAGTCCAATCTGATGGGCAAGATCAGAATCACGTGGATTGCCTCTAAATTCATGTTCGAGAGTTTCCAGGGACTCCTCCCACCTGCCCTGCCGCCTTTGAATATATCCAAGCAGTGAAAGCTTATAATTGGGTCGTGATCTCCGGATTGATTCCAAAATATCCGTTGCCCGTTCATAATCGAGGAAACCCCGGTAGTAATAAAAGGCCAACGCTTCCTGTGCTTCAGGCAAGCCAGGTTCAAGCGCCAATGCGCTGTCCACTGCATCCTTAGACCTTGCCAGCCGCTCCTCTGTATGATCCATTCCGGAAATGTACATAAATGATTCGACCTTAGAAAGAGCAATATAGGCTAGGGTGAAGTCTGGGTCTAGCTCTGTGGCTCTCTCATACATCCCTATGGCCTGCTCAATCTCTCGAATATCCCAATGAAGCCACCCGCTGCTCTCGACCTCACCCGCACGAAGGTATTGATCGTAGGCCTCAAGATTGTCTGTCGGCCGGGCAAACAAAGCCCTGCGCTCTGGTTCCAGGAGTGTAAGATCCAACTGTCTGGCAACTTGTTCGGCTATTTCAGACTGAACCGAAAAAATATCCTCGATATCCTGGTCGTAACGTTGGGTCCAGATGTGTGTATCATCGGAAACGCGGATAAGCTGCGGTGTGACGCGCACTCGACCTTTTCCTTCCGGTGTCTTCTCCCATCGCACAGTGCCTTTAAGCACATAATCCACTTTGAGTTCTTCTCCAATTATCCTGGTCATTTTTTCTGTATTTTTATACTGGAGTGCACTGGTCCTGGAAATAACACTCAGTCCATGTATGGCCGCCAAACGGCCGGTAATTTCCTCGGTTATACCATCTGCAAAGTATTCTTCTTCAGGGGGCCCTAAATTTCTAAAGGGAAGAACAACTAAGACCGATGCCTCTGAAGAAGGGAGTCTCGGCTCTAGATTCCTGATGTACTGAAAAACGAACCAAGCGACTACCACCACGAGAAAGAATACTGCAATAAAATCCCATCGCTTTCTCAATGTCTGGGCAAGCTTTGTTGTCGAAGTCAGGAGCTTCCTTTCCGGAAAAACCTTCTCTGAAGAGGGAATGCTTTCCTCAATTTTCTTAAGGTCTGCAAAAGCATCTTCAGCCCTCTGATACCTCTTTTCCTTATTTTTTTCCAAACATTTGAGAATCATTCGGCTGAGTGCAGCAGGAATTTGTGCATTGAATGTCCTGGGCTCAGGAACTATCTCTGTTTTGTGTTTTGCCGCTATACTCAGAGGCGTATCCCCTTGAAAAGGCACTTGTCCTGTTGTCATTTCATAGAGAATCACTCCCAACGAATAAATATCTGAGCGCTGGTCGATATCGCTTTTTTCCGCTTGTTCAGGAGACATATACTCCGGTGTCCCGATAATCACTTCCGGACCTGTTACTCCTCTTATCTTAAGAGACCGGGCAACACCAAAGTCCATTATCCGAGCAGTCCCCTGTTTATCTATTATGATGTTATTCGGTTTCAAGTCGCGATGCATGGTTCCCATTCGATGGGCCTCGGCCAGCCCCTGACATATCTGTTTAGCAATGCGAATAGCTGTCCCCACACTCATCTGTTTTGTCATCCGGATCAGGCTCTTCAAATCCTTTCCGGGCACATATTCCATAGTGATAAAGTGAGTGCCCTCTTCTTCATTGAGGTCATACATCCGGCCGACATTCTTATGTACAATCTTACGGGCAACTTTCAGCTCATTGGAAAAACGCTCGATGGTTCTTCTATCTGCGGCAATCTCCGGCCTTATGATTTTAAGAGCCACTTCTTCTTTGATCTTCTTATCCTCAACTCTATAGATAATGCCCATCTCCCCTTCTCCCAGCTTTTCGATCACTTCATACCGGCCTGCAAAAGTTCCCCCTCGAATTATTTCATCTACAGGCGTCTCGCGGGTTCCCGTGGGGATGGAAGAGATATCCTTTGCTGGGGGAAGTGGTGTTGCACATTTGTTGCAAAAGCGGCTGTTATCTGGATTCACCGAGTGGCATTTAGGACATTCATTACCCATTTTCGTTGATTGTGCTGCAAAAGAATATCAATTCATGAAAAAAGAGTCAATTGGGGACGTTCCCGTTTGGCTGTCTTGCTTTTAATGAACTGCCCAAGGAACAGAAGGAAGAGCACTCCTCAGATTCTCTTGGAGCAATTGTTGAAATCTTGGATAAACACGGAGTGAATCCCACATCGGATCAATTCGCAAGAGCGGAACAGAGATGACCTGCCAGAGAAATTCAGCAGAATAGATTGATATGAGGTGTTCGAGCTGCTCGATAGCTTTCTCATGCTCACCGACTAAAGTGTAAATTCTAGCCAAGTTCAGCAGGTAAAACGGCCCCATGGCAGAATCTTTCGATACAGGATATAAGTCAACGGCACGCGCCCCTTCCCGGATAGCCTCGTCTTTCTGACCAAGATAGGCGAATGTCAAGCCAAGCGCGGCACGATATCGAGGGTCTGAAGGATGCTCTGCGATGGCCCTCTCCAGTGCTGACCGCACCCAGCCGGCATGGTTTTCCACTTTTGATGCATCTCCCATGGCATGATAGACAGCCGCATACGCAAGATCTCTATGGAAATAGATATGCTGCTCTTCGAAAAGGCTGTAGGACTGGGAGTCAAGCCTGCCCAGAACATCGTGGTATTTTCGCTCAACCATCCCGAGTGTAAACCACATGTAGTCGGTCAACGGATGGGGCGGCGCTTTCTCCAGAAAGGTCCGTGCTTTTTCAACATCTCCTTCCGATAGGACGCAAATCTCCGCTTTCCCTAATAAAGCCGTTAGATGGTCAGGATTGATCGAGAGAGTCCGGTCAAACCACTCCTTCGCTTTTTCGTACTGTCGCATACTCGTGTAAGCCCCGCCTATTTCATAAGCCAACTGCGAATAACGGGGATTGAGCTCGAATGATTTTACCATTGTTTCCACAGCTTCTTCCCATTTCCCCTGTCTTCTCTTAATATAACCGAGTACGTTTGGAACGAGATTCGGCCGGGCTCTCTGGATAGATTCAATTATCTCCACTGCCCGGTCATAATCAAGGAATCCCCAGTAGTAATAGAGCGCCAGTGCCTCGAGTGCCTCAGGGAGGTCAGGCTGGAGTTCAAGAGCTCTCTCAGCGAAAATCCTTGCTCTCGCCAGCCGATCTTCGGAGCGGTCGGCTCCAAAAAAATACATCCTCAAATGGGCATTCGCTATATTCACATAAGCCAGAGCGAAACCGGGATCTAACTCGATCGTTCTCTCAAACATTTGAATGGCTTCCTCGAATTCATTCGCATCTGAAAATCTCCATCCTCGATCCCCATGCTCTACTCCTTGGAGGTATAAATCGTATGCTTCGAGGTTGTCAGTGGGCTGGGCATACAAAGCCCGGCGTTCCGGCTCCAGCACGGTGACATCCAGTTGTCGAGCCACCTGCTCAGCAATCCCGGACTGGACAGAAAACAGATCCTGGATAATCCGGTCATACGATTCAGACCAGACCTGAGTGTCATCGGAAACTCGAATGAGTTTTGGTGTCACGCGCACGCGGCCTTGACCGTCACCACTTCGATTCCAGCGTACAGCTCCTTCGAGTACATAATCAACACCTAATTCTTCTCCGATCTGCCTGATTGTCTTATCGGTATCCTTATACAGGGTCGCGCTTGTGCGGGAGATGACACCCAGTCCTTGCAGTGAGGCCAGGCGGCTTATCACTTCCTCAGTTATCCCATCAGCAAAATAGCCATCCTCCGGTGGACCCAAATTTTCAAACGGCAAAACCACGATCATAGTTCTCTGTGGAGCCAGTGGAGGTGCTTCCTTTCCCGTGAATATAATGCCTAATCCCACTAAAATAACGACCGCAAAGAGTGCGGTGACCGGCTTCCAACTCTTCCAGAATGATCTTCGGCTCTCTTTTAAAACGATGGGCTTTCTCCTGGGGAGAGCTCTCTCTCTTGTGGTTATCCCTTCTTCTATACGATTCAAGTCAGCAAACAGCTCTCCGGCATTCTGGTACCGCTTCTCAATATCTTTTTCCAAACACTTCAATATCACACGGCTGAGTGATTCGGGAATGTCACTGTTGAATTTCCATGGATCTAGAGGTGTTTCTGTTTTGTGTTTGACAGCAATGCTCAGCGGTGTGTTTCCATCAAACGGTGACCGTCCAGTCACCATCTCATAGAGAATGACACCCAGCGAATATAAATCTGAACGGTTGTCTGCGCGTTTTCCTTCAACCTGTTCTGGAGAAATGTATTCAGGTGTTCCAACCATTATTCCCGCGGCTGTGATTCCTTTCGCTTGAAGCGAACGGGCTATCCCGAAATCCATGATCCTGACATCTCCGGCTTTATCGATCATGATGTTACTCGGCTTCAAATCTCTATGCACAACACCTAAGCTGTGAGCCTCATTCAATCCTTCACATATCTGCTTGGCGATGCTGATTGCAGTCCCGATACTCAACTGTTTTGTCATTTTCAACATGCTCTTCAAGTTTTCTCCGGGAATATATTCCATGGTTATATAATGAGTGGAGTTTTCCTCATTGAGGTCAAACATGCGGCAGACATATTTATGGGTGACCTTGCGGGCCAATTTTAATTCGTTCTGGAACCGGTCAATCGTCTTCCTATCTGAAGCGATCTCAGGCTTCAGGACCTTCAGGGCCACTTCCTCGTTGACTTTTGTGTCCTCCACCCTGAAGACTCTGCCCATCCCCCCTATGCCCAGTTCTTCAATGACCTGGTATCTTCCAGCAAAAACAGTACCCCTTGTTAATTCACCTGGGCCTGTCTCCAGGCTTTGTGTCGGAAGAACAGATATATCTTCTATCGGCGTCAAAGACGCCGCGCAACTGTTGCAAAAGCGGCTTTCTTTGGGGTTCTGCGTGTGGCACTTGGGGCATTCAATCGCCATCTATTCCTCGCTATCAGACCTTCAATTGATGAAATTCGATTTTTCCTTTTTTAAACGGCATGGTTTGAGTGGCTCTTTCTGATTTTCCTTTATAATTGGGCACAATCCAATCCGCACAGGACCGGACATTAAACTCGCTCTATTATAAAAAGAAAAGAAAAAGCGAAATTCCTCTTTGACTTCAATCCCAATTCGTTGATTTAAATTTTGTTGTTTCATTCTTTTATTCCTTTATTATTAGTCCTCTCATTAAATAAAACTCATCTGAGGCTGCTGAGTTTCATATTTTTTTCCTTGTGAGCAATAAAGTGTCATGAATTTGTCCTCTCATATATATATACGTAGCAAGAGAGAAAAAGTAATCACATGAATGTGTGATTTTTTTGGGTGATCGTTTCTCAAATGAAGCAATCCTCAAAATGACGCGATGGATTTCGCAGACAGGATTAGTGACAGGTATAAATGAATAATCCTTATTTTCTTTGATGTCCCTCAAAATACTTTTTAAATAATCTTTAATCACTGTTTCATCCTCTTATCCAAATGAAATAGCAAGGAACATGCCAATTGAACCAACCAAGGGAAGATTCAAGAATTTTTAGAAAACCAGGGGAAAAGAATGTCCGTTGGTGCAACAAACAGTGTTCAAGAACGGACACTCAGCAGGAGCATAAAAAGCATTTGAAAAGAGTTTTAAGTTTTCCGTGTAAACTATCTTTACAGAAATATGCACTTATTAGCCTGGATTATTCACGAGTCGAGGTTGCTGCAGACTCTGTTGCGAAGAGCGTAGCGAATGTGGCAATCTCATGTTGGTCGCGGAGAACGATGAGATCACCACACTCTCTTCGACCGCTCGTGATGACGTGGTCGTCCACCGCGATTGGGTCGCAACAAAACAGATGAGGATGAGAGGCTTTAAATTTTCCCGAGCGGAGTGTTTAGATTAGGAGACTATCTGGTAAGCGAAGTCGGAAAGAATTCAAGCGGGATTTTTAGAGCAGGTGAAAAGCCTGGGATTGAAATACCCTCAAGGAGTATGGACTGGACATCCCTTTTTTAAGTTTAATATATAACTTCGGTTTCAACCGTGAAAAATTTATAATCCTCATAGGTTACAGTTTTTTCAGACCTGAGGAATCTTCTTCCTCTTCGGATGATATACACCTCCTGAATAGAATATTTACTGGGGAATCGGATTCCTTTCTTTTCAAAAGCATATTCTGAAACCAATGTAATAAGGGGTTCGGCTCCCAGCTTCTTGGCTATTTCTTCTATTTTTTCATAGTTCTCAATCGCTTGTTGATTCCATTCGATTTTCAAGATACTGAAATCACTTTTTCTTACCCATATTTTTCCAAAGAGTTGATTGAGTTTAAGACCATATTTAGGAACAGCTTCTATGACTGTCACTTTATCTCCCTTAAACTTCTCTTCCTTAACAATCTTATAATCATGGTACTGCTGCCAGTATTCACTCAGGAGGCCAATGGGTCCCATTATTACATTCTTATGTTCAAAAATCTTGGTTTTCAATGGAGCGTTCTTTTCATTCTTTTTCTTGCCGTTTTCTTTGAGGAGAATTCTGCTCTCCTTGATCTTATTTTCTTTTCGGATCAATTGATAATCATAAACATAAGTATTTTTTTCTACGCCTCCCCCGCTTCGCACTACGTAACTCCCTGATGATGTCACAGTCCGAACGGTTACAGGAGCGCTAGGAGCACTATGATATATTTCTTCTTTTATTGTTTCTTTACAGACAAAAAAGAGGACTGAATTTGTTAATTTTTCACAATAATCAGCGCATTTCTGCAGGATTTTTTCTAATTCAGTTTGATCATTTTTTTGTCTGTCTGCACTGGATAAACCAAAATTTGTATGGGCAAAGATAAAGAAAAAGGGAATCAAATATATAAAGATGGCTTTCTTCTTTTTCATTCTGCTTTTGCCGTTATTTTTGCCTTTTTTATCTCCCCGGCTGTATCCAGTTTTAATCATCCATTACTCAATCATTTGACTCTAAAAGTCCGGGATACTTGAGATTTTTCTTGAGTTGTCATCTCTTCGACAATGATTTCCAAAGAATATTCGCCGGCCTCCAATTCCGGCAACTGGAACTCGATCAAGAGCACGTCTATCCCCTCTCTTTTTTCTGCAGCATGAATAGAAGTATTGTGCAACGGAATTTTTTGATTGGATGAGTAATCAATGAGATGAGCAGAAATTTCAATTTCACTCTCTTGAGCATCAATGATCGAAAGCCTCAATACAGCCAGCAATTTATTTATTCCCCGGTCTACTTCCTCTACAACGGGTGAAAAGTTTTCAGGAAGGAAAGGGTAGATATCGTTGAGCGAAAGAGATCCTTTCTCTATTTCTTTTTCCTGATCATGTGATAATTTTAAGTATAACGTCTTTTTCTCGGGGATAAGCAATAGAGGCGGAAAGAGCTTTATTCCCGAATCAGATGCCTCAGGAATAACAACCGATGAGGAGGCCACGGCTCCTTTCCCTGTTTTAATGTCCCTGAGGACTAACCGGCACTCATAGCTTCCAGGCAATAGAGATGAAATCGAATAAAGATAGATTTTTTCCTGGTGGAGCGTATAAAAATTGATTTTCCCTTCATGAGAATCAGCGATGTTGTTGTCTTCATCAAAAATAAGAACTAATACTTCACTCTCTCCTTTCATGACTTCTTTAATTTTGTCTATGGGTATCTCAGAAAGCATCACAAGATTGGATTCTTCTTTCTCCGAACAAGGCAGGGCAACAGAAGGAAGAATGCAGGGCACTTGAAATTGAGGATTCTCGCTCATGGCCAGATCAAAAAGATGGAGCCGTTTTTCGACATCAGAAAACTCGTTGAAAGGCTTGGGGTTAAAAAAACCTCCTTGTGCATAGACTTCACATCCCTTTCGCTTGACCTTGACTTTTATCTCGTGGTACTTGCCATCCCATTTCTCATCTATGTAGTAGCCTAAAACATAATAGTTACTCGTAACATTCTGAATCTGTTCAGCGATTTTTTCATAATAGTCCACATTGGGAAAATATTTTCCTCCTGAAAGTTCAGATAACATTTTCAGCGATGAAACGCCTTCGGATTTTAGTGCTGTACTGACTGTATGCACAGGACTGTTGGATGTGGCAAATTCTTTGCTCATATCTTCAAATTTCTCGCGCAGGACCTGGTTAGGCGAAAACAAAAAATTACTTCCGATTCCCCGTGAAAACAGAATAATGTTTTTGTATCCCTGAATGTGACGCAAAGCTTTTGCAAATTCTTTTATGATTTTAATAAATACATTGGTTTTGTCCACCACATCACTCATTTGAAAAGATGGTTGAGTAAAAGGTGTTGCACCTGGACCTCTTCCCTTAGCTACTGTTACTCCTCCTCCTGCTGATAAATTTCCAGGTACTTCTTTAATTCTTTTTATAGCTTCTCTGGCCTTTTCGTGATCGGAAGTTAAATACTGATGAAGCACTAATCTCCTTATGAAAGAATAAGAAAAAACACCGACTTCATCTGTCGGTTGAAGCTGCGTGTCAATGAAATGCAAAGCGGCTTTCTTTGATTTACTGATTCCGACTGAACTGTTTCTGTCTATATCCAGAAGAAGGAAAAATTTCCGGTTCATCCTGGAGGAGACATCCCCGGCAGGAGGAAGTTCTGTTTTGGCAATCTCTTCTTCGACCTTTTTTTCAGGCTGAACAAGAAGATGCTTTTCGAAATCAGTGACTGTCTGGAGCTTGCCGTTATCGTAGAGGATAAAATCAGATTTCTCTAGATCTGTTACCGGATTTCCTTTTTTATCCGTTACATAAACCTGAACCAATTTAAGGACAACCACCACTTCATGCTTGAGTTCTTCCTGGTCTTTTTTTATCTGAATTGATGCTGAGTTTAATTCACAAAGGCTGGGCTGCAACGTAAACGCCAGCAATAAAAAGAAAAGGAAAATTTCCTTTCGTTGCATCAGTAAACCATTGAAAGTGAGGGACTCGACCCTTTTTGCTTAATTTTTTTAAAGCCTCATCGATTGCCGTATCAGGCTTCCCTTCAATTTTGATTGTTTTATCTATCCCTAAGGAAAAATAACAATTAATCAGGACAAAGTCAAATTGATTTTTTTTGTGAGTGACTGGCTCTTCAACCCAGCCTACTTCTTCTTCGCATCCTCAAGCTCAGCAATACCAGGATAGGCATCCTTCCAGAAGTCAAGGAATCTTTCATAGTGCTCTATAGCTTCGGTTTTCCAGACTTTCTCCTGCATATCCAATTAGGTTTAGAACTCATTGATCTTCGTAACATGCAAATCCCAGATTCGTGTATCTTAATTTTACTGAATTCATAAAGCTTTCTGTTGTTTATTGTGGACTTTTCCATGAAAATCGATATCACTGAAATTGAATCGATTTTAAAATAAAAGGACTATCCACAATTCATTTGAATTTAGTACAAAAGAACAGTATAGTTAATACGCTATTGAAGGGAAAATCACTTAAGGAGAAAAAAATGAAAAGAACACTCCTTCTCTCTATTTCACTTTTATTCATTATTTCTTACAGCTTCGTGAGTTACGGACAGTTCACTGAAGCAGAAGTTGCATCGAGGGCAAAAATCGAAGAATTCCTCAAAACTGCGAAAATTGTAAAAGTCGAAGATATCGGAGAAGGTGTCACAGATCCAAAAAGACTTTTTCTCCAAAAGGGGGAGATGGAAAGAATGAGCGGCGCCTGGAAGAATGTTGAAGGCAGACAGAAAGGTGCTTGGGAGGGATGGCAGTATGAAATCGCTGCCTACCAGATGGATAAACTGCTCGACCTCCATATGGTTCCCCCTACTGTTGAGAGAGAACTGAATGGCGTTAAAGGGTCTCTCCAGTTTTGGGTGTCATCTCCTCTGAGTGAACTTGAAAGAATGGAAGAAAATAGAGGCATACCCAAATCTAAGTATGATAACTGGGACAAAATGAGAAACCTTGCAAGAGCTTTCGACTGTTTAATCGCTAATAATGACCGAACTCAGCAGAATATCCGGTATACTGCGGACTGGCGCTGGATTCTCATTGATCATTCGCGCTCTTTCTATTCAACAAGAAAAAACATTAAGCAACTCGTCTATGGAAAAAGAGGACACAAGGAACAGCAATTGATCAAGAAACTGCCTCGAGCATTTGTGGAGAAAGTGAAAGGACTCACCTTTGACAAAATCAAAGAAGCAGTGGGTCCTTACCTCACAGACAGTGAAATTGAAGCCGTTATCATCCGCAAAGATCTCTTGCTCAAGGAAATCGAAGAAATGATAAAAGAATTGGGGGAAAATCAGTTCTTGTATTGATTTTTTCTTTTATGTTCTCTTCTTAACCTGAATATCTCAGAAGGAGATCATCACCTCTTCAACCCAGCCTGCCTCTTCCTCGTATCATCAATCTCAGGAATTCCAGAGTCAGTGTCTTTCCAGAGATCGAGGAATTTCACACAATGCTCTCTGGCTTTGCTCTTCCAGAGAATTGGGGGACTGTCCCCAATTCTCTGGTTATTATCCTATTTTTCATAATAGAGTCTTATCCTGTTGACAAAAAGTAAGGTCTTTAAATATCATATAAATGTAATGAATTAATAAATTACAAAATACTTGAAATGGGGAAATACAAACATGAAAAAACAAATCCTTATAATATTAATCGCAACATTGTGTTTCACTTTCTCTTCTTATCAAATTCAAGAAGAAAGAGTGGTGATTAATGTAGAAATACCAGTAAGAGTTTTTGAGGGAAACACATTTGTTGATAACTTAACCATTGAAGACTTTGAAGTCTACGAGGATGGCAAGCTCCAGAAAGCAGAGGCAATCTATCTGATCAAAAAAAGGAGTATAGAAAGAAGCGAAGAAAGGAAAAGATTTGCTCCTGAAACTTCACGGCACTTCTATCTTTGGTTTGAAATAACAGAATACATGCCAAGGATAAGTGAAGCCATAGAGTATTTTTTCGAGAATGTGTTTTTTCCTGGAGATAATCTTGTCATTATTACTCCCCTGAAAGCCTATCATCTAAAGAGTAAGGCTTTAGAGATTGGTTCGGGAGAAGTGATTACAAATCAGTTGACAGGCATTTTGAGGAGAGACGCTACAGCCGGAAATGCGGAATACAGAGCTGCACTAAGAGACCTTCGGGATATAATCAGAATCATAGAAGCTGAAGTAGCTGAAGATGACGAGAAACAACACATGACTCAAGAAATTGAGGATTCAGCTCCTAATTTCTTCGCTGGAGGTTCGCTTGAAGAAGTCGTGCAAATGTACTCAACTATAGTGACCAAGCTAGAAAATTTAAGAAATTTGGACAAACAGAAGTTTTTAGACTTCGCAAACATTCTGAAAGATAAGGAAGGACAGAAGCACATTTTCCTCTTCTATGAGAGAGAGTTTATGCCCCAACTTCAGCCGAATACTCTAATGAAATTCATGAGTCAGTTCCAGGACAAACCTGCCCTGCAACATAATCTGTCTAGCCTTTTTGAAACTTATACCAGAGACGTCTCCATGGATACGGAAAAAGTGAAGCAAGCTTTTGCGGATTCCTCCCTAAGCATACATTTTTTATTCTTGAAGAATCTGGCAGAGAGTAGACCAGGCGTACAACTGCAGGAAAGATCAGAAGATATATATCGTCTGTTCAAACAGATGGCTCAAGCGACGGGAGGATTATCAGAAAGTTCATCAAATCCTGCTTTTGCGTTTAAAAGAGCCGTCGAGGCTTTTGAAAACTATTACCTTCTCTATTACACACCTAAAAATTACACGAGCGATGGAAAATTTAAAAAAATAGAGGTGAGAGTCAAAAACAAAAAGTATACGGTCACGCACCGTGCTGGATATTTCGCAAATTAAATATCAGGTTTTATTCCAAATATTGAACCATTTCAATAAGCATGACGGGTTTAAGCCTTATGTTGTTAATTTCAAATGAAATGTAGAATCAGTCAACAACATTTTTTTACTATTATGCCTATTGCAAGCGACCGGAGTAAAAAATGGGGATATGCACTTTTTTCCCGAAAAGAAGTGTCATTGCGGGCAAAGCGCGGCAATCTCATAAGATGCAAATGTCATTGATTATATGAAAGCGCTGCAGCACCAACCTTTATATAATGTTGGTGAGAACAAAAAAAAGGAGGCGCTGCAGCATGAAAAAGTTTTATGGATGTGATGCACACAAGAAATAT
>Ga0209636_10000277_pt1 | contig 46533 bp, 41 predicted proteins | sample DeeMarSWOR152_54_FD_187464 | JGI IMG/M metagenome (GOLD analysis project Ga0209636, IMG submission 187464) | Marine sediment microbial communities from White Oak River estuary, North Carolina - WOR-1-52-54 (SPAdes) (version 2) | ecosystem: Environmental > Aquatic > Marine > Intertidal zone >...
CACTATGGTCAGCACAGTTCCATCCGGTCTTACCGCATACACACTTCCTGCCTTTGAACCCACGAAGAGCATACCATTGTCAGCAAAACTTAATCCTCGTGCTGTTTTCAGTCCTGAAGCGTACAGTTCAATGGTAAAGTTTTCCGGGACAGTTATTTTTTCAACAGGAATGTTGTTTCCTCGCGCGACAACCGAAAGCAGGAGGAAATGTAGGAGGAGTACTGAACAGATCAATATAAACTCTCTCTTCATTCTATAATCACCTCCATGGGTTTTCTCTTTCAATAGCCAAGGCAGAAAATATCAAAACCATTTCTCTTCTGATCTTATCAGATTGGAAATCAAGATTACGTTATTTGACCTGTGAGTTTCTTTTTTTCCTTAGCGAGTGCGACCAAATGACTAATCTCTTCATTGATGATCTCATCAATTATTGGACGGTAACTTTCACCAAGCACTGTTCCCATGTCCCTCTGCAGGGAGAGTTGATCACGCTCAAACCGTATCGCCAGTTCCACGAGATCGAGGTCGTCTGTGCTCTGCTGTATTTTTCGGTGAGCTTCTGTCTGACCTCCTTCCGCTGCTAATAATTCCAGGTAATCGACGTATTCATCAGGATACTGCATGAGGCTCTCTTCCTTTTTTGATTCTAATTCCTCTAACATGCGCTCAAATCTCTCTTGGTGGAGCTGTTCCTGTCCCACCAGCCAGGTAAATTTTTTGTGGAGCTCAACATTGTGGGCCCTTTCAGACATTTTTTTATACAGCTCTTTACCGCTCCTTTCATCAATGACTGCCACCCTGACCAACTCTTTCAAATCGAATTTTCTGCTCATAGTAACTCCTTTTTATCGTATTTTACTTACATCTTTATCTTTTATGTCAAGTAAGTCCATCTTTAGTACTCCAGCTGTCGAAAGGAAATAGGCCAATGAACTAAATGATCCGACGCATTCATAGAAAGTCCTACTTTGGTAACACAGAATGCTCCCCTACGGATAAAATTACGCTTGTACCACACATCGTTTAGGTCCTAAAACAACGAAAAATAACATTACTGTCCATGAACCACTACTCCTTCCTCCAGGTTATTCTCCTGTACAACTTTTATCCACTCATTTACTTCCATATGCATTTGCCACCTTTGATATAATTATTACTTTAATCTAACCATAAGGAAACATGAATAGTCAGACAACCCCTGATTATTCCCCTATGACCTGAATTGAAATAAATGAGAATGAGGTGTGTTGACATGTCTAAAGGGAATGAACTTGATTTTGATCAACTCAACGAAGTGTAAAAGCTGAAAAAATAGGTATTTGTTCAACTTGAGGGGTTCGTTCTCTTCATTCTGCATGAATAATCTCAACAGGACACTCTTCAACCGCTTTTCTTACGCACTCCTCCTGGGCGTTTCCCACTTCACCTGCGCCAAGGTCATCTCCGACCCTGTACTTCTCGACAATCTGACTCCATCCATCATCGGAGTTTTCTTCAAACACCTCAGGGCATTCATCCCAACACACTCCACAGCTGGTACATTCATCACGATCGATCGTAACCTTCATCATGATCCTCCTTACATGTTTTATCATTTACCCCAAAGGGTGAATTTATTACTCAATCTCTATTTGATATACTTCAGAAGATATTCTTGCAATGCAAAAGCATTGTTGTGAAACCCCTCTTTTGTGGAGAACAATAGTGTAAGCTTTCCCAAAGATTAAATGTATAGGTTTCGTTCTTTTTTCTTTTATTTCATTAAAATGGGGCGTAGTAGAAAATGCGTCAATATTAAAAAGTGAAAAATATTGTATATTTTTTACACAATAAGTTGAAATACAATAGAATAGCATTAGTCATCATTGTTGTTTTAGTCAGATCTCATCTTATAAACCACAAGAATTATCATTACTTCTTTACCATCGTTGATTTCATATTATATTAACGATGAGATCAGCTGGGGAGTTTTTGAGATTCTATATGATGATGAAAATAGTTTGAGAACAGAGAATGTGGTGTTGGTTAAAATGAAATGAAAAACAACGATTAAATATAGATAAAAACGGGGGTAATGAAATGGGAGAGGGTACGGTAGAGAAGATTAAAGATTTTGTGCTTGAAGAGGTTTCCCTTCCGGAAAAGCCCCCGTCTTTTCCCTCCGACCACTTCTGGAAAGCGCTGAAAGAAACCGGTACCGTGCTCTGGCTTGATACAGGTGATATTGAAGCAGCAGGGGCACTGTGGTGTGGGGAGTTTACAGCTCTTACAACAAATAACACCCTGCTCAACATTGAAGTGCAGAAGGGTATCTACGATGAGCTAGTAAAAAAAGCGGAAGCAATTCTTAAAGGGCTTGATCTACATGAGAGGATGGTCCAGATTGCATTCATCCTCAATGCCGTCCACGGATTGAACCTAGTGAAGCAGTTCGGTGCAAAGGTAAGTGTAGAGCTGCATACTGACCTAGCACACGACATAGAGAGGACAATTTCATACGCCAGGCGGTTTCACCAAATCGCCCCTGAGCACTTCATCATCAAGGTGCCCTACACCCCTGAGGGATTAATTGCAACCCGGAGACTGCGTGAAGAGAATATTGCGGTCAACTTTACCCTCGGGTTCAGTGCAAGGCATAACTATCTGGCGACCCTTTTTGCCTACCCTTCCTATGTGAATGTGTTCTTGGGGAGGCTTAACTCCTACGTTGCCGATAATAGGCTTGGGGATGGCATGATGGTGGGTGAAAAGGCAACGCTTTCTAGCCAGAGGTGGGTTTCTGAACTTTCGAAAAAAACAGGAAGGGTTACAAAACAGATTGCGGCTAGCATGCGCTCAACAGATCAGCTCCGAGACCTTGCAGGTGTCGATGTCTTCACCATGCCAGTAAAGGTAGCAGAAGCGGCAAAGAAAGAGCTGCCTGGAAGCTGGAAATCGCAGATTGAGAGAGAATACAAAGTGACACTTTTTGACGGGGTTAAAAGAGAGAGCTTGAAGCTTTTAAAGCTCTGGAATGTTTCAGAAAAAGAGCAAGGGTATGTCCGAGTGCTTGCGGGAAATCCGCCTTCATCGGGTAAGGAGCTAGTGGAGATGACCCATGATTCAGGGATTCATGATCTTTTTCCCAGATTGAGCGAAGAGGAGCTTGGTCAAATCGCCTCCAATGGGAAGATTCCTCTTCACAGCAGGTGGGAGGCTCGAATCAGCAGGGGAGAGGTTGCGGTTGATTCACTGCTCAACCTAGGAGGTCTTGCATCCTTTGTATCAAGCCAGCAGGAGCTCGATGAACGTATCAGGGGTATCATAACCTGAGTTGTTGGTAGCACATCAAGGGTGAGCTCGTTTACGCTTTTTCTGCTTCACTTGTTTTGTAAAATCACTTCCGTATAAAATCTACCATGATCCTGTAGCCTAGCTAACCTCCGAGTGACATACACAGTTCATTCCTACCTGCCACTTTTCCATAAGTGAATTCGTCACTGGGTAGGACCAGTTTACTTACTACATACACATTGGCAATGCCGAGTGAGATTATCCTGGGAGGGTCCTCCTGGAGTGTCACTGAGCCACTGTGTAGAACCAGGGGGTTCTAACTGCATCGTGAATCCCAAACAGAAAATACCACGCAGATAATTACTTTTATGTTAATCAATTAGGTTGTTTGATATTGATGGAGTTCCCTGCTTCTAATTTTTTGATGCTTTTTTCGCAGCGATCAAATCTTTCAAAATATTAACCTGATTTTACATCATTTTCATTTCTTGTGAAATGACCACAGAAGGTGTCCGCGTACCAAGAAATGGAATAATCGGCACATCAATATTACCATGATTCTTTAATAATAACCATATACCATAATTTTCAATAAAATCTTTAAGCTTCTCATTGAAAATATTCATTACCTTCGGTTAAACTCCCTTTTCTTTTTCTTTACTGACCAGCACAGTAATGGTAGAATTGAAATTGAAACCGGTGCTTCTAGCGGATGATCAGGAAAAGGAAACAGAAAAAATTCTCAAGGAAGAGAGGGAATATTACAGGAAGAGGGGATTCATTTCAGAAAAGGCATGGAAAATCTATTAGCATGATATCTCTTCTCCTTATTATTTATACTTATAAGGTCATGGGGAGTATACTGGGGCTGGGAAATCCATGAATATGATTGTAGAAAGGTACATAATACCGAGGCGCTTGCTTCGGTAATAAATACTTCATTTCCGCATATTAAATAATACAAAGGGGAAAAAAATGGAAGAAGAAAAGAAGGTTATTCTTGATAATCTGAGAAAGGCTATCTTTGACTACAACAACGACTTGGCATTCCAGTCAGCAAAAAAGGCTGTAGAGAAGGGGATAGATCCGATTGAAGCGATGAATGTGATGACTGGTGCCATTAGGGAGATTGGGGATGCTTTTGGAAAAGGTGAGCTATGGCTTCCAGATCTAGTTGGTGCTTCCGATGCCATGCAGTCTGCCAATCCGGTACTGGAAGAAGAAATGAAAAGGAAGGGTGCTCACAGGGAAAGCTTGGGTACGGTGGTCGCTGGCACAGTATTTGGGGATATTCACAGCATCGGCAAGACCATGGTGACCACCCTTCTCACGGCGGCAGGTTTCCATGTTGAAGATATAGGAGTAAATGTGAAGTCCGAAGAGTTTATTGAAGCCATAAAGAAACACGATGCGAATCTGCTGGCTATGTCGGCCCTGATGACCACCACAATGACGGAGCAGGAGAAGGTTATCGAATCACTGAAGAAAGCGGGAATACGGGAAAAGGTGAAGGTCATGGTTGGAGGGGCAGCAGTTAACGATGAGTTTGCTGAAAACATTGGCGCTGATGGATACGATCCCACCGCGCCGGGTGCGGTAGAGATGGCAAAGAAATTGCTCGGAAAAAAATAAAAAGGAGAGGACAGTGGCTATAAAGGGATTTGTACGAAATATGAAGCCATTGGAAGTATTGACCGAGGAACAGCTTGAAGCGATACATTCAGCAACATTACACGTTCTCCGCAAGACAGGTGTTCGGTTTGATAGTAAGAGAGCGTTACAGCTATTTGAGAAAAATGGGTGCTGGGTTGATTATGACAATAACAGGGTAAGATTCCCGGAGGGGCTTGTCGAAGAATGCCTGCGAAAGGCTCCCAGCAGGTTTCATGTGAAGGCAAGGAACCCTGATAATGACATGGTATGGGGAGGAAACACGACCTATTTTCAGGCGCTGTCCGGAACAAGGACCGTGGACCTCGATACCTGGGAGCCCAGAACACCGACCAGGAAAGAGTACTATGAAGCCATTACTGTACTAGATGGATTGGAGAATGTGAGTATTATCCCCTGGTACACACCGTGGTTCGGCTTTCAGCGGATCCCTCCGGTTATGGCTATGCCGGAAGGACTTGCAGGGCGGTTGAGAAACTCAAGCAAGTTTACCTGCGCAGGGTATTCAATGGGATGTGAAGTCTTTAACATCCAGATGGCCCAGGCTGTGGGTGCAGAGCTACGAACCATGATGGCTGCCTCTCCCCCCTTAACATTTTATGAGGAAACGATTGCAGCAGCTTTCAGAATCATCAAGGCCGGATTTGTTCTTTTACCCACATCAGGATGTGTATATGGAGGAACTGCGCCGGCAACCATAGCCGGCTCATTGGTAAGCGGTAATGCAGAAATCATAGCCGGCCTGGTATTTGCGCAGCTGGTAAGGCCGGGTACAAGGGTAATTGCACAAGATTTTTCTTTTCCCCAGAATATGCGGACAGGGGCCCCTGCGTTTGGTGCAATAGAAATATCACTGCACCAGGCGGCGTTTAATCAAATCTGGCATAGATATGGAATACCCACTGATGGTGGGGTTTGTTATCCAAACTCGAAGAAGATAGACTACCAGGCTGGTTATGAAAAAGCAATCATAGCTACAATCGGCTCTTTGTCTGGAACCAACACGATATGGATTCAGGGGGCTATGTATGGTGAGCTTGCGTTTCATCCTGTGCAGGCAGTTATAGATGATGATATTGCAGGTATGCTGGGGCGCTTTCTGGAAGGAATCGATGTTACTGATGAAACCCTGGCCGTCGATGTGATAGACGGGGTCGGGCCTATTCCAGGCCATTATCTAAACAGACCTCACACGAGGAAATGGTGGAAGAAGGAGCAGTTTATCCCAAAGTCGGCTGACCGGCTGACCCATCCCGAATGGTTAAAGCAGGGCAAGAAAGATTGTATTGCGCTTGCCCGGGAGATGTATGAAGAAATACGTGTTTCCCACATGGTCAACCCTCCTTTAACCGAAAATCAGGAGCAGGATATAGAGAGAATTTTAAAAGAAGCAAGGGATTATTATAAAAAGAGGGGATTGATATCAGATACAGAATGGGAAGAATATAAGAAGGACATTGCATCACCGGGCTACCCGTACAGATAACATCTATGCATTGAACTTTCAAAAACTGCTTAGAAAGTAAAAATTTCAAAAAATTCAATGAAAAATAAAAAAAATAATTGATATATTTTTAATCTTATGATATTCTGACAATGAAAATCATTATCAATTAGTCATTTATACCCCTAAAAATAGGATGTATTTGGTATTACCTTAAAATATACGATTATAATTTTTACTATTAATCAATTATGGCTGAACCGGTTCCAGAAGAAAATCATAGGATAAGAAATTTCCTTTATTTATCTATCCTACTCATATTAATATGGCTTGCTCTCACATCGAGCTTCCAATGGCAGGAACTCACTTCAGGGATTGTGATCAGCCTTATCGTCTCCTTTATCTTAAGTAAAAACTATCTTAAACTGGGTCTACCACCGCTAAGCATAAAAAGAATAATATTTTCCTTTATCTATATAGTTATACTCTTTAAAGAGATATTCAAGGCAAATATTGATGTTGCCTATAGAATTATTCATCCCAAGATGCCTATAAGACCGGGAATTGTAATTATAAAGACGACACTGAAGCAGGATATTGCGAAAATGATATTGGCTAATTCTATTACCTTGACTCCTGGGACATTTACACTAGACATAGTTGACGATACGCTTCTCATTCACTGGATAAATGTAAAGGCAGAAAATGTAGATGAGGCAACAGAAATTATAGGGAAAAGGTTTGAGAAGTATTTAAGAATAATATTCGCATAAGCCTGATCTCCAATCTTTAATTTCGAATTACAACATTTATCTAAAAATAATAAACCTAAGAAAAGAAAGATAGTATGAGTGTTATGTCAATCATCTTCCTTTCAATTATAGGAGCGGGTATTTTACTTTCCTTTTTACGAATGCTTGTGGGACCTACTGCTTCGGATAGAGCTGTAGCAGTGGATACGATTACCACAACTGTGGTTGCTTCACTTGTCTTATTGGGTTTTATTTTCCAAAGATATGTATACCTGGATGTTTCTTTGGTGTATTCTGTGTTGTCTTTTGTAGGGTTGGTTGCTCTTGCTAGATTTTTGGAAAGGGGAATATAGATGAGTGTACATGGAGCTATTATTACCGGTATTGGGATTATGTTTCTCTTTTTAGGAAATCTTGGAGTACTGAGATTGCCTGACGTATATAACCGAGTTCAGGCAGGAACTAAATGCACTACTTTGGGAGCTTTTCTCACCATTATCGGGGTGGGGATAATGCAGCCAGCCTGGTTCTGGAAATCGTTAATCATTGCATTATTTATTTTGGTAACCAATCCTATATCTAGCCATGCCATAGCGAGAGCTTCTCGTAAGAGTGGGGTTCCTTTGTGTGATAGAAGTGTAGTGGATAAAACCAAAGAACTGGAGGGGTATAAGGAGAGAGTATGATTTTCATTGTTTCCTTTTTAGTAATTGTGATGCTTATTTCGGCAATTGCAGCTTCTATTTTTAAAGACTTAATGAACGCTGTTATTGCATCCTGTTTGGTAAGTTTAATAGCAGCAATCCTTTTTTATCTCCTTCAGGCACCGGATGTAGCGATGGCGGAAGCTGCCATTGGGGCAGCCCTGGTTACCGCTGTTTTTGTCATCGCTATAAGTAGAACAAAAAGGTACGAGGAATGAGAAAGATAATTAGCCTTATTTTAATAGGAGTGGTTGCTATTGGAATTGCCCTGGCCGTGGTAAACATTCCGTTTGGTACTCCCAAAACAAAAGTAGGCAATTACTACATTAATAAAGGGAGAGAAGAGACCGGAGCCGCAAATATTGTTACTTCAGTTGTGGTAAATTATCGCGGTTTCGATACTCTAGGTGAGGTTACGGTGCTTTTCATAGCAGCTGTGGGCTTAAGTGCTGTTCTGGTCACACGGAAGAAGAAGATCGAAAGAAAAATTGAACCATCCAGTCTGGTCTTAAACACTGGCTGCCGCTTTTTATTCCCGTTAATTCTCTTTTTTGGCGCTTACATCTTCATTCATGGGCATCTCACTCCTGGCGGAGGTTTCCAGGGTGGAGCAATCATTGCCTCTGCTTTTCTTTTAATTTATCTGGGCTGTCGAGGAAGAAGGATATCAGAAACAAGGACTAGAGCAGCGGAGTCTTTAAGCGGATTAGTTTTTGTAGTAGTAGGGTTAATAGGTTTAGCTATAGGTGGGCATTATTTTCTTTCCAATTTTTTACCCAAGGGTATTCTATTTTATCTATTTAGTGCGGGTATTATCCCTATAATTTATATCGCCATTGGGTTTAAGGTTGGATCAGAGCTAGCCGGTATAATTGATAGATTAATGGAGGAAAGTGAATGAATTTTTTGAATAGCTATATTTATTATATAGGAGCTTTCGGACTCATATTTATCGGGCTTTATATTGTTCTGGTCAAACGCAATCTCATCAAGGTCATCATTGGCTTGAGCATTCTTGATACAGGAATAAACCTTTTTCTTATCTCTATCGGGTATATCAGCAAAGGAACTGCTCCCATTTTTGAAAAAGTCGAAGCAAAACTTGCCCGTATGGTTGATCCCGTACCACAAGCACTGGTCCTTACAGCTATTGTTATAGGAGTAGCGGTTTTAGCTTTAGCCCTTTCTTTAGCTATCAGATTATACCACCATTACGACACACTCAATCTTCGCAAAATAAAGGATCAAAGATGGTAAACCCTGTTCTACTAATCGCTGTGCCTCTGGGTCTTTCTTTTGCCATACCTCTGTTGGGGTTAGTTTCAAAAAGAATAGAAAAATACGTTCCCATAGCTGCACTTATTTTTAACCTTGTTGTTTCCGCGCTACTCATTCCTGAAGTAATAAAACAGCCAATTAACGTCTTTATAGGTGGCTTTCCCCCTCCTTTCTGTATCAACCTGGTGGCAGGTCCGGTGGGGGTTCTATTTTCAGCTCTCATTGCCCTGGTAGGTCTTTTAGTCTCCATCTATGCACTGGATTATATAAGGGAAGGTGCGAAAGAATTATACCATGTGCTTTATCTGTTGCTCCTTACCGGAGCCACAGGTGTTGTTCTTACCGGAGATATATTCAACCTCTTTGTTTTTTTTGAGATTCTTTGTATCTCCTCATATGCACTTGTGGCTTATCTGGGAGATAAAGCTGGAATAGAATCAGCAGTAAAATATCTTATCCAAGGAGCCGTGGGATCAAGTCTTATGCTTATAGGTGTGGGCTTGCTTTATGGGCTTTTCGGGACACTTAACATGGCTGACATCGCTAGTAATATTGATTCAGTTAGCTCCATATCAATATTCGTGCCTATGGTTTTATTAATTACCGGGTTAGGAGTAGAAGCAGCCATATTCCCATTAAACGCATGGCTTCCCGATGCTCACTCATCTGCTCCCTCATCCATTAGTGCCATACTGTCTGGAATAGCCATTAAAGTGGGTATTTATGCAGTGGCTAGAGTAATATTTACAATATTTGGTGCTTCCAGCATTCTTCAGTTTCTGGTATTCCTGGGGCTTTTAACCCTTCTTGTAGGCGAAGTGTCAGCCTTCAGCCAGAACAATATCAAAAGGCTCCTGGCTTACTCCAGTATAGGACAGATAGGGTTAATTGTTTTTGCTCTGGGAATGGGTATCTCTTATGGAGTGGTTGGCGGTTTGTTCCAGCTTATTTCCCATGCTTTGAGCAAGGCATTGCTCTTCCTGGCGGTTGGATACATGATTTATCGCACAGGTTCCATGGATATATCTAGCTTGGAGGGCATGGGCAAAAGAATGCCCATTACTTCCCTGGCTTTTACCATTGGTGCGTTCTCCCTGGTCGGAATGCCGCCTTTTATAGGATTTCCAAGTAAATTTCTCATTATCCGGGCTGCACTGTTTAAAGAAGAGATCATGTTTACCGTGCTCGTTGCATTTGTACTACTGGGTACGGTAATTGAAGGGACTTATTTTTTCCGGGTAGTACAGGTTTTGTATTTTAAAGGAGATCATACCAATCTTCAAAGAGAGGAGGCTCCTGTTCCAGCTTTGATTCCTATATTCATCTTAATGGTACTAATTATCGTTGTAGGAGTATATCCCAAGCCGGTGACAAATATTTTGAACTCGGCCTCTTCGGAGCTTTTAAACAGGATTGAATATATCAGGAGTGTTCTGGGATGAGATTAGAGCTTTTATTAATAATTGCCTTCGGTGGCGCATTCCTTACCTATTTCTTGGGGAAGATCTCACATCGGGTTCGTGATTATTTTACCGTTTTTGTCTCCTGTGCTTTAACAGGCCTTGTTGCTTACCTCTATGGTAATGACTTTGAAAAGATCTTTTATTTAGGATTTTTGGGTATCCCTCTTCACTTACGATTAAATATGCTGTCGTGGTTTTTTGCTGTTACCGTAGCCGGTGTAGGAGCTCTATCTATCATTTTTTCTTTACGTTATATAAGGGAAAGAGAAAGAACCGATTTCTATTATCTTATGATGGGCCTGGTAAATGCAGGTATGCTGGGGATCGTACTAAGTGGTGATTTAGTTTCTTTCTATATCTTCTGGGAGATCATGTCCTGGAGTGCTTTTCTGCTCATAAGTTACAACCGGGGGCCTGCACTTGCTGCCGGAATGAAATATATCGTCATGTCCGTGGTTGGTTCTGTGTGTATGCTCATCGGGATGTTATCACTCTATGCAAGCTATGAAACGTTGGTCATCACAGAGCTTTCTGTTCATATAGCCTCTGCTTCTCACGGTTACGTTTTATTCCTTTTACTCCTCTTCTTTGTTGCTTTTGGAATAAAGAATGCAGTCTGGCCGTTTCATACTTGGCTCCCACCAGCTCATTCAGAAGCACCGTCTCCGTTCTCAGCAGTACTTTCCGGGATCCTGGTTAGAATGGGCATGTACGGATTTCTAGTTTTTTTCTATGCCATATTAGGATTAAAACTATTCCTTGGTTTGGGCCGGGGTTTATATAGCTTTCATCATATTCTCGCCTGGATAGGAGCTATAAACATAGTAATTCCTACCTTTATTGCCATGCTCCAAAATGATTCTAAGAGGTTATTGGCTTGGCACGGCGTAGGACAGGGGGGATATATGGTTCTGGGAACCGTCCTTGGAACCCCTTTAGGATTGGCTGGTGGTACATTTCATATTGTTAATCATACTTCCTACATCGCTCTTCTATTTCTCGTAGTGGGTGCAGTAGAATATCGAACCAAAGGAGTTCGAGATTTAAATTCATTGGGTGGTCTTATTAAAAAAATGCCCATCACCTTTATAGGCGCCTTGGTGGGCTCGTGTGGATTAATTGGAGTTCCCTTAACCAATGGATTTGTATCCAAGTGGTTAATTTATAAGACATTAATTCTTGGAGGCCACCCTTTATTAGCCTTTGCTGCATTGATCGGAACCTGGGGAACTATCCTTTCTCTTTATAAATTTTTACACAATATGTTCCTGGGACAGCTTCCCGAAAAGTATAAGAACATAGAAAAAGCACCGCTTAGCATGCAATTCCCCATAATTGTATTTAGCCTGATCATTATTCTATTTGGTATTCTTCCCGGTATTCCTCTCAAGGTTATCAATGCCATTGGGACTTCTTTTGGTCTCGAAACCTTAAATGTAACCATCTGGGGTATTTCCTCTGAGACAGGCACATTAAATACCATAAACATTTTTGTAGCCATTGTGGCAGCCTGTATTATTGTCTGGCTTATTTCTAAAGCAGGAAAGAAATCAATTCCGGTTGCGCAAGCCGACAGTTACGCTGCTGGAGCATCGGTTCCTGTGGATAAATACCACTATACGGTTGATTTTTACAATCCTTTGTACCGGATGATTGCTCCTTACCTGAGAGATTTCGTAGATGAGTTCTACATGAAGCTGGCAAAATGGACCCGGGGCTTGTGCAATGGAGTCCGGCGTGTTTATGTTGGAGATGTGGGTTATTATGTGATATATATAATATTTTTTCTCGCGTTGCTAATCTTCATTCAATTGAAATGGAGCATATGGTAGTGAAAATCATTGAGATAATTGCATCCCCGATTATTGCGTTTGTAATTGGGATATTCTTTCTGGGGTTATCAAGGAAAATAATGGCCCGAATCCACTGGCGTTACGGTCCACCTCTTACCCAGCCACTTATCGATGTAATTAAGCTTTTTACCCAGAGAAGTGTAAGTCATGGAGGCATTTTCAATCTGGGGATAATTCTCTCCCTGGGCGGCTCTATAGTTGTTGTTTTGTTTTTACCGGTGGGCCAGCTTGCTCCATTGAGCGGCTCGGGAGGAATGCTGGTAATTCTCTATCTGATGCTTTTAGGACCTCTGGGGATCGCCCTCAGCGGTGGTGAAGCAGCAAATCCGAATACCAGCATTGGGATCTCCCGTAAACTTATCCTGGCCTTAGGGTATGAGGTGCCCCTGCTGTTCATTCTTCTCTCGGTGATGACACACTACGAAACAATATCCATAGTGAAAATAGTAGAAGAGCAACGGAGTGCAGCCTGGTCCTTATTTTCTTTGCCTTTATTACTACCCGGGATAGCATATCTACTTATCCTCCCGGCGATACTGGGCATAAGGCCCTTTGAAGTTGTTCAGGCACCCCAGGAAATTTCATCAGGACCTATGGTTGAATATGGAGGCGTATTTTTGGCCTTAGCACAAATACAACATGCCTTCAGTCTGTTCATTGGAATAGCTCTTTTCGTGAATCTGTTTTTAGGAGGTGCAAGTAACCCGGCTATTTTTTTCCTGAAAATGCTGGTGGTATTTATAGTAGAGCTTTTCATAAATGCAGCCTTCCCCCGATTGAGGGTGGAGCAGGCTGTTAAATACCTGTGGAGGTGGCCTACACTGGTGGCCTTTATAGGATTAATTGCAATTTTAATAATCAGGTGATGATCTATGGATAGAAATCAGCTTGCAAAATGGTTTAAAGAACCAGTCAAAATGGGCCATAAGTATTCACTTTATGCAGTCTACTTTTGCACTGGATGCGGGATTATCGAGATACCACCCTCCATAACATCACGCTGGGATGCAGAGAGATTCGGAGTAATACCCGTAGCCACTCCCAGGCAGGCAAATCTGTTCTTAATTACAGGCTACGTCTCGGTAAAAACGCTGAAAGCCATCATAAGAACATATGAACAGATGCCGGAACCAAAATACACTGTGGGTTTTGGTTCTTGCCCTATAAACGGTGGGATGTACTGGGATTCGTATAACACCATAAAGCACCTAGACAAATATATTCCAATAGATGGATGGATCGCCGGGTGCATGCCCAGGCCCGAAGCCATATTTGTTGCTGTAACCCATCTGTGGACCTTGATTGATAAGGAAATGGCAAATGGATATAAAAGATACAGAGAAAAGTATACATATTATCGTGCAAATCAGGAACAGCTTTTTGGTAAACTCGAATGGCCTCCATTATTTCCAATAGGAGATACGCATGAACAGCTTGCTAAAAAAAAATCTTAAATCGGCTTTTAAAGGCCTTCAGATAGAAATTCCCGAAAAAGACAGGCTGATTATAAGCGCGAAAAAGGATACGGTTCTACCTATTCTGAGATTTCTCAAAGACACAGGATATGAGCACCTGGCTCTTGTATCCTGTGTAGACTGGATAGAGGAAAAGGAGTTTGAGCTGATTTACATACTCTCTGCTTATATGCAGAAGGATAGTGAGTATACAGATAGAGAAAAAACAAACATAACATTGAAAACAAGAATTTCCAGGGAAAATCCGGATTTCTTCACGGTAATTCCCGTATTTGAAACTGCTGAGCCTTACGAACGTGAGATTCACGAACTTTACGGGATACACTTCGAAGGTCATCCAAGACAGGTGCCCCTTTTATTAGAAAGAAATTATAAAATACCTCCTTTCAGAAAGGATTTTGATACGAGGGAATATGTAAAAGAAGTTTTTGATAATATTCCTTTTGTAGAAGGTAGGGCTGGAGAAGAATGAGAGAGCTAGAACTTTATTTTGGACCCCAACACCTGGGAATGGTAGGGAATTTTAGCATCACTCTGAAAGTTGAAGGCGACAGGATTTTAGAGGCTACCTCCAACCCCGGGTACCTGCACAGGGGTTTTGAAAAGCTCATGGAACTAAGAAAATGGATACAAAACTTCCCAATGGTGTGCAGGATAAACGTAGTGGAGCCTGACTCCATGGAGATGGTGTATTCGATGGCCGTAGAGAAACTGGCGGGTATTGAAGTGCCGGAAAGGGCACAATATATAAGGAGCATTTATCTTGAGCTTGCACGGGTTTCTTCTCATCTGTTTGGTCTGTGGGCTTATGCAAATATGCTTGGTTTTGATACCGTAGCCCAGTGGGCTATGTATCACCGCGACCTTGTTCTTGATCTTTTTGAAGAGCTAACCGGCGGTAGAGTTTATCACATTTATATATGGCCTGGGGGAGTGAGGCGGGATTTCCCCCAGGATTTTAAAGATAAAATCGTAAATACATTACATTCAATAGGCGGTTGTGTGCCGGATTACGATGCCACCTTTTTCAATAACCGTATCTTTTACCAGAGGTCTAAAGGCATAGGAAAGGTAACACGGGAAGAAGCAAAAGAAATGGGTGCAACAGGCCAGGTCTTAAGGGCCACCGGGATGAAGTATGATATCAGGAAGGTTGAACCTTACGCAGCCTACGATCAAGTACCCTGGGATGTTCCCACAAGAGAGGATGGAGATGCCTACTCAAGGGTATGGGTGATACGGGACGAGATGATTGAAAGCGTTCACATGATATTTAAACTTCTTGATAAAATACCACAGGGAGAGGTTTATAACAAGGTACCCAACCCGTTCAAATGGAACATACCCAAAGGAGAGGCTTATGTGAGGTGCGAGTCTTCACGTGGAGAACTGGGACTTTACCTGGTGAGCAATGGTGAAGATAAGCCTTACCGGGTGCATTTCAGAACCCCGTCCTATCCCCATGGTTTAACAATATTGGAAAAAGCATTAAAAAATGAAAGTATAGCCGACGTGGGTAACATAATGATAAGCCTATATGTTGTCGCCCCAGAAATCGACAGATAACAGATGAAACATTAGCTGGAAGGACGGATATTATGGCCAAAAAAAGTATTTTAAGTCCATTTAAATCTACAAGGTTTCTTTTCAAAAAGCCAAAGACTTTGAGATACCCTTTTGAGCTTAAAGAACCCGCAACAAGGTACAGGGGCTTTCATCTCAATGATTGGGATGAGTGCACTGGCTGCGGGAATTGCGCTGATATATGTCCCAATGAAGCGATAACTATGGTAGAAATACCCGATTTAGAAACCAAACCTGGTCAGAAAAATGAGCGACCCCAATTGGATTATGGCAGATGCTGCTTCTGCGGTCTGTGCGTGGATATCTGTCCTCCCGGTTGTTTACGGCTTTCCAGGGATTATTTTCATATCCACTTTGACACCGGTACTTTTGTTTTCTTTCCCAGGGACGAAAAAACGGAAAAAGAGAAATTTCTCCCTCCTGAGAAATATTCGGTGCTAAAGGCCAGCCTTTCACACCGTAAACAGGATTATGAGGGTTTCGTTTCCGATCTCAAATATTCTCTATTTGAGCCAGAGCGCGTAACCATGCCTGAGGTTTCACCTGAGGAAAGAAAACTTTCCTTTATAGAACAGGTCATAGGCTACAACAGAGATGAGGCCAAGAGAGAAGCTTCCCGGTGTTTGGAGTGTAAACTATGTGAAGACGCCTGCCCCGCACATCTAAAAATTCATGATTACGTCAGGGCCATTTATGAGGATAAACCAGAAGAATCACTGAAGAAGATATTCGAGGATAACCCAATTCCTTCCATCTGTGGAAGGATTTGCATGAAACACTGCGAGGATGCATGCTCTCTAAGCATACGAGGTGAAGCATTAGCGGTAAGGTGGCTGAAAAGGTATGCTGCGGATACCATCAAAGATTATAAAATCACCCTGGAGCTCAAACCGGCTCCATCAACTGGTAAAAAGGTTGCCGTCATAGGCGCAGGACCAAGTGGCCTGTCTGTTGCGTATTTTCTTACTCTGAAAGGTCATAAGGTTATGGTATTCGATGCTCTCCCTGGTGGGGGTGGTATGATGCGGATAGGGCCGCCTCTGTACAGACTTCCCATCGAAAGCATAGACAAGGATGTGAACTATATAGCTTCCCTGGGAGTTAATTTCAGGTTCAATACCAGAGTTGGAAAAGATGTCCTGTTTGAAGATCTTATGAAAGATTACAATGCTGTCTATTTGGGCATAGGAACCACGGTAAGCCTCTCTACCAGGGTTAAGAACTCAGAAAAGTGCGTTCTGGCTCTCGATTTCCTGAGAGAAAATAAAATTGAAAAGGGTAGCAAAGTAGGTAGGGAAATCATTGTAATAGGTGGTGGTAACGTAGCCATGGATGTAGCCAGGGAGGCGCTAAGGGTGCAGCATATGCAATTTCCGGGTGAAAAAGTTATCACCAAAACAGTATCCTTAGAAGACTGGGATGAGATGCCGGCATCAGAAGAAGAAATCGAAGATTCCAAAGCAGAAGGGATACAGTTCAACCCTGCTTGGGGTCCGAAGGAAGTTGTTCTGGATGAAAAAGGAAATGTAAAAGGGCTTCAATGTATAAAGGTAAAATCGGTATTTGATGAGCAGGGGAGATTCGCTCCTACCTTTTACGAGGAAAATCAGATGTTCCTGGAAGGAGATATGATAATTGAAGCAATCGGTCAGAAACCGGATTTCTCATTCATGCCCGAAAAACTCTTCAGTAAACTTGAAATTACTGAAAGAAAAAAAGTTAAAGTTGATGAAAATGGTATGACCTCCATTCCCAATGTATTTGCTGGAGGAGACATAGTTAATTTGAATTTAGATGCGGTAACTGGAATTGCCGATGCAAAAACCGCTTCCGAGGGAATAGATAAATTTTTATCGAATCCCTAGTATCACTTTAGTCCTAATACACGGTCTATCTTGGCCTTGTCAAACCCTGTTATTTTGACCCTGCCGATTAAAAGCACAGGAACGCTCATCTGTCCGGTCATTCTTACCACATCTCTTGCTGCATCCGGGTCTTTATCCACCTTTATTTCTTTTACCTTTACCCCTTTTTGAAGGAGATAATTTTTAGCCCGGGAGCACCATGGACAAGAAGACGAGGAAAAGAGAATAACTTTTTTATCCATTGCATATTCCTTTTTTAGAGATTTTATTTAATTTATATTTTTGTCTAGTTTTATCGAATCCTGAGAGGGATAAATCACAACCAGAATAATATCACAACCTTTACCTACCCCCCGACCCAAGGGCTAAATCCCTGTATCGGTATCCGCAATAAGAAATTCCTTATCTTTAACCTCAATAATCTCTAAAAATTTTGGTTTCATTTTTAATAATATTCTTCTTCAAATTTTATTTTTGAAGTGAATGCCAAAGTTCTATTACTCTTTCGGGTTTTTCCTGTTCTTCTTTCCTGAGAGTATAACTCAATATTAAACCTCTTTTTTCTCCTTCTAGAGGTGTAAGCATACGTTTAAAATAACTCTTCAGATCCTCTCCTTCTTCTCTGGGCCAATAACCATAATAGGTTTTATTCTTATACAAAATCTTCTGCATTATATCTTTATAAGAAAGCTTTTGTAGGTGTGGTTCACCAAGATTTAATCCTTTTAATTCAGATATATCAAGTAAAGGGTTCAATAGGTAATCTGCTCGTCCACAAAAATGTATTACGGCACCTCCAAATGGCTTGAAAGCTTTTATAAGGTAAGGAAGAACAAATTCTTCCAAATGAGAAGGAGAAAGGAGTACAGCAGTATCCTCATTAGACCAAACTCCGCTGCTACCCATGTAAAAATTTCCATGGTAACCCTGACTTGTGGGTTCACCTATTGCTCTTTTAATGATTAATGAGCCCTTAATGTATAGTTGGGTACTGATTTCCATGAGATGATGAACAAAATTTGGGTCATCGTAAAAATCAATAAAAATGTCATCACCTCTTATAAGATGTGCAAGGGAAAAAGGACCCCAGGTATATGACACACAAACAGAAGCTTTCCCCCTTACTAAGCTTTTAAAATAATCGATATATTTCAAAGCGTAAGGCATAAAACCTTTTTGATCAATGTATTCTAAATCTTCTAGTCCCAACTGGCTTATTTCTTTTTTGGTAAGCCTTTCTTTGAGCCATGGATCTTTTTCCTTAAATATTCTCTGTTTTAATCCCAATATACTGGGCAAGAAACCTGCGCCCATCTTAGCTTGCACAGTAAGTTGAGAATCCGACAAGCTTCTTACTGTACTTAATAGATCAAAAAGTTGTTCAAACAACATTTTTTCTTTATCAAAAAATTGTTCCTCAAGGTTATAACGGCAATAAATTTCACTATACCGTTGACAATATTTATGTTTTTCTTCTACAGGAGCACCTGATAAGAGCAGGGGAATGTAATCTGTTTCCTGATTTCTCCCGATTGCGGATTGTCTTTCTTTTCCCTTTTTTAAAATCTGTTCCTCTGGTTGAACAAAATCTAATATTTCTTCAATTTTAGATTTCAACATAACTTCTTATTAAGTCATAATTGTTTTATAAAGGAATATTGTGTTTACTCAAAGTTGATAATGATTTTCATTATCAATTTATTATAAAATTACTCGATTTCCAAATGTTTTTGATCGATGTGGTATGCAAAATTGTTCATAGATTTTATTGAAATGGATGATTATAAGGGGATGTAATTAGTAAGTCACATTACTTGAAAACAATGGCACCCCACACTTTCTGTTTTTTATGTGTGGATAAGCAGAGTAGAGTGAGAATTATGAATAAAATAAATCTTTTCACAATTGTCCATTTTAATTATAAAAAAAATGATTTTATTTATCATATATTTATTATTTTTATTAATTATCCTCTGACTCCAGCCAGAGCTGTTCCTGACACGATATCGAATTCAAGATCGTTGGATATAAGCTTTTGGACCTTTGACCTGATCTTTTTAAATAACAGCTTTAACTTCTGTAATTTTTTATCAGGTTGCATTTTTATTGATAACTCTTCAAATTGAAATACAGTACATTTAGATATCCTAATCGTGCTCCCGTCAGGCATGGTGATCTCGCATAAAGCATTTTCTCCGGTATTGATAATTGTTCCGGAATCGAGTTTCAAGTGCATTTCCGCAGCCTCAAAATCATCGATATTATTATCCGGGGTCACGTCAATATCAACATGACCGTAAAAAAAGGATATATAAGCGTATTCCTTCTGAATGTCTTTTTGTGCATATAGAAAACCGAAGGACAAGACAAACAGTAGAGATATTGTATAAATGAATATTTTTTTCATGGTGCTTTCTTTTCACTTATTACTTAAAATGAGAATTGTGTTTCTCTAAACGTTCTACTTATTACTTTCATATTCTGCATTAATGAATCTTTTTTCCGCATTCTATAAAAATGAAAGCAATGTTTGTGCCAATTTTAACTATAAAGTTATCTCTTTATATAATAAAGAATAATCCCATTTGCTATGGTTCGACCTTCCTTTAGATAGTTTGCAACTTGTGTCTCATTCGCAACTATTTAAAAAAAGACATAACTCTTTTAATAAAGAGAATAAGCTATCCTTCAATCCAATACGTATCAACTTAAGTTGCAGTCTTATATAAGCACAGGGCAATCGAATGGTCTACTTAATTCATTATATATCAAAGAATTAAATTGTAAAATGTGGTGGCATAGTAGTTGCTAATGATAGAATGAGGAGAAGAGGTTAGCATTGTTTAAATTTGAAAATGCAAGTCCAGATACCCAAAAATATCAGGTATTACTTTTTAATTAAGTTTATCTGTACATTTTTAAAATATTCAGAACCTTTAACGGTTGTGGTCACTGTTTAGGGAGGTAGCATCCTCGGTGACCTATCATTCCTCTTTCAAGGAGCTGTCGAGGAGGAGTGGCCAATGAGGTGGGAGGATTACGATGAGAAAAGATTATATTACAGTATCTTTGATAGCAGCTTTTCTTTTCTTTGCTGGCTGTGGAGGGGTAAAGATGCATGTGAAAAAGGGGGAATTACGAGACGTGTTGCCACAGGAGTTTGTCGAAAAGCGTTATATCCAGACAATTGGCATTGGAGCAGCTGATGAATCTATGTGTAGCAAGACCCAGAGGAGGGCGGCTTCCCGCAATTCAGCCATCGTTATGGCTCATTATGAAATGCTGAGTATTGTTAAAGGTATCAAATTAGTAGGTGGGGTTACTGTTGAGAAGGCAATGGAGACAGATTCCCGCATATTAAGTGTGGTAGATGATTACATAAAAGGTACTGAAATCATTCAGACCGAATGGACTGAAGATGATGGATGTGTTGTTACTTTGCGTCTGGATAGGAAGAGGTTCGAGGAGCAAATAGGTGAAAAATTTGAATAGAAGTAAGCAAGCGATAGTAAAAACAAGAGCCACTTTCATTTTATCTTCATTCGTAATCTCTTTTTTAATCTTCTCGGGATGTGCAACAAAAGGCTATCTTACCCAACGCCAGGGTGAGACTGGAGGCGAGATAGTGATAGCTGTAGGAGAGGTGCTAGTGGATGATAAGGATCTTGTGGGTACAAAGAAGAGGGCCATAATTGATGCGCAGAAAAGGGCTGTAGAGATGGTAGTTGGTGTTTACATCTCAGGAAGGACAATTGTAGAAAGAGCTATTACTGTGAGGGATAAGATTATTGCGAAGACTGACGGTTATATAGATTCTTATGAGATACTCTCTGCGAAACGAGAGGGAGAGTTATATAAAGTCATGATAAAGGCTTTGGTGCGGATTACTCGAATAAACGAAGATTTAGTAGATTCAGAATTCATGAACACCAGTCCTATTGGTAGGAATCCCCGAATAGGTATATGGATTGATGAATCCTTAGAAGGCAAAATGCGTCCTAACTCGATCTCCTCTAAAGTGGTAACCCAACATCTCCTTGACAGAGGGTTTCAGGTAATTGCATCTAATAGTGCGTGCCCGGGCTTGACTGAAGAGCAGGATACCCTTAACGGTTTCTCAGAAATTATTGATGCAGATATTCTTATTTTGGGTAGTGCTAATTCTTATTTTTTTACTGATGAAATATTAGGTAGGCTTGTCTCGTATCGTGCTCTCCTCCAATTAAAGCCCAGGTTTGACAGCAAATCATAAAAAACGGCTATTTCTGAAGATACAAATTTTATAATTCATTGCTATATAATAAGTTTGTTTTTTACCCCTTTTTCTCCGCATTTTAATGTGGATACAACTATTTACAATTTATAATAATTTTTTAAGGCCATAAGTATTGACAATATATAATAATAGTATTAATATTATTGTATATTATGTGGATACAAAAGGAATATGGCGCACTTTAGACGATCCACCTCCAAAGACAATACTTACCTCCAATTGGTTGAGTCCTACCGTAACCAAAAAGGGCAATCAGCCAAACGAGTCTTAGCTAGCATCGGTAATATAACCAAAATGTCAGAAGAGAAAATAGAACGGCTCACGCTTTCTTTTATTCGTGCGGCTGGCATGGAGAAGAAGTTTCAAAAATACGACTTTGAGGTTGGTAAAGGATATCACTATGGCACTCTCTTGCCAGCTATTGCTGTTTGGCATCAGCTCGGTGTGGAAGAGATCATCGACAACTGTGTACCTGAAAAGGTTGAGATTCCTGTTTCCCGTATTGCTCTCATACAAACAGCGAACAGGTTCTCTGATCCTGGCAGCAAACTGGCCTGTTTCCGGTGGTACTATCTTTCTTTGTTTTCGCAGATGAAGAACTTTGTTCACTTTCCCTCGGATGAAGATGAACAGCTACATACATTCTATAGGGCATTAGACTACTTATGTCGAGCAAAGAAACAGATTGAAAGAGAACTCTATTATCGGCTTTTAAAATATGGCATAGATAATAGTCTCATTCTATACGATATTACCTCGACCTATTTTGAAGGCACACACGCGCAATTAGGAAAGAAGGGTTTTTCCCGGGATAAGCGAGGTGACCTTGAGCAGATAGTGGTAGGAATTGTCATGAGTAGGGATGGCATTCCCATAGCGCATCATGTATTCGAAGGAAACCGTTTAGATAAGACTACCGTGAAAGAAGTTGTCCACGATTTGAAAGCACGCTTTAGGTTAGAGAGTGCCATTTTTGTAGGCGATAGGGGAATGATCACCTTTGAGAACATAGAGAGTATCAAAGAGCATCATTATGAGTATATATTCGGTTTGCAGAGAAGGAACCGGAAAGTGATCGAGAATTTACTGGGCAAAGTAATGGAACATCCTGATGATCCGATTCAGGAGTTTGGATACGCAGATCTTTCCGTGGCCTTACAAAAAAGTTATCCTGAAAATGTACGATTTGTTGTCTGCTACAATGAAGAAGTAGCTCAAGCAACGAGGAAAACCCGCGATAGGAACAGAGCTCTTTTTCAAGAACTGCTGGGTACAGTGGAACGGGTAGGGGATCTGAAGGCGATAAAGAAATCGAATGATCGGTTAAAATTGTTTCTCTCGCAAAAACATATGACAAGATTCTACCAGGTAGACATTGAGAACGAAGAGCAAGGAGAAAATGTTTACCGACTAAAAGTGGAAGAGAAGAAGGATATCATACAGAGGGAAGAAGGTTTAGATGGGCGGTATTTCCTTCAGACAGAAGTTTCTAAGGAAATAGGGAAAGAAGAAATCGACACATCTTACAAATCGCTGCAAGTAGTGGAGAGGGCCTTTCGGGTGGTAAAACATGAGATAGATATCCGGCCGATCTATGTTCAAAATGAGACCCGGATACGAGGTCATGTGATGATAAGCTATTTTGCATTATTGATAGAGAGGCTAATTGAGAAGAAACTGAAAGAGGTGTTTCCCGCTGCCTACGCCAAAGAAGAAAAATGGGTAAGGCAGGTAAAAAGAAACGGGGAAGAACCGTTGACTATGACTACCCTGTATGAGGAGTTGGATAATGTTCGATTGATTCCTCTGAAGCTTAAGCATGGAGATAATGAAGAAGAAGAGAAGACATACATATGCACAAAGATAGAGAATAACGTGAAAAAGTTTCTAAGTGCTCTGGGCGTGAAGAATGCGATGAACCCTGTGAGACTTTCATTCAGACGGACCAGGAATCGAACAGATCATGGGCAATTATTATTAGAGTTTGGGGGTTAAAAACCAAAAAAACATAATAAGACGTCAGGTGATTGTAAGTAATCGGTAGATATTGTGAAAAAAAGGGCTTGTGGGTACAACAGGAACAAAATAAAATTCACAATTCCTTGATATCAAAAGAAATAGCTTCTTTTGGTGTCAAACCTAGGTAGTAAAGAATTAGCGTACTGGACTTATGAAAAAATGCCGATTTTATCGATTAGGTGTCAAACGCCGGATGTAATTAGCCCGATCGTATGATTTCCGTTAAAGATTTTCCACATGCCACGAAAACAGTGTCTGAGCGCCTTGTATTCAAAATTACGAATTCTTTGCATTCTTATGAGCGTTTAAATCTTCTGATCTTTAGTATGAAGCCTAATTTAATAAAAGAATTAGCTGTTATTTATACACCGTGAAGGTATTATGTGGCTGTAAAGACCTACCCACCTATTTTAACGGTCAGTCCATAGGATTCCAAGATATTCCTAATATTGCTTATCATGTTCTCATCAGGGGTAAATGCCTCAAAACTATAATCCATTCCCAGTTTTTTATACTTCGATTCCCCAAGACGATGATAGGGAAGAAGATGCATCTCCTTTACCCCTGCCTTTTGCGCAAACCGTGCAACAGCTTCCATGTTCTCATTGTCAGTATTTATTCCTCCTATAAGAGGAACACGAAAGACCATGTCCTTTCTTTTTTCTGCGATTTTCAGCGCGTTATCGAGTATACCTTCATTTGGCACACCGGTATACTTTCGGTGCATGTCAGAGTTCATATGCTTCAGATCATAGAGGACAAGATCACACGCATCAACTATTTCTTCCAATTGATTCCATGGGGCATACCCGGAGGTTTCTATTGCGGTGTGAAGGTAGCGTTTTCGTAGCTCATTCAGGAGCTCAACAGTGAACTTCCTCTGGACCAAGACCTCTCCACCCGAAAGTGTCACACCACCTCCGGAGGATTCATAGAACAAGCGATCCTTTTCCACCTCCCGGAGTATTTCAGCAATTGACATTTTTTTTCCGATCAATTCAAGGGCACCCGAGGGACAGATCTCCACACATTTTCCGCAAAAAATACAATCCTCAACACGGTAACCATCTTTGCTCCTTGCTCCCGTGGGGCACACAGTCATACATCTCCCATCCCCAAGACACTTTTGGGGATTAAAGGTAATATGGGGGCTGATATCGATCGACTCAGGGTTGCAGCACCACTGACAGATCAATGGACATCCCTTCAGAAATACGACCGTCCTTATACCCGGGCCATCGTGAAGGCTATACCTCTGAATATTAAATACAGTGCCGCGTAACTCTTGAAGCCTTGTCCTCGTTTCTTGTTTTGATTTTTCCTTCATATTAGGTTAATTAATCGAAGTAGATTGCAATTACTGTGAGTCTCAATATTATAATATAATAATTTTTTACAATTCCATCCAGTTATGGAATCAGGCATTCTCACTCCAAAATACCTGCCCCATTCATGGATTTTGCTTTCCTTGTGCCCTAATTTTTCATGGGAATCCGTAAAATCAAATATTTTTAGACGCACAACTTATAGAGCTCTATAATCAGCTCTTTCGTATATTCATGAAGCCCCCAGACCTTTGCAAGCTCGAGGGCATTTTCAGCAATCTTTTCAATATCTGCTGCCGGAATCCCCGCTGCTTTGAAAGAGGTGGGGCTTCCTATCTCATCGAACCATCCTTTGAGAGCTGATATACCTTCCTGTGCAGCTTCTTCAATACTTTCTGCCCTGATATTAAAAATGTTTTGCGCAAATTGTGCAAACTTCCTGCTGTCTTTCCTTGATGCCCAGGTCATCCAGGCAGGGATGGTAATGGAAAGCCCGGCACCGTGGGCAATATCATAGAGGGCACTGAGGGGATGTTCAAGCATATGCATCGGGACGCCAAAATCTCCGATACCGGCAGTACCAAGGCCGTTCCATGCGAGCGTCGCTGCCCACATCAATGTCGCGCGCCCCTGGTAGTTTTTGGGGTCTCTTATAATGCGCTCATAGCATTCCATGACGGTTCGCACGAGCCCCTCCACAAACCTGTCCTGTATTGGAGTCCAGGGGTCCTTACCGGTAAAATATCCCTCAATGAGATGAGATATGACATCAACTGCGGCGTATGCAGTGTATTCCTTCGATACTGTATAGGTTACAGTGGGATCGAGAATTGACACTTTCGGGTAGAGGTGATCATCCCCAAGCCCCACCTTCTGGCGAGTTACATCGCTGGTAATTACGCTAAAATGATTCATCTCTGATCCTGTTGCAGGAAGCGTAAGCACTGCGAGAATCGGCAATGCGCTCTTCACGGTAGCTTTTCCGGCATAATAGTCCCATAAATTCCCATCAGCATGCACTCCCAGGGCAATAGATTTTGCCTCGTCGACCACACTCCCTCCGCCGATTCCCAGTACAAAATCAACCCTTTCCCTTTTCGCAAGACGGGCCCCCTCAAGCACATGGGAAAGAACTGGATTTGGTCTCACACCAGAATACTCCACTACTTCCAATCCAGCCCCATTTAAAGACTTTTTTACAACATCATATACACCGCTCTTTTTAATGCTTGACCTCCCATACACCATCAGGGCCTTTTTTCCAAAGACCTTTGCCTCCTGCCCAATTTTAGGAATTGTTCCCTCTCCAAAAATTATCTTTGTTGGAATGTAAAATGTAAAATTTTTCATTGCATACCTCGTATTCTTATTAAAAATACAGATTTAATATATCTCCCACATACACATATATCCTCACAGGCGATTCACTTTTTACTTCGGCCTTGAAATACAGGAAGATAAAAAAATAGTATAATCAGGAGCAATAGTAGACAATACATCCTCTTTTGTCAAGCACACTAACAGTAAAAATGTATTACGGCAAACCAATTCACCACTTTTTCAATGTCTACACTAAAAAACAAGTTTGTATTCATACTTTACGGAGATATGGTTCGTAAATTAAAGTTCGGAATCAACATGTCTGAGGAGGTGTACGAAACTCTTGTGAAAGAGATGGGATATACGTCACTGGAGGAGGCTGAAAGGAAAGTTCAAGAAAGAAGAAATAGCTCTAAAAAACATCGATGATGAACAGCTTCCGCTTTCAGAGGAGAGAAGAACTAGTGATTATGAAATGAAGGGATTAACTACTTCACCACTTCATCTTTTTTTGCTTTGATTGCAATTCCTACAACAGCCAGCAGGAACAATCCGGTTATCACTTGTTGATAAGTTGTAGGAACACCCATAGTTACCATGCCTGTCACCACCATAATGATAACTATCTCTCCAACGAATACGCCAATAATAATATTGCACACCTTCTTTAGTGCAATACCGATGAAATAACCCATGAGAGGAGGAAAGAGCCTTAAAATGCTCGACATCCTCGTTGAGGGGATTATTACCCCTCCATAGCTTACAGAAAGGAAACTCGCTATACCGAGAAATACTCCGCAGAGCAGAAACCCGTACATCTTGACCCTCTGCACATCTACTCCTGCATTTCTCGCAATTATCTCAGAGCCACCCACGGCCTTTATCTGCATTCCAATCTGGGTACGGTTATACAAGAGGTAGGCTATTATCAAGGTTATTAACCCAACTATAATGTTGTAGGGTGCCCTGCCGAATATGCTCAACTCGTATGGGAGTACTGCATTTCCCATGAAGTTTGCTACAGTCTCATACAGTATCATTAGCCCTATTGTCACGATCATTGATGGAATCTTCAGAAAATTGTAGCCTGTCGCATTGATAAGCTCAAGTACAACAGCGGTGGCTAGGCATCCGATAAAAAGCCAGATGTAGCCAAAGCTCGTTCCAATGAATAGTGTGAGATTTGTTCCAACAATAGCCGATAGGATGATTATCGCACCTATGCTGAGATCGTACAGGCCGAGCGTCATAACAAAACACAATCCCCACGCTGATATTGATGGGAGAAAGGCCTGCTGAAACATGATATACAGGGTTTGCAGACTACCGAATCTCTTTGGCTGGAGGACATAAAATATTACATACACTGCACATGGAAGTACGAGCACAGTGAGAATCTTTTTGCCCAACCCCTTGTTCATTCTACCTAGTCCACCTCTTCAAAGCTATTTATCTTACCAGGGACAAAAGCCCCTGGTAAGATTTATTTTTAAAACTACTTATGTCTCTCCATGACATCTTCCAGAGAGTATGCAGCAGCAATTTTCCTGAGATCAGACAACGTAAAGCTGCTATTGTACCTCACCGTCATATTCTTGATCTCCTCCTCGTTATACGGAGGTTTATCCATGCACCAATTCGTGTACTCCTTGGCCTCTGCAACAGACGTCAGGTAAATGGGCTGCATTGTGATTGTCTCTGTCTTTTTGCTTAAAGGGTTCCCATCTACGCAGTTATAGAGCAGGATGAAGGTAAAGAATGGATCTGTCCAGTGGCCACCTGACATAGCCGCAACCTCCTGGTTTCTCAAGCTATCCTCAATGTCAGGACCAAAGTCTGATGCTGTAATATGGATTTGTCCGATCTTGTTGTGGTTCTTCACTGCCCTTATTGTACCAGCGAGCGGACCACCACCTCCTCCTCCAACAGCAATGGCGTCAAGCTCTGGAAAAGCTGCGATAAAGCTCTCAGCTGCATTGGCGGCCGGCTCGGCAGCGAGGATATCCCACTGCTCTCCGAGAAGTTTGATCCCCGTCTCTGCGAATGCCTTTTTGTACCCTACGTAACGATTCTCAGCTGTCGTATCACCCTTGTTGTAGTTTATGATTACCGCATTTTTGCATCCCTTTTCAGCGAGCGCTTTTCCTAGGTTATACCCGACAGCAACCTCATCCTCATGAACGTTTCCAATAAAGTAAGGAGAGCTTTCTGCATACGCCTTGATCTCTGGATCATTGATCTTCCTGAAATAAAGAGCAAGTGGAACCTTTGCTTCATCTGCAAGCTTCACAATCTTGGGAACAACAGCATCTGTACAGTTGCAGATCATTACTGCATCACAGCCCCTGGCTATGAGGTTTTCAATATTGGATACCTGATTGTCGGGTTTAAACCCATCCACTGCGATTTCAACCTCTGCTCCCAATACGCCTGCTGTATACCGTAGATTGCTGATCACCTTCTTGGATAGAGGACCTGAATCAGCCCAAATAGATACCCCAATAAGGTACGGTTTCTCTTCCTCCTTCTCAGCGAAGAGCATTTGAGCTCCAAACAGGACAATTACAAATGCCAGTGTCACTACAATACTTAAAACCTTCTTTGTTTTCATTCTTCCATCCTCCTTAAAATATTTGTAATAATTATTGATTGTTTACCTTGTCCTACCCTCCTATCACCTCCTTCCAGTTATTTAATTAAGACAACACTCTCCCTTTCGAAAGAGAGGTACACTGCAAGCAGAAAGATCACACCCTTCACTGCCTGCTGTAACTCAGCCTTGATACCAACAAGTACCATCCCGTTGCTCAAAATAGCGAGCATAAGCCCACCTATAATTGCACTCTGGAGCTTCGCACTCGAGCCACCTGTCAAAGGCATACCACCGAGCACAAGAGCTGTGAGAATATCGAGCTCAAAGAGCAATCCTGTCTTTGAATCTGCTGCTCCAGTTCTCACAACATTGAGCCAACCGCAGAGTCCGCATAACACACCTGATATCAGATACGCGAGAATCTTCATCCTCTCCACCGGCACACCGGAGTATCTCGCAGAAACTTCACCAGAGCCGATTGCCCTCATGCCCTTCCCTATTCTCGTATAATTGAAGAAGTAGTAAGCGATAACTAATATAGCTACGAGAAGCGTTACCTTTATCTGGTATGAGTCAAGTCCGAACATCTCAAATGGGATTGGAATCGAGCCTGAGTGAGTCGCAATGACGGTCAATCCTCTGAGGGTGAACAGCATGCACAGAGTTATAATAAAGGATGGTATCTTAAAAAATGCCAGCAATGACCCATTGATGAGCCCTACAGCAATACCGGTTAGTAGAGCCATAGGTAGAGCGAGCGCTGTATTCATGGCTGCAAAGGTTGCAGCCATCGCTCCACTGATGCCCAGAAGGGACCCTTGGGAGAGATCTAGGGAGCCCTGTGACATAACAAAAGTAACCCCACCGCATGCAATGATGAGTACAACTGCCTGATTGAAAATGAGTTTCAAATTGCGAAAAGTAAGGAGCTTGCCTTGGGTTAATGCACCAAAAATTACGATTATCAGGACAAGACCGATATACGGAATTATCTTCTTGATTCCACTCATTCTTTCCACCTAGCATTAAATCATGAAGTGTATAATCTCTTCTTCAGTAAGGTCTTTTCTTCTGCTGAATACCTTCTTTATTCTTCCATCTTTCAGTACAACGATCCTGTCACTCACTCCAATGAGTTCCTGCAACTCTTCAGATATCATTATTATTGCTTTTCCCTTATCTTTAAGCTCCTGCATAAGGTTGTATATGGATGCCTTAACTGCAACATCTATACCCCTTGTGGGGCAGTCAAGGATAAGAATATCCGAATCCCTCACCAGCCATTTCGTAAGTGCAACCTTCTGCTTGTTCCCACCACTTAGATAGAGGCAGAACTGATTGATAGAGCTCATCTTTATGCTGAGTTGCCTTGCTCCAGATTCAGCAAACCCTCGTTCCTTTCTGGGTGAGATAAAGGTGTTCCTCTGCATCTTTGATAGCGAAGGCAAACATATGTTTTCCTTTATACTCGAAAGGAGCATCAGACCTTCCTGGTCTCTATTTTTTGGAAGATACCCTAAACCGTTCGCTATTGCTTCGACATAGTTCGTAATTCTTTTATTCCTCTCCACAACTTCAATAGTTCCGGAGGATGGGCTTTCAAGCCCGAAAAGAGTCTTCCCAAGGAGGTGCATCCCACAGTTCGTGAGACCACCAATACCAAGGATCTCACCTCTGTGTAATACGAAGGAGATATCGTAATATGAGCCCTCAAGTGTAAGATCACTTACTCTAAGCACAACTTCATCTGAATAGAATGCCTCTGTGTCCTCCCTGTAGTAGGTCTGCTGCAGTTCTCGCCCTACCATCAGCTCCTTTAGAGAGCTCTCTTTGAGATCCTGTGTCGACACGGTATCTACAATCTCACCATCCTTCATAACAGTAACATTATCACAATGATCTATGACCTCTCCCAAATCATGAGAGATGAAGATGACAGATCTATTGGAGGATTTAAGCCTCTCGAGTTCTCCGAAGAGGATTTCCCTCCCATGCTGTGAGAGCGCAGCTGTGGTTTCGTCTACAATTAAAAGATCTGGACCAACATACAGTGCCTTAGCAAACTCAACGAGCTTTCTTTCCTCAAAGGACAAAGAACTGATGTCAGTATCAGGTTTTATATTATCTATTCCAAATCTCTGGAATACCTTCATGCTGCTTTTGTTCATATTAGAAGTGTTAAGAAATCCGAATTTTTTGAAGAGCTTTTCCTCTCCCAGAAAGATGTTTGCAGCTACCGTTAAACCATCAATTGTTCCCATCTCCTGAACAATGATACTGATCTTGGAACTGTTCGCATCAAGCAACGACCTCGGGTTATACGGTTTTTCATGTTTGAACATCTTTCCGTTGTCAGGATAGATGATTCCGGATATTATTGATGCAAGGGTTGATTTTCCAGAACCATTCTCTCCAACCAAACCCCTGATCTCTCCCTCTTGAATATTTAGAGTAACATCCCTTAGAGCTCTCGTTGTCACGAATGTTTTATTGATATCCTCAACCCGTAAAAGGCTCACCCCTTCCTCCTATACTATCATTCTATTTGTGGAAGCCATCGGCTCTCTGCATCGAACATCTCGTCTACCATCTTTCTGATATCATCTAATGTGAGAAGTGATGACGTAAGCGGGTCAAGCATCACAGCCTGATGTGCCGCCTCCTTACTCCCTGAAAGCGCTGCCTCAACGATCATTGACTGAACGTTTACGTTCGTGCGGTTCAGCGCAGCGAGCTGTGGAGGAAGCTCCCCCACATAACATGGATTTATCCCGTTTTTGTCTACAAGACATGGCACCTCGACACAACAATCTCTCGGGAGATTTGTAATAAACCCCGAGTTATTCACGTTTCCGTTTATCCTAATCTCATCGCCAGTTACCACAGCATTTATTATCTTTGCCCCATACTCAACGCTCGGTTTCAATTCAATGGGCTCTTTCCCCTCGATCTGTCGCTGTATAGAGATATCATCATCTTTGCCCTTCTGGCGTGTTATCTCAAGTGCATTCCACGTATAGCTCATAAAACGCTTGATATCCTCAGGATTTTTCCTGAAGTACGGCACATACTCAGACATGTGGTGAGGAGACTCTGTCACAAAGTACCCGAAATGCCTCAGAATCTCGAACCTCACCGTATCAGCCTCATATGCCTTCTTGTTGTTGTACGCCTCGTGGATCTCAGGGTATGCATCTTTGCCATCTACCTCGTATGTGAGATACCATGCCATGTGATTTATCCCTGCCACCCTGAAGTTCACTCGTTCTGGCAGAGGCCTATAGTAGAAATCGTGCCAGTCCTGATTGGTGATTGGGTAGTTCTCCCACTCAGCAACCCCGATGTACCCGGCAATCTCCTTTGTCGTCGCCTGAACACTGTGACAGAGTCCTACACTCTGGATCGTACTGGCGCGGTTTACGGCCCACATGATTGCAGCCATAGGATTCGCATAGTTTAGGAAGATTGCGTTCGGGCACAACTCCTCCATGTCCTTCACAATGCTGAGAATAGGTGGGATATGCCTCATAGCCCTGAATACACCACCAGGACCGAGGGTATCGCCAACGATCTGATCGACACCATACTTCAGCGGGATCGCTTTATCGATATCCCACGCCTCGAGACCACCAACAGCGATCATACTGATCACAAAATCTGCTTTCTTCAGTGCTTCCCGCTGGGAGGTGGTTCGTTCGATCTTTCCTGGGAGATTGTGTGTCTCGCCAATCTTATTTGCGAGTCTGTAGGTAATGTCAAGCCTCTCCTCATCGATATCCTCAAGAACAATTGTCGCATCCCTCAGGGCGTGATGAGAGTAGATATCACAGATTAAAAGACGCGCAAACATCGTGCTCCCAGCACCGATAAAAACAATCCGCACACCCATTGCAATCTCCTTCTCGATTCTTCATGTAGAACCTAAGTATCAACGTTTCCTATTTAATAAGGATGTCAGGCCTGCGTATCTTCATCCCATCGACATCAACCTCAACCAATGGCCAGTTTTGATCCTCCGAAATGATCTCGTTTTTATCCTCCAAGATAAGTATTGTATCTTCACTTTTTATTCCTGTAATTGAAGGATTCCATGCATAGGCCTGATTCAGCATGACGATCTCTGTATCTAGAGTATCAAGTGTTGCCTTTACATCTCGTATTCTGTAGCTTGCAGATCCACCCTGGTGGAGCTTTCGCCACTCATCGGGGTATCCAAACTTCATAAAGTTTCCCCTGTGCTGTCTGAATATATCCACGATTTTCCTTCCAGGTCTCGTATTTAGGATCAACCTCGCATCTATATTAATGATTGCATCATGCTTACGCTTCAGCTCATCTGACGGCTCACCAAAGTGAACAAACCGGGTGATGGAGAGGTTCAGCCCCCACTTTACAGCAACCGTCACATACATCACATACCGCTCTATCTTTTGCATCGTTGGGATAGGGTGCCTGTAGTCCGATATTCTGTTATCGCATGCAATGAGTATAAGCTGCGGCTGAATGTTTTCCTTCATGAGCTCAAAAGAAACCATTGAGGCAACATCAAGCTCTGTCATCCCGAGCTCTATTTCACCCCCTATCTTAGTGAATGCCTGTGTTGTCACACTCCCGAGCTCCCTGAACCTGTCGAGCTCAGGATGCGTGAGCTGATACTGAATGCGGTCGAAATCCTGCTGGAGCCGCTTCAACCCCGGAAGCTCAATATCGCAGGCAACATTATCGCTCCCACACACCTTCACGATTGAATCCTTAAGCTCTGACTTATACCACGAATATTCGTAAGTTTCAAGGTGCAGGCCCTTAACCTCTTCATCAATAATCCGTGGCATCTCTGTATTATCGGTGATGAGAACTGCCCTGTCTTTTGTAACGAGAACCCCACTCCATCCATCCTCACTGTGATCGACAATTCGGTTATCCCCCCCGCAGGTGATCCAGGCAAAATTACAGCGGCGCTTCAGGTAAATGCCATCGAGAGCCTTCTCTTCGAGGTATCCACGGGTTCTTGCGAGCTTCTCTTCAAACTCTCTTCCCTTCTCCATCTCACTCCCCTGTGTCACGGACTCAATCTTTCCTCAAGCTGCTCGTTGAGATCAAACACCTTCTCAAGCACGGGAAGCTTCTCAGACACGTTGAACTCATAGGAGGAGGTAAACATCGGGGCCATCAGCGCGTTCCATCGCTTTGCAACGTCTGCATTTCCCTGTCGTTGGTAGCAGAGGTCGAGGTCTTCTGCCTCATAAAATATGATTGCGAGATTTCCATACATGAAAACAGCCTCCTCTTTCACTCCAGAATCCTTTATAACATTCAGGAGCTCACTATAGGGACCTTTATGGATCTCCCGATGAAGCTTTTTGTACTCTTTTAGGTACTCGGGCTTTACCTCACCCACAATGCAGTACTTTGCCATGACATTCCTACCTTTTTATTTAAGAGATTGCAAGACTCTCTGCCTCCCTTACAGAGAGGAAAGACGTATCGATACGAAGAGCTTCCTTATTGGATTCTCAATCCTTATCTTGATATTTAGAAATCTGAGAGCCATTGCTTCTCTGCATTAAACATCTCGTCAACCATCTTCCTAATATCATCAAGGGTGAGCAGTGCCGATGTGAACGGATCCACCATCACAGCATGATATACAGCCTCTCTATCTCTATTCAGCGCAGCCTCAACGATGAGAGATTGAACGTTTATGTTCGTGCGATTGAGTGCAGCAAGTTGTGGAGGAAGCTCGCCAACATAACATGGATTTATCCCGTTTTTGTCAACCAAACAGGGAACCTCAACGCAGCAATCTTTAGGCAGGTTAGTGACTAGCCCTGAGTTGTTTACGTTCCCATTTATCCTGATTTGATTCCCTGTGACAACAGAGTGAATTATCCTCGAACCGTACTCCACGCTTGCCCTCACTTTTATCTTTTCCTTCCCATCAATCTGACTCTGTATCTCGGCATCGAGTGCATCCTTCTTATGCACGCATATATCGTAGTAATCCCACCTTCGCTTCACAAACCGTTTCACCATATCAGGGTTCTTTCTGAAATATGGAACATACTCAGACATATGGTGCGGCGATTCGGTGACAAAGTATCCAAAGTGCTTCAGTATCTCAAACCTCACCGCATCAGCCTCATATGCCTTCGGGTCGTTGTAGGCCTCCCGGATCTTTGGGTACGCATCCTCTCCATCTACCTCATACTTCAGGTACCATGCCTGATGGTTTATTCCAGCAACATAGAAGTTTATACTCTCAGGAATCGGTGCATAGAAGAAAATCTCCCATTCCTCCTCTGTAAAAGGATAGTTTTCCCACGGACCAGCTCCAATATATCCGGCTAACTGTCTCGTTGTTGCTTGCACACTGTGGCAAAGACCGACACTTTGGATTGTGGTTGCCTTATTCACTGCCCACATCATTGCAGCCATCGGGTTTGCGTAGTTAAGGAGGATTGCATTCGGGCATACCTGCTCCATATCCCTGCAGATATCTATGAGGGCTGGTATAGACCTGATTCCACGAAACGTGCCACCAGGACCGAGCGTATCCCCAACAGTCTGATCAATTCCGTACTTAAGGGGAATCTTTTTATCTATATCATACGCTTCTAATCCGCCCACCTGGAACATAACGATAACAAAATCCGAGTCCTTCAGTGCTTCCTTCTGATTTTTCGTACGCTCAATCTTTGCCGGATATCCCTCCTGCTCCACGAGCCTTTTTGCAAGCCTATAGGTCATATCGAGTCGCTTCTCGTCCAGATCCTCAAGCATTACATTGACATCTCGCAACTCTGGAAAGGAGAAGATATCGCATAAAAGGTTTCGCGCAAACATCGTACTCCCTGCACCAACAAACGTTATCTTTGTCATTTTTAATCTCCTCCAGTTTTATATTTGAATGATGTATGTAGAGGAATGTCCACAACCATTATTGTTCCCTCACAAATAGAAATACAAACATCTAATCAGATAGCAGCCAGGTGAATCGACTTTATACCCTTACTCTCCTGATCTCCTTTGAAATCAACGCAATATTCCCTGTAATGCCAGATGGTTGTTTCCACTTTGTCATAATATTCTTTGCGGTATTCCGTACACGAAGAGTGATTTTATTCTTGCCGGCTTTCAGGAAACCGGTAATATCAACCTTGAATGGCAACCAGATCCTGGTATCGACATGCTTCCCATTCACAAACACCTCTACATACTCTTTTAAGTTATTCTTTGCATCAAGGAAGCATCTTCTCCCTTTGACGAAGCCTTCATCTATATCCACATGCTGCGTGTATTCCATACAACCTGAGAAATATGGATACCCTTGTTCAGCCCATGAGCCAGTCTCTATCTCTTCTCTCTCCTTTACGATAGCATATAAGTTCTCTGCAGCAGGGTCCTCTACCAATGTAAAATCACCCGCAATACGCACGGAGTCCCACATCATGCTCACCGGCTCAATTCCTGTCTTCCCTTCGAATGCCTGCATGTAATCATTAAATTCAATCTCTATATAGTTTTTCCCAACCTTCACGAGATCTTTAATATCTGCTTCTCGCATATCATGATCGAGAAATGTAGATCTCTCGAACATGTCTATTCTCGTACCATTTAATGTAATCGTTACAGGCTGTGGCATTTTATCATAGATGATCTGCGGAATATTATCAAAGATAGCCTTGAATGTCGTAAACCCTGTTTCCTTGATAATAAACTCACCGATATATTTCTGTTTTGTACCGAAGACCGTATTCCACGCCTCTGCCGGAAGATCAACCTCTGGAGGCTCATCCTGTATCATCCTCCAATGATCAATGATGAGTACATTCTCTGTGATTAATTTCTTCTTCCATGTCCTGGCTAATGGTATTGAAAGATCATTCTGAAAACGTACTCTGTGTTCCTCAATATTTCCATCAACAAGCGTTTTTATGAACCCTCTCTCATCTGTTTCATCATCCTTATAGACCTCAAGCTCATATTGTGAGTTACTCACACGAAAATTCAGCGCACTTAGATTAGACTCTATAAGTTTCTTTTTTACGATCTCCTTCTTTTCTTTGTGCTCAAAGACGATAAATATTGACTTCAAAGGTTTTAATCTATAAGGAACAATTGTCTTATTACCAGTAACCTGACAGAAATATACCTTCTCTACTGTTCCATTCTCAGGATCATAGAAGTATGGTTCTCCTGTACATCTTAGAGTAATATCCAGGTTGTATCCTTCGAGATCGTCCTCATCTGAGTTATGGATGAAATAGATATCCTTTCCTTCTTTCATATGGTGGTTGTAGTATATGTTTCCCTTCTTGCCATCTTTGAACGTAACTTTGAAATCTCTATCAATAAGATCTTCAACAGAACTCTCAATCAGGTCTTGTGTGTTGTTATCTTTTAAAACCCCACCGAATATCAATGCCAGCTGTCCTTTTCTCTTCTGTGCATCCTTTCTGTACACTATATGGTCATTCCTCTCGTACGCTTCGAGTAATTGCTGCAGTTGCATCGAGAACTCATCTTCTATCAGGTTGCTGAGCGCCTTGAGTGCTTTACCACTAATAGTCTTATAAGGAATGAGAGATACGAAGAGCACTTTTCCACCGCTCTCAACAAACTCGAGCAACTTCTTTTCAGTACTCTCGCTTATGGTTGTCATGGGCGATACAATCAATAATGAATACCGAGCATCGGATATCTTAAGCGTTTTATCTTCAATTTCACATTTACAAAACTCCTCTTCTCCTATGACATCGTAATCGAGGTTTCTCCTCAGCATCATATCTGTGATGAATCCAAAATCTCTGTCAATGTTGTTGGGGAGATCGTCGACGAGACCTTTCGGCACATCATCAGTCCATAAGCTCGTCATTGGGTATAATATTGCACAGTCTGCAATGTTCACCCCATCAATCATCATCTCGCCCAGCCTGCATACGTAGTCTGAATAGCTCTTATAGTTTTCCCACATAGGGTTCTGATAGAACTCTGTGGGGGGACACTCTCTCTTTCTCTGACCGCTAATAGAGTAGAAGAACGCATGCGGTACGATAAAGTTGATTCCCATCATGTACTGCCAATCCGTGACACGCTTCATATTAGCAAACCGATAATCCCATCCTCCAAGGGCAAATGATTCGCTCATTCTCCTCGCTATCCCGTACTGATGACCTACAGAGGAGAGAACCTTGTCTTCTATTTGCCAGGCAGTGTCGTTGGTGGCGAGCCGCTCACACATACCAGGAGTGTCAAGCCTATCAACACCTGGTAGATCCATATGCTTGAAGAGATTGATCACATTTCCTGCGTAGTTTCTCTGCCATATTAGCTGGGGATAGCACAATCTATAGTGTCCTGTAAACAGTAGATTATTGCGCTTACACCACTCATGAATCTTTTTTACGTAGTTCTCTTCAAACAGCTTTGTGACGATAAACCAGAAATCGTGTCGTATCTGTAGTGTCTTCTCTCCAATATCTGTGCCTAGAGCAGGTAGATACTTCCGTAGTTCATATCCGAACTCTTTCTCAAACTCTCGCTGCAGAATATTGGACCATGGAACAACGCTAAACTCATTTCGCATCACTGTATAGAACCCTGGCTCATCAGTAAAGAGCTGGGTAATTGCAGTACCAAAATATTTCCCAAATCGCTTTTTGTACTCCTCATGAGTTGTTTGTATAAAATAATCAATAGCATCTGGATCCATGAGATCTACATAGTACTCGTAGGGGAAATACCAGTCCCATGTATCAGGCTGTGCGTTCCAACCTTTTTTGATGGGGTATATAGTTTTTGGGTTGTATCCCTTGACAACCTGATTCATGAAAAATAAGATGAGATCGTATCCCTTCTTGTTATTGTATGTAAGCTTACCGTCCTTAAAAGATCCCGTGATATCTTTAAGATCCTTCAAAGTACATTTACTCAATACGTCATCTTTCACTTCATATTTCGCTGTAAAAATTGCAACAGGCTCTCCATACAGTTCAGCAGTCTCTATCTTAGATAGTCCAGCACATTCAATCCACGTAATCTCAAGCTGTCGGTGCATATACTCTGGATGATCATCTATCACCCTTGTGCCACTCATTCCACTCGGCCAGTCATCTTCATCGTATATGATCGCGGACATGCCGTGCCTATCGGATTCTTTCACAATACGCTCAATTCGCGAAAACCAGTCTTCTGATAGATACTCTGGCTTACGGCCATATCGAGCATGCATTACATATCCGTACAACCCTTTATCTTTCATCTCCTTTACCTGCCATGAAAGCTCTTCATAATCCAGTTCGCCATTCAGGAACCAGAACGGGGCGACTCCATATCTGTTCGATGGATTCTGGAAGTTCTCTTTTAAGTCCTTAGTTTGTGCCATTTTAGATCCTCTCATTCAATAGTATTTCGACTAAAAATAAACAGAAAATAGTGCCGATAGGATGATAGAGAATAAAGCATTGTTTCAGATATGAGAATGACATCTTTTCAACATTTCAATAGTGAAATCTTCTCAAGAAAAAAATCCTTATTGAATATTTCGTTTTTATAATGTAGTGCCGAGAGTTTTGAAAGTATCATTATCAATGCCCACTAAACTCTCAGCACCCATTGCTTCACACTACCCTTTCTGTGTATGCATTTATACAACAGCTCAATTTTTCCTTTGATGGAGCCAATATAAAAGATACAGCAGAGTACGATTAAAAAATCGAAAGTACGCTTCCCATCAATAGGCATTAAAATATCGCTGCCCACTTCTCGATATTCGACTTATCGAATACCATAGGAGGCCCGAGCAAAACGTAGGGGTCACCATCTTCGCCAACAATCACTTCGTATTCCCCATCCGACTCACCCATTGTAGCTCTACCCATTTTTACCTTTTCTCCTAATTTACCGTCAAACTCACCGGTGCAACATTTGTGCATGATAGTTGCAGCCACATATCCAAGGTCCATGGTATTCCAGAGCAGGAACTTCTGACAGGTTCCCTCGAGCACATAATCCTTCATCGTACTTGGGATACCAAACCCAACTACCTTCAGCTCACCACTCAGGCCTTTATCGGTTACTGCTGCGCAGGCTGCCGGGCATGCAACCGCTGAGAGCCCAATGATTCCCTTAAGATTTGGATATGCCTTGATCAAACCAAGCGCCTTGTCGTAGCTCTTCTCAGTCATATCATCGCCGTACACAACATCCACAAGCTTTACATTCTTGTACTTTGGAGCTTTGAGCTCCTCATACACCCAGGAAAGCCACTTCCTCTGGTTAGGAGCCTGTGGAGTAGCACTCAGCACTGTGATCTCGCCTTCATAATCAATCACTTCTCCCATTGCCGCAGCAAGACCTCGGCCAATTCCTTCAAAGCTTGCCTGGTTGACAAAGGTAACTCGTGCACTTTGATCAACAGCCGCATCCCATGCAACAACTGGAATTCCTGCCTCCATTGCCTTTTTACAAACTGGAGCCAATGCATCCTTATCGTTTGCAGCAATTCCGATTGCATCAACCTTCTGATCAATCAGTGACTCTATTACCAAAATTTGTCCCTCAACACTCCAGTCATCCGGCCCGACCTCAAATATTTCGTCTCCGTATTCTTCCGCTGCTTCTTTCGCGCCATCATAACACGAAATAAAATATGGATGGCCAAGACCTTTGGGTACCCAAGCAAGCGTATACCCGCCTTCGGCTTTCTTAGGTGCGCCTCCTTCCTTTGCCCCTCCTGCAAACACGACTGACACACCCGCAGCCAGCAGAATAATGACGAGTACAGATAAAAGTTTCTTCATTTTACACCTCCTTAATAAATTTTTAGAATTGATTAATCTGCAATACTTGCATTATTAACCGCATGCATCAACAATAAATTATCTGGTGATGAATCATAGATTAGTATAGGTCCTACACTGTTTCGATATCATTTGCGGATATTATCTGATTTCATCCCATTGTATTGGATAGTAACGTTAGAAGAATGACACAACGGACATGTCTCTAACATGTTACCTACTTCTTTCAAAGGCTTTTTCTCTTATCTTTTCCACAAAAGTGGGAATTAAAAGTGCGATGATCAAAACTCCTCCAGTTGCAATCCTTATTACCTGCTCCTGGATGTTTAATATTGAGAGCCCATAATGTATGTACCCAAGTATAAAGGCGGAAATGACTACCCCCAATATGGTACCTCTTCCGCCGAATATATATACTCCTCCTAAAAGGGCTATTGTGATTACTGTCATTTCGGTTCCCATTGCTATGTCCGGTCGAGCAGATCCAATTCGAGAAGTCAATAAAACGCCCGATAATCCCGAAACGAAACCCATAACGGCAGTAAGAACCAGCCGAGTGCGATCTACCGGCAACCCAGAATACCTGGCAGTATTTTCGTTGTTCCCAATAATGTAAATTCTACGACCAAATGTTGTCGTATGGAGTAGTACACCGAAAATGACTGCCAGTACAATAAATATTAAAAATTGAATGGGGATAAAGGTTATGCTATACGCTCCACCTAAAATGCCGAATTTCTCAGGAAGATCCCTTACCGCGCTATCGCCTAATAAAATATAGCCGATTCCTCTGTAGAAAAGCATCATTGCCAAAGTCACTACAATAGAAGGGATTTTCAATTTTGTGATGATCAGCCCATTGATAAAGCCTGCCACTAAACCTACAAATATCCCGATAACAGCCGCATACCAGATGCCAATGCCCGCTTTGAAGCAGACACCTAGAATGACTCCCGACATTGCTGATATTGAGCCTACTGAGATGTCTATGACTCCACTGATAATGAGCAATGTCATCGGGAGCACCATTATACTTTTTTCAGTAAACGTAAGAGTAGCATCAAGGAGGTTATGTATTCTGAATAACTCAGGTGAAAGGATGACATTGATAATGAATATAACTATTAATAACCCAAAGATCGTGAACTCCCATCTTCTTATAATGGAGGAGAGCTTTATTCTTATTTTGACCTTTTCATTGTCCATCATTAAATATTCTCCTCTGCTTACGCATCTGCTCAGCCACACGATGAGATATTATTGCATCAAAGATGACAGCTACAAGTATGATAAACCCTTGAGCCGAGAGCTTGTAGAAATCAACAATTCCGATTAATTCAAGAGAGTTGAGGATGACCCCAAATAATAGTGTGCCAAGCAGCACCCCAATTACATTCCCTACTCCACCGAAAATACTAACACCCCCAATAACACATGAGGCAATAGTCTGCATTTCATATCCCAGTGCAGTATTAGCTTGCGCAGTGTGAACCCTTGAAACCCATAGAACTCCGCCAAATCCTGCGAGCATCCCCGAAATTGAGAAAACAAGCATATTGATATTTGCACCGTTTATCCCTACAAACTTGGCTGCTTCCTGGTGGTCTCCATATGCATATATCTCACGACCCTTTCTTGTATGATTCAAAAAGTAGTAAGAAACTATTGCAATAATCAGTGCTGAAAACATCAAGTTATTGATACCAAGGGTATTACCTCGAGCTATCAGTCTAAAACCAGGGGTAATATCGCCGTACGCTACCCACAAGCTACGAGAAACAACAACAACCAGACCTCTGTAAATTGACATAGTAGCAAGGGTCGTAATGAGAGGATGGATTCTTCCTTTACCGATCAATAGTCCATTCAGAAATCCACAGCTAAGCCCAATTATTGTTCCTGTTAATATTAGTATTATGGGGTGCAAGAAAGCATACTCTCTCATTATCATTCCAACACTCATACCGGATAATGCGAGAACAGATCCAACAGAAAGATCTATACCCCCTGTGATTATTGTCATCATCTGCCCAATAGAAATGAAAGCAAGTATCGAAACGTACATCAGCATATCTTTCCAGTTCTCTTTCGTAAAGAAAGTGGGATTTCTTAGTCCCACCACTACCATGACTATAACAATGACAATAAATACATCAAATTCCCTTCTCCTGTATATAGTAGATAATTGACTTTTCAAACCTGTCTTACTTATCACTCATCTCTCCATGGTTTTCAAATTTACGCCTCACCCAAAGCAGCAGCCAGAACCTTCTCTTGAGTGGCTTCAGACCGGGTAATCTCTCTTACAAGCACGCCTTCGTGCATTACAAGTATCCTATCACTCATACCGATTATCTCTGGAATCTCCGATGATATCATCAATATCGCTTTCCCAGTCTTTGCGATCTCACTCATCAATCTATGCACCGCAGCCTTAGTGGCAACATCGATTCCCTTTGTTGGCTCATCTAATATCAGGATGTTGGCATTCGCTGCTAACCATTTTGCAATGGAAACTTTTTGTTGATTTCCACCAGATAGGCTTTCAACTTTTTGTTCCAAGCCCGAAGCACGAATATCAAGTAGATCATAGAATTTCTGAGCAGTTTCTCTTTCCTTTTGCCTGTTGATCCAGCCAAACCTGGCAAATCTTTTCAATATTGGAGCAGTAATATTTTGTGTTATGTCCAAAGGCAGTACGAGACCAAACTCACCCCTCGATTCGGAAAGATATGCTATTCCTAACTCGAGGGCCTGTCTTGGATTTTCAATCTTTACTTCCCGCCCTTCAATATATATTTTTCCTCCCTCCGGTTTTTCAACTCCAAATATAGTACGAGCCACTTCAGTCCGCCCTGCGCCCACAAGGCCTGCAAAACCTAATATCTCTCCTCTCTTTAACTCGAAGGATACTTTGTTAAACTCACCAGCCCTTGATAAGCAATCGACCTTTAGAACAGGCCCACCTATTTGCACATCTTCCTTTGAATATAAAGTCTGCAAACTCCTACCTACCATCATTTTGACTAATTCATCTACATTCAAGTGATCCTTGTCAATAGTCCCAACAATCTTTCCATCTCTAATTACAGTTACTCTATCAGCGATTTCAAATACCTCTTCCAATCTATGGGATATGAAGATAATACCGGTACCCTCACTTCGTAGCTTTCTCGCAATTTTGAACAGATAGTCAATCTCCTCTCTCGTAAGCGAAGCAGTAGGTTCATCCATTATGAGAATTTTCGCATCGGCAGAAAGGGCCTTAATAATTTCGACTAACTGCTTTTCTGCAATGCTGAGGCTCTTGACGAGGGCACGCGGATCCAGATTAACCTCTAGACTTTTAATGAGATCATGAGCTTTATTGTACATTGCACCCCATTTGATACTCCGCGTGAAAGGCCTTACTTCCTGATGCCCCATATATATGTTTTCTGCTATACTTAAATCCTCAAAAAGACTCGCCTCCTGATAGATTGCAGCAATCCCATGATCATAAGATGCACGTGCATCGTGAAATGAAACAGTCTCACTTTTCAGTACAATCTCTCCGGTATCCGGTTGATGTATACCAGTTATTATCTTTATTAAGGTTGATTTACCTGCACCATTTTCCCCAACGAGTGCATGAATCTCTCCTAGGAATAGATCAAAATCCACCTCAGAAAGCGCCAACGTACCAGTAAACTTCTTTGTTATGTTCTTCAGTGTTAGTATGCTTTCCACCTTATCCGCCTTTTTCTCCTTTTTGCTGTATCACCTCAGGTATTTTAAAAAGAACTTTTCTTGTTTTTACTATTATGTAACCATTTTCATGAAACTATTTACATTAAATCAATTATATTTTACTCATCTTTTTTGTCAAGTAAAAATTGTAACCAATTACATGAAAATATTTTCATAGACTTCAAAAAAAACAACATCTATCACATCATAATTACGTCCTTTTTCACCTGTTCTGTCGACTGTCGAATTATTAGTTCCGTGTCTATGACTATATCTTTGTTTCTTGCACGGTGGTTTTGTATCTTTCTTATCAGCTGATTGATTGCCTCTTCTGCTATCTTCTCTACTGGAATATTAACAGTTGTTAATTGTGGTGATACAAGAGATGATAGTGCAATGTTATCAAATCCAGCAATTGCAATATCATCGGGCACAGTATAACCTTTTTCTCGAATATACTTCAGTGCACCGATCGCAATTAAATCATTCACTCCCACTATTGCAGTAGGTTTCGATCTACTGAGCAATCGTTTTGCAGCTTCATATCCCCCAGCTGCAGTAAATTCACTTTCCTCTATTAGATTTTGATCCATATCAATACCATTATGCTTTAATGTATCCATATAACCAACAAATCTGCTTTCACTACATGGATATTTATGAAGGCTTCTTATCATTCCTATTTTTCTGTGTCCCTTTTCTATTAGATAGGTAAGTAATTTTCCAAATCCTTTATACCCATCTGCATAGGCAGAAGAAACAGGCAATCCGAAGGAGGGCTGGTCCATGACAATTATTGGTATCTTTTTCACGATACCCTGAATATAAGATTTGTTTTCCATGATATTCACATAGCAGCACAATACAAGACCCTCAACCTGTCTACTCAAAAGGTAGTTAATATATTCTCTTTCCCGCTCTGCATTCATTTCGCCAGTACATATGAGTGCAATGTATCCATGCTTCTTCGCTTCCTCCTCGATAGCTTTTAACAATTCAGAGTAGTACAGATTTCTAAAATCAGGTATTATAATCCCAAAGGTGTTTGTCTTCTTTCTTCTCATGCCCTTAGCTAAAAAGCTTGGTGTATAGTTGAGTGCTTCAATTGCTTCCAAAACCCTCTTTTTCGTTTCCTTGTTTACAACAGCAGTATTATTCAATACCCTGGAAACTGTTGCCTTTGAAACACCTGCTCTTTTCGCTACATCAGATATTGTTGCCATGGTATTTCACCACATAATAAAATTTTTATGAAACCATTTTCATGTAACCGTTTTCTATTTTATCCAAAAAATAAATCTCTGTCAAGAAATTTATATGAAAGATTAAAGAAGAAAGATATCGGTTTATAATTCACAGATTGCAGCATCATTTCTTCAGCCATAACCATAGAAAGACTTTATGCTCTACTTAGTAAAAGAATTTGAGCAAATGAATCGGATGCTGTTGCTTCCAAAAGCATTTGTCAAAGAATTAGAAATTTCAATACTATCCCAAAACCTCTCTTCGTCTTCGATAAAAGTCATACAAAACGAAGAAAAACAAAAAGCATCCAGTTGCTACCTCTTTCCAAAACGCTGATATCGCCAAAACTACTATAATATTTTCAATCAAATATACAGTAAATCCGCCTATAATCGCACCAAACGGCGATCCCTCTCCCCCAGCGAGACTTATCCCCCCTATAAAAGCACCAGCGAGGATAGGTAGTAAATATGGTGGACCTATTAAGACCGATCCTACAGCTAAATATGAACCAACAATAATGCCGGAAAATGCCTGTAGAAGGGACCCGCTACAGCAAGCGATTAATCTTACTTTTTTCACATTGATACCCACTTTCCTGGCGACTTCATCGTTTAATCCTGTAGCAAAAATCTGCCAGCCTATGGGTCTGAAATAGAAAAAATATACAAAAACCGCGAGAACTATTAATAGATAGACAGTAACTATTGGAATCGGCCCTAATTTTGCTTTGGCTATAAGAGAATAAGAAGCGGGAAAACCATAAATGGGAAAGGCCCTGGTAATTATTCTTGCCACACCGGTAAGTACAAAATTCAACATCAAGGTAAAAATAAAAACTGGAAGTATAAATCTAAAAG
>Ga0209636_10000278_pt1 | contig 46448 bp, 40 predicted proteins | sample DeeMarSWOR152_54_FD_187464 | JGI IMG/M metagenome (GOLD analysis project Ga0209636, IMG submission 187464) | Marine sediment microbial communities from White Oak River estuary, North Carolina - WOR-1-52-54 (SPAdes) (version 2) | ecosystem: Environmental > Aquatic > Marine > Intertidal zone >...
TTCAGGTTCGTCGAGTTGCCGTGAACAGCATAAGCACTGCCGATTTGATTCAAATCAACATCAAGCACATAGACATTATAATCCACCCTGGACGGCAAAACCTGCGAAAGAACCCCGTCTATATTCGTCACATTCGGCGGATCAACGCAAACCCAAGATGCAAGCTGACCGGATTGATCCAAAACGCCTAAAGCATCCTCTCCAGTTTGCCTAAGCCCAGCTAAAACCGAAACCCTGCTTGAACTCACACGATAGACCCCGGCGATGAAGAGTGAGAAACCAACCATGATCACAATGGCCATTATGGCTTCAACCGTGTAAAGTTGTCCTGTCTTCTTTCGTAGGAGTCTCAACTCTAAGCCTCGTTCATGAGCGTAATGGCTGCACTTTTCTCTAGTAGTATTTGGGGCTTTGTAATATAAAAGTTTAACTGTTTAACAAGACTTTCTTCTTCGACGCTTCTTTCCCCTCTCGGAAACGCTTCCTTAAAATTGGCCGTTAGTAATATTTAATCAATCCAAAGTAAACCTTTTTTCCTCTTCTTTCGCGTTGAAGAAGCCCCATTCTCACCAGCTGGTTCAAGTATATGCTCTCGACGCTTCTGGTCCGCCCCGTTTTCTGGGCTGTCTCCTCCGCCGTAGCTTCCTGCAATTCCTGTATGGCCATCATGCTCTTTCTTAGGCTGTCTGGAAGTTCAAGGAGTCCTTCAACACCAGTCGTGAGGGTGTCCCGTCTGGGCACCTCCATTACCGGCCTTTCCTTCGGCAGACTTGTCTTCAGCAGTTTCTCGATGGCTATAAGCCGCTTCTCGATCCTTTCCAGCCTTTTAGTTATGTCCTCCGTAGGCGGTCCCACCTGCTTAACACCTGATCATTTTTTGAACACTTCAACATTTAAATCCTTCGATTCTCAGTAAACGAGACTGATGGTAGTGGCAGGGCAGAAAGGTTTTTTGAATGATTGCCGTTTTGGAAGAAATGTTTTTAAGATTGGATGTCGTAGTATTTAACTGTTAAACAGTTAACGCTGAGTGGGTCGACGCACTTGAAACGCGCAAAATCAGCCTTACTCATATTACTCCTCATATACGTCTGCTTCTCTTTTTCCACAAGAACCGCTAAAGCAGACCCAGCGCCTCCCCCCACGGATTGGCACGCTCACGCTTTCATAATTAACTGCAGTGACACTAGTTTTTCCGCCGGAGTGGAAGTCGCTCAGAACCTTTACAATGTCCTAAACAGCGTTAACGGCTCTGTCATCGGAGACAGCACCAATAACCTAACCGTTCACATCCACATACACTGGATCAACAGCACCAGCCAGCTGGCTTCCACCTTTGCCACTTTGTCTAATGACACCACAAGTCTGATGGCAAGTGAAGGAAGTGGTCCCATAATTTTCCTGAATGCCCACGGCTCCAATTTGCCGATACCTGAGCCCGGGAATTTATTCGTCGACAGTTTTCTGTTCAATGATCCCGCCGACACCTACGTCAGCGTAGCCTATTCAACTCCGAAACCTACTTGGTGGAGTTATCTTAACTCTTGGGGTCAGCAGGTTCGAGACCACGGTTGGGTCTTCGTCAATGTGATAGGATACCCGTTCAGAAGCCTCAGCAATACACCTTATGATTACAACAGCGCTCAGCAGCAACGTTGGGGAATCTGGACGGGCTCCGGAACACAGCAAGGTTCAGGACCCTATCCTCTGGATGAGATGGGTCTAAAAGCTTTTCTAGGACCCGCTGGGATAACGGTCCCGAATGACTACAACAGCTACATTGGCGGATACAGCGGATCCCTAACAGGCACAGGCTCTTCAATAGCCTCAAAGTGGCATCAAACCCTCCCGTCTACCATGGGCGTGTCCTATCCCTTGGAGATTCTGCCCAGCATTTCACCATCTTTTTCCATATACTCCTACGGTGGGAATCCATATGTTGCCGGACTTGAAATAGGTGGTGGAATGTATGTTCACGCTGGTTTCACGGAGACTGGAACACTGAATTACACAGCTATTGGTCAGGTGGCAACTGTAGCCGGATTAGAAGCAGGGTGGCGCCTTAGCGTTAATTCCGATAACCAGCCCCTCGGCAGTTTAGCTGTGAACGTATACAACAACACGGCTTTAACCCAGAAGGTGGCAGATCAAGCCGTGATAACCATTTCTAATGCAACATCAGGTCAACTGATCTTAAATCAGACCACATGGTGTCCTCAGTTCTCATATTATTTGAGCCCTGGCAATTATACAGTTGAGGTCACCAGATACTTTGTCACATACAATTCTCAGCAACACCAAGTGGATGTGACCCGCTGCAACGGCACCACACCAACCAATGTGACAATTAGCGCTGGCGGGACAACAACCTTGAATGCTGTTGTACCGATCGCGCCCGGCATTCCTCTTGCCCTTCCCCGAGGAACCTACGTTTTTGTGATACAATGTCAAGATGCGCCGTCATGGTGGGTCGGAGACATCGACAAGGTCATTGAAGGTTTTAATGCTGTCATGGCTACGGCGGGGACCATGTTTAACTTAATTTACGTGAATACAACCCAGCAGCTCTACGATTTTATGAGTGGCAACGATGTAACTGCTGATGACGGAAGCACGCTGAGGCTGGGATTCGAATATAGATTAAAATATTCCGTTTTCATGAATGGGCACGGAGAAGCGATACCTATCCCTTCCCAGTTCGTTTCAGGGACAAATCCAGACTGGCGAGCATATTTCGACTTCATCCGCAACAAAATCAAGCAATATGGGTGGACTTGGCTCAGCATCACGGGCTATCCATTCTACTATGTAAGTAACCACGCGTACGATGCCTACTGGGAAACATGGAATGTTCCAGGTCTCTACAATATTGGACCGCCTGGAGTTAATGAATTTCTTGACACGAATACCGGCTATTTGTATTGGGGAAGCTATGACGTAATTTCAACCGTGAGCCAGATTTCCTACGACTTTTGGGTTGCCAGCAAAGCGTTTCATATAACGGGCATCGAGCCCCTCGTCCTTGGCTACCGTCCTTTTCCTGAGGACCCACCATCTAGGTACTCCTACGCCCTCACTCAGTATGAGGATTTAGTCGGAGGGCAGAAAGCCGCTGTGACCTTGGAGATGGGTTCTTCACCTAGGGAGGGACACTTTGTTCACTTCGGTATTTCTCGTCACATGAATGATACAATGAAGGGTAAGCTTGCAGCTTTGACTGCCCTTTGGATTTGGTTTAAGTTGGGCTTAACGTGGATAACGGTGGTTCCCAGCGATCCACCTGCAAGTGGAATTTCAATTTTTGTTTGGCTCTGGAACGGGACTTGGATAGAATTACTGGATAACATCACCTTGCCCGCGGGATACATTAACTATACTTTCTATTTTGTGCCACCTTACAAAGCCACGTTGAGATATACTGCTATGGTTTATTATAACAATGTCTACGTGGGGTCAAATAACATCGCCCTCTCGAGAGGAAGAATGGCAACCTTATATGTGGATACGTGGAAAGCTAAATCAGCCGTTAGTGTGCCAGAATTCGATGTATCGCTTTTCTTCATCTTTCTGTTAATTGGAGCCTTAGCTTACCTTTTTATGGGAAAGCGGCTCAGACTGTCAAAGCGCAAAAGAGGTGTCTCAACGGTAGTTATGACTATACTGATGCTCGTTATAGTAGTCGTCGCTGCAATAGCTTTCTATATTTGGTATACCGGCTGGCTTGGAAAATATACAGCTGATGCCTTCAGAGACACTGGTTCAGAGTCTATTTCAACAGAAGAAATTCAGCTTTTCTCACCAGTGACTGTCACCACTAGCGGAGCTCAAACAATCCTCGCGATGCATTATCTGAACTTGGGCCCAGAAGAAATATTCATTGACTCAGTGTATGTTGACGGAAACCGTATTTTCCATGCCAATTCCTCGGGGCAGCCTCCGACTTTGAACTTTTATGTGCTCTCATCGAATCCGGTGCATCCAAACCTGAACACTATCTTTCGTTTAACTCCAATTCCAAACACACTCGCACCTCAATTGTACATCGTCCTAAATTATTACCAGCCACTGAGAAACATTATCGTCAGAGTTGTCACATCTGATGGCCAATCTGCAACCTTCGCCGAATACGTTCCCTAAATAATAATCTGTGTGGATGGTGGGATTATTGAAACTGGCTGACCAAACCAGCGAACACTTACGGGAAACCGTGCTCTTCTTAACGCGTCTCTTAATTTTCTCTTCGCCCATATTAGTTTTCGTGTTCTGGGGACAGTTTCTTTTATTTCCTCTGCGGTCTGCCGTTTCCAGCTTAATTTTTCACCTAACTGAAATTAGCGGTCTGCCGGTTTCTCTATCGACGCCTACAACACTGTCCCTGCTGTGCGAAAACGGGGAGCAAGTGTTACTCAGCGTAGAATGGCAATGTATCGGAATCCTGTCCATGAGCCTCTTCTTAGCCCTTGTCATGGCTACCCCCTCCATAGCCTTTAAGGAAAAGGTCAAAGTCCTAATCATAGGAGAACCCACCCTTTTCTTTCTAAACCTTCTAAGAATTTACGTAACAGCCTTATGCGGCTACTACTATGGTGTGCAAACAATGCTTTTTATCCATAAGGTTATGTGGGAGGCTTTAATGCCGCTTATCGCCATTGCCGCATGGTTGACTTGGCTCTACTCCCTGAGACTTCATGGTTTAAAAAACGAGAAAGTTAACCTCGATTAATAAAACAGTGACCATCATTCAGCCGAGTTAACAACGAGAGGATACCTGATGTTACATGGCAGCGGATTTTTTCCTTTTCTTGACTAAAATATATGCAGCGGTAATCACGGTGATGCCTGCCAGGGCTATGGCGCTGTATATGGGAAGTCGATAAACTGTCTCAATTCTATTTGCCTCTTTTAGAAGTTCTAATGCACTCTCCGCGTGGTATGCGGCATAAGTGTAATTACCCGCTTGATATAAAGCCGCAGCCTCCTCGTATTCAACAACAGCTTCGTCAAGCTTCAATTGGGCGTTCACGCTGAGATAACCAAAAATCTGCGCTCTTTCAATTCTCAACTGCACTTGATCAACTGAATCCTGTGCCCTCTGTTTCACAGACGCATCTTTAACTATTATTTCCGCAGTTATAGAACTGTTCCGTGCTGTTTGACTGAAATCGTTGTAAATGCAAGCGAAAACGATGGTGTGTACTCCAAGCGAAGCATCTGAAGGAACGGAAAAATTAAACGTAATCGTGCCGGTTTCGCTGGCGTTTAAGTCGCCAAGAAACCGCGAAGCATCACCGACTACTGACAATTCGCCAGAATCACGCACAGTAACGTTTGTTGCGTAAGCCACATCGTTTCCTGCGTTTTCCACTTTCACAGCGAGAGCGAAATTATCCGTTTGACAGATCTCCACCAAGGAAGGCTCAACTAAATTCTCCTCAACCGACAACCAAACTACATGAATAGAGAACTCACGAACATCCTCAAGAACATAGGACCCTGACTGATTCCAGAAGAGCTCAACCCTAAGGTTAACCGTCTTAGGACCAACAATACCAAAGGGATAAGCAAGGAGTAAAGTCTCAAAGCCGCCCTTAAACACTCTCTCCAGAGGCCAAGAATTGGTAGATCCATCCTCTGTGACATTAACAACAAAATCCGCGTAATTGAGCTCACCGTCCGAGCAGTTTCTATTTCTCACCGTGAGGTTCACCCAAACCGGCGCCTGACGCGAATAGACCCTAGCCACACCCCCATCAACGAGGTCAATTTCCCCATTGCCGTTTGTCACGAAGATTTGAGTGAAATACGCGTCGCCTGAAGGGACCTGCGTTAAATCGCCTTTTGCAGGTGTGACTAGTAAAGCTGTGATTAAGAGCAGCATTGAAAGGGGAATGATTGTAGTTTTTCTGTCGTTGTTTATTCTCTTTTTCATCGGGTTTCATCCAAAATAAAAGTTAAACAGTTAGACATATAAGTTTGCCGGTTACAAAAAACTCCAAGACAAACCAACAAATATGAAGTTAACGTATCTGCTTCTGACCTATCTCAATCTGAAATAATGAATTTATATTCTTTTAACCTAGAACTTAACTCGATGAAGGAGGAGGAAAACATCATCAGCCGCACTGAAATTGACGATAGAGATCGGCGCCGAAGCCGCATGGACATCATTTCCAGCATCCTAGAATCAGCTACAAACGGCGCCAAGAAAACCAGAATCATGTACAAAGCCGCCCTTAACTTCAGGCAGCTGCAAAGATATTTGCCCCTACTTATAAAAAGAGGACTTCTAAAAATAGCAGAGTCAAACAAAGGGAAACTCTATAAAACCACCGAAAAAGGCCTAGACTTCTTAAAGAAATACGAAGAATTAAGCAAGCTTTAAACCGTTTTTATCAATTATTCCTCATAAAACTTCTGAAATTCGAGGTCGATCCTAACTTTCCTTTCCCCTTCATCAAAAACCACAAATCCAAACTCCAGTAGGAACCGTAAAATTTTTCTAGCCTTAACCTTAGGGAGATGAAGGTCTTTAATAATAGCGTCTAAGCTATGCCATTCACCATCCTTTAAAATTTCAAAGGCCCTCTCAATTGTTGCCATCGTATTACTCCATTAAGCGTTATATGACTATTTTCTAGTTCTCAGAAATTAAATAGCTTGTGGACGATACTGCTAGAACATTGTTTTTAATCTATAGGCTGTCCCAAAAGACTGTTATGAACCTTCAACTCTCCTAATCGCAATAACGGAACGTCTGGTATTCTTTAAATAGAAGAATGAAAAAAGTAAATGTAGTGGTGTTTATCGTTTGGTTAAGACAAAGAAGAAGTCTAGTTTTCTCCATCGAAGTAGGATCGAAATTATGGCTTGCATTCTTGAGAAGGCAACTAAAGAGGTGAGGAAGACCCACATTCTGTATGGTTGCAACCTCAGTTTCAAGCAGTTTCAAATCTATTTAGATCTCCTCATTGACAGAGGGCTCATAAAATTACAAAAAACCACGAAAAGTGAAATAGAAATTTTGAAAATCACCAATGAAGGGCGTGAATTCCTAAAGGCTTACCGCAAACTTAAGGGACTAATAGAACCCTAAGTTGGGCCTTGTCTTTTCTCTATTTGTCTGATTGACCTAAGGAACTTCAGCATAGAAGGAGTGGCTTTAGCCCTCTTCCGTTTTTCATCCAAATCAATGAAACTGAATCTACCCAAGAAATTCAAGATCATTTCGGTCTCAAGCTCAGATAGCTTGGACTTCTCGGCGACATGCTTAAAATCAAGCCACCTTCCATCCTCAAGTAATTCTAGAACCGTATTAATGGCTGTTAAAGCCCTTTCCCCCGAGATGTACGAAAAATGCTGTCTCTTTTAGTTTAAAAATGTTCAGAATACTGTTTCTAGAAAAAGCTTAAAGAACTTATTAATGTTTTATAGCATTTTTATAGAAAATATGGAAAATTTTTCTATAAAATTATCTGGAAAAGGTTTCTAGAAATTCTTTTCACAAGTTTCTTAATAACCATCGCGTAAAATATAGACAACTGGTCAAGTAGATTCTGAATATGAATCCGAATACTATTAAGAGATGGTGACGAGATTCTCATCTACTTCCGTCAGGGAGGGACCGAAGAGTGGATAGCATAGAAGAATGGAAAAACCTCGTGAAGGATTTGAAGGAGACCTGGGCGATACTGTGGCGAGATCGCATTGAAGACAGGGTGAGAGCGGAAGGGATCGCTGACAAAGACTACTCAAAGCTATTCGTGGAGAGAGGTTTAGTTATCCTAGCCACAAGGGACTACAAGCCCTTAAACTTCAAAGAAATTGTTCAACACTATATGACCGAGGATCTCTACAATTCTGTTTCTCCAAGTCCTTCCGTCGGCGGATGGGGCAAATTCGTCAGGGACGTATTAAGCAGACAAAAACGCTACACGAGGAGAGGGCGATTTGCACCTGAAAAACCGCGGCTTCCAAAGAATAGGCAACGGAAAAAGGGCGGCAGAGGTTGGCTGCACCTCCATTAAAAGAGTAGTTTGTGCATGATTTAGATTTTCGCGTGAAGGCTCTAGAGAATTAGTAATAGGATTTTCGGTGGCTTAGTTTTGAATAAATCTAAGCATAGGACTAAATTTCAAATTATAGCAGACATGTTGTTCACGGCCGGAAAGGGCTCAAAGAAAACCCACATTATGTACGGAGCCAATTTAAGTTATAAACTTGTATGTCAATATCTAAAAGATCTTCTTGAATGCGGTTTAGTTAGGCATGCGAGCGGAGAGTACTCGGTTACGGAAAAGGGAAGAGAATTCATAAGAAAATATCGGGAGTATTCTGAGAGCCGCAAGGAATTAAGAGAACAGATAAACGAGATTAACAATAAGAAGCTGACCTTAGAAAAGTTCATTTCAGAGTAAACCGTGACGACGGAACTTTGTGGTGTTTTCAAATGCATAAGCATAAACTTTTGATGCGCGCACCGTCTGTCCTAAGAATCCTTCTCGTCCTAGCTCTTCTCTTCATTTTTGCATCTTCCCCTTTTATTGTAAAGAGCTATAAATCAATTGGTGAGGACTCGTTTTCTTCAGCTATCGATAGGGCTGAGGGGGTTGTTGTTTCTGCTTATGGGGTGGTTCTGGAGGCTGAGAGGGCTGGAGCGGACATCTCAGGTCTAGCGGATCAGCTAAATGTGGTAGCGGGGCTTCTGGTTCAGGCACACCTCCAATATGAAGCAGGAAACTTTAGTGGGGCGGTTTACATTGCAGGCCAATGTTACGAGATCGCTGAAGGCGTGGAGACGGAGGCTTACGCATTGAGAGATTGGGCTGCCGTGGACGGAGTTCAACGTTTTTGGCTCATGATAATGGCATGGGTGATCTCTTTGTTTGTCATTGTCTGTGGAAGTTTTTTTGGTTGGCGCGTTTTTAAGCGGCGTTATTATCGAAAGGTTTTGAGGCTGAAGCCGGAGGTTAGTAAGTGAATCTTGATGACTACCGCACATTATTTGTGGCTGTTAGCCTAGTTTTGATACTGATTTCCACGGTTCCTGTCATCAGCATGGTTATACCTAGGAACGCAGAGCCCTTCTTCGCCATGGGCGTGCTTGGCGAAAACATGATGGCTGCGCAATATTATCCCGATGACAATCCAAACATTCAGGTTGGAAGCTTGGTTCGTTGGCATTTGGGCGTCTACAATCATATGGGCAGCGTTCAGTACGTGGCTGTCAGAGTTAAACTCCTCAACTCAACTTTGCCGAGTTCAAACTCCTCTAGTTGCGTGCCTAGTGATGTTCCTGCTTTCTTTGAGTTTCGTCATGTTTTGGTTAAGAACGAGACCTGGTGGTTTCCCTTTTATTGGAGTATTTCAGAAGTTATGCCTCAAGGGGATTCGCTGGTCATTACCCAGCTAGTTGTGAACAATATGACGCTGGGACTAAACGCCCAAGCATTTTCAGGTTATAATTTTCGAGTGGTTTTTGAGCTTTGGGTCTACGATGAAGTTTTGCAGGGCTTTGATTTTGCTTGGAAGTCTGGTGGAGAAGATCGCTGCGTTTGGAATCAAATATGGTTCAACGTAACGTTGTCTGAATGATCCTTTTTTTTATAGAGGGAAATAAACTGAAGGTTCCATTGGCGAAACCAGTTTTTAACCAAGAAATGGAGGATGCTGCGGTAGAGGCACTTCGAAATGAGCGGTTCGTTTTAGGAGAAAGCGTCTACAAGTTTGAGGAGGAATTTGCGAGATACTGCGGCGCTAAATATGCGGTTTCAACGAGTTCTGGAACTGACGCATTGCATTTTGCTTTGACTGCTCTAGGCATTGGAAATGGGTATCATGTGGTAACTACTCCGGCGTCATTCATCGCAACTGCTAATATTATTTTGCATGCGAACGCCTACCCAGACTTTGCTGACATAGATTTGAGAACTTATGCCATAGACCCGTTTCAAATTGAGCAAAAAGTATCGAAGAAAACGAAGGCGGTAATTCCCGTGCATCTTTATGGTTTTCCGGCAGATATGGATCGAATAAGTGAAATCGCTAAAGAGCATGGGCTGTTTGTGGTTGAGGATGCATGTCAGGCTCATGGGGCTGTTTACAAGGGTCGGAAAACTGGGAGTTTGGGAGACGTAGCCTGCTTTAGTTTCTATTCTTCTAAGAACTTGACTGTTGCAGGGGACGGTGGAATGCTGGTCACTGACGATGGGGAAGTGGCTGAAACGGTTTCTAAGCTGAGGGACTGCGGTAGGCGGGGCAAGTATGTTCATGATTTGGTGGGCTACACCGCTAGGTTAAATACAGTGAATGCTGCAATCGGACGGGTTCAATTGAAATATCTTGATGAGTGGAACGAAAAGCGGAGGAGGAACGCTCGGCTGTACAATACCCTTTTTTCTGATATAGAAGAGTTGATTCTGCCTCCAAAAGGAGGCTCTGAGATTGAGCCTGTTTACCATCTTTACGTGATAAGGTCCAAGTTTCGCGACCAACTTAAAGGCTGGCTGGAAGAGAACGGCATAGGCTGCGGCATACATTATTTGCTGCCCATACACCTTCAACCAGTCTACCGAGAATTATATGGGTACAAGGGCGGGGAGTACCCGAAAAGCGAGGAACTTTGCAAGACGTGTTTAAGCATTCCTATGCATCCCTTCCTAACCTCAGATGAGATCAAATACGTCAGCGAGAAAGTACACGACTTTTTTGTGCACGCATCCCGTGCGCGAGAGTAGAATTTCCGGGTAAGTCTTCTATAATGTTTTTCCAGAAACTTCTTAATTCATAAAACGGCGATTTATACGTGAGTCATATGTATAAATGTAGAACATCTACCACTTTTCGCGTTCTCCTTACCGTAGAGCTCAGAAGAAGTGAAAAACTGTGAAGGATCCTGTGAACATAGCTGTCTTAGGCGCCGGATACTGGGGCAAAAAGGTAATCGGTGAATACCTGCAGTTGGCACAAAACCATCCGAAGGTAAACTTCTCTATGGTGTGTGACCTGCAAGACCGCAATCTAGAGTATTGCCGGAGGGATTACGACATCCCTTCTAGGAAGCTGACTAAAAGTTATGGAGAAGTCCTTAAGTCGCCGGATGTTAACGCTGTCCACATCTGCACTCCAAATGGGACTCATTACCAAATTTGTAAAGAAGCTCTTGAGGCAGGTAAGCATGTTTTGCTTGAGAAGCCTATGACCTTGAACTCTAAGCACGCTTATGAGCTAGTTGAGATTGCGGAATCTGAGGGCTTGACCCTCCAGGTTGGTCACATTTATCGGTTTAACAATGCATTGAAATGGGTTCGAAAGCTGATTGAGGATAGGTATCTGGGTGACCTGTATTATCTTAGGCTTCAATGGACGACTTTGATGCTTCCTCTCCCGGATAGAGACATCGTGTTTGACCTTGCACCTCATCCCATAGACATAGTGAACTACTTGCTTGATATGTGGCCAACGAAGGTTTCGTGTAAGGCGGGGAATTATCGCAGAGAAAAACTGACGGAGGTTGCCTACATAACAGCCGAATTGGACGGAAAACTGCTGGCTAACATTGAATTAAGCTGGCTTCAACCCGGAAAAGTGAGGCAGACAAGCGTCATCGCGTCAACGCGTTGCGCGACCATAGATTGCCTAAATCAGAAAATTGGTATTTATGAGAATGGAAACGGTGAAGCATGCGATATTAAAGTTGAACGAAACAATACGATATTATCCGAAATCACTCATTTTACACAACGCATTCTACAAAATGAAGAGTCAAATAATATGGGATCGATCGGAGCGAGGAACGTTGAGATTCTTGAGCATATTAGAAGGTCCCTTGAGGAAGAGCGAACTGTTAGAGTTCTTTCAAGTGAGTGAAAATGAATAAAGGGCTAAAATACTCGGTTTTAAAGGATGTTGAAGTCGGAGAAGGCACGATAATTCATGATCATGTTAACCTTTACAAATGTAAGATTGGGAAGAACTGCAAAATTGGCGCCTATGTCTACATCGAAGAAGACGTTTCCATCGGGGACAACTGCAAAATAAAGCCTTTTGTCTTCATTCCCACAGGCGTAATCATCGAAAACGGCGTATTCATCGGACCGAATGTAACCTTTACTAACGATAAGTACCCTAAGACTGAGGGAGAATGGAAAGTAATTCCTACCAAAGTCAAGAATGGAGCTTCCATAGGGGGAAACAGTATTATCCTGCCTGGCGTAACGATCGGCGAAAACGCTCTGGTGGGAGCGGGATCCGTGGTCACCGAGAATGTGCCGGATAGCGCTGTAGTGGTTGGAAATCCAGCGCGTATTTTGGTAGTAAAATAACGAAAAAGGATATCGCGATCCTTGGAAAAAATGGCGATAATTCCGGTATACCGAGAAAATGGCAAAATAAGGAAGGTTCTAGCCAAGTTTACTGATCCTGTGGTTGATGAAATATGCCTCGTCTTGGACTGCCCAACTCACGCTATTCTGAATGAAATCAAAGAAGCAGGTAAAAAAATCGACACTCCTGTTCACATCATAGAAAATCCTGAAAGAAGAGGAATTGGACACGCCATAAGAAAGGGAATCGAATACACTCTTTACAACGGATATGACATAATTGTGGTTATGGCAGGTAACAACAAGGATAATCCATGGGAGATTCCAAGACTTCTAAATCCCATCATTAATGAGGGCTATGACTACGTGCAGGGATCCAGATTCTTGCTTGGAGGCAAGCACGAGAGAATGCCCTTGTTCAGAGGGGTTTTTAGTCGGTTATATCCATTCATTTGGACTTTATTGACTAAGGTTCGATGTACTGATGCTACCAATGGTTTCAGGGCTTATAAGACCAGAATATTTGAGGACAAACGGATGAACATATGGCAGACTTGGCTAAACGGGTACGAGTTGGAGTACTATATACATTATAAGGTTTTGACGTTAGGTTATAAAGTAATTGAAGTGCCTGTCTCCAAAACATATCAGTACCGACACAAAGGCGGCTACTCCAAGATCTTTCCGCCTAGGGATTGGTGGCAAATAGTAGGGCCCTTAATATATCTAAAACTAGGCGCTAGAAAATGAATTTATTGATTATTTAGAGGCTGATCCATTGAAAATAGCTATAAAAAGTCCGTCTACAGAAGCCTGTGAAGCTATACGCCAGCTTTTGTCACCTTGGAAGGTCACTTTTACAAACTTAGATGAAGCCGAAATTGCAGTAACTTACCAGGAAAATCCGCCAGAAAACATTGAGTCGATCATAATTCCGTCAGACTCTCCAAGTTTTAAAAGATGGCTTAAGGATAGAGGTCTAAAAATCACCACGGAACAAGGATCAAAAACCACTATAACTGCAACACCAAAAACGAACCTCACAATAACGCCGAAAAAACAGTATTGCTACAAAAGATCAACTAGAACTGTTTCAACACTTAATCCGTCTCCATATGTTAAACTGAGTGATGGCGTCCTTCTCATGACACTAGATGTCATAGAAGAACATGCCAGAATCATTGATAAAGTGTTAAATCCTAAGTTGTCAACATTTTATCGCCTGCTTACTGGTCTCCCGGTTCCGTATACCTTGGCTCCTGAAAGATTAAGAAATGTCGTTATGGGAAAGAAAAAGCGAGAAGTGAATTTTAGTTTTAATGATAAACTACCGCTAGACGCACTAAGATATTTGATAGTGAAGTCATTAGAGAGAATTACCCACGAAACGCCTGAAAGGAAAAGTTGGGAAGGGAAAAGATATGTATGCCTTATGACACATGATGTTGATTCACGCGAAGGTCTTAGAAGGGCAAGAAGGATCGTAAAACTAGAGGAGAAATATGATGTACCCTCAGCGTGGTACATACCGTCAAAACGATACAAATTAGACAGAGCGGTATTAGAAAACCTCGCAAACCACGGTGAAATAGGAGCACATGACACAAAACACGATGGAAAACTCGGTCAGATTTCCGAAAACAAACTAGTTAGAAGGTTGCATGATGTCAAAAAAACCCTTGAAAAAATTATCGGACAACCCGTTAAGGGGTTTAGGGCTCCACTACTTCAGCACAACGCAAACATCCTCGAGGCTTTAGAACGGGTTGGCTACGCTTATGATAGCTCGGTTCCTACCTGGGAGCCGAATCATCCATCTAGCATGGGACCCTGTGGAGTAGGGACGGTCTATCCTTTGCATACGGATGGTATCGTTGAAATTCCTGTGACTCTTCCTCAAGATCATCAGATGAATCAAGTTTTGGGATTAAGCGCTAAACAGACGGTCAAGAAGTGGTTGGAGATGGTGTATTTAATTAAGAAACTCGAAGGAGTAGGTACAATTTTAGTACATCCAAATCATAAGATAGGCCACTCCAGGAAATCAGACATTTACGAAGAATTGCTAAATAGCCTTATATCAGATAACGATATCTTATTAACCACGCCAATCTGGATGGTTGAACAATGTTGCTAGTGGGAATAGTTTTTTTAGGAACATTTTTTGTGGTCATTATAGGTTTTTCAATTTATTTTACTTTAATGTTATATTATTCAAGAAAACCTAACAATATAAACAAGAAGCGGATTTTTCCGACAGTGTCTATTATTATACCCGCTTTTAATGAAGAGAAGGTAATCTTTCGGAAGCTTAAAAGTATCAGTGAAATAAAATATCCAAAAGAAAAGATAGAAATATTGATTGTAGATGATGGATCCACGGACAATACAGTACAAATCGTACAGAGTTTCTTAGCATCAAACAGTAGTGGGATCCCGTTTTCTTTTCTGTCAATAAATGAGCGGAGCGGTAAATCAAATGCGTTGAATTACGCATTTAAGTTTTGTAAAGGCGATATCATAGTAATATCAGATGCGGATGTTTTTTTTGAGAAGGACTCTATCTTACATATGGTAGCTAATTTTAATGATTCCCGTGTTGGTGCCGTCTCAGGGATGGAGGTTATGCTTAATCCTGACTATACATCTGCTACTAAAATGGAACAGGGATATCGAAGCTTTTACAATACTTTAAGATTAGGTGAAACAAACTTAGATTCTGTGTTAATGTGTGAAAGTGGCTTTTCAGCGTATAGAAAACAACTTCTGGAAGAGTTACCTAAAAAATGTGTTTGCGATGACATGGAATTAACTCTGAGAACCAGGGAAAAGGGATTCAAGGCAATTTACGATCCATGCGTAAAATTTTATGAGTACTCTCCGCTGACTCTTAGATCAAAAATAAAACAAAAAATAAGGCGAGGCCAAGGCAATCAACAAACGCTCGTTCGTTTTGCTCATATGATGTTTAAACAAAAATACGGTAACTTTGCAAAGGTGGTATTACCATTTGAATTTTTTATGCACTTACTGTCCCCCATATTGATACCAGTCAGTGTATTATCTTGCGTCATTTATCTTTTGAAATCACGTAACATCTTCTTCTTTCTCGTTCCAGCGATGTTTTTGATTGTTGATTTTTTAGTGGTATTTATTGCATTAAGGTTCGCATCACCTGCTACCCCTATAACACTTCAATTTGCTTCAAAAAAAAATTGGCGCTTGAGTCCTGTATTGATGGTGATCAATTTTCTGAGCTTACAGATGTGCCTACTCGTTAGTTTAATTTTTCTGATATTTGGCAAATCAATGCACAAGTGGGAAAAGATAGAAGAAACAAGACGATTGTAAGCAAGGTAAGTGTCAGGTGTGCGCGAACTGTAATGAATTAAAAACGGCGCGCGCATTAACAAATGAAGAAATGTATGCGATCGATGCGTGTGTTGGCTTCTACGTGCCCGTTAGGAGAAAGAGATCTTGGATAATATTAATATCGCATTAATTTCAGAGGAATTTCCTCCATTCATGTTTGGAGGTATAGCTTCTTTCTGCTATGACTTAGCTCGTAGTCTTTCCAGAAAGAGAATATTTACTACAGTTTTCTCTGGAAAAGCAAAGAAACTAACCATTGAAAAATTTGGTGATTATCTGAGAGTAATTCGTCTACCGTGCCTAGATATCCCTCCAAGATTTCTATGGTTCCAACTCCAAAATATCAAAATTCTCCGTGAAGAATTACAAGATTTCGATATCTTGCACGTTGGTAATCCCCAAGTAGGAGCAATTTGCTCACATTTGAAAAAGAAACTTAAAAAGAAATTGGTGACATCAATTCATGGCTTTCCATTATATGATCTGAAGGTATTAATTAAATCCTCTATTTCTAACTGGACTCTTGGTGACCTTGGATGTAACTTATTGGAATATCCATTGAACGAAATTAATATTAGATCGTGCTTGACTAAATCAGATCATATCATAACATGCAGCTTTAATACACTGAACGAGATGAAAACTCTCTATCCTAACCTAGATCTTAATAATGTTTCTGTGATTTATAATGGAGTAGATTTTGATAAGATAGATAACGTTGTGAACAATCCTGTAAATGGGGATGGTGAGAACGGTTTTTCTATAATGTACTACGGTCGGCTTTATTGGAGAAAGGGAATAATACATCTCATAAGGGCTGTAGCAAATCAAAAAAGCGATTTCCATGATATAGATCTTCAGATTTTTGGAAGAGGTCCTTTGAAACAGAAAATAAGGAGACTGATATCCAGATTCGACTTAGAAGAAAAAGTTCATCTCCGTGGGCATGTTTCTTACAATGGGCTAATCAGAGAAATAAAAAAAGCAAAAATAATTGTTCTGCCGAGTCTCTACGAAGCACAACCTATTTCCGTATTGGAAGCAATGGCTTGTGGAAAAGCCGTGGTTGCTTTTGATTTTCCCTTTGCACGTGAATATATCACGCATATGTCTAACGGTGTACTTGCAAATGCAGAAGATATAGAAGATCTTTCCAACAAAATCCGCATTTTACTATCAGACAAAAAGCTTCGGTCCAAACTAGGAAAAAACGCCCGTAAATACGTTAAAAGAAATCATAATTGGGATGTGCTGGTTGAAAAATATGTGGAAAAATATGAGTGGCTAACCCAATGAGAAGAAATTCAGAGGAAAAACAATGAATGTCACAATAGTTTGTCAAGGTTTCAATCGGTCTTCAGTTCTCTTACAACCATGGCGACGTATTTACGAGATATCCAGAAGAATGATAACAAAAGCGGTTTCTGTTACTATAGTATCTAATAAAAACTCAACCCAACCGCAAACTGAAAGAATAGACAAAATAGTGATAAATAGAATAAGCCATCTTGCGTTGGCTCCATTTATCAGAAAAAAAGAACTTGTTGAGAGCATACTGAAAAATGATCCAGATGTTGTCATTTGGTATGGAAGCCCTCTTAGTGCTGTATATCTAACGCAGCTCAGATCTATCGGGAAGCCAGTTATATGGGACATAGACAGCGACCTACACAGCTTGAATGTTTTCAGTCGCATTTCTATTCGAGAGATATTTCACCCTCACCATAATATTTTATGGCACCAGATACTGACAGCGATATGTCCCAGATTAATCATAAGAACGGTTGCGAATTCGGCCTTAATAAGCAAAATTATCGTTCCTAGCCACTATCTTAAGAAATCTCTGTGTAAAATCGGCGTTTCTCGCAGCAAAATTGCTGTCATCCCATCCACGATAGATATAGATAATTCCAACTATCAAACTTCCCAAGAAAAAATGATAGAGGTCAAGAAGAAATTAGGTTTCAAACTCGAAGATTTAATAGTTACATACTTTGGGTCGCCCTGTACGTTAAGAGGAACAGACACTGCCATCCATAGTATAAACAGAATCCTAACGAAACTAAGAAACATAAAATTGGTCATACTTTCTCGGCGAGAGCTGGAAAGTTCTACTTTAACTGAAGAATACCACAGAACCGAGGAAGAATACCTGAGAAAACTAGTAATAAAACTGGAGGTTGAAGGCCATGTTAGAATAATTCCCGGCATACTCAATAAATCTAAGTTGAAACAATATATACGTGCATCTGATGTCATTGTGCTTCCGTTCAAGCTTATCTTTAGCGAACCACCTTTATCCGTTCTCGAGGCTATGAGTTTGGGCAAGGTAGTCGTGACAACAAACCTTGGGGTCCTCTCCGAGATCATAACCGATAATCGAGGAATATTGATTGAACCAGGGCGTTCAGATGCATTAGCTCAAGTCTTTTTATTCCTCGCGGAACACCCGAGAAAGGCGGCGTGTTTAGCGAAAAATGCCCAGCGATATGCCGCAGGTTTTCCTGACTGGGAACATATAACACTCCAGTTTATCAAGCTGCTCAATGAGATATTTGAAAAATGTCGGGGCGAGCCTCTTGAAACGAATTAACAGAGAAATTGTATTCATAGCACATGTATTTGATTGCTTCCCTTCCGGAGAAATAGATTTATCAAGTTATCTGGACAGTCTAAATGAGTGCAACTTAATTGAAATGTTGAAAAAGAACAAAGTGGCAGTCAACTTCGAAAGAAATCTTGAAACAAGCGGCGTTCCGAGAAAGAAATTCCTCTGCAAGTTTCCATGTATAAAGGTCTTTTATGAAGGTGTTCATGCCAAAATCGAGAAGGACCTGCGTGAGTTCGATAGAATCAAAGATAAATTCTGTAAAGATGGTATAGAATTTATGTTGATAAAATCCAATGGCCTCTTTCCTTATGAGAGCGATAATCTCGACATATTAATAAAACCTAACAAGCTAGGTAAAGTGACACAAATATTAAGAAATGCTGGATATTCCGAGCGTATACGTATTAGAGAACCTCATAAGTTCTTGTTCAGAAAAACGTCCGCTCTAAAAGAGTTGGCCTTGCATATACATACTAGAGTAGAATGGGAAGGAACGCAATTCGTAAATTCAAAAAATCTCTGGCGGAGGCGCAAAGTTGCCGAGGAAAATAATAATTTCTTTGTTCCCTCATCTGAAGACTCTATTCTCATTACAATAGCACATCTTTTCTTCGAAAACCACGAAATAAAACTTGACGACTTGATCAAAGTAGACTCCTGTATCAGAAAATGGAGTATAGACTGGGACTACATATTTAACCACGCCCAGAGATTACACTGGGGTGACGCCCTTCATCTTACGCTGCTTCTACTAAATCTAAAATACAAAGACCTATATAGACGAAATATGCTTCCTGACGGCGTTCTTTTCAAGATGAGCGCGCACTATAGATACTACAAACTATTCCTAAACATAATGAAACACTTCAGCTTCGGGCCGACGCTCTTTAAGATCCCATACATAATCGCAAGTCTTTTTTTTGTTCGCAGAGTTATTCTCAACATCAACTTATCCCTCGCAGAGAGGCTCAAACATCTGCGCTTCATCATATTCGATGTTGCTAAAAGGAAAATTCGCGCGTGCATTCATGGTGAGATCCTTTGAATAGGGCTACACAAAGAACCAGAATGATCTGCCTAATTGGAATTGATGGAAGTGGCAAGACAACTCATGCACAAAAAATTTTGTTAAGATTGCGAAAGTGTGGCAAGAAATGCAAATATGTATGGTTTGGCACACCATACTTTTTTTCGTATCCGTTTATGGCTTTATGTCGAGTTCTGAGCCTTACAGAAGTCCATCATTTACTAGATGAAGTGACCTCGTCTGAACACAAGTACTACAAAAACAAGCCTATTGCCCTAATATGGCCATGGGTTCAGTTTTTAGACCTAGCTATTTTTGTTATCTTGAAGATCTATATGCCGCTCTGGCATGGGTTCATAGTTGTGTGTGATCGTTTTATTTACGATGTATTGGTTGCACTAATGGTTGACATCGGTGATGAGCGATTGCACAAGAAACTTGTCGGGTTGCTTATGCTTAAGCTGGAGCCAAACTTAAATGTTGTATTCTTATTAGATGCTAATGAAACAGTTGCATTTCGAAGAAAACACGATTTATCCAATTTGAATTATTTGATTCGCCGGCGACGTAATTATCACTTGATTGCCAATCAACTACATATCCCGATAGTAAATGCGGAACTACCGTTTTCTCTGGTCCACAAAGAACTAATTAAGCAACTAAATTGCGCGTGTAGGTAGGATGTGTAAGAATTGGTTGTTAACAATGCTATGTTAATGAATTCCAAAACTGTCTTACCATCTTTTAGTAATATTCCCAAAAAAAGAAAGATAATCTGGATAAGTCCTTTGATAATAGATTCTTCTCTGCATGCACACGCGCAAATAGAGATTTTAGAACACTTAGCCAAACGCGGAAATGGTGTTTGCCTCTTCGCATTACGCTCAAACAAAAAATTTCATTTGACGAATTCAAATGTTAAATCAATTTTAATTCCTATGATATATCTACCTATAATCACATCCATTCTATTTGCAGTTATATTATCATTTTTCTTACCTTTTTATGTCGCTATCAAAAAACCGAATGTCATCGTTACTGGATTAGGTCCGTCAATTTTTGCTTTTATGTGGAAACCTATCTTGTTTCCTTATAATCATATTAAAATAGTTTTAGATATCAGAAGCACTGTAGTAGAAGTAAATAATTTTCGAAAACATTTAGATGCGCTTTTTTTCAATATTTCGGTTAAAATAGCAAAACGAATTTTTGATGGAATAACTATCATAACTTCCCAAATGAAAAGGGAACTTTGCGTTAAGTTCCATATAAATCCCAAATTTATTGGAGTTTGGACCAGTGGTGTCTCACTGAGACTCTTCAAACCTGAGAGGTATAATGGACTGGAAGTCAAAAAGGCACTTGGTTTAACCAATAAATTTGTAATTCTTTACCACGGGAATTTCAGTAATAAAAGAGGAATTATTGAAACTGTTAAGAGCATTGAAAAAGTAGGAAATGAGTGTCACAATGTTGTGCTTTTTCTACTTGGAGACGGTCCCGCGCTTCCATTTTTAGAAGAGTTGATAGACAAAAAAGCACTCCATAACAATTTGATCATACACCATACAGTTGATTATATAGAAGTTCCTAAATATATTGCAATGTGTGATATAGGGATCGTTCCGTTGCCCAATTTACCAGATTGGAGACATCAGTGTCCGTTGAAACTTTTGGAATATCTCGCTATGAGAAAAGTAGTGATAGTGACTGATATTCTAGCTAATCGAGAAGTTGTAGGAAATAGTAAATGCGGCATCTATGTTTCGTCGTCAACGCCGAACGAAATCGCGAAAGCTATAGTTTATGCGTATAACAATCAAGCTATGTTGAAAGAATGGGGGTCCTACGGAAGAGCGATTATTAGTGAAAAGTATAGTTGGGAAAGAGTGGCTGAAGATCTTCATAACTATCTTTTTCGGACTATGGGAAAACGCTAGGTAACAAGCCTCTTAATCGATAAAAATTGAATGTTCTGGAAATGCTCGAGAAATTATGCTTGCTTGCATATCTATTAAATCCTTACTGCATTTCATTTTCAAATTCAGATCTGATATAATTACATTTTTAGAAATATTGGGTACCGCAAAAGGCATCATCAAACTAATCGTTATGCGTGTGCTGAGATTGAAATGAATATCAAGCTTACTATTGGAGTCTGTGTCAAAAATTCAGAAGATGGTGTTAAAGTAGCCCTTAGGAGCATTGCAAAGCAAGATTTTCCTCACAAATTGATGAAATTGATTGTTGTTGACGATGGTAGCGAAGACGATACATTGTTCATCGTAAAGGGCTTTATTTCAAAAATAGATATCAAAATAGTTGTATATTCAAGCGGAGGGAAGGGGCTTGGAGCCTCAAGACAGATTGTTGTTGAGCGTGCCATGGGCGATTATATAGTCTGGATCGATGCTGATTTAATGCTGAGAACGAACTTCATACGAAAGCATGTAGAGTTCATGGAAAAAAATCCTAGCATAGGTGCAGCTTCTCCGAAGCGAATTGCAAGTGGAAAAAGAACAATAGTTTCTATACTTGAATCTATGAATGCATTATTAGTAAATCCAAACCCAAAAGCAATCGGTACCGGAGGTGCTATTTTTCGTATCAAAGCTCTGAGACAAATTGGGGGATTTGACATTAACATCAAAGGAGCGGGTGAAGATCAAGATGTTTCACATAGGATAAGAATGTCGGGATGGCAGCTTTCTAGAAATAGTTCATCAGAACTATATCATACTATGAAAGGAACTTGGAAATCCTTGTGGGATAGACACTTCTGGTATGGGTATGGAACGCATTTCCTTTTCCACAAATACAAGATGCAAATGTCCCCATGGGAACATTTGCCTCCTATTGCCCTTGTAATTGGATTTAAGAATTCCCGTCAGATTTATGATTTAACTCATGAAAAAAAATTTTTTGTACTTGCACCACTATACTATCTCTTCAGGAGCATAGCAAGATCTTGTGGATTTATCCGTGCACATTTAGCTTGTTATGGTCACACCGTGAGCAATGAAAGTTAATCACAATACATGTACGCGCGAATTGAAAAGCCAGAGTGATGTCCACGCGTCAAAAAAGAGGTGTGCAGATGTCAGCAGCCAGTCTATTAAAGAATTGGAAAAAAAGGAATCCACAAATCAAAAACATTGTCTTGTTCATATCGGACGCTCTTCGCTGGGATTACACTCCGAAGTCAGTGCTGTCTCGTGGGGTTGCATTTAAGACTGTTTCATCTTGCATCTGGACCCCTGCCTCTTTTTCAAGCATAGTTACAGGTCTTTATCCGCAACATCACGGGGTCTATTCTTTCTGCGAAGATAGACTAGCAGAGAAAGTAAGCTCTCTTCTGAATCTATATGGTTACAATACTTCTCTTTGGACTGAAAACACTTGGATAGGATATGATCAGCCCACATCTTCCCCCCTCTATAGGCTACTCCGCGCTAAATATCGAGTTTCTCTGAAAGATTTACAACCTCCTTTTGTTTATTTGGAAGACGAAAAAGGAGGACATTGTCCATATGGTTGGTCTGCTACTGATAAAGACTACGAAGAGTGGGATTGCTTAAGATTTTTTCAGGATTTTGGAAAAAGAAACGAAAAAATGTTAAGAAAAAAATATCAGGAGGGCGTAGAAAGAAGCGCGCGGGAGTTCGAAAGTCGGATGCGGATAATCGACGATCGAGGTTTAGCCGACGAAACCCTCGTTATTTTTCTGTCTGATCATGGAGAGTTGCTAGGAGAATACGGAGGCGTCGTGGGACATGGAGAGTTAACAGCCCCCGAAGTTGTTTACGTTCCAACAGTACTCATCCATCCTGATTTGCCTGGAGGAAAAAGCTTTGAAAAAGAAGGGGTCTTAAGACACGTCGACTTATATCCTACACTTTGTGATTTGCTGAGTAGGAGAGTAGAAACAAGGGTTGACGGTGTCAGCCTATTGACTATAGAAAAATTGCCTGATTTAGGTTTTACTTATTTTATAGAAAAGGGAAAGGCATTGAGTCATGAACTTAAAGAAGTGAGCGTTTGGGATAAGGATGGAGGATATCTATTCAGAAGAGGAGCTAGTCTTCCGTTACTTATACTTCGAGCTTTTCACCTCACAATGTTATCAAACAGCAGTTTGACCGCTGTTTATCAGAGACAAAGGATGCGCAAATTCCCTAGCACATTGAAAAACTACGGCAAACTATTGACACATTTCTGTAGAGTATCAACAAAATATGGTTCCCCCAACTTTAGCCTTAAACAAGCAAAGATCTTTATTAACAGAATTTATAGACAGCAGATTAAAATGACTGAAAAAGAGAAAATAAAAATAATCGTTAATTGGCTGAAGAAGGAAGGGAAAATCTAGACACAAAGCATAATTTGAGTGATTTGCTCTGTCTAATATTATATGTACGCATAATTTAATAAGGACCAGATTTCACAAGAAATAGGAAGTTTAGGACGGAATATATTTTCTCAGAACGCTTACCATATTGTTTTGCTTACGGTCAGGTTCATCCAAAACAGTCTCAGGTGGTAGTTTGTGCCCAATTTATTATCTGAAGTCCTACAGCGTTTGGCGTTAAGTCGTTATTTAGTATCCCTTCCTCTGCACTTGGGTCACCGTAAAGCCAATAAGTCCAGTGGTAACTTCCTGTGTTATTCATTAGTTCAAATTTATAATCTTGGCAATCAAGTCTGCTTTGTTTTATAGGTAATTGATTTTGCGTTACCAGTCCAAACTCAATAGCGCACAAGGGAACATCGTAGGTGTTCATAAAATCTATCGCTGGCTGAATTTGTCTCTCAAGATAAGCGTAATCGTAGTCCCACTCGTCTCCATCTTCAACACCTCTTGCGTTTCCGTTAACACCTCTTCCTCGGTGGAGTCTATGTGTGTAGACCACGTTATCATCGTTTAAAGGAGTTATTAAAGCGAACTGTCCAGTATCTAGAGATTCGGATGATACCGTTCCAATAGGTGTTCCACCTTGATAACAAGGCGAATAGAAGATTATTTTGTTTGAATATGCACGAATAGTATTGACTATTATAGGAGTATAAACGTTATAATAACAGTCTTCCCAAGCAGGGTCCCACCATTTTCCAATGTATCCATGGAAAGGAAAGAACCAACCGTTGAAGCCTATAACATTATCGTATTCGTCAAATCGTTGAACAAGCATTGTAAGAACATTTTGGTAACGCTGCTGGGCCTCCTCTGTTTGAACCCATTCGAGCGTGTATTCTTGGTCATCCCAGCTGGATGCCCACCACATGGCAATAATTCGGAATGAGATTACAACGTATAACCCTGATTGCCCGCACCAGTCAATTATTTGCTCCATCTTTTGTAAGTTTTCTTCTGAATAAGCACCTACTTGGTCTTTGTAAGGTTCCACATATTTCCAATTTACTGGAATGCTCATCGTGTTGAACCCCCAAGACTTGATTTCTTTGAACCGTTCCAGTGAAAGCAATGGATGAAATTCTGGCTCGAAGACGTTTGGAGTCCAAAGGTTGAACCCTCTAAGTAGAACTTGGTTATTTAGCGCGTCGACGAATAGTTTACCCTGTACTCGAAGCGGCGGATCTCCAGGGTACGTAATCAATCCATTAGACGCAATAGAATGTACGTAGGTTAAACTTGCTGATCCTAAACTCAACGAGAAGGTTAACAAAACGAATATCGCTAACATTACAATTTTGTTTTTCATTTTGACTACGCTTAACCGGTGATTATAATATCACAATACTTAGTACTAATTAAAAAGAATATATTATTTGTGGAGTGCTTATCTTTTGTCCATAATAAGTATTCTAGGCTTATGCGTATGTAGAGATTATCCATGCAGAGAACGAATGGACACGACTAGAAAACAGACAAGCAACCGTTGTATGCTCGTAGATTTTGTGCTTAAGGATGAAATACAGGTGTATGACTAAAGTGAGAGATTCTCTGAAGTTTATACTGATTACACAATTTGCAATGTTCGTAACAATGGTTCTAGACATTCCGGTCGCAAGACAAATTATTGGCTTCGTCTATGTCTCGTTTATCCCAGGAATCCTAATTCTAAGAATTCTAAGATTCAATCTAGAGAGCAGGACTAATACGATCATATTCTCGGTGGGGTTAAGTCTCGCCTTCCTTATGTTTGTTGGATTAATTGTTAATGAATTATATCCTCTTATGGGTGTTTCAGAGCCATTGTCAATACTGCCTTTATCCTTTACCATAGGTACAATTTTGTTGGTGATGTCTTTTTTCAGTTATAAAACACATGATCTTGAGCGCTCATTTTCTCTGCCTAGCATCAGCCAAGTTCTTCGGGCTTTTCTTCTGATGGGGCTTCCTATTTTGGTCATTATTGGAGCATTGTTAACCAATAGTTTGTTGCTCTCGATAATGATAAGCGCGATCGTGGTATTAGTCATGGCCACCGCTCTTTCTAGGAGGCTAATACCACATGAATTATATGTAATTGTCATATTGGTAATCGCAATTTCTCTTATGTTTCAAAGCGAATTCATATCCAAGTACCTAATGGGTTGGGATGTTTTCGGTGAATTCTATGTTTTCAGAGTAACAAACGCTAATTCCTTTTGGAACCCCGCTCTTCCATTACCCGTAGAAGAGTTGCTTGACTTCAATGCGATGTTAAGTATAACCATTCTTCCAACAATCTATTCAAGCTTGTTGAATATACAGGGAGACTTAATATTCAAAGTAGTATATCTTCTGCTCTATTCCTTGGTGCCCGTATCATTATATCAAATGTACAAGCAAGAATTTGGGAAATCCATAGCGTTCCTCTCCGCTTTCTACTTTGTTTTATTCCCTAGGTTCTATAGTGAAGAGAGAAGACAAATCATAGGAGAACTCTTTCTTGTGCTATTGATTTTCTTAATTCTAGCTAAAGATGTAGACCTTGGAAAAAAGCGAATTCTACTATATATATTCGGGGCGGCTCTGGTTGTATCACATTACTCCATTTCATACATCTTCATGTTTTCTATTTTATTTGCCTTTGTTTTCATGTCTATCGCGAATAGGATTTCGAAAACTAAGTACAATTTAGGAAAAAAGTCTGTAATAAATAGTAGCTTTGTTATATTAATTTTTGTTCTTAACTTCTCTTGGGCTCTGGTATCTCATCCTACGGTCATAAATCTCTTTGAATTTGTTGGCTATGTAGCTTCTTCTTTTACCACAAGCTTCTTGAGTCTAGAAACAAGAGGTGATAGGGTCTCCGAGTTTTTTGCTCCTGATTACAGTAGTATGTCTTTGACTAACAAGGCAGATTACATAATAAACAAAATCCCTTACATCCTGATAATTATTGGTTTTATTGTGCTCATTAAGAAGATGCGCGCGCGCGCAAAAATGAACACCCCGTTAGAATACTTGCCTTTGGTGTCAGCGAATATTTCTATGCTCTTAATGGTTACTGTCTTACCCTTCTTCGCTCCCGCATTTCTCACACATAGGTTCTATCACGTTTCACTTCTATTTCTGGCTCCAATTTGTGTTTTAGGAGGCGAGACATTCCTAATGTACATTTTGAAACCCTTAATCGATATGAAGCGCGCGCGATCAATATGCTTGGTCATACTTTACATTATCTTTGTTGTGATTTTCCTTTTTAAAGTAGGTTTTATTCATGAAGTCACAGGTGATGTTCCTATCTCTAGATCTGTTAGTTTTACGAGAATTAAAACAAGCCACGACCCCGAAATTACAACTATGTTCTATAATGCTTATGTACCGGAACAGGATGTCTATAGTGCAATATGGTTGTCCGACATGACAAATAGAAATTCTACGGTATATGCAGACTTAATAGCAAGTCAACATGTTCTTAGAGCTTATAGCATGACAATAATTGAATGGGACTGCCTTTTGAATAACAATACAGCGATAGGAACCAATGCATACATCTACTTTCGGCATTTAAATGTCGACGAGTCTCTCAGAGAGCAAGGAATGTTTTCAAACACCACCAGACTCTATTCTCAATTGAGATGGACAAACAAGATATACTCAAACGGTGATAGTGAGATTCATTACTCTCTTCCAAGTGATTAATTATGGTGTTCTCAAAAGTTCTCCGAGCCCTAGCGCGCACGCGTACGCGCGAAGCAATAGTGTCACTAACTTTCGACGATGCATATAAATCGATTTATTTGAATGCTTTCCCATCTATGAAAGAACACGGGTTCAATGGAGTAATCTTTGTAATCGTTGGTTTAATAGGGGATTATTTTGAAGGACACAAGATAATGGATATAAAACAGCTTCATGAGGTGTACCGCGATGGATGGGAAATTGGAAGCCACTCGTTCAGCCACCCGTGGTCATTGAAGTTCAACAATTACACCCTGGAGCAATATTCAGCAGAGATAACTTTGAGTAAGTTAAAGTTGGAAAAGTTGGGATTTGATGTAATCAGCTTTTCCTATCCCCATGGATTCAATTCTGCTTCACCCATGACAGAAGAAGTAAAAAGAAGTTACAATTACGCGAGAACATCAAATAAGGGAATTAATGAGATATGTCAAAGCAATCTTCTTCTGAAGTCTGTTCCATTTGCAAATGACAGGATCAATGATGTCAAACGCTGGATAGACAAAGTGAAATCTAAAGGCGGTTGGCTGGTTATAACATGTCATGGCATCGCATCGGATATGGCACCTCTACCTGAACCAGTTTACTGTTGGTCTCACAGGGCAGCATTTAACAGATTATTAGATTATATAGAAAAAAAAGAAATCCACGTAACAACATTTCGAGATCTGAACAAGATAGGGGATAACTGACCCTTGTGTGCTCATACGTTTGATTCAAATTAACGCTGCTAGCGTGATGCGTTTTCATTTGTCGGAGGTGGATATAAATGATAAAGGAATGGAAATTGCGAATGTATCAAGAAGGTGATGAAACAGGTATAGTTAGCTTAATAAATTTGGTGTTCCCTACCGCTGAATATGATATGAGACGTTGGTTGTGGAAATACAAGAACAACCCCTACGGCTTTTTAGCGGTTGTGGCTGAACACAACGGAAAAATAGTTGGCCATATGAGCCTCTTTCTGTTTGATGTAAAAGTAGGAAAGCAAATCATCAGGGGTTCACAAGCTTGTGACTTGTGTGTTCATCCAGCTTTTCGTCGACAAGGAATGTTCTTAGCTATCGGAAAAACCTTGATGGAGAAAGCATCAGACCAGGGAGTGTTCCTTACTTCTGCGTTTCCCACCGAACCAGCACGGCGCGGCCATTTGAAGTATGGATTTTTTGATGTTTCCAGATTACCTATTTTGGTCTCCTACTTTGACACATATGAAGCCATCATAGAAAAATATGAGAATCTCAGAAGAATAAGTCCTTTAACGAAACATTTTTCGAGGTTTCTAAACTATTATTTTTCTATAAAACGAGAACATGAGCCACCTTCAGTAAAAGGTTTGGAGATCGCCGAGACAAATTTTTTTGATGAACGTATAAACGAGTTTTGGAACAGAGCGTCAAGGAATTATGATATGCTCGTGGTTAGAAATCGCAGGTATCTAAATTGGAGGTATTTTGATAGACCAGACATAAATTATGACGTCCTTCTCGCAGAAAAAACTGGTCAGGTAGAAGGATATTTGGTGATGTCAACGCAGAAATCACAGAGAAGGAAATTAGGATACATAATTGACTTCCTCTCATCTTCCAAACACGTTTTCTTAAATCTAGTTCATACATCTATTGAATATTTAAGTGGGCAATCAGTTGATTCAATAAGATGTCTAATGCAAAAAAATAATGGTTGGTATGAAGCATTGAAAGGAAATGGTTTCATGCCCTATCTCCAAGAAAAGCCGAGATTTGTAGCTCGCATTAATTCCAGTAAATTTTTTCAACTGTATAAAACACCAAAAGAATGGTATGTAACTTATGGAGATTGGGATGTCTATTGAAAAACATTCGAAAGGATAACAGCTATTGAAGATATTGTGCGCGTGTTGTCAAAAATAATCAATACTAGGATAAACCCTTTTTCGTGGGCACAATTATAATCACCGATTCGAGTTATCGAGGAAAATGCAATTGGCTGAAAAACTAAATGAATACTATATCAGAACTTTCAGACAGAGAGATGAAGTCGAACTGGCACAACTCTTCAATAGAATATATGTGAATTTTGCAGGGTTTGTTCCGAGGACCCCCCAGTATTGGGTTTGGTGTTGTCTAATGCGTCCAGACGTGAATAAAGAGAGTGTAGTAATCGTAAACAAAGAGAAAGACATTGTGGGATATGCTGTTGTGGGAGAATCCGGAAATATCTGGGAGCTGTGTTATGATCCACAGTATAACGGAAAAATCATAGTTTCTAAGCTCTTGAATTGGGCCATAAAGTATCTAGAGAAAGTTAGAAGTGATTATATTGTGTTGGATGCTCCGATTAAAGATGATGTGGTTCGCGAAGTATGCCAAGAGTTGAACCTCACCGAGACGACCCCAAGCTCCATGTTTGTGAGTATTTTAGATTTTCCGAAATTGATTTGCGCGATTTTGGTCAATAAAAAAGAAATGCTAGATATAGATGGATTGTTCTGGTTTAGGTTGAAAGGCTGTCCATCTTGGTGTAATAATAGCTTTGGCATAAACATAAGGGCGAAGAAAGTCTCCGTAATTGAGAAGATAGTCGATAGACCAGAAATCTTAATAGATACTGATATATTCACTCTTACTTCATACATTTTTGGAACTGAAAATATTCTTAAAGTCATCATAACTTCAAAGATGCGTTTCCATCCATTTTGGAAGATTCGAAAATTCCTGAATTTGTTCTCGTTGTTACGAATTAAGCATTCTTGGTTCAGACCTAGAGCCGATTTGGGGTAAACGAATTGACAGAAGGAGAAGAATTCCACTTTTTTTGTAGACGATTTGTAAATGGGGACGAACTAGCTCTGATACAGTTAGTGGAGAATGGTTTTCCAAATTTCTTGAATGGCAATTTTTGGGTTTGGAAATACAGAAAGAATCTGGATTTTGATCCTTCTCTAATAGTGGTCGCTGAAAAAGATGGAGAAGTGGTGGGGTGCAATCACTGGTTAGTAAGAGACCTTAAATTGTCAAGCTCGCTAAAAGTAAGAACCGCATTGGGATCCGACATAGTTGTACATCCTAAGCATAGAGGAAAAGGGGTAGGAAAACAACTATTGCGGTTTCTACGTCTACGAGGAGACTATAGAAACAAAGGAATAATTCTCAATTACATGTTTGCTGATCCTAAGTTGAGCAAACGTTTGTACGGACCCACTTTGGGATATGTCCTTGCTCCCAATTCTACTACCACCTATAAGAAACTTCTAAATCTTCGAAACCTGAAGGAAAGAATTCGAAAGCTAAATCGCTCAATTGAGTCCAAAAAAGAGCTGCAGAGAAAACTGAAAGGATTGAAAATCAGTGTATTATTTAGGCTAAGGGGAGCGCCTCTTTTTGCAATCCGTATAGAATCTAATCGGATTTATCTGGAGGAGGGTGAGAGAGAAGATTCAGATGTGGTGGTTGAAACCAGTTTACATTTACTTTCTTTAACGATAGAAGCAAGTAATAGCATGTTGTATCTAGTTAAAGCTTGGATAATAGGAAAGGTTAAAATCAGAAAAGGACTATTGAAAGCCTTCAAGTTGATGAAGGCCTTTAAAGTACTTCAGCTTGCATTTAGCGAAGATTAAAACAAGGTGCCGGGTTTGTTTTGGAACAAGAAGCTGGAGACTGCTCCAATCGATGAGCTTCAACGGCTGCAGAAAAAGCTTTTGAGGAGACAAGTAGAAAGAGCCTACGAAAACAGTCGGTTTTATCGGACAAAATTCAAAGCTCACGGTGTCCATCCTTCAAGGATAAGAGATTTGAAAGATTTAGAAAAGATTCCGTTCACGACCAGAGAAGAGCTGGAATATAATTTTGACGGGATCCTTTCAGTTCCAATGTCAGAGGTGGCAACTATACGTCAGACGAGTGGAACCACAGGCGATCCGCTAACCATCGCTCATAGCAGAAGGGATCTAAACCTAGTAGCAGATGCTTACGCACGAAAACTAATGTATCATGGAGTTACAAGTAAGGATGTTGTGCAGGTCACCGCTACTTACGGGTTATGGCAGGGTGCTTGGTCCGTGCATTCGGGTGCAGAGAGGATTGGTGCTTGTGTGTTATCGGTTAGTTCAGGTAACACTGAGAAGCAGATTCGTCTGATCAAGCGTTTCGGTACAACAGTTCTATATGGGGTTACTAATTATCATTTTAGAATTGGTGAGGTTGCAAAGCAGTTGGGAGTTGATCTACGAGATTCTTGTTTGAGATTAGGGATATGTGTAGCAGAAAAGCCCACCAAACAACAACAAGAAAGGCTTATTGAAGATCTCGGATATGAGAGTGTTATGATAGACTATGGGGGTACTGAGTTTCCAGGTTTTTCGGTGCATTGCAGAACCAATCCTGAGTTTCATCATGTTTGGTCAGATTACTACTTGGTTGAAACTGTTGACCCAGAAACTCGTGAGTCCGTCCAAGGAGAGAGGGGAGAACTTGTAATCACTAGTTTGCAAAGAGAAGCGTTTCCCTTGATCCGGTATCTCTCACGGGATATAACCGAACTTATTGGCTTTGAGAAGTGTGATTGTGGTTTAACGCATCCTAAAATTGGCATAAATATTGATAGAAGCGACTTCATGATAAAAATCAAAGGTACTCCTGTTTTTCCTAGCGCATTTGAATTAGCACTAGAAAAGTTTGCAGAATTAAGCGGCAGATCCCAGATCATTGTGAACAAGCGCGCGCCCAAACAGGAGACGATTCTGAAAGCTGAGATGATGGGAAAACTTTCAGAAATGAGCCAAGACTTGTTAAAAAATCAAATTCGAAGAGAGATCAAATCGAATATTGGAATCACATTAGACGAAATAAGATTCGTAGCTTCAGGAGTTTTTAAGGACAAGATGAAGAAACTAATGGTAATCGAATAGTACATGCGCGCTATGATGTTGCAAATGTAGCTCTCTATTCTGCCCGTGTCTGTTCTAAGGATGGAAATAGATGATACTGTGTCTATCTGTGTCGCACAAGAAGGCAAATGTTCCTGTCTTAGAGTCTCTTACTTTTAAAGATGGACGTGAGGATATGAAAAAGATGTGTAGATTAGCTTTTGTTGAGGAATCTGTGTTAATTCAGACCTGTAATAGGGTGGAGATTTATGTCGTAACTTCTGATGTTTCTACAAAAGAAGCAGTTGAACAGTTGGTAGGATTCTGGAGTTGGAATGTAGGAGTTAGTAGAGATGTATTATTTCGGATTATTGAAATATTCGAGGGACATGAGGCTTTACGTCACCTTATGTTTTTGGTTGCTGGATTTGAGTCTATGGTCTTCGGTGAGGACCAGATTTTGGGGCAGGTACGTGATGCTTATGTTGAAGCAAAAAGGATAGGCACAGCCAAGTCTTTTTTTGAAACCATATTTATGAAGTCTATAAATGTAGGCAGAAGAATCCGTACGGAAACAGGGATTAACCAAGGTTCAGTTTCCATAAGCTCCGTGGCTGTAGACTTGGCTGAAAAGGTTTTTGGTGATTTGAAATCCGTCAGAGTTTTATTAATCGGAGCGGGTGAAGCGGGAACCCTCGCAGGGAAAGAATTGTCGAAAAGGGGGGTAAGAAATGTGTTAGTTGCAAATAGAACATATGAGCGAGGGGTCAAACTTGCAAAAATGATAGGTGGTAAATCAGTAAGGTATGAGAATATTAACAACTATATCCCTAAAGTAAACCTCGTGATTGTTGCAGTGTCTGCTAGCAATCCAGTGTTGACATTAAAAAATATGAAAAGTGTTACAAATGACTTTGTTGAGCCATTTAAACTGTTAATCCTTGATATATCTCAACCAAGATGTGTGGAAGAAGCTGTTGGAAGTTTGCCTGGTGTCAATTTAAAAACTATCGATGATCTGAGATACGTTGTCGAGAAAAACCTGAAGAAACGTTTGGATGAAGGTGAAAGGGCTAAGGTGATAGTTCTTCAGGAATTAGGTCATCTAGAGAAGTTGTTAAAGATAATTGTTGCGGAGCCCACTATTACTGATCTTTGCAGAAAAATGGAGAGAATCCGAGTCAAGGAAATATCGAAGGCTCTTCGTATGATCCGAGGAATTAGCGACGATCAACGCACAATTATTGAGGATTTGACTAGGGAATTGACTGAAAGAATTTTGCAGTTTCCAATCGAAAGTCTAAAGAATGCCGCTCTAAATGGTGATGACTGGCTTCTGTCGGCAGCACAGAAACTGTTTAATCTGGAAACTAATCGAAAATAAAAAGATTAAAAGCGGTGTATTTTGTATGGATAAGAATCATAGATCGAAGTCCGCGTTTTATTACAAAAAGTCGAAGGAATTGATGTCAGGTGGAGTAAACAGTCCGGTTAGGGCTTTTGCACCCTACCCATTTTTCACTGAGCATGCCAAGGGCTCTAGGATCGTCGACATCGATGGAAATGAGTATATTGACTACTGTTTGGCATATGGACCGTTGATTCTTGGTCACGCGCATCCAGAAGTTGTTACAGCGGTGAAGGAGCAACTGCACAAGGGGACTCTATATGGAACGCCAACCGAGAAGGAATTGGAGTTAGCTGAAATCATCTGCAAAAACGTTCCTTCTGTAGAGATGGTCAGATTAGTTAACACAGGTACGGAAGCCACCATGAGTGCGATTCGGGTCGCAAGAGGGTATACAGCGAAGAAAAAGATTGTGAAGTTTGAAGGGTGTTATCACGGGGCTCATGATTGTGTTCTGGTAAAAGCAGGGTCAGGAGCTTCAACATTTGGAATGCCGGATTCGCTTGGGATACCTGAAGAGACCTCACGTAACACACTGGTCTTGCCTTTCAATGATTTACATCGATTCGAGGAAGCAATTGAAAAGGAAAAAGACGATGTTGCAGCAGTTATTGTTGAACCTGTAATAGGTAATGCCGGGGTAATTCTTCCTAAAGAAGGATATTTAAAGAGAATTCGCGAGTTGACAAAGGAAAACGGGATCATATTGATCTTTGATGAGGTTATAACCGGATTTAGGTTGGCTTTTGGTGGGGCACAAGAGTATTTCAACATCACCCCTGATATGACCACTTTAGGGAAGATCCTGGGCGGAGGTTTTCCAATAGCAGCGTTTGGTGGAAAGAAAGAGATCATGGAGATGGTTGCACCAATAGGAAAAGTATATCAAGCAGGAACGTTCAGCGGTAATCCGGTGAGTGTTACTGCTGGACTAGTGACACTAAAAACCATCGAAAGCAAAGGCACGTCATTCTACAAAAATCTAGAATCAAAACGGCAAATCATTTGTGGAGCTATTCGGGACACAATCGAAGAAGCGTGCCTCCCAATCCAGGTTAACGATATAGCTTCAATGTTCCAGATTTTTTTTACAAATCAGCGTGTACATGATTACTCCACCGCCAAAGCAACCAACACGAAAAATTTTTCTGCGTTCCATCTAGAACTTCTAAAACGTGGAGTCTTTATTCCTCCATCACAGTTTGAAACATGTTTCATCTCAAGCGAACATTCAAAAACAGACATTGAAAGGACAATTGAATCAATAGATGAGTCATTGAGGTACGTTATAAAAAAAGCTTGACAAGACGCCTATTTCCACTGAGTCCTTATCATAAAGGAGAGATGCATTTGAAGATTGCCTTTATCGATCAAAACCTTTCCCCAAGAACCGGATCTCGACGTTTTACTTACAACGTAGCTAGCCAACTACAGAAACTAGGGCATGAAGTTGACATCTTAACTAATAGAATGGATCAAGAGACTTGCTTTAGAGAATATCTTTCTCTATCAGTTGAGGTTGTGTCCCGAGGGAAGCAAAGAACTCGAAAGCCGCTTCTCGGGCATAGAAGAGATAACCCATTCATTCGGCTTTGGGATCTCTTTGAATACTATCTGACACAAACTACCCTTATCAAGAACCTAAGCAGAAGAATCGAGAACACAGAATGCGATGTCGCCATGGTTCATTACCATGGAGAACACTGGCTGTTACCATTTTTCTATTATCTAAGCAAACCATCAGGAGCAGTATACCTCAATGTGGTTCCACCAGCTCCCCCTCCCTGGGCCCTCCCTTTTCAGGGGTTGACCTTGCGCAGAAGACTCGAAGATAGGCTCTTAGATTTACCTCCAGTTGGCAGGTGGAAGAAAGTTAGTTTCAGGAAACTTGCCTTGTTAATTACACCTAGTAGGTACCTCCTTGAACAGGCTAGAAGGCAAGGGATAATCAGGCAGAAAAAGGCGGAGGTTGTTCAGTTGGGTGTTGACCATTCTGAATTCTATCCAACGGGCGAAGAAGAGCCTTTCGCCCTATATCTCGGAAGAATACATCCTCACAAGTCTTTGGAGCTCGCAATCTTAGCTATGAAAAACACTAACCGTAATAAGTCCCTGATAATTGCAGGAGACCTAGATGAAAGATATTCATGGTATCAAGAGAAGCTAACTAGTCTCGCAGAGAAGGCGAAGATTTCGGATAGATTTCAAATGATTCTGTCTCCTCCCGATTCTGACGTTGTTCGACTGATGCAGCGATGTTCTGTTTTTTTGTTCCCAAGCACAATTGACACTTTTGGGCTGGTTGTCCTTGAAGCCATGGCTTGCGGCAAACCAGTAGTTGCCTGTAATAGCGGTGGTGTACCCGAGATAGTTAATGATGCGGGCTTTTTACTAAAACCCGATGTTAAGCAATGGCAGGAAACTGTTAGTAAATTATTGTCTAACTCTCAGCTCAGACATCGAATGGGAAAAAGATCGCTAATAAGATCCAAACTCTTTTCTTGGGAAAACACAACTAAAAGGTTACTTAATGCCTTTAACAATCTAGATAACACATAAAGTCGTACGTTGAGAACAATGAGTTCTGGCCAAGTCTTCTAGATGTTGTAAACCTGTTTTACACATACGCGCGCATGGTAAGTGAGTTGGGTCTTCTTGATATCTTATAGGAAAAGTACTAAAAGTGTATTTCTATTGTTCATCTTAGGTTCTTCGATTCTTCTGCTTACTTCCGGGTCTAATGAAAGAACTGTTTCCACGAGGCAAGGACCAAGAGATATTGGATATGCGGTAAACACCACAGAATGGTATGTTAATACAACAAATTGGGTGAACATCACTCTCATACAAGGTGTTAAGATTTCTCTAAGCCGTATTGACGGTAAAATCCACTGGTATTGGCCAACCAATCCTCAGGAAGACCGAATAGTTTCACCATGGGGGTGGAGTGCGATCCGAGTTGAAACTTGGGGATACAATGACGGACAACGCTTCGAAAATAGTGAAGAAATAACAATCACAGAATCCTCAGATAAATCTTGGATACTCGTTAACGAAACTTGGCTTACGCCTGTAAATCGGGAGACAAAAGTTGAATTACATATGGTCTTTCACCGCGAAGTCCCATGGTTCTATTGTTATGCTAAGCAGACCTACATGGTAGAACCCAACCATACTACCCTCAGCGAATGGTACCGTGTGGGTTTGCAACCCCAGGTATGCGTATTCTTGGGGGGTTCCGATTTCATTTACACACCCTCCCCTTTCAATGAGTCAAAGATCACGCAAGAAGTTATGCCTGTCACCCATCAGTGGATGGAAAGGTTTGAGAAATTCCCTTGGATTGCAATGCATGACCAAGATGACAATGCTACAGTCGGAGTAATCGTGTTGAATACTTATCCTCCATGCTACGACTTAATGGCCAATGATGAATATGCAAACAATCAAGAAGCCCAAATAAGTTTCATGTCCGGTGGATATGGAGGAGTTTCTGAGTGCTGGTACTTCCCAAAAGATTTCAGTTGGTACACTCAATTTGTAGTGTATCCCTGCTTTGACGATACTCCTCCTTACTACGACAAGATAGATGATTTGGCAAAGTCCTTATACCATCCTTCCTTTACCAGTACAAACTTTGACTCATCATTCGCCAGTGCAAGCCACAGCCCAGTCTCTTTCGACTGGCCTGCCGAAAAAGGCCAGCCCTTTATCATTAACAAAATTGGCTGTATCAGTGCGTTTCTCACTCAAGGAATAATCTTCTGGAACGGAACCTTTCCCCGGCACTACTCAGGTCATCCGGACGATTATATGCTCAATTTTGACCAACAATACTACAGTATCGCCAGTGATAGCGGATACGTTTATGATAATAACGGCTACAACTCAACTATTGCAGGAACAGATTCTCGTTATGGTTATCATGTCCAATGTTGGAAACAACAGACTTTCAATTATTCAGCATATGAATTTGATGTCGAATTCGAACACACTTGGGAAGCATGGAATGATAGCGATAAGTTTCTCTGGACTATTACGATTGAGGTTAAATCTGATAGTAATCTAACTAAAGCATACTTTTGGATGAATAAGGGAAACAGTAAGGTTATACAACTAAACTCTACAACATGGGAAGTATACAATGAAACTTGCTGGGGAGCTGAACCATCGATAACTCTGATCTTCAAAAACTCAACGATAGAATATTCAAACGGCAGTTGGATATGCTATCTCGTCAACAATACATCTCAGAAGCAATATCTCGCAGGAAAGAAATTCCAAATAAGCTTCTATCTCTGGCTACACTACGGACATATTACAGAAACCAATCAGATATCTCCGATACACACTATTCAACCACAAAATATAGCTCCGTTCCGCAGTCATTTCCACCGTTGTATAAACGATCATAATGTAACTGAGGATTTCTCTTTTTGGACAAATGCCACCTTTATAGATGCCCGCATCACTTATTCCCCTGCGGAAGGCCAAATAAGAATAGTTGAAACTGGCAATGGAATTGGTACCACCAAAATCTATTGCGGAGACTACGGGGAACCCGAACGAGTTCAAGTAAATAGAGAAAACATAAGTTTTCAATTTAATGAAATTGACCGAGTTCTAACCTTATGTGTCGCTTTTTCAAGTGCTGAGAAAAAAATAGCCACCATTCTAATCTGTATCCCGGACACAAATTCTCCAAAAACAAAAATCGCAATAGGTTCTCCTAGTCATACGCAAAACGGAAATATTTATGTCAACTCAAGTACCTATTTTACATTAAACGCAACTGATGGAGGATTCGGAATAGCCTACGTCTCATTAAAAATAGACGACGAACCGTGGACTAACTATTCAAAGTTGTTTACCCTTGCAGGATACACCGAAGGGGCACATTTGATACGTTATTTTGCCGTAGACAAAACGGCAAACGTAGAAGAGATAAAGACAACGGAAGTTATAATCGACGATCTTGCACCCACAACAACCTGCCATCCAACTGAAGGCATATATTCTCGTCCCATAACAATTAACTTTACATCTATCGACAACGCTGCAGGTGTTAAGGAAACCCTCTTCAGAAGATCTTCTGAAGAAAAATGGACATTATACACAGGGCCATTCATAATAAATAAGGAAGGTCATCACAAGATTTTCTATTACAGTGTAGACATTTTGGGCAACAAAGAACATACTAAATCATCATCCTATACCCTCAAAAAGGAAATTCATTGGACTTTTTTTATTGTAACGATAGCAATAGCATTGGTGGCTGTGGCTTCTGCAATAGCTATTATACGCACGCTTAAACGCAAGGGGAAAAAGATGGCGATTGTCTAAAAACTCCTTGTAAACTCGTTCGTGTTATATCCATCTGCTATTCCTTCTGCCCAAAGTTGAATCGAAGTAACGGCTGATCATGCAAAGAACAACAGATGAAGAATGGAGCGAAGATTAAGATGATAAACATAGGATTAATCGGTATGGGAGCTATCGGGAAAATACATTTCGATAACATCATGCATCTTCAAAAAGCCAGATTGGTTGCTGTTGCAGACCTTTCGAAGAAGTCTCGTAGCCTTGCAAAAGCTGCTGGTGTAAGAGAAGTTTATGATAACTATGAAAAACTCTTGCAAAATCCAGCTATCGATTGTGTAATAATCTCGGTTCCAAACTTTCTACACGCTGATTGTGCAATAAAAGCCGCTGAGTATGGAAAACATATGCTCATCGAGAAGCCTTTGGCTAGGAATGTTGAAGAAGGGAAGCAAATCGTTTCGAAAGTCAAAAAAAATGGAATTAAAGCAATGATTGGATATCCATTGCGATTTTCCCAATTTGCTAAACTTAAAAAGGAAATAAATAGCGGTTGCCTAGGCGACGTTGTGTCCTGTTTAGCTACACATGCGAGCTACGGACCACTCTACCATAGAATTGCTAATTCGCATGAACAAACTTCTGTTCCGCTCCCTGTTCCGTCTTGGTGGTTTGAACCTAAGCTTACTGGAGGGGGCGCACTTATAGATCTAGGTTCCCACATGATCAATCTTTTGCGTTGGTTTTTTGGGGATGACGTATCAATCGTCAAAACTGTGTTAGGGCATCGATTTAACATGCCCTTCGAAGATGTGGCATTATGCTTCATAAAATTTAAACAAGGAACTTTTGCAATAGTGAACACTGGTTGGTATTCACTGAAACCAGTAACAAAAGTAGAACTCTTTGGCGTCGCAAACACTGTTTCAATGTCAATTGATTACAAGAAAAAGTTTTCGGTCCTAACCTCCTTGCGCGAACGCATGCTTGGGAAAATTTTGGCCCAAGAATCTCCTTATTATAAGGAACTGAATTATTTCATCGACTGCTTGATCAGCGACCGCATGCCTTCACCGTCTGTAGAAGAAGGCCTCAAAGACTTGGAAATTATCTCTTTGGCATACAACAATGCAATTTAGCTAAAGTAGAAAAATGGTGTTAAAAAATGAGTCTAATAAGTCTAGTAAGAACCAATCGTTCTTCAAACTTAAAAAATCACATCGAAAAATCCGTTGATCTGATAAACTTCCATTTTAACTCAAACATCCACAAAGTAGTGATAAAAGCCAATATGTGCTATTATTGGGACTATAGTATTGGGGAAACTACAAGTCCCCTATTTGTATCTGGCTTAATAGATTTCTTGAGGGAACGCCTATCTTCTCCAGAAGTATATATTGTAGAATCTGATGCTTCAGCCATGAAATGCAAACACGCATTTAGGATGCTTGGGTACGAAAAACTAGCTAACAAGAAAGGAGTGAACCTTATCAACCTTTCTAAAGATGAAAACAAAGAAATAAAAGTTACAACAGCGAACAAGTCTTACAAGTTCTTGATCCCTGCCACAATCAAAAACGCAGACCTATTCATTAACGTGCCCAAGATAAAATACATGGCGGGCACTTTAATTTCATGTGCTCTGAAAAACATTTATGGTTGCAACCCTTACCCGCAGAAATTCAAATATCATTCCAAATTGGACGAGGTAATAGTAGCTCTAAACAAAATCATGAAGCCTGACCTCTGCTTAGTGGATGGAGTAATAGTGCGTGGGCAGCATACAAAAAAGCTTGGTCTTATCATGGCTTCTGAAGATTCTGTATCTACGGATTCAGCAGCTGCTAAAATCATTGGGCTAAACCCTAAGAAAATACGTCACATAGTTCTAGCCGAAAAAGAGGGCCTAGGCAGAATAAGATATAAGACTATTGGAGAAAATATAGAGTACTTTGCCCAGCGCTTCCCACGAAAAGATCAAATAGAAAAAATAGAGCATGCAATTATTAAACTTGGAGTCTCGGTTCTCCGAAAAGCACGCGGTTAGAGACTAATTTTATAATTCATTTTCTCATAGTTCTGAGAAAAGACTTAGTATATCCTTTATAGTAGCTCACTTATTAATATGCAGGCATAATATAGAAATTGAGGTTTAAAAATTGCGTTTGACAACAAGAATTAAGAGATCAAAACAGATGATTCGACTTGTCAGACCTCTTGATTTATCTGTGAATAACCTGATTTATCCCATTTTCATTAGGGAGGACGGAAAGAGGTTTGAAATTCCATCGATGAAAGGACAAGAATACCTATCTCTAGACAATGCCGTGGGAACTTGCCGCGATACAGTGAAGCTTGGCATCCCTGCAGTAATGATCTTCGGCGTATTGGAAAAGAAAGATGCAGATGGTTCAATAGCTTTACGTAAGAACGGTTTCCACGCAAAAATCTTCAAGAAATTGAAGCGAGAATTTGAATCTGATTTGCTTCTTATATCTAACGTCTGTCTCTGTGACTATACTAAAGAAGAGTTTTGCGTTTACACCGAAAGGGGAAAGGTTCTGCATGAAAAAACAGCGGAGATGCTGGGAAGAATCTCAGTTATTCACGCCGAGGCTGGAGCCGATGTAATCGCGCCGGCTGCTATGGCTGATGGACAAGTGAGACACATAAGGTCAGCCTTGGATAAAGAAGGGTTTGATGATATACCAATAATGCCGTATATCAAAACAGATAGCTGTTTGTTTCAGCCTTTCTTCAAAACCATGACTTTATCAACAACTCCTAGAGCAGGAGTGGACTCAAGTAAGTTCAGGGCCGACATAATCAACGAAAAGATGTTCATGCAAAAAATTGACTTAGACATCAGCGAAGGAGCAGACATGATAATTGTTAAGCCCGCACTACCCAACTTAGATCTAATACTTCGAACAAAACAACAACATCCAACGATTCCTATCGCCGCCTATCAAGTGAGCGGAGAATACGTAATGATCAAATCCGCTGCAAAAGAAGGGCTTTTGAACGAAGAATCAGTATTGATGGAGACGTTAAACTCTATCCGAAGAGCAGGGGCAGATATGATCTTAACCTACCACGCTCTTCAGGCAGGTAAACTACTGAGACAATAGGCAAGCCCAAAAAACATTGAAGCTTTCCATCCATGCACATCCAGTTTCACCTTACTGTAAAGGAATTAAAATGCGATTCCCCCTATCGTCTTGGGACATTAGCCTCTGGTTAGTAGTCATTGCGATCGTCCTTTTAGCAACATCCGAAATTATACTGCCATATCACGGAAAAACAGGCCCGGTAATAGAAAAAAAGCGGTTAAGACAGGCTGCATTAATCCTCGGGTTATTGTCTATCCTCATCATAATAATCCAAACATACAAATCATAATCACATACAGTTAGGAGTTGATTTCAATGAAAGAATCAGGCAGAGAAAAGTCGAAAGAAAAAAAATTCACCAATGTAGCCATACCAACGGCACTTTTCAGAAAAATTGAAGAAAAAATTAAAGGAACCGAATTTGCCTCTGTATCTAGCTATATCACTTATGTCTTAAGAGAGATCGTGGCAGAAGAAGAAAAAGAAGAACCTTTAACCAAAGAGGACGAAGAGCGCGTTAAAGCCCGTCTGAGGGCTCTAGGTTACCTTGACTGATTCGATTCCCACTCCCTCAAATCAATATGCAGGTCGGTGATTCAAAAATGACGCAGAAAGAAACAAAAGATCGCGCGCGCAGAAACTTGACAGCCACCATATTCATGCTCCGCTCGTGGTGTGAACGATAAGATTGCATGCCCAAACTAAGCACGTAATGCATACATAACAAAGGAATAAAAATGCAGTTTTTCCTATCTCTATCAGACTCAGCCTCTGGCTGGCAGTTGTGTAAATAATCCTCTTGACAACATCAGAATTTATACCTTCATACTACGGGAAAACAAATCTAGCAATTGAAAAAAAAGCGATTAAGACGAGTTGCCTTAATAATCGACCTATTTTTCATGGTTACTGTAATATTTCGAATCTACGGAATAATAACCCTGCCCTAATGAACCTCTTCTTATCGACAAGAAGCCAGCTAAAAATGAAGCCCTCCTCAAAAAGCAACATAGCATTGGGCATAAAAATAGCAGCGGTAGCTTCAGCAGTCTTAGCCATTTACTGGCAGGACTTAGTCGCAGTACTAAACGAAGCCATACGAAGCGAACTAGCGAGTTATGTACTTGCAATACCTTTTCTCTTTGTGTACATAATTTATCGAAAAAGAAAAGTTTTAAGAGCAGTGTCCTCGCTGGACAACGAGTCAAGAAAAGAATTAATCTCCTTAAACGAAGCTATCGGATTTCTGTTATTCCTTCTAGCCTTCTTTCTATATTGGCATGGATCCTCCACATTTTATCCACTAGAGTACCACATAATCTCTCTTACAATCTTCATCGCCGGTTGCACAGTAGTTATATTCAACGCAAAAACCCTTAAAACCCTAGCCTTCCCGATAGCATTCCTCCTCTTTCTAACGCCACCATCGCTAAAGATTATTTATTCAGCCGGCGCGACTCTTTCCACCTTTAGTTCTCAAGCCGCTTACACCGTCCTTAAAGCGATAGGTCTGCCAATAAGCCTAGCAAACCAGTATGGAACACCAGTCATAATCCTCCAAAAGCCTGAAAGTGCACCGCTAACATTCGCCATAGACATAGCATGCACAGGCATATACTCCCTTCTAGGATTCGCCGTCTTCGCCGTCTTCGTGGCGTACATTGCCAGAGGTGCTGCATGGAAAAAATCGGCAATATTCCTCATAGGCTTTCCTCTAATCTACGCCCTCAACATCATCCGCATACTTATCATCATACTTGTAGGCAACAAATATGGAATGGAAGCAGCCACGCAAGCATTTCACCTGCTAGGAGGCTGGGTTCTCATTTTCCTAGGAACCCTCATTCTACTAATCATAGTCGAAAAGATCTTCAAAATTCAAGTCTTCACCACGAAACCAAAAGCAACACCATGCAATCACTGCGACCAAAACCAAGAAAACAAACGGCACTTCTGCCCAGCCTGCGGAAAACTCCTAAAAAACATACTGGTTAACATTCCTAAAAAAGACCTAGGCAAACTAGCCGCGCTCCTAATCAGCGTAATCATAATCATCACCATTTCAGTGCCGGTCTTCGCCCTAACCGAAGGACCCCCAGAAGTCCTCACTCAATCACTAGGAGGCGAACAAGCAACAATCCAACAAGTCCTTCCCCAAATCTCAGATTATACCCTTCGCTTTGTATACCGAGACAAAACATTCGAAGAAGTAGCTCAAAGGGACAGAGCACTACTTTACGCATACAATCCCATAGACAAGTCCGCGAAAACCATGTGGGCGACCATAGAGATAGGCAGCTCACGAGCAACTTGGCACAGCTGGGAAGCATGTATGATCACATGGCAACAAACTCATGGACAACCACCAATAGCTACACAATTGGATCTAAGAGACATCCAACTCCTAGAAAACCCACCAATAAAAGCCCGCTACTTCGCCTTCCAAGACACCAGATCCAACATAACTCAAGTAATTCTATACTGGTATGAAAACGCGCTCTTCGACACAGGCTCAAGCACTGAACAAAAATACGTAAAAATAAGCTTGATCGCCTACCCTGAAAACCCAGAAAGCGTCCCCGAAACTGAGGACCTACTTCTACCATTCGGCAAAGCCGTTGTCAACTATTGGGAGCCAATTAAAACCTGGTCCTGGATCGCCCTAAGCATGACTCAACACGGAACCACCCTCCTGACCATAACAATATTTTTTCTTTCCCTCATCGTATTAATTCATATCCTCAAAAAATGGAGAGAGACAAGGCTTAACCTCAAATTATATGACCGACTTACATCCCAAGAAGAAAAGCTAATCCTAAAAGCCGTCCATCAAGCAGCGCAAAAAGGCAAAGCCACCGGAAACAACATAGCCTTAACCTATCACAGCCTCGCCGGCAAACCAATCGAAACAAATAAACTCCTTGAAACACTCAAACATGCTGAAAAAGCCGGCCTAGTGAAAAGAGACATAGTCAACGAACAAGACAATCCACTATTGGTCTGGAAAACTCAAATATCCTTTCCTATTTCATAAACGTAACAAACTCGTTACGTTTAACATAACTACGATAGAAAAATAGTCTAGAAAAAAGGCTGTAATTTTACATAATGGTTTATTAAGCGCCGCGTCTAAATATTCCGAGTAGAAGCGTGGATGGAACAAAAGTGAAATTTGCTGCGATTATGGTAGTTTTTCTAGGAGTTCTCATGTGTAGTGGGCTGGTGTACGCAGAGGAGCTAACGGATTACGGAGGCAGCATTAATGCACTAAGTTCTGGTTATGCTATTACTAGATGGCCACCGGGTAACGGTACCATTCTAGTTGGCGAAAATGCCACAGTAAGGGCATACACAACCGAATATCCTGCAGTTACACATGTAGAGTTTAGGTGGATTCGACCAGACGGCAGTTCTTGTAATGTAGGACCCAAACCTCTCAATCCCGGTATGGACACTTGGGACGGCGGACCCACATGGTATGCAGAGGACAATCAGACCATAGACATGGTATCTACTCCAACTGAAGATTGGGGTGTCCAAGCAATGTTCGGCAACTTAACTGATGGTAAGTGGTTGCCTATCGCCACTGCCCCCGTCATGAAAATCAAAGCAATATCCTGGCACGCCGTTCCCCAAGTACCTCTTGGCACAATAGCAGTCATAATCAGCATGTTCGCAGGCTTAGGAGTCTTTGCATTAAAGAGAAAAACTCGCTAATGAAACACCACCCCCTCTAGCTGACCGGATGTGCGTGCGGCATGCGCGCATTGAACGTTTTTAAATCATTGTGCATCGGTGATTCCAGCTTGGCGCAAAAAGAAGCCAAAGCGCGTGCGCTTAAGAATTTTCTCAATGAAATTCGTGAAATTAAAAGGGAAAATGAGGCCTTAAAGCGAGAGCTTCGGAAGTACCGACGTAGGCCATCTGGAGCGATAGGCTATTTACTCCTTTTACTTGGGGCTACGGCTCTCATCTCTTCAATCATTTTTACTTCTCCTATTCTCGCCTTCACTGGCTTGGGCTTAACCTTTTGGGGCGCCCTCCTACTATTCATCAGACCAGCTAGATTCGTTAGGGGCGAACTTCTAGATTCAACGGTCATCTCTTCCCTTTCCGCCGTCCACAAAGTCATCTCTAAACTGAAATACAAGGGTAAGGCAATATACCTTCCTCCACAGAGCCTGAAAAGCCTAAGCGACATAATGGTATACATCCCATCCAAAAATAATGTTGAAATTCCATCGGCGGAACAGGCAGCAAAGAAGGTCTTCTTCAAAAACCCCAATGGACTATGCCTC
>Ga0209636_10000279_pt1 | contig 46431 bp, 47 predicted proteins | sample DeeMarSWOR152_54_FD_187464 | JGI IMG/M metagenome (GOLD analysis project Ga0209636, IMG submission 187464) | Marine sediment microbial communities from White Oak River estuary, North Carolina - WOR-1-52-54 (SPAdes) (version 2) | ecosystem: Environmental > Aquatic > Marine > Intertidal zone >...
GTCAACCGTGAAGCGGAGCGGGTGACTTTAACTTTAAAAGAAAAGTCGCTGTAGTTGTAGTGAAGAAAAATGACGCTCGACGAAATCATCGAACGGATTCTGTCTGCTAGGCGCAACCTTACACGGGAGGAAGTTCTGAAGAGGATTGAAGATAAGAAGAAAGAGGCTGAAGGATATTTCACAGACGAAGGAGCAGCGCGCATGGTGGCTTCAGAACTCGGCGTGGAGATTACGCACGAAGCTTTTCAACCTGAAGTTCTCATCAACGACTTGGTTTCCGGTTTAAACGACGTAACCGTAACGGGGCGCGTCATAACTGTTTATCCCGCTAAAACATTCACCCGCTCAGATAGAACACAGGGAAAAGTTGCACACCTGATAATAACAGACAAAAGCGGATCTTTAAAAGGCGTTCTTTGGGACAAAAAAGCAAACCTCATAGAAGAAGGATACGTTGAACCGGGACAAATAATTAAAGTCTCCCATGGATACGTCCGCGAAGGATTTGACGGAAGGCTAGAGTTGCATGTTGGTAAACGTGGAGAAATCAGGGTTTCGCCGTCTGAGGCATCGCCCCAAGAATATCCTCTGGTTGCAAGTTTTCTTCAGAAGATTGGGGACGTGACTAAAGGAGTCAGGAAGGTGAGTGTACTCGGAGTTGTTCAGGGCAGTTCGCCGATTTCCACGTTTAAGAGGCGAGATGGAAGCCAGGGCAAGGTTAGAAGGCTTCGGTTGAGAGATGAAACAGGTCAGATAAGCTTGGTTCTTTGGGATGACAAGGTGGACGAGCTAAGTGATGTGGATGTGGACGACTGCCTAAAGGTCGTGGAAGGCAGGGTGAAGGAAGACTTTAATGGGCGAATCGAAATCCACACAAGGAATACAACGAAAATTGAAGTTCTGAAAGAGCGGCCAGATCATCTTAAACTGGCTTCGGAAGGCTTTGTAAAGATAAGGTACTTGAAGCCCGACATCCGCGAAGTAGACGTTTTAGCGAGGGTTATGCATGTTGGAGACGTTAGGGAGTTCAAAAGGAAAACCGGCGAGACAGGAAAACTCTGCACTTTATTGTTGAAGGATGAAACAGGAACAGTTCGCCTTAACTTATGGGACGATAAGGCAGCTTTGTCTGAGCAGATCAAGCCGGGAGACATCGTGCTGGTGGAGAAAGCCTACACGCGAGAGCGGTTTGAAGAGACTAACTTGAACCTTGGAAAGCGGGGAACGTTAACGGTTAACCCTGAAGTTTCTGAGGCGGAAAAGCTCCCGTCCCTTGATGATGAGAAAATAACGCCTGTAGCAGAGGTGAAGCAGGTGGGTGGTCCCGTGACTTTGGAGGGGACACTTGAAACAGCGCCTAACGTAAGAGAGGTAACGACCTCCCGAGGCGAAACAGTTGCCGTTGCATCCTTTGAGTTGGCTGACGACACAGGCAAAATCAGAGTTTCAGCGTGGAGAAACCTTGTTGAAGCAGTAGTAGACCTGCTGCCGGGAACCCGCATAAGAATTAAAAACGCCTACGTCAGAAGGGGACTTTCAGACCAGCTGGAACTGACCTCACGCATGCTGACGTCCATAGAACCCGTATCTAAATCCGAAACGCAAAGTGCTCAAGAGACGCTTTAACAGGTATCTTCAGCAGCGACGGTGTTAACGCGTCACGCCTAAACAGGAGAGAAGACCTTTCCAATCAACGTATTTCGAAACCAGTTCCTTCGCTAAGTTTATGCGCTTATCATCGCCGATCTTGATTTTTCCAGTTATGTCGTGGGTCCTCTCCATAGTGGTAAATGTATCGTAAGAAACAAGAATGACAGGGATTCCCTTCTCCTTAGCTCTTGCCAACACCCTCACGTCAGGGTAAAGGTCTCCTGTCAGAATCAGCGCAGAAGTATCCGTTTCAATCGCCGCCAAGGCGATGTCAGAACGATCTCCTCCAGTGATTACAACCTTTCTGGGAGCCTTCCGGAAATAACGTATAGCACTTTCCTGCGTCATAGCACCGACTAAATAACGTTCAACCAAGTTGGACACGTTTTCCTCGCCGCATAGCAGCTTCCCTCCAAGGGTCTCAGCGAGCTCTTTAACTGTGGGCGCGGTTAAGGGGATGGTCTCCGGTATTAAGCCCCAAACGTGAATCCCCTGCTTTTCCAGCATCGGGACCACTACGGTTTTAAGTCTTTTATCAATTGGCTTACGAACTCGGTTGAAGACCATGCCTGCGCACTTCGTTACTTTCTTAACGGTATAGAGATACTCAAATAATATCTCGTCTAAAGCCGTGTCACGGTAAGTTGTAGAAACCAGAAGAAGCTCAGAATTAAGCCTTTTGGCAAGTTCGACGGCGGAAAGGTTCAGAGAGGCTCCTAGGCAGGGTTCATGAAGCGCTTCCATGATCATCAGGTCTTTTCCTTTTGATATCTGTTGGTAGGCTATGTTAATTTTATCTGGAAGAGTTGCGGTTTGCTGCGGAGAGTACTGGTCCAGATACTGATACTCAAGCAGAATGGGCGTTATCACGGCGAGTGGTTCTTCTAACTTTAACACGTGCTTCATAAGAAGAGCGTCTTCCCCTATGGGTTGCCCACTTTTCAAGGTGATTTGCCAGTCTAAAGGCTTGAAGTATCCTACTTTTATGCCCTCCTCCTGGAGTTTGAGGGCTAAGCCGATGCAGAAGGCAGTTTTTCCTATGGATTGGTTTGTGGCGGCAGCCACATATAGTCCAGGTACTTTTTTCATAATTTTTCACCCAGAGGTTACGGTTATTTTCACATCAAGAGCTAACGATCCTTTTCCACGTTCATAAACAAAAAGCGGGTTTATATCGATTTCACTTATCTCTTTAAAGTCCATGGAGAGTTGGGAGACTCTGAGAATGACATCGATTATGGAGTTTATGTCTGAGCTTGGTTCTCCCCTTACGCCCCGCAGCAATGCGTAGGATTTTGTTTCAGTAATCATTTCAGACGCGGCTCGTTCAGAGACAGGCGCCAAACGGAACGACACGTCCTTTAAAATGTTAACGTAAACGCCGCCTAAACCGAACATTATCAGCGGACCGAACTGTATGTCACGGTTCATACCCACAATCACCTCTTTACCTACAGGCACCATCTTCTGCACCTCAACCCCGAAAACCCGGGCGCCCGGCATAAACAAATTCGCGTTTCTCATTATGTCATTGAATGCTACTTCCACCTCGCGGCTGGAAGAGAGACCCAGTTTCACTCCGCCAATGTCAGTTTTATGAAGAATCTGAGGCGAAACCACCTTCATGGCCACAGGATAACCTATCTCCTCCGCGGCAGCAATCGCCTGTCTACGGTTTTGAGCAAGTTCACTTGGAGGAACCGCGATTCCATACGCATGAGCCACCTCTCGAGCCTCCATGCTGAGAAGACTGACGCGATGCTCACTCTTGGCGCGCTCTAAAACTTTCTTTGCCGCCTCGCGGTCCACCTTCAACGATGAAAACTTCTCAGGTTCACGCATAAGATACTCGCCGTATTTAGCCATTCCGTCTAGAGTGGAAATTCCCTTCTCTGGATGCGGATAATTCGGGATCCCCGCCTCCGTGAGGAACCTAACGGCTTCCTCTACGCTTTTGCCTCCCATAAACACTGCGAGAATCGGTTTATTTGGAAATTTGGACTTGAGAGCTTTCAATTGCCTAGCGGTTTCTAGGGGTTGAGTCATCGCTTGAGGCGTCAATATTGCTAAAAGGGACTCCACAGAGTCGTCTACGAGAAGCGTTTCAAGGGCGAAGCCGTATCGGTCTGCAAGGGCGTCGCCTAAAACATCCACGGGATTAAACAAGGAAGACGCCTCTGGGAGCTTCCTTCGAAGAAGTTCGACTGTTCCCGTGGAAAGCCAAGCCAAGTTCAAACCGTACCGGGAACAAGCGTCAGCCGCCAAGATACTCGGTCCGCCAGCGTTAGTCAGAATCGCCACGTTTCGACCTCGGGGAATAGGCTGCGAAGAGAAGGCTATGCCTAGGTTGAACAGCTCTTCAACGGAATCTACCTTAAGCACTCCGCATCTTCTAAAGGCAGCGGCATACGCAACTTCGCTCCCGGCTATAGAGCCCGTGTGGGAAGCTGCTGCCCTGGCTCCTGCGCTGGACGTGCCTGATTTCAGAATGATTACGGGTTTCTTTTTAGAAACAGTTGGAGCCACCTTCAGAAAACGCTGTCCCTCTTTTATACCTTCAATGTAGATTAGAATGACCTTGGTGTTCGGGTCTTCAGCCAACATCTGCATAGAGTCCGTTTCATTCATGTCAGCCATGTTCCCCAAGCTGATGAGGTTGCTGAAGCCTACGTGTTCTTTTGCCGCCCAATCCAGAACCGCCGTGCAAAGGGCACCACTCTGCGAAGCAAAGCCGATGTTTCCCTTCAGCGGCATTTGAGACGCGAAGGAGGCGTTTAATGGCGTAAAAGTGTTTATCAGCCCCAGACAATTTGGACCCAGTAAGCGCATGCCATGCCTATTACAAATCCCCAAAAGCTCCTTTTCTCGTTCAAGACCCTCGGTCCCTACCTCCTTGAACCCAGCGGAAATAACTATGAGACCTTTCAAACCCTTCTTCCCAGCTTCCTCCGCCACAGTGGCTACAATTTCAGATGGAACCGCTACAATACCTAAATCTACGCTTCCTTCGATGGCTAGAACAGTGGGGTAGCACTTCAAACCCAAGAGCCTGTTAGTTTTGGGGTTGACTGGAAATATTTTGCCTGGATACTTGCACTTCAGCAGGTTCCTAACAACCTCGTGACCTACAGCGCCAGCGCGCCGGGAAGCTCCAATTACCGCCACAGAATCAGGAGCTAAAAAGGCTTTCATTGCTTCTCCATGGGCGCCGCGCACGTCTTATCAGCTCACAAGCGTTAACGATTCCGTTCAAGTCTGTTTAGCTATACAACTATTTAATAGAACCTTTTCTTTAGCGTTAAGCAGTAGGTCAAGAATCCGTTTCGAGGTGGATGACTTTTGAAATTGGCGGTGCCGAAACTTGATTATGAAAGAGCTGTTGAAAAAATCGTAGAGTTCATTAAGGAAATTGTTGAAGCCGCTAAGGCTGCCGGTGTGGTTGTTGGATTAAGCGGAGGGGTGGACAGCAGTTTAGCGGTTGCGCTTTGCGTTCATGCTTTAGGCAAAGAACGAGTTTTAGGCGTTATAATGCCCACTTCTTTTACGCCGGAACAGGACGTTAGAGACGCCCGAAAGCTTGCGGAACAGTTGGGAATAAAAATAGAACTTGTGGAAATTCAAGAAATCAGTGAAGCCTTCTTTGAGGAATTAAAGTGCAAACCGGAGGACCCTGAGCAGAAAATGTCTAGGGCGAACATTCTAGCCAGAATCCGTATGATCGTGCTCTATTATTACGCCAATTGCCATAATTATTTGGTTGTTGGCACTGGAGACCGAAGTGAGGCGCTAATAGGTTACTTCACAAAATACGGAGACGGTGGAGCAGACTTTATGCCGATACGGCATCTTTACAAGACGCAGGTTAGAGAACTTGCGAGACATTTAGGCGTACCGGAGAATATCGCCTACAAGCCGAGCAGTCCACAACTTTACCCCGGGCATAAAATCACCGACGAAATTCCGCTTGCCTATGAGAAACTTGATCCTGTGCTGGTTGGATTGTTTGATAAGAAGCTGTCACCAAGAGAGGTTAGTCAACTAGCAGGGGTTCCTATCGAAACGGTTCATGAAGTATTAAGGCGCTTCAACGTTTCTGAACATAAACGGATATACCCGCCCATAATTAGGCTACAATAAGCATCCGCACATGCAGAGGATCGTCCTTTTAGTGAAATTATGCTTTGGCAACAGTTATTTCTAGGGTTGAAACGTTTGCTTTTTGACCTTCAAACCGGGTTAGTTCTTCAGTTCCGGTTTCAATTTTCTGAACTTTTAAGTCCTTGACGAAGCCGCGCCTTAATAGTTCAACCGTGTCAACCGCTCTGCTGATAGCCCGCCCTCTAGCTTTGACAACAACCTCCTTTTCGCCGGCATTGAAGAACGTGAGGCAGGCAATCACGTAGTTCATCACGGGTTTTCTACCGACAAAAACGGTGTTTTCTCCGGGTTTTCCAGCGCGTTCTACGACGGGTTCCTCAGGTTTTGCGGCCGGTTTCGCGGCTGGTTTTTTAGACGCTTTCTTTTTTGCGGGTTTCTTGATTTTTGCCTGTTGCTTCTCTGCCATGTTTTTCCCTCTTGCAATGACGTTGGCAACAGTATACTCGAACTAACGCCTCTTATATTTTTCTCACGTTAACTGTGAATTATCTCATACAAGGGTGAGCAGGGCTATTAGGATGACGCCAGCTGATGAAAACAACAAAACAGCGAGCCTTTTGCTCAATTTAACCGCCTCTGGGATTAAAAGCGACAGCGCACTCACCTGCTGCTCTCCAATGACTTTAACGTCGGAAACCATTACAGTTCGCCATGCAATCTCCACAGGCTCCAGATGTTCTAACGCAGTTACGGCAGCCTGTTTAACATAGTCGATTAGTTTCGCGTGGTCTATTGCCTCCCCTAAGGGGTGGTATCCAAGTTCAGTTGCTCCGATGCCGTTCACTACATGGGTGTCGGATGTTAAAACTTCCCCATCTACGATGCCGATGTCTCGAAGCGCCGAAAGAATTTTCTCGCGCAAACCTGAAACCATGTTATTTCCATCGATGGTCACGTAGGCTATTTTCTGATCGGCAACCTTAACTACAACCACGCTTATTCCCCCGGGACCCATGCCGTCCCTTAAACTGAATTCTCTAGGAACGACTTTTGCGGCTCCAACTTCAAAAGCAGACTTAGGTGCTCGCAACGCTTTTTCTAGGCTTTCAACAGCGGCTTTTCTGAGGGGTTCCGTCACGCTTTCAGCGTCAAAGGGACCCTCAATGCTGTTATGGGCATCAACTGTAATTGCGGTGGACAAGCCCTTTTTCTTCGCTTCATTGGCGATTGTTTTGTCCAGTTCGTGAGGTAGGTCTTCCATGGTTTGAGGGGCGACAGTTAACGTGATGAAGGCGCATTTCCCGAAGATTTGGCATGTTGCTTTCGCTTCTTCTGCTTGTGTCCGTATTAAAGGAGTTGCTTTTGAGTTAAAAGGAGAAAAATCAGTGGATTGAAGAATTGCCTTTAAGACTTTCTGATTATGACCCTGCGATGTGAAATCAAGTTCATGACCTGAAACTCCATGAGGAACCGAGACTACGCAATGTAGGTTGTCTTCCAGTTCCGCTTGAATCATGTGAGGAAGAGGGCTGCTTCCAATATTTCGAAAGGGACCAGGATGAATCACTGGAACAACCACTATGGTCTTCATTTTCTCTTTCGCCCTAAAAGCCAACATATGCACTTCCACGGTTTTTTCGTTGCCAAACTTTTCGAGGAACGACTCAAGGGGAGTGTTCAAATTCTCTGCCCAGCTTGCTAAAAACGCCCTGAGAAGAGGAATTGAACCGACGCCGAGGTTTCTTTCCCCAACACGGTTAATGAGAATTATGAAAAGGTAGACCACAGACACGACGACAGAAATGGAAAGCAAAAAGAAAGCAAGCAAACGAGAGTTTAGGCTATACCCTATGGCGTTACCAATGAAAAAAAGGGAAACTCCACACAGCAGAGGTTGAAGAAAAGAAGCGGCGATAATCCATCTCTTGCCAACGGATGCCACTGAGTAAAAAACTAACAAACGCAGAACCAGCACCGCACATAAACCTAGAAGAAAGAGTTTAACCCAAAAAACCGATTCTCCGAGGAAAAAGCTTATGATTCCACCTAGAAAAAGGAAGAAGCCCCAAATTATACAGGAGACGAGGGAAACTGCGGAGCATCGCCTTAAATTAAAAATCGGATCGGGTTTCATGAAGCCTTCATAAATCATGAAATCGGCAAGTAACGTGAAGAAAAAGAAGAACATGCCTAAGAGCAATCCTACTGTTAGTCCGTTGAAAGACAAGTTCAGGGGAAGAACAGATAGTAGACCGCCGACTGCGCAAGCTATGAAAAGGAAAAGGACAATTCTTATGTGAGGGGGAAGCACAAACAAGGAGGAATAGTGCTTAACAGCTTTACCTATCTGTTCATCCATAGAACTGCGGGATGCCAACCTAAAGTTCCCCTCTTTCAGTAAATTTTCAGGTAGAACTCAAAAAGCTTGAGGTAATATCCGATTAACGTCTATAAGTTGCCTTTAGTTGTTGTTTGTGGAAGGATTAGTTAATTCGCGCGAGTGGTTCATTACTTTGACTTATTGAACTTCTTCGAAATAACGAGGTAGAGTTGATCCCGTAATTCGTCTCCGATGAGGTTTGAACCGCGCAGCTTTTGGATGTCTGCAGCCAATTCTTTGTCTTTCAGCGTTCCAGATATCCACTTTTCAAAATCCTCCCGGTAAAGATGAAATTCCAATGATTTGACATTGACCGCCCTAATTTTTTCCATAAACTCCTCTAGGGACGCCGCGCTTTCGCCTATGTAATTCCCTATTGACGAAAAGAAATAGAACGCGTTCTCCCTCGGAAGCTTTTTAGAATCTTGGGAAACAAACTTGGACTTCAGGGGCTTGTGCACTCCTATCTTTGGCATGATACAATTCTCCTTTTAAGTTTTGTCTTGGACTTCATGAAGCGTGAAAAGGAATGAACATAAAATTGCATTTCTTAACCGCCTCCTTTATTGATCAAAAAGTTTTGTTCTTTATATTTTCTCGTAATAATTGAGGTTCGGATTCTCAACACTCCGGGGAGGGGGGCAACGGATTGCGCGATAAAGGCATGGAGCTTCTCTTGGTCTTCTGCAATAACCCTCGCAATTATTGATAACTCCTCTGAAAGTGACGTAGAAACCTCTAAAACCTCCTCAAATTCAGATAACTTGGTTGCCACGGTTTCGCTCTCCTTTGGATCCGTAAAAAGAGTCATTATGGCGATAACTTGCTTTAACTTAGCTTTCTCAAGGTCGACAATAGCCGTGTATTTACGAATAATTCCCTGCTTTTCCATTCTCTTAACCCGCTCATAAACGGTTGAATGCGCTATGCCTAGACCGCGCCCAATTTCAGTGTAGGTCTGCCTTGCGTTCTCCTGAAGCGTGCGTAAAATTTTCCAGTCTAGATCGTCTAAGGCTACTGTGTGACCCTTTCCCCTCATATTCTCATGCCCTTAATTATAGAATAGTCTTACACTGTAAGTATTTATTCCTTGTCAATGAGGGGAAGCGTAAAGATTAATTAAACGCCTCAAGTTTATCAGCTACAATTGATGTTTTTAACATCTAATTTCCGAATTTCTGTAGACATAGGCATGAAGATTTCCTACATTTTTAAAAAAATAGAACGAAAAAATAAACAATTTGTAGAAAATTTGTTGATTACGCTTTTATATGGCATTTTGTTATATACTTTAGTGCTTGGGAGGGCGCGGGACGATTACTTTTCCTAGAGTTTGGGACCTCATAGAGGGATTTAAGGCTCAATGTCAAACTAAGGGATGGAAAACTTCTGACCGTGAAGACTGGGTTTGGGTAGATGAAAAATACCATAATTTTCTTTGGATTCGAAGTATTTATCCGTCGACGTTTGAAAAAGTTGCTATTAGCGGTAAATGTGCCATCCGCGAAGAAGCGTCCTATCGAGTGGTGGATGTTTCTTATACCGCTTGGGTTTGTTTGAACAGTCCACCTAGAGAGTTGATGCGGGTAATCACGGAAAATCCTGCATTATTGAAAACAAATGCAATATACGACCTAAGCGAGGTTTACTCAGGGACGCCGATCTGTCTAAAACTCAATGAAACAGACAGCGAGGTTTTCAAAGAGTTTGAAAAGTTCTTAGAAAAAGAGTGGAAAATGAAATTCAAAACACACCAACAACTGCTGCCCTTGAGAGCTTAGATGCCAGATTCGCGTAACAATAGTTCGTTTCAACCATCCCTCTACAGAGTCATCTCTAAATCTTAAACTTTACATCTATTTGAGAAGATTTCTTAGGAAAGCCCTAATTCTTTTTAATGAAAAGAAAAACTTCGACCAGTGAAACTGTGGAAACGCATGGTTACTGATTGAAAACCGCTTAAAAACTATCGATCCGCGACCGCATGGAATAGGGATAAGGTTTTATCTTTGATTTTTTAACATTTATTTGATAATCATGTCCGCTGCAGGGCTCCCTCCAACCGTTTTTCACATGCTTGAAAGAAACGTTGGGCGAAGGGTGCGAGTGATCGTGGATGCTGATTACGGTTTCGAGGGAGAATTGGCCGCTGTCACAAGGGATCCTCCGGGAATTTGGCTCTCCGACGCTGACGCGGTTACTTTGAGGGCTACTATAGCTCAGCCCATCCCGCAGGTCGCCTTCAGAGAGAAAAGAAGCGAAATATTCATCCACTTGAATTCTGCTCAGCGCGTCGAAGTGCTGCGTGAAGAAGAATAGGCTTTTTATCCTGCGACGTAGATTTGGGCTATTATGCTGATTATTATAAGCGCTACTCCTAAGATTATGACCAGTTCAGGTCTAACCTTTATGCCTGGAGTTTCCTCCTCGAAGAAGCGGAGTAACCCGGCGCTAGCCGCGGGCATAGGAGCGCTTTTCTGACGTTTTTTCTCTCGCCTACTGCTTCCACGCTTACTCATAAGCCTGTCTCCGAAACTGTCAATATAGACCATTAAAGTGAGATTAATTAAGGTTGCGTTAACTCTAAGTGAGAGTTTGTTATGCGGCTTGTGGACTCTGGCGAGGTTACTGTTTGGACTGTTGGTCACAGTAATCGGTCAAAGGAGTACTTCGTTGATTTGCTAAGAGAATCTTCCATCAAAGTTTTGATAGATGTCCGGCGGTTCCCAACATCTAAAGTTGAACATTTCAGAAAGGAGAAGATGGAGATGTGGCTGCCTGAGCGCGGAATCCGGTACGTTTGGTTGGGTGAAGAGTTAGGCGGGTACCGCAGAGGTGGCTACGAGGCATACGTGAAGACGGAGGCATTTAAAGCCGGAGTGAGCAAGCTCCTCGAGTTGGCGAGACAGAACAGAACTTGCCTTATGTGCGTGGAACCCGATCCGCAGTATTGCCACCGCCGTTTCATCGCAGCATACTTAAAGAAGTTGGGCGTTAAAGTGGTACATATTCTTAAGAATGGACATGTAACGAGCTGATTGTGGAAACGCTTAAAGCCATGCCGTTAATTGCGATGGAATGCGACTAGAATGGATGACAGTTGAGATGTCGGTTCAGTATAAATTCTACAAAGCTAAACGAGTTTTGAACGTTCATAAGCATAGTGACTCTTGGTTTTGGGATAAGTACTCCGCCCATCCGTATCTTGGTTGCGCCCACGGATGTGAATAGTGTTATAACCGGGAAAGGAAGTATTGCCCTTACGATAACCCGGAAGACTACTCGCGGATAGTTACCATAAAGGAGAACGCGGCGGAAAAACTGCGCGCTGAGCTGTCTAAGGTTCCGAAAGATGTTGTGACAGTAGGCGACTACCAACCCATCGAGGCTGAGACACGGCTTTCGCGGAAAATGTTACAGGTCTGCTTAGAGCTTGGGTTTCCGGTCTTCATCCTAGAAAAATCCGATCTGGTCCTCAGAGACATCAGCCTCATGGAGAAAATCAACGAGAAAAGCTGGGCGTGCGTTGTGTTCTCAATCATAACCACTAAGGACGATGAGGTTCGGAGGCTTTTCGAGCCGAGGGCTCCACCGGCTTCGCGGCGGTTCAAAGCCCTCAAAGAATTCTCGAGCAGAGGTGTCCTAACAGGCGTGGCTTTCATTCCCATATTGCCTTTCATCTATGATGACGATGAAAATTTGGAGGCTGTTGTCAGAGCAGCTCAGGAGAACGGCTGCAAGTTCGTTTTAGCTGGCGGTTTAACTTTGGCTTCGCCCCAAAAAGAATGGTACTACCGCGCTTTAAGGAAGCGCTTTCCAGAGTTAATTTCGAAATATGAGGAGCTTTACGCAGGGAACTACAGTCCGAAATGCGAGTACGCAGGGGAGATAGGTAAAAGGGTGGCGCGGTTCTGTCAAAAGTTCGGTATTAAAGACCGCATGCCGAGGTACATCCCAGAAGGCAAGATAACAGTCAACCTGTAAATCGCAGAGATTCTGCACAAGAAGACCTACCGCTTAGAGTTGGATTGCGCCCCAAAATACAAAACATGGGCGTTTAGGAAGGCAGCTTGGGCGCTGGAGGACCTGCAAGAAGATGTATCAGCCATATACGCCGAGAAGGGTAGGCGCGGCTTAGAGACGATTAAAGGCGTGGGGAAAAGCCTGTCTCAAGAGATTGAAGTTGCGCTTAGAGAATTGAAGGAATAAGATGGAAGCATCAAAAGTTTAGTCTCTGCTGTCCAGCGCCCGTTAAACTCCAAACGTAGGGTCGCTTACCGCCGTGCACAACTATGTTTTCAGCCTCTAAAAGGTGGAGGTGATGAAGAACCACTGAGTAGCTTAACGCGGTTTTCTGCGCCACGGTTTTAGCGTTTGTCTCCTTCTCTTCGAGGAGCGAAACTATTTTGGTTCTCGCAATCAGTCCCGGGCGAATGTTCTTCTTGAGAGATAGGAAGGCTTTAGGATGGTATCCTTCTAGGCGTGCCAAGGCTGTGCTCCCCTTCCATCAGGCGAAGTCTGTGAGGCTTACTTGTTTCGGCTTATCCCCTTCGAACAAAGAGTTTATCTCATCTTCAATCATCGACAGCCGCTGTGCATAATATTCAGGAAGCCCGTATTTTCGCACAAGCTGGTGTGCAGCCTCTAAGTACTTTTCTATTCCCCCTCGGTAGACGGTTAATGTTATGGCGCCGCCGCAGTCTGGACATTTGCCTTTGAGGGGCAGCCGCCTGAACCGTCTGTTGCATTTTTTGCATCGAAAGGCTTGGGTTGTGAAGGCGCGCAGGTTGCCTGCTATGTCGCGGATGAAATGAGTGGTTAGAACCTTCCAAGCTACTTTTTCCGCGTCAACCGCCTCAATTTTCTCCGCCAAAGCAAGTTGACTGTTCAACTTGTCGGTCATTTTTCCCAGTTTTTTATACATGCTCTCCCGATTACCCGCGTTTATGTTCATGACGGGAACTGTATAACCGAAGCCTTCGAACTGCGCTTCAGTGTTCAACCGATGCTCAACAATGTCTATGATGTCACAAACATCCCGCGGAGATGCACCTTGCCCCGCCTTTTCATAAAAGGCCAGCGGATATCGCTTGGCGACATCGATCTCATGAACTTGCCGCTGCACCTCTTGAGGATTTATCACTGGAATGATGAGGAGTGGCGCATCCATAATTCCGCCTATTTGAGCCGGAAGATAAACTTTAGAGAAGTTCAGCAGGGAATCCAAAGCCAACATCAAAGCGTCTTCGTCGCCGTCACAGTCTCTTCTTTTCGCCGAATGCCATAGGGGATGCGCATAACAGACGTTTGAAGCCGTGAAGCCGATGATTCTCCCAAGAATGCCCACGGAAGTGTGGGGCGCCAGACCGATAATAACATGTCCAACTAGGTCGTTAACACGCTTGACTTCATAGTACGCTGGAAGCCCATAAACCTTCTCGAGGAGTTCGTCTAAGAAATTAGCCACACGAATGAAGTATTTTGCACCCTTGCGGGGAATCACCACGTCTTGAACCTTAAGCTCACAAACCTGATCGGTGTCGGTCAGCGGCTTCCCGTCTGAATCATAAGTGTAGCCCAGTTCCCGAAGCTCTTCCACAGACACCCCGACTTCTGCCGGTTTGAAGTGGGTTAACGGCGCGTTTGTTGCGTCAAAGCGTATGGTTCCATCCTTATATACAGAAAGGTCGTGCTTCGCCCTCAAAACTCCCTTCTCAACAATCTCAGGCGTTTTTGTCTCATTCACTAAACCCTTAACGCCTTTCACCGTCTCCGCAGCGTAATTTAGTCTTTTATACGCGTCTTTCAGCAGTTCCTTAAGGTTAACCGACTGTCTCCCATGGCTTACAATTGGAACTCTGCAAATCGGACAAAAATCTTCTTTCACCGTTCTTCCACATTGAGGACAAAATCGCTCCAGAATGGTTTCAGCCCCACAACGCGAACACTTAACCTGAAAAGTGGACTCTTTGCATTTATGGCACACACGCTTGACGAGGTCTACCTCAATCACGCCTTTATTTGAGGCTTTCACGAGGTTACGCTGAGACCCGCCGGCCAGCCCTACTGGGAACAAAGCGTGAACTAAAGGTCTCATCTCACGTCTTTTCGCTTTCTCAGGGCGCCCCATCCTAGCCCCAAGAAGGGTTGGAGCCTTCTCCTTAAGGGATATGCCGCTGATCTCCTGAATGATGTCGAGGACAGCCTTGTCGTGACTTATTCTCTTTTTAGGGACGTGTGTTCCCGTGCAGCAGGCGAAGACGTAGGCCTCATCGCCTTCTATCCTAATTTGGTTGTTAACAATCCTGTGGGGGATGCACAGTTTTTCAAGAATCTTTTTTATCGCATCATTCATCGCGCCAGTTATAGCGCGGACGCTTTCGCCTTCACTCGTGATCTGAACCTGAGACTGTAAGACCCACTTACGTAAAGTCAAAAATTCATCAAAGGAAACAGCGGACCAAAAATACGTAAAATAGGGATGGAGCGGCACCTGAAAAGCAGAGGCTAAGGCTATCGCTTCTTCCGCGTTAGGTCTACTTTCAAACGGGTTTTCCAAGAAGGCTTGGAGGCGGTTAGGCGGTATTCCGGCGGTCGCTGTCGCTTTTTCGAGATTGCCGCCAAATTTTTGTTGAATCCTCCCCTGGAGTTCTTCGTGCCACCATTCCTCGGTTATTCCCGAGGGCAGAAGTGACTTATTGTTGTACAGGAAGTCGCCGAATCCGATCAGAATGTCCCCGAGAAAAAGGATTTTGTCAATTGTGTTCTTAACTTGTTCAAAATTTTCAAGCGTAACGCGGAGGACAGTCCCATCTCTTAACCGCACAATTGCAGGTTCAATCGTGTCCACAGGAAGAACTATGCCTGCCTTCCCTGGGTTCTCTATGCGCATTTGAGTGCCTGCTGCAAGGAAGGAGTTAAGAACTTTCATGGTGGCTGGGTGAACCCCCACTGCGGACAGCCCCGTGTTTCTAGCTCTCCCGTACCGAAGTCTGAAACCCCCGTGTCGTGATGGAAAGGAGAAGATAGGGCGGCCCGCGATGATGTCCTCCATAAACCCGGCTGTCTTTTTTTCCTTGATCTCCCGGATGTTCCCAAGCCAGTCCCAGCCTTCGAGGCCTAATTTTTCTATGACGGTCCACACTTTAGCTGACCGCCCAATTATGCCGTCGTTTACTACTCGGAGGGCGCCGCCGCGGACTCGGTTGGTTTCGATGCGGGGTAAGTTGCGGAAGGATGGGACTTCCACCGGGTTAGATTGGGTGCCGGTGACCTCAACGGGCAGGTACTGAAGAGCGTTCTTCAACTCCTCGTCGGAAACGTGATACTGAAATCTCCCCACCTCACGCTCATAAACCCTCATCTCCTCGATGAAACGCCCAATTTCATCCTCAGTAGGTTTATAACGGTCCAACCCAAGTAACCGCCGAACAAAATCTCCGACAACTAAAGTCAATGCAGCTTCAGTGCCGCCTGCGGAACGGATGGGACCCGCAAAATAAATGGCTAGATACCTCGTCCGATCTGGATTCTTTTTGATTGTCACTTGGGCTACGCCTTGTAGAGGGGCGGCAGTGATGCCTTCGGTTAGTATAGCCAAGGCGGTTCTTATGGCCTGCTCGGCCGCCTCGTTAGCATTCATATGCCCAAACTTTCCGTAAATGATTTCCTCAGCAATTTTGAAGGCGATCTCTTCTCGAGGCAATTTTTCGCTTAAAGCCCTTATCCTCTCAGCAACGTCCTTTGGGCCAACTAATCCCTCGACAAGCTCAGGTAGGTCCTTCGCCACTTCAGGTTCAGGACTGAAGGCGGGATCTAACCCTTTTTCCCGCGCCTTTCTTGCAACCGCGTAAATACTCTCAAGTGCCTTTTCTAGACTGAAAACATACTGCTGATGTTCTTTACTCATTACGACGACCAAGGTCGTACTCCTTCGAAATATGGGTTGTTAACAAACTTATTCTGTGTGAATTCGACATAACACAATAGTTGCCCATTTTTGTTTAGAGCGCCCGGTTGCTTTTTGATAAGCGTCCTTAGCCATTTGCCCTCGCTTTCCCACGCAGTCTTTACATCGAGCATGTCTTAAGTCGGAGGGGCCGTCGCATTGTCCACAGTTGAGGAGTAGAACTTCCCCTAAGCCGCGCAGGGTTGTCCACGCGTACTCCCGCTCATCATACTGTGGTTCAAAATCCGGCCACACATCATAAATTTCATCTCGTTCTAAGGCTTTCTTCAGAGCGCCGAAGTAATGTTCAAACGAGGTCATCTCACACCCGTCCTTTCACCGCTTATACTCTCAACTAATTCCCTAATTATAGCTTTCACTTTACTTTCCTCTACAACTGTGCCCGTCACAATGATGTTCGCTCCAGCAACCACTGCCGCCTTTGCCTGTTCACCGTCCTTTATACCTCCGCCTACGATTAAAGGAACATCAATAACTGCCTTCACCGTTTTTATCATTTCAGTCGGCACAGGGGCTTTTGCGCCGGATCCCGCCTCCAAGTACACAAATCGCATGCCAAAATATTGTGCGGCGAGGGCGTGGGCTGCAGCAAGCTCAGGTTTGTCGTATGGAATCGGCGAAATCTTTCCGATGACGCCGACGGCTCCGCCCTCCCCGATAACAATATAACCTAACGGGATAGGCTCCAAACCGAACTTCTTAATTATTGGAGCGCCTAGGACCTGTGCGCCTGATAGGAAGAAGGCATCCGAAGAGTTAAGGAGGGACATGAACCAAACGGCGTCGGCATACCGGCTGATACCGGTTACGTTGTTCGGAAAAAGAATTACTGGTATATTAACTGCGTCCTTCACTGCCTTAACAACGCGGTCTAAGTGGTCGGTTAAAACTAGGGTGGACCCCCCAATCATGATGCCTGCGGTTTGGCAAGATTCAGCCTCACGGGCTATTCTGGATGCTGATTGAGGCGTCACCTTCTCAGGGTCGATAAGGGTGAGGTGAATAGCCCCATCTTTCTGGATTCGCTCCAGAAGATGTTTCTCCACTTTGCCAATCATGTTTGAGCCCTACTTTGTGCTGGTTCTGCCCAAGTAAAATTTGTCTGTGAATTGGCAGTATACATCGATTTCCTTAAAAGCTGGTTTTAGAGGCAAGTCATCCATCAATCCGCAGCTTCCACAACGCACTGTAGCGTGCCCTTCGTCTCTCATAATCTCAACGCTTATCGATTCCTTCCCGCATTGTGGGCATAAAAAAACCGTAGGTAACCGTCTTTTAGGAATGTGAATTACTTTTCTCCGCCTTCTACCCACCTTGAAGTTCCTCCTAAAGCAATTAATCGGGTAAACCTGATCTGTTCAGTACTGTGTCCCTGCTTAAATATTTGCCCTAACATAGAAAATTGAAAGAGGAGTCCGTGTTGAAACTATCCAGCGACGTTTTGGAAATAAATTTACCGTTAACCGAAGCGAGAATTGAACGGTTCATAAGAGACTATGTAAAAGAATGTGGTGTGGAAGGCGCCATTGTAGGAATGTCAGGCGGAATCGACAGCTGCACAACAGCGGTTCTCGCCTCTAAAGCTTTAGGGGCAGGCTCCCCGGTGTTAGGTGTCATGTTGCCTGAAGAAGAAACATACAACGCCACTGATGTTCAACACGCAAAAACCGTTGCAGAAAAATTCGGTTTTCCCCTAGAAACGGTGGACATATCGCCCACCTTAAAGGCTTGCTTCAATTCTCTGCCGATATACGATGCCAAAGACAAACTTTGCAAAGGTAATCTAAAGGCTAGGATCCGCATGATCTACCTTTACTATTACGCTAATAAACTTAAAAGAATAGTATGCGGCACATCAGATAAGTCTGAAACCATGATGGGATACTTCACAAAGTGGGGAGACGCCGCTGCAGACATCTCACCCCTAAAGGACCTCTACAAGACTCAAGTTAGGCAGTTAGCCACCTACCTCGGGCTTCCTAAGGAGGTGGTCACAAAACCTTCGACGCCTGCTCTTTGGCCGGGTCACCTAGCGGAAGAGGAGCTAGGAGTAAAATATGAGGTTTTAGACTTAATCCTGTTCGGGTTAGAGCATTTTATGACCTCGAAAGAAATCGCTGAGCAGTTACAGTTACCCCTAAAACTGGTTGACAACATCAAAAGGCAATGGTTAACCACTGAGCATAAAAGGCGGCAGCCTTTAACGTTAAAACTCGGATACCGAACGGTGGGAGCAGACTTTAGACTGCCCTACTCTCTAGGTTAAAACATTCAGAAAACTGTGTTTGTGGAGGAAGCGTTTGGTGAAGAAGATCGATGTGGCTCTCGCGCAGATAAATTGCAAAGCCGGCGACAAAGAATATAATATAGATTTGATAGAGAGAAACATTAAACAAGCAAGCGAAAGGGGCGCAAACCTCGTTATTTTCCCAGAACTTGCATTAACCGGATACGTGATGCGTGATATCACGTATGAACTAGCAGAACCTATTCCAGGACCATCTATACGGTATTTGGAGGAGATCACGGGAAAAGAGAACATCCATGTTATTTTTGGAATGTTGGAACGCAGTGAAAAAGCACGCGCGGTCCTTTATAACACAGCAGTTCTCATAGGACCGAAAGGCTTCATCGGCAAATATCGGAAGATGCATCTCCCAACCCACAGCGTCTTTGAGGAGAAACGATATTTCAGACCAGGATACCAAGCGCCAATGTTTGAAACGGAAATCGGCAAGTTAGGTTTGATCATTTGTTATGACGCATTTTTCCCAGAAATGACACGGCTGTTAAGATTGGCAGGCGCAAAGTTCATAATTTGCATATCAGCATCGCCGTCTCTACGCCGCAGGTTCTTTGAGGTTCTCACCGCCGCCAGAGCCATTGAAAACACCGTTTTCCTAGCCTACGTTAACCTCGTCGGCATAGAGGACGGTCTACAATTTTGGGGAGGAAGCAGAATCATAGCGCCAAATGGTGACATCACGTTGCAGGCTAAATATGATGCAGAGGACTTGGTGGTTGGAAAGGTCGATTATGCAGATTTAGACCGCGCAGAAGTTTTTGTGCCAACCCTGCGGGATTTAAGACCGGAACTGTTCGAGCGGCTGAAGAAACAAACAGAAACGCTCTAGTGGTTGCAAGTTCAAGTGACATCACAAAGAAAATCACGGAATTATCACATGTGATGCCACTGTGATTAAGCCCGCGTTCTGCACAACGGCGCAAGGAAGTAACAAACAGACAGGTACATAAAAAGCAAGAGCGGTGCTTTGATAAGTTTCAATTTTATTAGCGCTCCTTGGGAAAAACCTAAAACAAAAGCGGCCCTCAATGTTTGACCCCTCTCATCACCCGCTGGAGGCGCGAATGTTTACATTTGTCAGGTCATAATATGAAGGAATATGCCTCTGAACTAAGAAGAACTACTCTTTTACTTTAGTCTTCTAAAACGGCAGACCGCAAACCTTTTTTCTACGTATACAAAACCGTATTCTATTAGACCCTAGGTTGGTGAGGGGAAACGCGTATAAAAAACAGGGTTCAAAGCTGGCTAAAAAGCTCCCTAAACGACCCGATCGTAAAAATATTAGCAGAAAACAGCAATTTAACCAAAACACAGCTGGAAACGTTCTTAATTGACGTTTTAGCCTCAAACATATCTGGAAAACAATTAAAATATGATGAAAAAGCCAAGGTAAGGTTGCTGAAGGGCGGAGTCAGCAGGGGCGCATTCAACAGGACTCTGAGGCAGGCGAGAAAGAATGTCATACAATCAATTTACACAATTCTCCTCCTAGGATACTTAGGCGCCTTCGAAAGCATAAGCCTAGAGTCTTACTTGGAGATATCAAACAAACTACGAACATATATGAGTGCCTACCGAGATGCCTGGAAAGATCAGGAAATAATGAGTGAGCAGTTAAAAATGATGGGTTTGCTTCGAGAGGAGCTTGAAACAAGCCTCAATCAGCTATCTAAGCCCAAAATGCGGTTAAAACAACCGTGATGTCACAGATCACAGAAACGCTTGGCCTTGCGTGATGCCGCATACCGCCTTAATTCAATCACAGCAACACCAAGCCGTTGTTGCGCTTTTTTCTATGGTTAACATATAGTTTTTATGTTATTTACTATGAAAAACCGCCTTCTTTTTAGGGGTCCATAATCTTTAAATAGCGATCCTGTGAAGGAATTATTTGTGATGTTCTAATGATTTGTGATGTCACGCATCACGTGATGTTTAGAGCGTTGTTCCATGAATCACGGTTCCGTTTCTTAAAAATCATGGACTTGCGCTTGACCCATATTAGGGGGCGCCTAATGTGAATTCTGACGTTTTTCTTGTACTCACGGTTTCGTTATCGCTTTTGACTTTAGGTGTAGCCATTCTATATTATCGGCGCATGCGCCGGGTTCGAGAAGAATATGAGGCTGCTAAAGGGGTTGTTGGTGACATTGTCATAAGTTTCAACAAACAGGTGAAGGCTCAGGAGGAGCGCCTCACCGATGTTGCTCAGAAAACATATGTGCTCTATTCAAAAAGCGACGAAGTTGAGAGAAAAATGAAGAGTGGTGAACAGCAGCTTTCGGAACTTGCTACTAAGGTCGAAGCTGCGTCCAAAAGGGAACAAGCAGTCTCGTTGCGGGTTGATGAGTCTGAGAAAAAAATGGAAGAGCTGCGTGCGGCGCAGAAAGACGTATTGAAAAAAATAGAGGTTCTCGATAAGGTTGAGCGGGAATTATCAGCTGTGCCTGAGGCAAAAATAGAGGCAGTTATTCCGATCAAAAGGGAGCGGGCGTTAGCTCCATTAACGGAAACAGAGCTAACGGTTCTGGAGACCTTAGCCGCGGAGGGGGAGAAAACAGCTCCAGAAATCAATAAGAAGTTAGGGCTCAGCAGGGAACACATGTCCCGTCTGATGAAGAAGCTTTATGTGAATGGTTATTTGGAAAGAAACACCCAGAAAATTCCTTACAGTTACCACATTAAGGAAGAAATGCTTCGAATTTTGAAAAAGAAAGCAAAGAGTGAAGCTTAATACGACTGCGCGAGGCGACTTATCTCAGTTATAATCCTGTATCGGCGATTATTGAGGGCGCCTCCCTTAGTGAGAATGTGGCGGTCAGCCATGCGTCCTAAATAGGTTGAAACAGTGCTTATGTTTATAGGCTCATTAAACTCCTTCTCGTAGACGGTTTGAATTTCCCTTGAGGTAAACCAAACGATGGGAAAATGCTTCTCGATAACCAGTCGAATCTTATCGAACTTAGAAGGCCCAGGGTTGTTTCGCCATTCAGTTCGGGATCCAGGCATACCACCGAGCAACTCAACTAAATCCAGCAAGCGAAGGGCTTTATCCCTTGTCACCGTGCCCTCAAAGGCGATAGTGTAACGATTCCCAGCCTCATCATACACTTCAATCCGTATCTTTCGAGCCGGCATTCCTGAGCACCAAGAGAAGAGGGATAGGGATTTAACACTTCACAGTTATAGAGCTTATGGTGAAAGTGAGGAGAGTGAACTCCAATAATTACGCTTTAAAACAAAAAATAAAGCCTTTTTGCTCTCCTTTACGTTCACAAACTTCACAATAATGTTTAAATCAATAGATGTATAGAGAAAAAGAAAGAAACATAATTTCCAATGGAAACATAGGGGTCGTCTCTTCACAAAAAAGGGGATATAATTAAGTCAATTTAAATGAAAAAACTGTTAAAAAGAGATATTAGATGTAAAACTTCACAAATGTTCACAATTGTAGGGAACAGTTAATTAACTACACGTCTGAATAAACGATTTTTTTCATTTGTTTCTAGAAGAAAGATTGAACCCTACCCCTTAATTTCCAATGGACCAGCAAATCGTTAGTATAATAAACGTTGATTTCAATAAAAATTCTACATGTTAGTCAAAAATACTTTACAATAATAATTAAATATACTCCAGAGACTTACCATATGAAGACTATTCCACTAATAAAATAAAAATAAATTTATTATTCTCTAAGACTATTCCACAAGAAATTAAGGGGTGCGCGGGGCATTCTCTCTTTCATTTTTCTTTAACTTTTGTTTAGTTTTTTATATGGAAGTTTTTATTTGTCCAGTGGAAATCACGAGGTTGCACATGCAAATTATATTTTGGAGGACGAAAGGTGTTAAAAGATTTCGAAGGTTTGGATGAGGTATTCGACCAGTTTTTAAGAAGCGCAAAGATTTTCAAGAATAGGAAAGTCCTGCGGCATGATTATATTCCTGAAAAGCTTCCTCACCGGGAGGACCAGATTAAATATCTTGGCAGAATGGTTGCCCCTGTTTTAAATAGTTCTCTGTGTTCTAACATTTTTATTTATGGAAAAACCGGGACGGGAAAAACCGCCGTTGTGAAATACGTGTTGAATGGGCTGGTTTCTCGGGCTTGTAGACTTGGGTTGCCTGTGAAAGTTTGCTACGTGAACTGTCGGTTGTCTGGCACAGAATACCGTGTTCTTTCAAGTCTATGTAGCGCAGTAAATGTGTTTATTCCTTTCACCGGCTTAGCATTAGGGGAAGTTTTTGATAGATTTAAAGCGGGCATGAATTCGCAAAGACCTCTGTTTATCGCGGTTCTCGATGAAATAGACGCGTTAATTAAGGATCGCGGCGACATTCTGCTTTATGATTTAACAAGAATAAATGAGACTTTGCAGCATGGCAGAATTTCTCTTGTAGGAATTTCTAATGATCTGAGATTTAAGGAACTTCTGGATCCTAGAGTTTTAAGCACTTTAAGCGAAGAGGAGATGGTTTTCAGCCCATATAATGCCTCTGAACTACAGGACATTCTTTTAGATCGCGCGCAATTATCGTTTAATTCAGGCGTTCTTTCCAACGGTGCCGTGAGTTTGTGCGCCGCGTTGGCTGCCGCAGAACACGGTGATGCCCGTCGAGCCCTGGATCTACTTCGCGTTGCTGGCGAGGTTGCTGAGCGTGAGGGCGCTGAGACCGTTTTAGAGGAACATGTAAGGGAGGCTGAGAAGAAAATTGAACACGACCGAATCAGTATAGCCTTATCAAATCTTCCCACTCACGCAAAGCTTGTTTTATGCAGCGTTTTTTTGTTGAACAAGGCGAGGGTTAGTTGTGCTATGACTGGCGACATTTATGCACTCTACCAAGAAGTATGCGGTCAGTTTGGGGCTACGCCTTTAACGCAAAGGCGGGTGAGCGGGTTGATTAACGAATTAGACGTGATCGGCTTGTTAAACACGCGGGTTGTGAGTCTTGGTCGGTACGGACGCACAAAAAAAATTCGTTTAGGAATTTCGCGCAATCTTATTAGGGATGTCTTCGCTAGTGATGATCGGTTTGGGCGGCTGATTAATTATGCCCCGAAATGTCTGGCGAAACCTTCAAGTAATCGGGGTTGAAGACGGCGGGTTCTCTAGGACGCCTTCACCTAATTATCAGCGCGCTTTGCTCGTCTGTGTTTTAATGCAGGACACTCGCATCTGCGACTTTTTAGTTGATAAGATAACGGTAGATGGGTTGGACGCTTCAAAGAAACTTATTCATATGCTTAGAAAGGTTTCCTTTGACATTGTTATGCTGGCAGGGGTTTCTTTTGCAGGCTTTAACCTAATTGACCCTTCCTTAATTTTTGAGGAGTTTCATAAACCAGTAATCGTTATTTCAAGGACGAAACCGGACAATGTTGCTGTGAAGCGAGCTTTACATCGTCACTTCAAAGACTGGCGGATCCGTTGGGCGGTTTTCGAGAAGCTTGGACCGATCTACGCGGTTGTTTCAATGCCTGAGGCCCTGCCCATCTACATAGAAGTGGTTGGCACACATCTTAACTTGGCAACCCAGCTGATTCAAGCTTTAACCACCCACTGCAGAATTCCAGAGCCCATACGCGTAGCCAAACTTATCGCACGCGGACTATCGTAACAAAATGAAAAATGATAGCGCGGGTTCTGTTTGTCCTTAACACCATTTCCCCCAATCATTTAAAAGTTCATAACACTAAAAGACAGGCATCGCACAAATATACGTTTTATCTATCTAAAAAGACATATAAATAAACCCCTCTAAAATGTGGGCCATTATATCTAAGTAACTAGAAAAATATGTGGGAGTGACTGAATAAATGAAGGTGAAGGTACTGGCCAGAAAATGGAAGACGGTTCAGTTGCCAGAAGATCTAGTGCAAAACGTTGACAAGGTCATCGCAACTCCGGGGTTAGGCTACACTTCCAGAAGCGAATTTATCAAAGAATCCGTACGCATACGAATACAAGACTTTGAACCGCGTCTTCCAAGCAATTGAGCTTGCTTAAATGAAAAAGGGTCTTCAAAGCTTAGTTACTGGGCATAGAGTTTCCAAACAATGGTTAGGCATCCCATAATTACATCAGGTAAAATTAATAGTTTTAACCTGCAAAGTCTGTAGATCTACAATGGGAGCAATTCCTGGGGTTGGCGTCAGTCCCATCTTTTTCTGATATTCAGTTTGGTGTTGCCAAGCGCCCGAGTTTACCACGCTGATTCCTCGGTAAGTGTCGCGCCCCACCACGTGCACGTGTCCAGCGTGAAAAATGTCTGGCGGGTTTTCTATAACCATGAAATCCTGTTTTTCTGGTGCTATTAGAGTTCTCTCCCCGTAGATTGGCGCTAGATGTCTGCTTTGTAATAGGAGTCTCATAGCTTTTTCCGGCGTATGAAAGCTCATATTTGGAACAGATGCAACTAAATCGTCTAAGCTGCGTCCATGATACAATAGCAGCTCAACTTGATGGAGGCGCACCGTGCAGGGGTCTCCTAATGAGTACATTTTTCTTGATTCGTAGAGGGGTTCCGCGTATTCTTGTGGTAGCGCTGGTTGCGGCAACGCTTTCCGGGAAGCATCGTGGTTTCCAGGTATGATTATTAATTCAATGTAATCTGGGATCTGCGCGATGAATTTTGAAACCGCTCGGTACTGCTCATATACGTCCGTTATCGCCAACTCCTCTATTTGCCCAGGATAGATGCCTATTCCGTCCACGAGGTCGCCGGCGATAACCACATATTTTACGTGGCTTGCCATGTTCCGCAGGTGGCTGTTTCCAAACTTCCCGTTCAGCCACAAGATAAATCGGTTAAAAGCCTCAGCCATAAACATTTTACTGCCCACATGTAAGTCGGATATAAGCGCTGCGTAAACCGGCATCGAAGCCTTCTGTGGTTTTTTCTGCGGGACATCAGGCCAAATGAAGTCATCTGCGATAAGTAGGTTGTTTCTCACTTTTGTGGCGCTTACGCACACAACCTGATCTAACAGTAACCGCCGCGCTTTATCTAAAATCTCATGAGAGGCACTTGAGGATACAAGCAACGAGGCACTAGCTTCAAGGTCTTCAATCCTTAAAATGAGCTTCTGCTTAGATTCCCTCTTCTCCGTTATCATACCGATAATCTTGACATTCGAGTTGTTCGGCGCCTTGAGTGCCTCCGATATGGATGTTGCGCCCCTAGCGTCAATTCTCTTTCTTAAAATTCTTTCCAGTTTTCTAAAGCGGTCTTGAAAATATTCTAAATAATCCTCCAAGGCGCCGGATCCAGAGATTTTATCTGTAGGATCCTCGATTACTTTAATATCGGCGTCTATGTCCTTGGCGTAGGCGTGAAAAGCCTTTCTTGCTTCTATAGGCTGTGGATGGAGCTTCACTTCCTCTTCTTTTGGGAAGACCGCTCCAGCAGTTTCCTCTAAGAACCCGCGGTTAATAAATAAGGTTTTTTCAGAAACGCCCTCCAGCCTCTTCACTGCCTCCGCCATCAACTTAACCGGATCCCTTTTTTGAGAAAGCAGTTTCAGAAAATCGAAGGCTTCTTTATCAAGTTGGTATCCTGATGTTATAGTAAGGGCAACCGCTTTCTGAAGTCGTTCTTCACTCAAAGCTTCAGCCTCCTCCAGTCCTTCCGCACAGGAACAACGATGAGTCCCTCTTTACTGTCTCCCACCAATTCAACTTTTCCATGAGTGTAGAGATAGCCTGTGAATGCAGCTGTTATTGCGTCGAGTTCATGGGGCGTTAAAACCCGCGTTTCTAGGTCGCCTTTCAGCTCTAAACGTTTAAAGATGTTTTGAATTTTCTGCCAATCCTTCGTTGGGATGTTTAATGCTTTGCGAGTTGACGCTGGATGCACTTCTATTACATTAAACCCGCGGTCCAAGATTTTCTGGGTTAGCTTCATCGCCCTTAAGGTCAATTTTTTCATACCCGGAAACATTGGGGGGAAAACGGGATATCCTCGTTCATGCATGACTTTATCTGTTTTTCTCATGGCGCCTTCCAGTGGTAGGCTTAACGGCGCGTCCACGGCGATGACTTTTGGTTCGCATTGGGTTGAGTGGATTATGATTTCTTCGTCGGTGTGGAGTTGGCAGACGGTTATGTTTTTGTTTCTCCATGCAGCCCATCCGGTGGGATTATCTGCTGTCCCCGCTAGGTCTATGCCCACAACAACGGCTTTCAACGCAATCCACTATATTCTTATTTCTGTGGAATTAGATATTTTCTGTTAGGGATCCAATATGGAACTCCGTAAACTTCAGAGAACCGGAGGCGGAACCTTCCTCGTCTCTTTGCCGAAGAGTTGGGCGGAAAAAAACGGGCTTGCCCGCGGTTCCCTTGTGGCTGTTTCTGAGAGGATGAACGGCTGCTTGGTCGTTGACCCAAAATATGGTTTGGAGCCTGAGCCGCAAAAAGCGGTTATAGCACCCACTCCGTATCTTGTTCACGAGATAATAGGGAAGTACTTGCTTGGTTACGACATTATCCGTGTTGAAGCAAAAGGGAGGATAAGCCCGGAGGAACGTGAGCACATTAAGCAGAGGACCAGCCGGCTGATAGGTTTAGAAATCGTTGAAGAAGATCATTCTAAAATTGTTATGCAGTGCCTCTTAGAGCCTTCTTCTTTTCCTCCTGAAAAGATTCTCCGCCGGGAATACTCCATCGCCCACGGTATGCATCGAGACGCGGTAACCGCCCTAATTGAAAGCGATGTTTCCTTGGCTAAAAACGTGATTGCGCGGGATGAGGAAGTTGATCGGTTATACTTTCTGTTGGTCAGAATCCTTCGAACCGTGATTCAGAACCCGCATTTAAGTGAAAAACTGCAAATTCTCCCTATAGACTGCCTAGACTACCGCCTAGCGGCAAGCCTAATTGAGTCAATAGGAGATCAATCCACCCAAATTGCGGAAAACGTAATCAGGTTGGGCGGCGTGAAACCAACAAAAGACCTCTCCCAGTTACTGCTAAACTTCAGCCAAATCGCGTATGAAGCCCATGAGAACGCGTTAACCGCGTTGTTGTCCCGTGATCTTTCTCTGGCTGAAACCATACGGGCTAAGCGAGAAACCGCTGCGTCAATCTTCCACAACATCGAAGCAATCGTACACACTCAACCCGTCAAATTCGCCCCCTACATCCTCGCCGCGTCCGCAATAAGCCGAATTTACGATCACAGCGTGGATATCGCCGACTTGGGCATGCCGAGACCCGTCTGACCCTAAACCTCTTTTATAAACTCGCCAAAACACCTATCTAGCGGTGAACAGGATGCACCCATCTGCGGAAAAACCAACTAAAGAAGGTAAACAATATCATATTAAATGTAAGCAAGGAGACCTAGCAGAGTATCTCTTGGTTCCAGGGGCTCCTGAGCGGGCAGCGCAAATCGCGAGTTTTTGGGATGAAGCAAAGGAAACAGCCCACAGTCGCGAGTTTAGATCGTTCACCGGAAAATACAAGGGCGTGAGCATTTCCGCCTTGTCCAGCGGCATAGGCCCCGCCAGCATCGCCATTGCGGTTAATGAGGCGACAAACATAGGCGTTGAAACCTTCATCAGAGTGGGCAGCACTGGCGCCATTCAACGGGGCATAGAGTGCGGTGACCTTGTGATCTCCTCAGCCGCTGTTCGTTTAGACGGAACCAGCCTACATTATGTGCCGCTGGAGTATCCTGCCTTCGCTGACTACGAGGTTTTACTCGCCCTCGTTGAAGCCGCTGAAAGCCTAGGCGCTAGGTACCATGTGGGCGTCACCGCTACAACTGCCGACTTTTACGCAGGCCAAGCTAGACCCTCCTTCAAGGCGCTTTTTCCTCCGAAACTCGACGAGCTGATGCTTCGGAAAGCCGGAGTTTTAAACTTTGAAATGGAGTGTGCCCCGCTCTTCGTGATCTGCAGCCTCTTCGGATTGAGGGCTGGAACCGTATGCGCTGTTTACGCAAACCGAATTACTGACATCTTCAAAGCGGGTGCAGGAGAGGAAACCTGCATAAAAGTGGCGAACGAGGCTGTTAGGATCCTAAGCGAATGGGACGCAGAGAAACGGAAGAAAGGAAAAAAGCGGCTCTATCCCGGTCTTTTGCGCGCTGGGGCATCTTTATAAAAAGGCAGCAACCTTACAGACTTCAGGTGCCGGGGTGACAGAGTGGTAATTGTGCTGGCCTCGAGATCATGTATAGCATAAAAAAAGGGGCTTAGAAGAGTTAGCCAGTGGGCCTTTGGCCCTCAGGGGTTCAAATCCTCTCCCCGGCGCCAAAACGTAATTCAGGGTTTAAAATTCTTGGACTGCGCTGATGAACCTCAAAATTGCAACAAGCACCATTTTGAATTTGTTTATTATGTGGAATAGTGTTTAATTTTTGCTTTTTGCTTGAGGAAGTATATTATTAAACCAAACAGGCCCCACGTGATCCCAAACACCAGCGGTTTTACATCAAAAAATACCAGAAGCCCAATTGAGCTAATGATTCCAACGATTGGCATTAGTGGATAAAATGGTGTCTTGAATGGGCGATTCAGGTAAGGTTTAATTCGTCTAAGTTTAATCAATGACAAGTTCACTAAAGAAAAACCTATCACAAATCCGAAATTAATTGAATAAACCACGAATTCAAGGTTGTCTATTATGGAGAAAAACGTGATAAGGATTGAACCACTGACAATCGCTACATAGGGCGTTTTACAGTGTTCATGAACTTTTCTTAGGACCTTTGGAAAATGCCCATTCTTACTCATTGCGTAAGCAGCTCTAGAAGAAGCAATGATCGCTGAATTGAGAGAAGTCAACGCAGCAATTAAGCCAGCGGTGGTAACTAGTATGACGCCGACGCTACCCATGGTTTTTTCTGCTACCAGATTCAATGGAGTCAGTGACTTGCTCAAAACGTCAGAAGAGATTATGCCGACTGTCACGTATACCACAAGACAGTACACAATTATCAAGATCAGTGAGCAGAGAATCATGGCTCTCGGAATTGTTTTCTTCGGTTCCTTTATTTCTGCTTGAGCAGCGGCTATTGCTTCCACTCCCAGGTATGTTTCAAAAATGAAGGCAATAGCTACAATCATGCTTAACGGACCTTTTGGCATAAACGGCTCGAATGCATTAGACCTAAAGCCATGGGCCAATCCAGCTCCTATAAATAAGAAAATAATTGCCAGTAGTATTGATGTTAAAAGTGTCTGTGCAGTGCCAGCTTCTTTGATACCTTTGATGTTGATAGCTGTAAAGGTAATGACTAGACTGATTATTATCAGAAATTTGTTAATTGGTATGAGATAAGAGAGTATATAAGCCGAGCTTAAAACCATCAGCGTAGCATAGAAAACGTTGCTAGACCATTCATACCAGCCGGTGAGAAAGCTAGGAAAACCTTTGAATGCCTCTTTGGCGTATGCGTATTCGCCGCCGACTCTGGGCATTGCGGCTCCGAGTTCACAATAGGAAAGCATTGTAGCTACGTTAATAATTCCGCATAAAAGGAAGGACAAAATCACTGCAGGGCCGGCCATCCCTACGGCTGGGCCGAGTAATACAAAAATGCCTGCGCAAATAGTGCTTCCTAAACCCATCATTGTTGCATGCAAAAGTCCAAGCTCTCTTCTTAAGCTCATACGTAGTTCCCCAGCAGAACTCCATCGCTCGCGACTCCTTTGTTTTAGGTGCCTCCACGGTTGCTAAGCCAGCTAAGTAGACTACTCTTGCTCTTAAGCCTTTTCTCTAAGCAGAATAAACATCGATAATAGGCGCGTAAACCTTAGTCTCTCTTATATAGAAGTTCGCCGAGAATTTAAATCGAGATTTAGACCTATTCCCCGGCGCCAAATGAATAGTTATATGTTTCAGTGAAAAGATATCTTTTGTCCTCAGGTGATCAATTTTGAGGGAAATGGAAGTTAGATTAGAGAGACTTGGGACAATGCGTGCGGTCTATACTCATGTTTTAAGTGACGCCCCAGAGGAAGACGCGTGGAGAAAAATAGAACGATGGGCTAAGCCTAAGGGATTGCTGGAAGCGGGCGTCGGAACTCGTGTATTCGGTAGGAATACGTATCCAACTGATAATCCCGAACCTCATGGCTATGAATTTTTTCTGACAGTCGGTCCAGACGTCGAGCCAGAAGGAGACATTGCGATAAGAGAAATACCGGGCGGACTATACGCGGTTCTCAGGTTCAAAAATCTAGATAACATAAGGAAGGCGTGGGAACATTTATGGAATTGGATAAAAAACAGTGAGTATGAACCCGTTGATTGGCAGAAAGGTGAACATGGTTGGTATAACGGGTTCGAGGAGCACCTAAACTGGTACGAAAAGAAATCGCCGAACGAATGGGTCTTCGACCTCTGGGTCCAGCTGAAAGAGTAAGCGCTTGCATGTCCGTCAGCCTACCTCTATTACCCTATCCGCCTTGATCTGTCTTATCAAACCGAGATGTAAACCTAATTCCCGGTGCCAGTTCCTAACTGATGGCGGAACTAGACCCTATAGATTTATTTGTGGTCAAATAGGCTTCAAATATGCTGGTTTTGAGGTTTACCAAAAGTTTCTTTTGCACGTAGACTAAACGATAGGTTGTGGGCGGATAGGATGGAAGGGTTCGTTGAGCGGTTGTTTCTTGAGCCTTGGTATGCGGCTTTGAAGGATCCTGCCGGAGCTCAGGAGACGGTGCTTAAAGGGTTAGTTAAGGGTTATAAGGAGACAGATTACGGGCGTGACCACGCTGTTTCGGAGGTTTCTGACATCGAGTCGTTTCGGGAGCGGTTTCCCGCGGTTACCTATCGCGGTTTGCGGGTTTATCTTGAGGAGGTTAGGCGGGGCAATTTTCGGGCTCTTCTCTCCGAGGCTCCTTCCGCTTGGGTTATGACCCGTGGTTCCACTGGCAGTCCAAAGGTGATTCCTGCAACCAAGACGCATCTTGAGCAGATTTTCAGGTGTGGCGCCCGAGCGTTCCTCAACTTCGCAGTTAAGCATAAGGACTTGGACATACTGCAGGGCGGAGTTTTGAACCTCAACTTTCCCTCGTTGGTTGGAACCATGTTCGTCGCGGATCAAGGCGTCGCCTACGGATACAGCTCCGGAACCTATGCGCGGTTGAATCCCTTCCTCGGCGAGGCTAGGCTAATTCCAAACCAAGAGAAGATTGATGCGTTACCTCACAGCCTGTCAAAGGAAGGTTGGGCGCGCCGATTTGAACTCGCCTACCAAGAAGCGAAAGAGGAAAAAATCGTAACCGCCATGGGCGTAACCCCTGTTATCGCTTCCTTCGGCAGATACATAAAGCGCAAACACGGCGTCTATCCGAAAGACCTTTGGAAGATGCATGCCCTTTTCTGCACCAGCGTGCCGAAGATACATGTGAAGTATGCGCCTCGGTTGAAGGCGCTCTACGGCAAAGTTCCAATAGTCGAAATATACTCGGCGACTGAAGGCGTCTACGCCCAGCAGCTGGATGAATACCCCTATGTTTGTCCGAATTATGACGCGTATCTGTTCGAAGTTGTCACGGGAAAGGGCGTGAAGATGCTTTATGAGATGAAGCGCGGTGAGTGGGGCAGGCTCATCGTTTCTTCCTGTCTTTTCCCGCGGTACGACATCGGCGACATGATTGAATGCACAGGCAAAAACTACTTCCGCGTCTTCGGACGGGTAAAACTCAGAACCCTCATAGAGCACAGAGTCTGGCGGCTTTTCACTCGCTGGTTCATTTAGGAAAAAGCTTAACTCTTTTATCTTGGACTTAGTTTGTTCCTTAATGAAGGCGGTAACGAAATGAACATTGTAACTTTCAGCCTCAAAAACCTGAGACGCCGGAAGATGCGGAGCGCTCTCGCGATATTAGGCATAGTCTTAGGCGTCATGCTCATAACCTCCCTCCTAACCATCATGGACGGCTTAGAAAGTAGCATCACCGAATCCTTGGAGCTCCTCAGCGGGAACTTGATTATTCAAAAAAACGGGACTATTGACCAAGCGTTTTCAATAGTTAACCTGTCTCTAGTCGAAAACCTATCAAGTAACCCCGACATAGAAGCCATCAGCCCAGAAATCTACGTCACCAGAATGCTTCCAGACGGCGGTGGCGGCGGATTCGGCGGGAGATTCATTAATCTCATAGGGGTCACGGATTCGTACCGAGAGATAGTCTCTCCTGAATATATTAAAACCGGCACCTACTTCAGTGAATCAGACCGTGGTAAGGCAATTCTGGGAAGCAAATTGGCAGATCGCTTAGGAAAGGACGTAAATGATAGTTTTCGAATTGACTCAACAGACTTCAACATTACGGGCATTTTTGAGACTAACACCTTAGTTGATTTGTTTATGGTCCTGATTCCTATCGGTGACGCCAGGGCTATTTCTGATATGTCTCCAGACAAAGTCAGCATAATCGAGGTTAAACCTGTGGCTCCTGAGAGGGCGGATGCTATTAGGGAGTATGTGGAATCGAATTTTGAAGGATATGAAGTTGTTTTTCCAGAGGAACTAATGCAAGAGGCAAGCGAAATTTTGGATGTTGTACGCAACGCCGTCTGGGCTGTATCTTCAATCGCCGTGTTGATTGGAAGCATTGGAATAGCCAACGCTATGTTGATGAGCGTTATGGAAAGGACACCTGAAATAGGCTTATTGAAAGCAACCGGCTGGAAAAACATCGACGTAGGATACTCCGTATTAATCGAAGCCCTTGGAATAGGGATAATAGGCGGTTTAATCGGCTTACTTTTCGGCGTAGTTGCCGCGCAAATGGCGCAAAACCTGATCCCAGCGCTGACGGTTCGCTTAACGCTAACCACGATATTCGAAAGCTTGGGGTTCGCAGTAGGATTAAGCCTATTGAGCGGTGTCTATCCAGCGGTTAAAGCCGCTCGGCTGTCTCCTATAAGGGCGATAAGGGGTGAATAAAATGGCAAACGAGGTTATTCGGACTGAGAACTTAACGAAGAACTACCGCCTAGGCGAGTCGATAATCCACGCTTTACGAGGGGTAAATTTAAGAATAAACGCTGGCGAGTTCATGAGCATTATGGGTCCCAGCGGGAGCGGAAAAACCACGTTGCTTAATCTTTTGGGTGCTCTAGATCGTCCCACAAGCGGCAAAGTTTTCCTAGACGACGTGGATTTGACGCAGGTTCCTGAAAGGAAGCTGTATGAAATAAGGCGGAACAAGGTCGGTTTCATCTTTCAGCATTTCTACTTGATTCCGAGTTTGACGACGATGGAGAACGTCCTAATCCCGGTTATTCCGATAAGAAATAACGCGCGTTTCAAAGATAAGGCTAAAGAACTTTTTTCCCTCGTCGGGTTAACAAAGAGAATGAAACACAAACCGAACCAACTCAGCGGAGGAGAACAGCAGAGGGCGGCGATATGTCGGGCGCTGATAAACGATCCTGAAGTTTTATTCTGCGATGAGATAACTGGGGAACTCGACACTGCAACGGGAGAGAAAATAGTCAGCGTGTTGAAGGAGATAAATCAGGAAAGAGGGGTAACCGTCATCTTCGTAACGCATGATCCGAAAGTCGCCTCAAAAAGCAACCGCATAGTAAAGTTAACCGACGGAAAGATCACGTCTGACAAAACCGTGAAATCTTAAACTTCACTCAAGTTCCACGATCTTGTTTTTGCTTGTCAACCCGCTTACTATCCGCACCTTTCGATTAAAGTATCTAGAAAGAAGCTTCAGCAAAGCAATGTTTGCTTTTCCCTTCCTTCTAGCTTCCTTGAGCTTCACAAGATACGCATTTTCACCTATCTTTTCTATGCTTTCTTCAGCCGTGTCAGTTTTCACAGCGACTTTGATTATCAAACTTGTCTCCTCACAACAACAATTAACTGAAAAACCAGAAATAAAATTAGGGATGCTAGTATTACACAGTTCATCTAGGCTTCGGGCTTCTTGAAATCGCAGCTAAACCGCCGACGATGATTGTGATTCCTATTGCTATGAAGATTAGAGGCCACCAACTTTCTATGCCCATGATGCCTGCTAAGCCGATGAAGCAGAGGATCACTCCTCCAATAAATGGTCCTAGTGCTGTAGCTTTGTAAGTTGTAACTGTAGCTCTTAAGGCTGCGGAAACAATTAAAATGCATCCTAACCCGAGTAGGAAGTAGCCCCACCAGTTGGTCCACGTGATCGAGAAAGCTTCTATCTGTGCTAGAAAAAGCAGTATCCCTAGGAGTATTAGGATTGATCCGCCGATAAACGCTCCCCACGTGTCTCCTTCACCCTTCTCCGGCTTCTCGTGTTTCTCTTCTTTCTCACGTTTTTCACGCGTTTCTTTTTCCCTTTTCTCCGGTTTCTCACGTGGAACGCGTTCTGGCAGTCCAACAGGAGCCCCACACTTCGGACAGAACCTTGCGTCTTCTGATATTTCAGCTCCACATTTGGCGCAGTAAGGCACTTTCACTCCTCCTGTTAATAAGCTACTAGTGGTTAGAGTATAAAACTATTTGGAAGCTTTTCCCACGCGGGTTTTCCTCATGGGCTTCCTTTTCAGTTTGGTGCCGCAGATTTTGCAGAATTGAAACTTGTAGTCTGAGGGATACTTTCTGTAGCACGCTGGACAGTAGATTATCCATTTCAGCTGGAAACGTATGCCGAAATTGGCAAGAGAAACAAAGTTTATACCCACTCGGTCGGCGACGTTCTGAATTGAGTAGTCATCCGTAACGATTACCGCTTCATACCCGATGCTCTTCTGTTCGAGGGCTAAAGCCAAAACCTGCAAATCCACCGGCGAGAGGAAAAGCACATCCCCAACAGCCTTAGAGGACGCTTTAACCTCATCGAGAAACCGCACCCTCGGCGCCTTAAGCTTCAGTTTTCCACTGTCAACCGCGGCTTTGAACCGCACCCAAGGTAACGACCGCTCAATAAGTTCATCCTTCACCGTTGGAACCGAATATTGCTCTTCACTGACCGATAGCGGATCGAAGCCGGTGATGAAGGCGGAGGTGTCAAGGATCAGAATCCTTTTTTTACGCTGCGGCAGCTTTGCTCCCTTCAAGTTAAACGGCAAACAGACCGTAAGCTTTATTGTCTGACGTTGCTGTAAAAGATTGCGATACACTGCGGAGGAGAAGGAATGAGCAAACCTGTTGATGTCGGAACCCTGAAGGTTGGAAGTTTCTTGGTTGTCGACGGCGAGCCCTGCAGGATTGTTAGCTTGACAAAGTCTAAACCAGGGAAACACGGCTCCGCGAAAGCCCGCATTGTCGCTATAGGCGTATTTGACGACGCGAAAAGAAGCTTAGTTAAGCCCGTTGATGCCCAAGTTGAGGTGCCTATAATCGATAAGCGAACCGGACAGGTCATCGCGATTCTGCCAAACGCCGTTCAATTGATGGATCTAGAAACCTACGAAGTTTTTGAAGGCCCTCTGCCTGAAGAGGAAGAAGTGAAGTCGAGACTTAGTTCAGGGACCGAGGTCGAGTACTGGCGCATCTTAGGCAGAACCAAAATAAAGAGGGTTAAAAGCTAACCCGAAGTAAACTAAACTTCTGTTTTGTGAACAACGGTTCCTTTTAATATCCATGTAGCTTTGTAATTGTAAACTAGGTGAGAAACCTTTGAAGCCCGTTAAGCAGATGCAGGTTTACTCCGGGATCCGCGTGGGCACGCTTGTTAAAGAAATGAACGCCTGCGGTGTGCTTGGAGCTGGGAGAGTGGGGAAAGCCGCTGAGTTGGTGACTGAAATGTTCAGCAATCCGGACTTTACTGTTTTCTTAACTTTGGCGGGTCCCATGGTTCCAGGGGGTCTCAGGAAGATTATAAGGGACCTCATTGACCGCGGGTATGTGAACGTGGTCGTCACAACCGGGGCTAACTTGGTGCATGACTTGGTGGAGGCGTTAGGCCATCGGCACTCTAAGGGCACTTTTCTAGCTGAAGACAAGACGCTCAAGGATGAAAACATCGGCAGAATTGGAGACATCTACATCAAGCAAGAGGCCTTCAAACACCTAGAAAAATGGATGAACAAAACATTAGACAGCATACCAGAAAGCAAAAGAGAACGAACATCCGTAGCGGCGCTCCTCCGCGAAATCGGACAACAAATCAAAGACCCAGAATCGATAATCGCCACAGCCACGAAAAAGAAGGTTCCAATCATATGCCCCGCGTTCACGGACTCCATCTCCGGATTCCATCTCTGGATTTTTGGACAAGACAAAAAGCTTGGAATAGACCCGTTGCTGGACACAAGCGAACTCATGGACAAAGTTTTCGAAGCGAAAAAGACAGGCATAATCATACTAGGCGGAGGCGTCCCAAAACACTTTGCCTTGTTCGCTAACACCTTCCGCGAAGGCGTGGACTCAGCGGTTCAAATCACCATGGATCGACCGGAGCCTGGGGGATTAAGCGGCGCCCCGTTAGAAGAGGCAATCAGCTGGAGTAAGGTGAAGCCGGAAGGGAAAAAAGTAACGTTGATCTGCGATGCCACTATAGCCTTTCCTTTCATAGTTGCTGCGGCTTTGGAAAACATCGAAAAACCCGTTAAGAAAGACCAGTGAAAAACTTTAGCGAAGCCAGTGATGCGATAAGAGCCCTCGGAACCCTGTGAAGAGCCGTTAGCGCTGAGGCTTTACTCCACCTTGATTCTGTAGCCTCTTTTTCTCGGTGGGTGAATTTCTAGGATGCCGTGTTTGAAGTGGGCTTGTCAAAGAGAGAAAAAGGTTATGGTAGCCCACCTAAGGTATATGTATTTAAGGGCGTAAAATAGTTTAAGTTGGCGATGAGTCATGGCTCTTGAACGCCTCGGTTCTTCGTTGTATGATGCTTTGCGGAAGGTTTTTCGAGCGGCAGTAGTGGACGAGGCGCTTGTTAAGGAGCTGGTTCGTGACATTCAGCGGGCGCTTTTGCAGGCAGATGTCAACGTGAAACTTGTCTTCGAAATTTCTAAGCGCATAGAGGATCAAGCATTAAAGGAGAAGCTTCCCCCCGGGATTTCCAGAAGGGAACATGTAATAAAGGTCGTTTACGGGGAGCTAACCCGTTTTCTAGGTGAAAAACCAGCCCCCTTAAAGCTAAAAACTGGAAAAAAGAACGTTTTCATGCTTGTCGGCATCCAAGGTTCAGGTAAAACCACGACCTCTGTGAAGATGGCGAGATACTTCCAAAAGAGAGGCTTGAAAACCGCGCTGATTTGCGTAGACACTTTTAGACCAGGCGCATACGCCCAACTGAAACAACTAGCAGACCGCGTAAACGTCCCAATTTACGGCGAACCGAAAGAAAAAAGCTCCAAAAAAATCGCCCTGAACGGACTGAAAAAATTTGAAGACTACGACATAATGATAATTGACACTGCGGGGCGCCACAAAGACGAAAAAGACCTAATCCAAGAAATGAAAATGCTGGAAAAAGCAATCAAACCGGACGAAGTCATCCTCGTCCTCGACGGAACCATCGGACAACAAGCAGCCGTACAAGCCAAAGCCTTCCACGAAGCAACACCCATAGGATCCGTCTTCATCGCAAAGCTCGACGGCTCCGCCAGAGGAGGAGGGGCGCTGTCAGCGGTTGCAGCCATAGGCGCACCCATAAAATTCATTGGAACTGGCGAAAAAATTGGCGACATAGAACTCTTTAACCCCTCACGGTTTGTCGGTAGGCTTCTAGGCATGGGCGATCTCGAAAGCCTCATAGAAAAAGTGCGTGAGGCAGAGGTGAAGATACCCGAGAAGAAGGCGCGGGCTTTTCTAAGCGGCAAGTTCACCCTCGCGGAAATGTCTGAACAGTTCGAGGCTATGAAGGGCATGGGGACGTTTAAACGTCTTCTAAAAATGTTCCCTGGGTTCAGCTATAACGTCCCAGATGAAATGATGGATATGGCTGAAGACCGTATGGAAAAATGGAAGGTAATTATTCAATCTATGACGCCGGAAGAGCGGGAGACCCCTAAAGTCCTTAATTCGTCCAGAATTAGGCGGGTAGCCCGCGGCTCAGGAACCACTGAAAAAGACGTGAAAGAACTGCTTAAACAGTACGCTATGATGAAAAAAATGGTGAAGAGCTTCAGAAGGAAAAGATTCCCCTTCTTCGGGAAGAAGCTGCCAACAGCATAAAACGAAACAGTCTTAAGACTAGAGCTAAGGCGGAAATCTCTTATGTCAATACTCGAAAAAGCTCGAAAAATGCTGGAAAAACATCCTCTTTGTGACAATTGTTTAGGAAGACAATTCGCCCTCTTAGGCTATGAACTGGACAACCAGAAGCGCGGCGAAGTCCTCAAAGTGCTTCTGACAATGACCGCGCATAGACTAGTCTCCTCAGAAAAGAAAAATGGAATATCCCTACTCAAAACCTTGGCTGTAAACGGCTCCTTTGACATGGCTGCTAAGATAGTTAAGAAAATGAGGAAGCGAGTTAAGAAAAAGCGGGTTTGCAGTCTCTGCGAAGGGCGTTTCAACTCTTTGTCAGAAATGGAGGATAAGGCAGTTAAGGAAATGGAGGACTACGAGTATAACACGTTTCTAGTTGGCATAGAACTGCCCACAGAAGTTGAAGAAAGAGAAGACGAATTTAAGGCTGAATTTGAGGTTCAACACGGCGAAAACATGAGGAATGAATTCAGCCGCGAAATCGGGAAGAGAATCGCGAAGGCAACAAACAAAAAGGCAGAGCACAAAAAACCGGACATAACAGTTCTGATTGACCCCTTCACCGAAAAAATCACGCTTCAAGCCAACCCCCTCTACATAGCAGGAAGATACAGAAAAAATGTCCGCGGAATCCCCCAATCCACATGGTTCTGCAGAGAATGCCGAGGGAAAGGCTGCCCAAAATGCAACTGGACAGGTAAAATGTATCTTGAGTCAGTTGAGGAAATCATCGCCAAACCCGTCTTAGAGAGAACCCGCGGAGAAGAGGCTGTATTGCATGCTGCTGGAAGAGAGGACATCGACGCCCGCATGCTTGGGCATGGAAGACCCTTCGTCATGGAGGTTAAGAAACCTAGAAAAAGATTCGTAGACCCGCAGGAACTTACACAAGCTATAAATAAACACGCGCAAGGAAAGGTGAAAGTTCTGAATTTACACTTCAGCCGCAAGGAAACAATTGAAAAGCTCAAAAAGGCGGAAGTAGCTGACAAAATCTACAAGGCAATCATTCAATTCGACAGGGTCATTTCCGACGAGGAAATCGAAGCCCTAGAGAAAGCGTTAACCGGCGCCGTTGTCAACCAGCAGACACCTCTACGCGTTTTACACCGTCGATCAGACCGCGTCCGAGAAAAGCACATATATAAGACGAGGATAAAGAGGTTGACACCAAACCGCGTGGAAATGAGAGTGCAGTGTCAAGGAGGACTTTACGTTAAGGAGCTGATAACCGGCGATGAAGGGCGAACCCAACCCAATGTGGCAAACCTCGTTGGCGCAAAAGCTGAAACCTTGGAGTTGGATGTCCTAAGCGTAATCATGAAAAGAGGGGGTATGAATGACAAAATCGAAAGGCTATCGGGTTAAAACTCGAGCGCTCTTGAAAAAAAACCCTCGAGAACGAGGAAAAACCAGTCTAAGCAAACTGCTCCATGAATATAAGCCCGGAGAAAAAGTGGTGGTCAAAATAGATTCGAGCATTCACAAGGGCATGCCCCACCGGAGATACCATGGAAAAATCGCCGTCGTAGCGAACAAGAAAGGAAGGGCTTACACGATTAAAGTCAAGCAGGGCAAAGCGGTTAAGGAGATAATCGTGCGGCCTGAACATTTGACGCCCTATGTGGAGGGATGAAAACGCCTGAAAAAGAGTCGAAAGAGCGCTTGATTACCGTTCCTGAAGTTAAGGAGATACTGGAGACCATTGGCGAAGAAAGTCTAGACCAGTTTCAGCGAAGATCGCTGGACTATGCCTCCAAGTTCTCAAAGGTCGACGCCAAAACGGCGAAAGAACTCGTGAAAAAGCTTACAAGCGATTTCGCGTTGGAAGAGTCAGAGGCGATTGAAATAGTGAACTGCCTGCCTGAAAGCGTAGAAGAAATCAGAACCTTCTTAGCCGGCGGAAGAAAAATAATTGAAGCCTCTAAACTAGAGGCAATTCTAGCCCTTTTAAACGAATACAGGAAAAAGCAGAAATAACCGCTCTCAACTCTTAAAGAGAAACGAAAGGCCGGGTTCACCGCACTGCGTGTCGCCGGCGAAATGGAGGTTTTCTTTAATAACGCAAAGAGCAGCGAGGCACTAAGATATAAAACAGCGCTTGGTAGACACTTGCCCCTAACCTATGTGGGCTTTGCCTCTACAACACATGTAGGCTTGATGTGCATGCGCCCGTGCAACGGTTCTTGCAAGGAGGAACAGTCACGGTCACGCAATCTTCAAAAGCATAGCTTTTAAAAACGACATAAACCATAGATTTGCGCGCGCAATTGTATGGAAAGAAAAATGTGAGTTAAATATAGGAGGAGTTAACTTTATGGTGAACCCGAAATTTTCTTCGTTGCTTCTTGCGTTTTTAATAACCGTATTGTTGCTTCCTTCAACTGTAATGGCTTGGACAGGCGCTGTTCATGATTACATGTGCCCTGAAGGCTATCTTATAGATTGCAAAATTGCAGATTCGTCTGATTTCCAAAAAAATTACCCTTATGCGCGCCAAAGCTTTCATCTCTGCTATGATAACAAGACAGATGGGCTGCCAAGACTTGTTGCAAAATACTATGTGAAGAAATATTATGTAGAAGGACAAGAAGATTTGGATTTACTAGGAGCTGCGGCCCATTTGTTACAAGATGCTAGTTGCCCAGATCATTGGTATCCTACGCGAAAGATTTTCGGAAAGATATTTGTCCCTTTTGCTCCGAGTTGGGTGGGAACAATAGAGTCCAAAGTTGAATCTTATCGGAAGAGCGGTGAAAAAGATTGGAACATTCAAATCAAATTTCAAGGGAAAGTAATCAATGTTAATGATGATTACCTTCTCAGACAAAAAAGGTATATTCAGGATTTTCTATCCAAGGAACCAGAGGAAAGTTTAGAAGAAATAGAAAAGCAGATAGAATCAAGAATTTTTTGGAGTGGATTAAGAAGTTATAAAGAATGGATTGTGGTTGGTGCCCTGCTCATGACCCCGTTTTTAGCATATGATGCTTGGCGATGGAAGAAAAAAGCAAAAACAACAAAAAAGAAAACCGATTTAATTGAAACCATTCTAGAAATATCAGTTTTGGCAGTATTCATATCCTTGCTTATACTTATTCATTTGTTTTATTGATGTTTGAACGGAAGCTAGGAGAATTTAGATATAATAAATCGGTTTAGAGGAGGACAACAACAGAAAAACAGGAGGATGCGGGAGACATTCCCAATCTAAAACGTTAAAACCTTAAGAACATAAAGATAAACCTAGTATGTAAAGAGGTGGTGGTTAAGACGCCGTATTGGATTAAGGTTCTCCTCTTAATTATCGCTGTCGGAGTCGTAGTTGTGCTGGTTCTTTGGGGGGTCAGCCTAGCCTCAACAGCTGTTTCAGCATGGGTGCGGGCTCATCCATACGAAACCGCCGCTATCGGAACCGTACTAATTCTTTCAATGGTCGCAGTACTTTGGAGAATATTTATCTGGGAAGAGGAAGATTAGTGCAAGTCCTGGAGTCCGGTCATGAATTTAGCGAAGTTAAGAGTTAAATATGACATTTTATTACATAAAAGGCGATTGATAAAAATGGAATACTATAAAGAAGGCTTAATATTACCTGTAGCTTCAATTAATTCCTTAGACCTTAGTTTTCGGACATGGAAAAGGATCACCAGTTAGCGCCAGCCTCAGTAACTGTTTTTCTGGAGGGTTAGAAACATTTGAGTGAGCATGCAGAAAAACGATACGAAGAGCACGCGTACGTTCTTGATTATCTTCCTCACGGTAGGCCGGGAGCTAGGCCTTACCGAGCGGGTGCCTTAGTTCAAGTTATTGGAGAAAATTATTTCACCCTTCTCGAGGCGGTTGTGAGAGAAGGGCTCATCCTCAAACCTCATGACCGAGTTTATGTTGGGAAAGACACTCGTGAACGAGTCACTTACATCATCGGCAGAATCAGCTACGCAGAATTAACAACCGCCGCAAGAATGGAGCTGACCGCCGTAGTGGAGAAAATTGTGCTTAACCGTGAAAAGTGGTTTATAAAATTCTTCAACTCCGTGCAAGCAATTACACCTAGGATGCACGCATTAGAGCTCATTCCCGGCATAGGGAAAAAATACATGTGGCAAATTCTGGACGAGAGGGAAAGAAAACCCTTCCAAAGTTTTGAGGACTTGCAGCAACGCGCTAACTTACCTAACCCCGCTAAGCTGGTTGCAAAAAGGGTTCTTGAGGAACTGGAAGGAGAAAGCAAATACAGGCTCTTTACACGTCCAGAATAAACGGAATGAGGTTCAAATTTATTTTGTTTTACGCCGGATCATGACACTCGTCAAAACCACCGCGGCTAAAACAACTGAAGCTAAGCCTATTTGCGGGGCTAACAAGAGGAGCATGTCTATGATGACGGTATGACCTCCAATAACCTTTGGGGTGACTGTTTTCTGTTCTACTGTTGTGTCGGTGTCCGGTGTGGCTCCGGGCGCATAAACCGTTAAGGTTACGTTGTAGACTCCCGCATTCGCGTAGGTGTGGTTTGTTATAGGGTCTGTTTCGTTTACTGTTACTCCGTCCCCAAAGTTCCAGTAGTACCAGACAATCGGCATGTAATGGGTTCCGTTGAAGCCCGGCTCTGAGGTTGAGGCGTTAAAGGTTACCACCTCATCTGCGCGTGGGGTAACTGGGGTCTCTGTGAATTTAGCCGTAGGACCATGTGGTGCCATTAATGACTTAACACCCACCACTTTCGACGCTACGTCCCACTTTCCTTCACTGTCAGTAACGTTCAGCGTCACCGTGTAATTGCCTAGATTCGTGTAAACATGCACTATTGTAGGCGTACTCACGGTTGTAATGTTTCCGTCCCCAAAGTTCCAGCTATAACCGACAATATATCCTCCATTGGGCGTCGAGGCTGAAGCGTCGAACGTAATTGTTTCATTCACTTTTGGGGATAGGGGCGCCCACGTGAAATCAGCGTGTGGCGGCGCAGTTACGGTTACCATCTTCCAAGCGCTGTCGCTTTTTCCTTCGCTATCATTAACTGTCAAGGTTACATTGTATGTTCCTGCTGTTGTAAACTTATGCGTAACGATGGCGCTAACCCCTGGGGTGATGTTGCCGTCTCCGAAATTCCATACGTAGCTAACAATGTATCCGCCATCTGGTGTAGAGGCTGAGGCGTCGAAGGTGACGGGTTCACCCGCCTCTGGCCAAGTCGGTGAGTAAACGAATGAGGCAACAGGATTTTTTGTAACCGTCAATATCTTTATGGCGGAGTCTGTTAATCCATCATCATCCGTCACAGTCAAGTTCACCGTATAATCGTCGTATGCCGTGTAAACGTGGGTTACTGTGGGGATGTCTACTGCAGTTGTATTTCCGTCTCCGAAGTTCCAGAAATAGCTTGTTATGTTTCCGTCGAGATCGTAGCTTGAAGTGGCGTTAAATGTTACTGTTTCGAAAACTTGTGGGGAGGGCGGTGAATAGGCAAAGGCTGCATGAGGCGCAATTAGTGGTACAAACTCGTACCAACCGTCAATAACATAGTGGGGAATCAGGCGGTCTTGAGCATCCTTGAGCTTGGTGTCGTAGAGATCTAAGATGCACCCCACTGTTTCCGGCCAAACCGTTGCGTATGTGACTCTAAAGGTGATAGTTGCCAAAACTCCGGTTCCGTTAACCGATTGTGCTGGGAGAAGTGAGGTAACATTTACCCAGACTCTGCCAAGTGAATCGGCAATTTCTTTTTTAATGATTTGAGTAGGCTCATTGAGGAAATCGACAGTTACGTTAACGGCGTCCAGAAGTGTTGTGTTATAACTTAGCTTGAACCCAAAGCCGTATAGATTAGTAACGTTAGCGATGATGACATCAACATCGAACTCTTCATTCAACTCGTGCGCTGTATAACTCGCAGGGTTTATATATTCAACAGGAACCGGAACAACCGTTATCAACTTCGTTATGCTGTTGTTTAATCCTTCGCTGTCAAACACCGTTAACTTCACATTATACGTTCCGACTTCGTTGTAAACATGAGTTATTACTGAGTTGGTCACGGTTGTTATGTTTCCGTCGTTAAAGTCCCATGCGTATGCAGTGAGGTGTCCACCGTTCGGTGTTGAAGCTGAAGCGTCGAACGTTACAGTTTCATTTACACATGGAAACAGAGGAGAATGCACGAAAGAAGCTATTGGCCGGCGAAGGGCAGTCGCCAAAACTGTAGAGTCCTCTGAATTCGGAGACCACGTTGATAAACCTCCGCAAGATTCCCCTTTGAGGACTTTTCCGTGGGCATCGAAGTGCATTCTCACACCGGTTGAGTTTGTGAAGGTCGCAGAGACTTCTACTTCCTTGTATCCTTTGCCTGATACGACGCCTAGATTAACGTAGGTGTCGTTGAAATACGTTGGGTAGACATCGTCTGGCCATCTCCATTTTCCGAGTGTTGGCGTGCCGTGTTGAAAAGCTTCTTTTGGAATTGTGGTACCGTTGACTGTAAGGCTGACAAGGTTAAGATATCCGATGTCGTTGAGGGCAATAACCAGATAGGTATCTGAAGACGCGAACCGACTCGTCTGATTCACTCTAACAGTAAATGTCAATGAAGTATCTGCTAATTGCAAAAGCCAGCCTTCGTTCAACCACGGGTCCGTACTCTTACCAACAATTATGCCTTCTGGGAGAGATACACGTAAAGTCGCTGGTTTTCCGAACCATATGCAAGACATTTGCATCGGACTGGGCTCTTCCACCGGAGTTCTAGTAAAAAAGAAAATCGCAATGAAAATAGAAATAAGGAGCAGTACAGCTAGAAGGGGTCCTATCAAAACCTTTCTTTTTTTGATGGCACCCGCTACGCGTTCACTTAGCATTACGCCTTAAACCTTTCAGCTTATTGATCCAGTAATGCGAAATAGAACGTGCCGATCTACTTATTGTTTAGGTAACAAAAATCTATATCTATAATCTATTAAAAACCTTCATGAATTAGGGACTATAATGAGTGCGGTTCTAATGTGTTTTTCGTTTACGCTTGATTCTGATAGTCGTTATAACCGTGGTTGCTAAAAGGGCTAAAGCTATGCCTATTTGTGGAGCTAACAGCTGAAGTTTGTTTATAAAAACGAAGTGCCCTCCAACGATTGGCTGCTTGACTATTTTCTGTTCTACTGTTGTATCGGTGTCCGGTGTGGCTCCGGGCGCGTAAACCGTTAAGGTTACGTTGTAGACTCCCGGATTCGCGTAGACATGGGTTATGATCGGCGTGTCCACAGTAGTTATGTTCCCATCGCCGAAGTCCCAAGTGTAATTGACAATAGGTATAGAATGGGTTCCGTTGAAGCCCGGTTCTGAGGTTGAAGCGTCAAAGGTTATTGTCTCATTCGCCTCTGGGTACAACGGGTCCTCTGTGAATTTAGCCGTAGGACCGTAGGCTTTAGGTTGATAGTGCGCTGTGGCAGTGTGAGGCTGGTTCATGTGCACCGTGATTGGGTTGTTCGTGTCGTTGGCGCCGTCCACATCCCAGTAAGCAAAATTGTATTCAACAGCGCCTAAGTAGCTTTGATCTGGCGCCGTCAAGACGACGTAGGTGCAATTATCATACCAGTTGCTTGGAGGCGTAGGGGCTGGACTTAGACCACTAGGATCAGTCTCAACGGTTAGGTAATATTGCGTTTTCCAGTTCGCTATGGCGGTTTTAGGGGCGTTCATAGTTATAGGGTCTGAAGTCGTACCGCTGCCTGATGCGTCCCCGGTCCAATTGACGAAAACTCTGCGGGTTCCGTTGCCGTGATCCACAATATTGATAGATACAGTGGCATAAGCAGTAGAGCCAGAATCATACCATCCTTCTCCGCTCGGCGTAGCATAAGGCGAAACTACATCTAAATAGTATTGAGTCTTCCAGTTA